>Ga0209483_1001079_pt1 | contig 21378 bp, 19 predicted proteins | sample NGEPerA_FD_184508 | JGI IMG/M metagenome (GOLD analysis project Ga0209483, IMG submission 184508) | Arctic peat soil microbial communities from the Barrow Environmental Observatory site, Barrow, Alaska, USA - NGEE PermafrostL2-A... | ecosystem: Environmental > Terrestrial > Soil > Wetlands >... | reverse complement strand
GTAGATACCCGGCTCTTTATTGTGCAGATACTCACCGCTTCCGGGGCGCTCGGTGCCGCTTTTCTGTGTCACGCGATACTGTTCAGGCGAGAGCCGCGAAATCGCCTCCGGGGTCCTTTCGAACTTGCGCATTGCCGTTTCCTCTTCCGAATTAGGTGAGCTCAATCCGCGCCCACTGCTGGCCAGACTGTGCCTAGCGTATCAATGTCTGATTCATGGTCAATGCGGTCTTTCCGGTGCGTTTCAAGGGCTCCATCGGCCAGCACCGCTCCTCCACGGATGCCACTTCAAGCGCCGGCGTTCCATGCGATATTTGTGAGATTTGTGGTTTGGAGCCCTGTTCGCCTGTCGCAACGGTCCAATCGCCGTCATCTGGATACTATGATACGCCCACGTATCGTATTGAGCAGCCGATCTGCGCCGCCTGCAGCAGGTAGAATCGCGTCCATAAATCGCCAATGAGTTCCGAGGAGCAGTTATGACGAGTAAAAGGCAGGATTTGGATCAGCCCTTTCTCCGGCGGCAACGCGAAGCCCTGACGAAACTTCGCAGAGAATTGCTGCGGACGGTGCAGGCCAACGAGACCGAGGAAAGTGACATGCGCGCGCAATCGCTCGGCGAAGCTCATGAATCCGAAGACGATGCGCAGAAGCTTGCGATGCTGGAGGTCGACGGACAAATAGTCTCGCGACATGTGCAGCGTCTGACTCTAGTCGAGCGCGCCCTGCAGAAAATCGAGGACGGGACGTACGGAATGTCAGATGGAGACGGGGAACCCATACCGCGCGAACGACTAGAGGTGATTCCCGAGGCAAGCTAAAACTTGCCGGGAATCGGCGCCTGAGTCGGTGCGCGCTGCGAGACGTCGTTAGCGGGACTGCTCGATGCCGGTCACCAGCCGTCCCGCGTTAGAGACGGTACGTGCAGAGTGTGAATCGAGACCGTCCAGGCACGTGATCCTGTCGACGCTGACTTTGACGACATCGGTGGTATGCGCGCCTTCGGCCGTATCAAAATATTGGCGATCGACGGTGATGGAGCGGTTCATGCTTGGTAAGGCCGCATAGCTGACGCGCCTGCTCTCTGAGCGCGTCAAGCCATCTTCGGCCTTCCAATCGACGCGGTAATGGATCACTCCATTGCAGCCGGTTGAGGCACATCGCTCGGAGTTGATCCCGAACGCAATGCGAAACTCGTCCTTGCTCAGGCGCATGACCACCGGCTCCTGGGTCAGCGAGGCCGAATGCCCAGACGCCGGGGCGGCGATGGCGCTGGCGATGGCACCCGTGGTGGCAATGGCAATCAGGCACAACGAGATAATCTTCATCATAGCAACTCCAAATGCGGCCATCAGACTGTCTGTTCGCCTACGATAGTTCGTAGTGCAAACCACATGCTACACGAATCATTGGCAATTAAAACTAGAACCGAAGTGCATATGGTCAGATGCGCGAAATGTGACTGACGTCCTGGTACGGCGCGACGCGGTCTGGCTCGCGACGCGCCGGCCCGCTCCGTCTGGGAGGAATCGCGACACCCGTGGGTCACGTTAGCCCCTGCCTAGAAGATCTTGCCGGGATTCAGAATGCCATTGGGATCCATGGCTGTCTTGATGGTACGCATCAGGCCAATTTCCTCAGGGCTTCGCGACAGGTGCAGGAAATCCCGCTTTAGCGATCCAATGCCATGTTCTGCCGAGATGGAGCCCCGGCGTCGCGATACCACGCCGTAGACGGCCTGTTCGATCTCCAATCCCGGTATGTCGTGCCCGGACATGCGCACGGAGATATGCAGGTTGCCGTCTGCCACATGCCCGAAGTACACCGCGGTCAAAGCGGGCCAGCGAGACTGGAGAGTCAATTCGATCTCGTCGACCAACGGCCCTATTTCGCCCGTCGGAACACTCACATCGAAACTCAACTGCGGCCAATTCACGGTTCTTGGCCATTCGCCAGGCGAATCACGTACTGCCCAGAGTTCGTCCGCCTCGCGCTGCGACTTGGCGATGATCGCATCCTTGACCAAGTCCGCCTCTATCGCTGCACCGAGCACTTCCTCGTAGCGCCGCTGGTCTGCCTCGTGATCAAACCCCATGGTTTCGATGAGCACGTATGCGCCGTGGCCAAGGTCCAGTGGTGCCTTGCGAGCGAGGCCGGACGTGGCAAGCTGATAAAAACCGGGCCACATCACCTCGAACACGGTCAGCTGGGAGCCAAACCCCATGCGCGCCCGCTTCAGCAGATCGATAACGCCGTCGTAGTTATCAACGGCACAGATGCCGGTCTGCACGCTGTGGGCCTTGGGAAACAGGCGCAGCACGACTGCGGTAATAATGCCCAGCGTTCCTTCAGAGCCGATGAACAATTGCCGCAAGTCGTACCCCGTGTTGTTCTTTATAACCTTGCTCAGTGAGCTGATGACGCTGCCATCGGCCAGCACCGCCTCTACGCCCAGCACCAGGTCGCGTGCCATGCCGAAGCGCAGCACCCGGTTGCCGCCGGCATTTGTCGACAGATTGCCGCCGATCTGGCACGAACCGCGGCCCCCCAGATCCAGTGGGAAAAAGAGGCCGGCGCTATCGGCGGCCTTCTGCACAGACTCCATCACCACGCCCGCCTCGACCGTAATAGTGCCTGCGACGGTATCGAGTTCCCTGATGACGCGCATGCGCTCAAGGGAGATGATCACGCAGGGACCCACGGGCACAGCGCCGCCGGAAAGGCCGGTCATACCGCCTTGAGGCTGGACTGCGATGTGTCGCTGATTGCAGTAGCGAAGGATCGTGGAAATCTGCGCGGTGTTGCGAGGGTACGTCAGCGCCAGAATGCCGACGGCCGGATCTCCCTGAACGCCAAAGTCGCGCGTGTGACGTATGACGTTTTGCGCGTCCGGCGCGATAACGATATCGGCACCCAGCAGTTGGGCGAGGTCGGAAACAACCGTGTTGTCCCGGGTCATCTCAATTCGCGTCGTAAACTCGCCCGGTATTCAGGCTGGCAACTCGCCGCTCACCGTCGTGCGGTACAGCTCGCGGCGGTAGCCCTGATAGTCATTGTAAGCCTGATGGACGCACAATCTGTTGTCCCACAATGCCAGTGTGTTGGGCTCCCAGCGCAGGCGGCACGTGAAGGCCGGCTGAGTAAGATGCTCGGCCAGATAGGCCAGTATTGGTGCCGACTCCTCCGGCAGCATGCCTTCTATGCCCACTGCGTATGCCGAATCGAGGTACAGGGCCTTCTCGCCGCTCACCGGGTGCGTGCGAACCATTGGATGCGCGTTGCCCTTGATCTTGCGAATGAGGTCATCCGAGAGCTGCCCATTGTCGCGCGTGGCTGCAAGACGACCGATTGGACTATCGCTCACTTCTACGGCGTCGTGTACCGACTTGAGAACATCGCGCAAGGAGAAACGCACTTTGAGACCATCGATCATCAGGCGATAGGTTTCACTCAGCAGGGCATAGGCCAGCGCCGAATTCGCCCAGGTCGTGTCGCCGCCGAAGGGCGGCACCTGGATCGAATACAGAATCGTGATGGACGGAGGCTCGCGCAGGAACGGCGAGTCGGTGTGCCAGCCTTCGCCAAAAACCATTTTTGAGGGATCGTCAGCTTCTTTGATCAGAGGATGTACGTTGCGATGCCCTGCCACACCCTGAGTATAAGCATCCTCCGCGAACGGGCCAAAGAGCAGACTGAAGGCTTCCTGGTCGTTGTGCGTCAACTTCTGATTGCGCAAGTAAATCATCTTGTGCCGGAACAAGGCGTGACGAATCTCATTGAACTGCTCGTCACTGACTGTTGCGGCGTCAACGCCGCTTATCTCCGCACCCATCGCCGCCGCCAGAGGCAGCGCCTGGATATGTCGGTAGGCTGCCGCCTGGTTATTAAACTTACCGGTTGGATGAAGTCGCATCGTGCCCCTACGATCGCGAACCTGAACTGATGAGGCAGATTACCACTTTAGTCGCCCTTGGGTCGGGACCTGGACGAATTCCCAGTTCTCGAATGTGTGGCAGCGACAACGATACAATCGGCTCAACGAACCGCGAGGACATTTTCCATGGGGTGAACAGGCGCAATTATTACCGGATCCTGCACGTGCAACCGGAGGCGCCGAGTCAGGTGATCACCGCCAGTTACCGAACGATGATGTCAAAACTGCGCTTGCACCCGGATTTCCGAGGCCGTTACTTGCCTTCTATCAACCGCTGCGCCTCGTCGATCAGGTACGCGTGGAGCGCATCGATGTCGGCCTCGGTCAGTGTGCCGTTGAACGGCGGCATGCCCTTGGGCGAGCGCGCGCCGTACAGCACAATATCCGTGAATGCGGCATGCGTTTCCGGTGAAAGATATCTGAGATCGGGAGTCATGCCCCCGGAGATGGCACGGTTGCCGTGGCAGATCCGGCAGTTCGCCGCAAACAGGCTGGCGCCTCTGGCAATGGTATCGGCCGATGCGTGTGACGCTGGCGGCGTTGGCGGCGCCCGGTCTGGCAGCGGCGGCAGCTGCGAGGTACCGCCGAGCTTGAACGCGAGTATTCGGGTCGGCGCTCGATAGCTGGGCACATCCTTCCAGCGCGTGATCGCGATCGAACCCGCCCATCCGGCGGCCACGGCGATGTACTGCTCGCCGTCCACCGTGTAGCTGATCGGTCCAGCCTCCGCGCCGGTCTGGATCGGCATTTCCCAGAGTAGTTCACCGGTATCGGCCCGATAGATGACAAAACGTGCGTCGGCGAGCCCCTCGGCGACCAGATTGCCCGCGGTGCTGAGCACGCCACCGTTCCAGGGGTTGTGCTGCTCGATCTGCCACGCAGGTTTCTGCCTGACCGGATCCCACGCCAGCAGGTAGCCCTTGAAAGGAATGTCGTCCGATCCGGGTGGCCGCGTCGCGGTCGGACTCTGCGCCAGGTTCCAGGCCATGTCGTTGTGGGTATAGGTGCTCGCGTGGCTGTACACCCAGTTGGTTTCCTGCGCCGGGAAATAAACGAATCCGGTCACTGGGCTGTACGACATCGGTTGCCAGTTGTGCGCGCCCCAGTGTGCCGGTACGACGACCTTGCCGGTTTTATCGTCATATAGATTGTCCTTGTTTTCCACCGGCCGGCCCGTGGCGAGGTCGATATGGGACGCCCAGTTGGTCGGAACGAAGTTCGTCGCCGACAGTAGCTTGCCATTGGTGCGATCGAGGAACGCATGCGAAGTCCCAGTTCTCGCCCGGGACTTCCTGGTAGTGCCAGACGTACTTACCGGTATCGGCATTCACCGCGATGATCGAACACAGGAACAGGTTATCGCCGCCACCGGGGCTGCGAAGATCCCGCGACCAGGGCGATCCGTTTCCGGTGTCGATATAGAGCAGATTGAGCTCAGGGTCGAACGAGAACCCGTCATAGGCAGTGCCGCCGCCGCCCGTCTTGATATAGGTATCGCCCTTCCACGTCGTGGATGCCATTGCCATGGCAGCGTTCTCGAAGCCCTTCTTCGGATCGCCGGGAACGGTCCAGAACCGCCATACTTGCTTGCCGGTCCTGGCGTCGTACGCCGTCACATATCCGCGCACGCCAAATTCGGCGCCAGCGTTGCCGATGATGACCTTGCCGTGCACCACCCGCGGCGCGCCGGTGATCGAATACGGCTTCGAAGTGTCGGTGGTCTGCACCGACCATGCGAGTTTGCCGGTAGCGGCGTCGACAGCAATCAATCGGCCATCGATCGTGCCTTCATAGATTCGACCCTTCCAGACTGCCGGTCCGCGATTGGACGGTCCGCAGCACATGTAGCGCATCCAGACACGGTTGACGTGCGGGTCGTATCGCCACAACTCCTTGCCGGTGCGCGCATCCAGCGCGTGCAGCTGGTTCCAGACGGTAGTCGTATACATCACGCCATCGACGACCAGTGGCGTTGCCTCCGTGCCCATGGTCGAGTCGGTCTCGAAGTACCAGGCGAGTCCGAGCCTGGAGACGTTGCCGGCGTTGATCTGCTGGAGCGGACTGAAACGGGTCTCGGCGTAGTTGCGCCCGGTGCTAATCCAGTTCTGCGGCTCGCGATCCGCCGCCTCGATACGCCGGCCATCGACATCCGCCGCAGGCCGAGAGGCCGGTGGTTGCGCATTCGCCGCGCACGACATCGTCATCAAGCCGAGAAGAATTTTTTACCAGACGATATCGTGGCATAGCCGCATACTACCGGCAGAGCCGGCGGCCGAAGAACACGGCGATGGAAGCGATCAGCCTTCGCGATTCACGAATGATGGGTCACAGCGACCATAGGGTCTGGGGTGGCCGCTGCCGTTTCGGTCGCCCAAGGCGGATTCCGGAGGCGGCACTCCAGGAATGTCACAAATTCCCTGACCACAGGCCGGGTCATTTTCATGCGCGGCACGAGCGCCTTCAGCCAGTGTCTGACCAGTGGAAATTCCGGAAGCAGCGGTATCAGCCGCCCCAGGCGAATGTCTTCGTCGGCGAGGTAACGCGCAAGTACCGCAATGCCCAGTCCGCGTCGGGCCGCTTCGCGCATGACCCGGCCATCACTGGAATGCAGTCGGGAATGCACCTCGATGCTCAGCGTTCCGAGCGAACTTTCGAACAGCCAGCTGGTGCGAAACAGCGAGGTCGTCAGACACTCATAGTCGACCAGTTCAGTGGGATGCTGCGGTTCAGGCCGGCCGCGCAGATAGCTGGGTGCACAGCAGGCCACCAATTCGTATGGACACAGGGGCACATCGATGACGTTCGGATAGGAGACCGGCAGCGCGCCAATCGCACAGTCGAAGCCCTCCTCCAGCGGATTGACCGAGCGATCCACCAGCACGATCTCGAGGTTGACGCTGGCGTGCAATTGCAGGAAATCGGCGAACGCGCTGCTGAGAAACTCCGTGGTCACGGTTGTTGGGGATTTGATACGCAGGTTGCCCTCGATGCGCCGCTCGTCGGGGGCGACCCCTTTGAACAGTTCATCGAACTCCGCCACCACCCTGACGAAGCGCGGCAACAGGGCCTCGGCAGCAGGCGTCAGTGTGAGTCCGCGAGTCGATCGGATGATCAGTCGCGTGCCCAGCGCCATCTCCAGCTGCGTGATGCGCTTGGTAATGACAGAGGGTGCAGCCCCCAGTTCGCGCGCGGCGCTGGAGAAGCTTCCGAGTCGAGCCACGCGCAAAAAAGCATTGAGATTTAAGAGGTTATTAACAGTCTGCCCCGATAGCGAGAAACTGCAGATTGCCCGTAGTTCGCTGTGCGCCGCCTTTTTAGTACCTCTGATGCGCTCTACGACGATTGTCCTGCAATGAGAAAGCTGATCGCGCTTTATTACGTATTCTGCCGCGCTCGGTTCGATGCTACTTTTTTTCGCTGAAGCGTGCAGCGGTCTCAATTGCTGCATCGCCACAAAATAAATTCGCGTCGGGGACTGAGAGGGGGAAACAACACATGATGAGCCGTAGACCAATTGCTGCGCCTGTGGCCTCCATGGCTGCGCTCACCTTCCTTTTCGGACTGGGCTCGGCGCCAGCCCTGGCACAGCAGACGGCCGCAACCAGTGGCGATCAATCCACGGGCGCGCTAGAGGAAGTGGTCGTCACAGCGGAGCGGCGCGGCGAGCAGTTGCAGACCACACCGATCGCGATTACGGCGTTGACCGCCGCGGATATGCAGGCGCGCAACCTGGTCAATATCTCTGATGTCGGTGCGTACGTGCCCAGTACGGTGCTGGCGCCGCTCGGTGCCGGTTGGGGTGCTACTATGGCCGCCTTCATTCGCGGCGTAGGTCTTGGCGACAACATTCTGTCGTTCGAGCCTGGCGTACCGATCTACATCGATGACGTCTATATCGGACGCCCGCAGGGCGCGATGCTCGACCTGCTCGACCTGGAACGAGTGGAAGTGCTGCGCGGTCCGCAGGGCACGCTGTTCGGCAAGAACGCCGAGGGCGGCACGGTGCGTATGATTTCGGTCAAGCCGCAGGGCGATGACTCAGGCTATGCGGAGGTGACCGTCGGCAACTTCAACCGGCTCGACGCGCGCGCGATGGCTGATTTGTCGCTGATTCCCGATCTCGTGAACGCCCGCTTTTCGTTCGCCAGCAGGACGGCGGACGGCTATTTCCACAATCTCGACTACGTCTGCGTGAATGGCCCCGGCAGCCTGGGCAGCATGCCGCCGGCAATCGACCCGCACAGCAACTGTCAGACCAGCACCTCGGGTAATGAAAATACCCAGTCGGGTCGCGCCGCGTTTCGTTTTCTGATCAGTCAGGATACGGAATTCAATCTGATCTATGACGTCACGCACCAGACTCAGGAAGGTCCTGCCGATAAATACACTGTCATTGACGGTGCGTTCCCGGGTGCGTTCCCGAACACGCTCTGGGGCAACCTGACCTACGGGTCATTGGGCGTTGCCACCGCCGGGCCGGCCGCCTACATCGGCAAGCCCATTGGCTACGACAGTCGTTTCCTGACCAATAACTTCTATACTGGTTACGGCAACTACGGCACCGATGCGATTTCCGGACGCAATGTCCCCAACATCAATGACCTGGATCACTGGGGTGTGACCGGCACGCTGGACTGGAAACTGGCCGATAGCGTGAGCCTCAAGGCGGTCACCGCTTACCGCAAGTTCGAGAACGAATACGGCCGTGACTCCGATGGCAGCCCGCTGTCGGAGAACTCGACCTTTGATGATGCCCGTCACCACCAGTTTTCCGAGGAGATCACGCTGACCGGCAAGGTCGCCAAGTTCGACTGGGCAACCGGTGCATTCTATTACACGGCCGATGATTCCGATCGGGGCTACGACGTGCTGTATCCGTGCATCATGGCCAATTCGCCGGTTTGCATCCACGAGCAGGACCAATACGTGTCGCAGACGACGGAGAACTGGGCGGTGTTTGCGCACGGCTCGCTGCAGGCGACGGATGCGTTCTCGATCACCGGCGGCGGACGCTACACGTCGGACAAGAAGGACGCGACCGTCTGGATCACCAACTTCGATCCGACCATCACCAGCACGGCGGGGGACGTCATTGGCCAGTTCGTGCCGACCTCGACCACCCACTTCGACTATGACGTGTCTCTGAACTACCAATGGACGCCCGATTTGATGACGTATGTGCGTTATTCCACGGGCTTCAAGGGCGGCGGTTTCAGCCCGCGTCCGGCCGACGCGCTGCAGACGGCACCGTTCAAGCCTGAATACCTGAGGACCGCTGAGCTGGGCGAGAAGGCCGAGTTCTTCAATCACCGCCTGCGATTCAATGGCGACTTCTATTATTCGAAGTATCTCGATCAGCAGACCTTCTCCCAGCAGCTCGACTCCTTGGGCAACAACTGGTTCCGCGAAGTCAACGCCGGCACGGCTCGCATATGGGGTCTGGAGGGCGAGCTGCAGGCCGAGCCCATCGACAATCTGCGTTTCGATGGCAGCTTCGGTTACCTCAATTACTGGCTGGAGTCGGCCGGCGGTAATCCGCTGCTGTTAGCGGGTAACCAGTGCGGCGGCGAGACCTGCTACTCACCGCGCACGCCCAAGTACACTGCCGCGGTCGGTGCGCAGTACAGCATGGCATTCGCCGGCGGCCGGCTGACACCGCGTGTCGACATGACGTACCAGTCCACCATCTATTTTGCGGCTAACAACGGCTGCTTTGGCGCCGGCAGTACTGCGGGTTGCGGTCAGACCGACAATCAGCCCGCCTACACACTGCTCAACGGTCGCGTCACTTGGGAGACGGCCAGCAAGAAATGGCAAGCGTCGCTGTGGGGGCGCAACCTGACGGACAAAGAGTACTTCTACGGTAAACTGAGCTTGATCACGTTCTTCGGTCGCGAGCAGGGCAACCCGGCGCCGCCGCGCGAGTACGGCCTGACTGTTCAGCGCAAGTTCTGACCGCGAGCGCATCGCAGTCCGGCACAGATCACGTCGGGCTGCGATTTGGCGGTGGCCGGGCTGGCACCGTCCAGGCTGCGATCATCAATCCCGGCGGCGTTGCCATCCCGTGCTGAGGCTGTCAGATGCTGAACCGTCCATTTGATCCTGAAACCCGCATCGTATCGCGTGCGCAGCAGCCACCGATGCTCGAGCGCACGTGTGACATCTGCGTGGTTGGTTCCGGCGCATCCGGAATCTCCGCCGCCATCGAAGCGGCACGGGCAGGGCTCAAGGTAATCCTCGTGGATGGCCTGCCGACGCTCGGAGGCCAGGCGGTCAACTCAATCATCGGCATGTTCTGCGGACTCTATACCCCGGGCCCGAACGGCACGCAGCTGACCCACGGTATTGCCGACGAAATCCTGCATGACCTTGGCGCCGCGGATGATGTGAAAGTCATCGCCGGCGGCGTGATGAAAGTCGCGTTGTACAACGAAGTCGCGCTGGGCCGCTGGGTCGAAAAGGCCGTAGTAACCGCTGGTGTAACGCCGCTGACCGGAGCGATCATTCGCAAAGTCAACCGGCAGGGCCGGCGCCTCACTTCGCTCGACGTCGCCACGCGTCATGGTGATGTGCGCATCACGGCCACCGGCTTCATCGACGCGACCGGCGATGCCGCTATCACCTGGGAGGCGGGCTTTGATTGCCGCGTCCAGAAGCACGGACAGATCTACGGTTCGCAGATGATCGTAATCGAGGATTTCGACGACAGAAAAAGGCCCAGCTGGGAGGATATGGCGGCCCGCATCCACGATCGCGGCCTGCAATACGGCATGATGCGCCGCGACGGTTTCGCCGCCAGCTACCCGGGACGGAACGTCGCGATCGTCAACATGACCCATATAGAGAACCCGCTCGACCCCTTCGATGCCGCGGCCAAGCAGATCGACGGCAAGGAGCAGGCAGACCGCACGCTGGTGTTCCTGCGCACCGAGTTTCCGGAGGCTTTCGGCCAGGCGCGCATTCGTGCCTACGGCCTGCCCGGAATCCGGCAGACCCGCTGGATAGTCGGCACGCACCATCTGACCATGGAAGAGGTGCGCGCTGCGACCAAGTTCGAAGACGCCATCGCGCGTTGTTCATGGCCGCTCGAACAGCATCACAACCGCGAAGGCTACGTGTGGGAGGTGTTCGGCGAAGATCACGTGCATACGATTCCGTTCGGCTCGCTCGCGGTCGCCGGCGCCGACAACCTGTGCGCGGTAGGTCGTTGCATCGATGCGGATTCTGCGGCACTGTCATCGGTACGCGTAATGGGCCCGTGCATCGCGATGGGCGCAGCCGCGGCCCATGCACTGGCACTCGCCGGCACGGGCAGCGTACACGCGATCAGCATGGAAGCGCTCAGGAAGCGTATCCGGCACAACCTCGAAAACTGAACGTCATGACCACCCAGCCGAGGACCGTTGATGTATCGGCGCTGATCAACGGCCGCCGGCTCAGCGCGTTCCATTACGGACTCATCGTCCTGTCGTGGCTGATTACAGTCTTCGATGGCTTCGACATGCTGTTGATCAGCTTCACTGCCCCTTACATGCGCGATCAGCTGGGCCTGTCGCAGACCATGCTCGGCAATGTGTTCTCCGCCGGGCTCGTCGGCATGATGCTGGGCGGATTTGTGCTGTCGTACATCGGTGATCGCGTCGGCCGCCGGCCCACCATCGTCGCCGCGGCATTTCTCTTTGGCATATTCACCGCGGCCACCGCCACCGCAGGCAGCTACCATGCCCTGGTCGCCCTGCGCTTTTTTGACGGCCTGGCACTCGGCGGCATGCTGCCGCTGGCCTGGGCCCTGAACATCGAGTTCGTGCCCAGTCGCATGCGCTCGACGGTCGTGACCGTCATCATGATGGGCTTCAGCTTTGGTGCCGCCGTGGCCGGTCCGATGACCAACTGGATTGCACCGCACTACGGCTGGCAGGGCGTATATCTCGCCGGCGGCGTCGGCACTCTGGTATGCGCCGCGACCCTGTGGATCGGCCTGCCGGAATCGATACGCTTTCTAGTTCTCAAAGGGCGGCGGTCCGATCTCGTTGCTCACACGCTCAAGCGCATCGATCCGGCACTCGACGTGTCGGCAACGGACGCGTTCGTACTCGGCGATGAGATCAGGGTTGAAGGTCGGTTTCGTATCGGTCAGCTGTTTCGTGGCGACCTGCGGCTGATTACCCCGCTGCTCTGGATCGGCTATATCGCCAGTTCGCTGGCGATTTATTTTTCCGTGTCGTGGGGTCCCATTGTGCTCGAGGAACTCAAGTTTCCGCGTCACACTTCGGCGCTGGTGCAGTCGACCGGCAGTCTCCTGGGCGCCGTAGCCGGATTATTACTGATGCGCTTCACCGACCGGCGTGGCCCCGGCTCGGTCGCCGTGTACCCGGCGCTCGCAGTGCCGGTACTGCTCGCACTGGGCTTCGGCCTGGTGCCGCGTGAGGCATTCCTGGCGGCAGCCATACTGAGCACGGTGCTTATCAGCGGCGAGCATTTCGGCGTTCTGTCGATTGCCGGCATTTTCTATCCCAGCGCCATTCGCGCCAGCGGCGCAGGCTGGGCAACTTCAGTAGCCAAGCTGGGGGCGATTGTCGGACCGATTATTGGCGCCGTCGTACTATCGAGCGGCATGCCGATCGTGCGCAGCTACGCGTTGCTGGCAGTGTGCCCCACTATTCTGTGTGTTTGCGCACTCGGCATTGCGGCTGTGGTTCACAGTCGCAAGCCGGCGCCCGCCACTCACGTGCTTGCCATCGCCCCGCTCGGTTCCGGAGACTTACCATGACAATTTTACGCAGCCTTGCCGCCAACTCCTCTATCCGGCGCTCGCACTGGCGCGCACTCGGTCTGTCCGAAGCGGACATGGCCAAGCCGAAGATCGCAGTGGTGAATTCATCTTCCGAACTCGCCATATGCTTCGCGCACCTCGATGGCGTGGCGCGCGCGGTCAAAGAGGCGATCAGGGCCGCCGGAGGTGTGCCGTTCGAAGTGCGCACGACTGCGCCATCCGATTTCATCACCGGTGCGGCGTGTTCCGGTTCCTACATTCTTGCGGCGCGTGACCTGGTCACCAACGACATCGAGGCACAGGTCGAGGCGGCGCTGCTGGATGGCATGGTGTGCCTGACCTCCTGCGACAAGACACCGCCGGGTCATCTCATGGCCGCCGGCCGGCTCAACATCCCAACGGTGCTGGTGATCGGCGGCTACCAGGCTTCGGGGATGATCGGTGACGAGCATGTCGACATCGAGGACCTGTTCTCGGCGTCCGTCGGCGCTGCGCTCGGCAAGCCGGGCCGATTCAAGATGGTCGAGTTGAGCGAGCAGGCGATCCGCGGTCCGGGCGTCTGCGCCGGCATGGCGACCGCGAACACCATGCACTGCGTGGTGGAAGCGTTGGGTATGTGCGTGCCGGGATCCGCGCCGGTACGGGCCAACAGCGAAAAGATGTTCGACGCGGCACGTCGGGCTGGAACCCGTATTGTCGCGATGGTCAATGAGGGCCTGACGCCCCGCAAGGTGCTTACCGAAGCTGCCTTTCGCAACGCCGTGGCCATGGTGCTGGGCGTATCAGGATCGATCAATGCCATCAAGCACCTGCAGGCCACCGCCGTCGAGGCTGGTACGCAGGTCGATATCTACGCGCTATGGGAGGAAATGGGCCGCAAGGTCCCTGTGTTGAGCGCGGTGCGACCGAACGGCACCGTTCGCATCGAACAGTTTGAGGATGCGGGCGGCGCCGGAGCCATGCTGAAACGGCTGGCGTCCGTGCTGGATACGTCGGCCCTGACGGTGACCGGACAGACGCTGGCCGAGGTGCTCGCGAATACCCCCGTGGGCGACACGGAAATCATCCGCCCGTTGAACAATCCGATCTCGGCCGGTCCTGCGATTGCGATTCTCAAGGGCACGCTTGCGCCCGAGAGCGCAGTCGTCAAGCTTGGTGTCCGCGACGGCAGCCGTGCGGAATACTTCGATGGCCCTGCCGTCGTCTACGAGAACACCGCGAGTGCCATGGCGGACATCGCCGCGGGAAAACTCCAGAAGGGGAAGGTACTGGTATTGCGCGGCCAGGGCCTCAAGGGTGGTCCGGCCATGGGCGGCGGCGCCTCACTGGTGCTGTTCGCGATCGATGCCGCAGGCTTCGCCCGCGACGTAGCCTTCGTCACCGACGGCCAGCTCTCCGGACTGTGTCTTAAGGGTCTCACTGTGGCCGAAGTCGCACCTGAAGGCGCCACTGGCGGACCCATCGGCAAGGTGCGCAACGGTGACCGCATCGTCATCGATATCGCTTCGCGCCGGCTCGATCTGGACGTACCGGCTGCGGAACTGGCGGCGCGCCCGGCGCCGGCAGCAGGCTTCCCGGTCGATGCCACCGGTTATCTGGGCATTTACCGACGCGACGTGCAGCCGATGGCGACCGGCGCGGTGCTGACCGACCTGGGCAATTGACCGGTATCCGAATCCTTGAGGTGCTCCCCGTTATGACTGATCTTCGCTGGTATTCGTACCCGGTGCTGCGGCTCGCAGCGACTCTATTGATAGCGTCGGTAGCCGGCGCGGCCGAACCGAACACGGATGCGTGTACCGTTGACAATGGCGGTATCCAGCTGCCGCCGGGATTTTGTGCCCCCGTTTTCGCCGACAACCTGGGGCACGCACGCCATCTGGTGGTCGCGCGTGACGGCGTGGTTTACGTCAATACCTGGAGCGGCGCTTACTACCGCACCAAGCCGCCGCCGGGTGGGTTTCTGATCGCGCTAAAGGATACAAAAGGCGATGGTCACGCCGATGTCATTCGCCGCTTCGGCGACAGCATCGACGACGGTTCTGCGGGCGGAACCGGCATCGCACTGTATGACCACGCGCTCTACTTCGAGCAGAACGACCGGATCATGCGCTACCGGCTCTCTCCCGGATCGCCGGTGCCGTCGTCGAAGCCGCAGGTCATCGTCTCCGGACTGCCGATCACCGGGGACCATCCCATGCATCCGTTCGTGATCGACGCCAGGGGCAAGCTGTTCGTCGATCTCGGTTCGGCGACCAATGCCTGCGACGTGCATAACCGGATGCCGTTGTCCGCGGGCAATGATCCGTGCATCGAACAGCAGACACGGGGCGGCATCTGGCGCTACGACGCTACCCGGACACACCAGAACTTCTCGCCCGCCGAGCGCTACGCCACCGGCATCCGCAATGGCGAGGGCATGTCTTTCGATGCGGCCGGGCGTCTGTTCGTGACGCAGCACGGGCGCGATCAGCTCGGCGAGAACTGGCAGGATCGCTATACGCCCGCGCAGGGACACGAGCTCCCGGCCGAGGAGCTGCTGCTACTGGAGCAGGGAGCCGACTACGGCTGGCCCAAGTGCTATTTTGACGGCAATCAGGAGCGGCTCGTGCTGGGGCCCGAATACGGCGGCGACGGTGGCCGGATGGTGGGTGAGTGCGCCGGGAAGCGCGCACCAGTGGCGTTTTTTCCCGCCCATTGGGCGCCCGATGACCTGCTGATCTACAACGGGCGGCCGTTTCCCGCGCCGTACCGAGGCGGGGCGTTCATTGCATTCCACGGCTCCTGGAATCGCGCACCCTCCCCGCAGGCGGGCTACAACGTCGCGTTCCAGCCGCTGGCCGCCGGCAAGGCTTCTGGCGACTACATCGTCTTCGCGGACGGCTTTGCCGGCATGGAGAAAGCCCCTGGTCGTGCCGACTTCAGACCCACAGGCCTGGCGCTGGCGCCGGACGGCGCGCTGTTTGTGTCCGATGACGTGCACGGCCGCATCTGGCGCATCACCTATCGCGGCGGTCCGGGCGTCCCCGCGAATGCCCTCATATCAGCGCGCGTTCCGGTTCCGGGAAATGGCGTCCACGACGCTCGTCCGCCCGTGGAATCGTTACCGCTGCCACCAGGGGTTACACGGGAACAGTTGGTACTCGGTGATCACGTGTTCCACGGCGAAGCCGCCGGAGGAACCTGCAGTGGCTGTCACTCGTCGGACGGTAAAGGCAGCGTGGTGGGCTCCGATCTGACCATCGGCCAGTGGCTCTGGAGTGACGGCAATCTCGATGCCATCGCCACCACGATCACGCAGGGCGTTCCGGCGCCCAAGCGTACATTCGGTGCTATGCCGCCATTGGGCGGCGCGCAGCTCTCAGCCACCGACCTTGCCGCGGTAGCCGCCTACGTATGGGCTATCGGTCGGGAAACCGGCGTCACGCCTAGGTAGACACGACTGGGTAGGAGTTCGCTGGTCCGCGCCAGGGAAAATTGTATTACATTGATCCACCCTGAACGCGGACGGTTTTCATGCAGCTGGATTTCAATGACGCGCTTTTGGCAATAGGCGCGATTGCCGTACTGGCGGCTTTGCTCATGGGAGCACTTCGGCTCTTCGGCAGAAGGTCGACGTCGATAGTCGCGACCACCTTATTGGTTCTGCTGGGTGTATCCGGTGCAGCATTGGTCATTTGGGTACTTAACCGAGCGCACCTTATCGCCGAAGTTCTCCCCAACGCTACTGCGCAAGTAGCGACTACCACCGATCAATCGGCGGCGCCAACGACCACAATGCAACCGGATCCACTGCTCACGGCAACTTCGGAATTTCTTGCCTGTGCCGTTCCCATGCAGCCCGGTGTCGTGCCGGATGGCGCCACTGCATCCTTGGAACAGATGCGCGCGGCGCGCGCGAGCGTATTCGCTTTTGATGCCGCCACGGCTGCCTACAACAAGTGTGTGGACTCAACCGTGAACGACGGAGTGCAACAATACGCGGGCGTCTTCACCCCCGCTTCCAGCGTGCAGGTCCTGAAGGCATTGGGTACCAAGCTGCACAATGCGGCTCTGGGGAGAGACCAGGCTCTAGCCAATCGAATGAACCAGCAGATTCGCATCTTCAAAGCCAGGCACAGTTCATAGATTCGCTCGCTAAGCAACTCGAACTCTTGTACACGTCTGCGCAGGTCGCGCAAAGCCAGGCCCCAAGGCTCGTCGAGCCCCCACGGCGATGGTGCCCAGGAGCGCCACTGCGAGCAAGCCGGCACATTGCTCGAAGTACGCCGTCATCGCAGGTGGGCGGACTGGAGCTAACATTGCGCCGCTAATTATGGTCGGGAAAGTCGCGTGCGCAAGCAGTACGGCTGGCCAGTAGCGATGCACCGCCGCAGAACTTCGATATTGTTCGGGTCTGCAAGCTGTTGCTGCACTGGGAATGTCTCCAGTTTTAGCCGAACTGACGCCGAGACTTCGTTGATCGCTGTCTATAAAACGCTTGGCGCAGGCTGGGATCTGGAAAGCGCGAGCACAGCCACTCCATCCCCGAAACCGTGAAGGCCATCTATGCTCCGGCGCCCAATCACCCCTGCCGCGCTCCTGGTCGCGTGCATTGCGTTGTTCGCCAACGCAAATGCGATTGCCGGTGAAAACTCTAATCTCTCCAAGCTTCGTTCCGATTGGGCTGTTGGGCCGCAGTACGACTTCACCCATGTTTACGTCGCCCCGGAGGAACTGGATCGATTCGTCGCCAGCTTTGTCGGGACGTTCGGTGGCACGACCTCCAAGAAGGTCGTAACTACGATCACACCAACGCCAAGCGAAACCACGTCTCAATTCGTGCAATCGCCGGTAGGCCCTCTGTCCGTGTTCGGCTTTAAAACACCCATACCCTACCCGTTCGGTGCCGAACGGACCGGCTATCTGGTGGCAGATCTCGATGCCGCCTTGCGCGCGGCTCAGAGCGATGGAGTCAACATTATCGTGGCGCCATTTCCGGATCCCATCGGACGAGATGCGGTTATCCAGTGGTCCGGCGGTGTCAACATGCAAGTGTATTGGCATACCACGGCACCGTCATGCAGTTCCTTGAAGACGATTCGGGAAAACCGCGTTTATCTCTCGACGAGCAAGGCGGATGAATTTGTCGAGCAATTCATACGTTTCTCCAATGGAAGAATCGCATCGGACAATGCGCATGCGCCTGGTGTGGAAATTGGCCGGCCGACCGATACTTATCGCTTGATCAGGATAGAATCACTTTTCGGCAAGTTGCGAATCATCGTAACAGACGGCCATTTACCCTACCCGTATGGTCGCGAATTGACCGGTTACGAGGTGGCCAATCTCGCGGAAACGCTGCACAAGGCGACTATGAACGGCGCGGCAGTGCTGATCGCACCTTACACGTCGGGCGCCAGGCAAGCAGCCATGGTGCGGTTCCCGGGCGGCTACATTGCCGAGATTCACACGCCCAATGGTAAATAAAATGCCGGTATTTCAGCCGTTCATCTGAAAGGATGGCTGAGAAACGGGGAGCCAGACAACCCAAAACGCCACGGATGCTCGAGCGCTTTGGAAATGCCGATCCGTGCTCCGCGTACCAACTTCGGCTTCGTTTGCGCCGGCACCAATCGAAACGGTCGCGAATCGATTCGCTTACCGTTGAGTGCTGGCGTTATGGCCAACGCCTGTCCGAGGCGGCCGGGACCGGCACATAGGATTCCAAGCCTTGTCTGATTTCTTCGGCGAATCATCTCCGGGATACCTCTGGTGGGTTCCAACGCTCGAATCAAGACCCCGGCACCGTGCCCGACTTCGCGACACACGAAGTTGAGGCACCAGTGAATGCCATAGGAAAGATAGACGTAGGCGCGGCCTGGGGGACCGAACAAGGGCGCGTTGCGTAGTGTGGGCCCGATAAAGCCGTGCGACGCCGGCTCCGACTGATCGTACGCCTCAGTCTCGACGATGATTCCACCCACGCCGTCGACCAGCAAAATTGCGCCAATCAGCTGTCTGGCTACGATTGGGGCACGTTCCCTGAAATTTATTGTTCGCGCCGAATTTGCCACCACTAGAATCGCTGCTTAGGTTTTGAAGAATGCGAGCAATTCCTCATTGACACGATCCTTTAGCGTCGTGCACATGCCATGCGGGGCGTAGTTTCTGGACAACTCAGCGAGATCATCCGCGTAAGTGTCCAGGTCATTGCCGTTCCACGGCTGGCTTGAACGACCATGGCCGCGCCGGTCGTGGGCGACGCATCGATAACCTCGCGATGCGAGGAAAAACATCTGATCTTCGAAGGCATCTGAACTGAGCGGCCAGCCGCGACTGAACACTACGGGCTGTCCTGTACCCCAATCCTTATAGTAAATCTCAGTGCCATCTTTGCTTGTGATCGTGCTCATGGCGTGTTCTTCCCTGTCTTTGTCTTGAACGGAATGAGGCTCTGGAACGCCGGGAATCCGGCGAAGTGTAGTCCCTCCTTTCGGTATAGTCTTTAAGATATCAGGCTAATTACCGCACCTTTACAGTGCAGCGGCCCGGTGCATGATGAAGGAGAGTCGAATTTTGTCATCCTCTCGAAGCAGGAGAAGCGCCGGAATTATTCTGTATCGCAAACGACACGGGAGCACGGAGATATTTTTGGTTCATCCCGGCGGCCCGTATTGGGCAAAAAGAGACGAAGGCTCATGGTCAATACCCAAGGGCGAATACGAAGAGGGAGAAGAAGCGATCGATGCCGCGCGACGCGAATTTCTGGAGGAGACCGGTGTGGCAGTGAACGGTCCATTTCTGGCGCTGAGGCCAGTCCGGCAGCCCAGCGGCAAGATCATTACCGCGTGGGCCGCCGAGGGAGAGCTGGACCCGGCTCGGTTGCGAAGTAATAGTTTTTCGCTTGAATGGCCACCCAAGTCCGGAATCACACAAAGCTTTCCGGAGGTAGACCGGGGCGCATGGTTTTCGTTGACGGAGGCTCGCGACAAGCTCTCGCGCGGACAGCTGCCGCTACTTCAAGGGATTGCCGACCTCTGAAGACGTCATCCCGGATCGGCGCAATTGGCATGTGGATCGGCGTGGCCGGCATTGCCGTGCTGTATCTCTGCAGCACGCTTCCCACGCCGCTATATCCACTGTACCAACGCGAGTTCGGCTTCTCCGAACTAGTGGTAACGGCGATCTATGCCAGTTACGTCGTCGGTAACCTGGCGGTTCTGTTTGTCTTCGGTCGACTATCCGATCAGCTCGGCCGGCGGCCCACCACATTCCTCGCCTTCGGAATCGTTGGCGCGAGCGCCCTGTGCTTTCTGCTGGCGAGCAGTACCGTTTGGTTGTTTATTGCACGAATACTCAATGGTCTTGGTGCCGGTCTGGGCGCCGGTGCGCTCACTGCATGGATCGCCGAACTTGAGCCGAGCGGTGACAAAATGCGGGCGGCCACCGTAGCCAGTGCGGGGAATCTCGCGGGATTGGGACTCGGCGCTATCATCGCCGGCCTGCTTGCGCAGTATGGGCCGTGGCCGCTGCGGACCAGTTACGTGGTCTATCTGGTAATGCTGGTGATCATGATGATTCTCACACGAGTGCCGCCCGAAGGAGTCCGGCACGCCGTGCAGAAGACCAGCGAGCTGTCACTGAGGCCTCGTATCGGTGTGCCGCGCGCCATTCGCCTTGCCTTCATTGCGCCCGCAGCGATGGCATTCACGACCTTTGCACTAGGCGGCTTCTATGGCGCCCTGACACCGGGAATACTTTCCCAAAGCCTGCATCAACACAATCTTGCGGTAGCGGGGGGACTTGTCGCGCTGTTCTTTGGTGTCGGCGCGCTGGCGTCCGCAATCACCGGCAAACTTCGTGCTCGCCCAGCGATGCTGCTGGCAACGGCCACACTTCTCATCGGACTCGGCCTGCTTGTGGCGGCCGAGCGGCTGCAGTCCATGGAGATGCTCGATAGTGCGACGCTTGTCAGCGGCATCGCCATCGGCATCGGCTTTCGCGCCAGCCTGCAAATCGTGAACGAAATCGCCCCTGAGGCGCACCGGGCCGAAATAGTCTCCAGCTACCTTCTTGTGTGCTACACAGCCAATTCCCTGCCGGTAATCGGCATTGGTCTGCTCGCACTTACAATCAGCGCACCCGGTGCACACCTGGCATTCGCGCTGCTTCTGGCCCTGCTTGCCGTGATTGCATGTGCGACCGGATGGAAGTACATCGCAAAACATTAGACACACCCATGACCTCAAGCTACATCCCATCATTCATAAAGGGTCGGCTGCGGCCATGAACGTCTATGGACCGCGGCGGATTCGCATGTGACCTGGCATGCGCCGGGCTATCATCAGGTCGCAAACCGGCGACGGAGGTCAAATGGGTATTCTTCGAGCTATTGGAATAGCACTGATCGTGGTGTGGCTGGTGCTGTGGCTATTCGTCAAGATCACGATGGTCGCGATTCATTTGCTGCTCTTGCTTGGCATCGCGACTATTGTCATCGACCTTGCAAGGTCCAAATCCAAAGGTGATCCCTGACGGCGTATCAGCGCTTCGCCGCCAGGATCCCATCTCCCGTCAATCGCGCCTCAAATCCGGCGTGCCGCAATCGGTTGAGAACTTCCTGAGGCACTTCGCGCTGGCTGGTGAGCCTGTTAGGGGCACCCGTGTAGTGAAATAATTTGCCCCTGCGC
>Ga0209483_1001078_pt1 | contig 21403 bp, 16 predicted proteins | sample NGEPerA_FD_184508 | JGI IMG/M metagenome (GOLD analysis project Ga0209483, IMG submission 184508) | Arctic peat soil microbial communities from the Barrow Environmental Observatory site, Barrow, Alaska, USA - NGEE PermafrostL2-A... | ecosystem: Environmental > Terrestrial > Soil > Wetlands >... | reverse complement strand
GATCAAGGAAACCAGGGCGGCGCGACCCTGACCGCCATCAAAAATGCCAGACGCGCCGCCCTGGTTTCCTTGATCCGGGCGCTGGCGCTGTATGTTCAGGGAGCTTGCAATGGTGACATTGCGATTCTTAAGGGCAGCGGTTTTCCCACGCAAAAACCGCAACCCCAGCCCATCGGTGATTTGCCGGTGCCGGCCAGCCTCACCGCCGCGCTGGGCATCAGCAGCGGCAAACTTGATGTCCGGGTGGCGCCGGTTCCGGGTGCGGCCACTTACACCTGGCGTCTGACGGCGGCAGCCGCGCCCACCGTGGTGCTGCAACTGGCGCAAAGCACGGCGACCAGCTACACCTTTGCCAACCTGACGCCAGGCGTGGTCTATAATGTCGAGGCCAACGCGGTCGGTGCCGCCGGCCCCAGCGGCTGGACCGCCCCGGTGCCACAAATGGTGGTGTGAGAAAAAGTTGAGAATTAAAAGCTGATGGTTCAACGATGCACAAAACTGGAACGAGTTTTTTCGTTCCAGTTTTTTTTCATCACAGGGTTAAAATATACTCTCTGCCCTCGTGTTTTCTTGGTCCATTGACATCGCCGCAAACTTTACCGGACGCGGAACGTTATGCTGGCCGGTGTCAATCCTGGCGAGGCTGCCGTCAGCTTAAGAATTTCCGGGCGCGAACCGGCCTGAATGATGGTGATGCAATGACCGTTGAAGGCGTTCCTTTGACTGGCCCGGTCCGGGTCGTGATCGGCCGGATTGCCATTGCCGGTTCCTAAAATCCGGCCACCACCGGCAAGCTGGAAGGAAACGCGGTTGCCGGCATCGGGAACCAGCCGGCCCTGGGCATCCAAAATGGAAACCGGAACCACGACCGCGTCCTGCCCGTCAGCCTGAAGTGTCTGCCGGCCGGGCGAGAGAAGGATGCGGGCGGGCGCGCCCGCCGTTGCCACAAGGTCGGTGGCCACCAACCGGCCATTGGTGGAGGCTTTTGCCAGCAACCGGCCCGGCGCATAGGGAACTTCCCATTCCAAGTGGCCGTCCTTCGGCATGGTTTTGGCGCCGAGACTTCGGCCGTTCAAAAACAATTCAACCTGGCGGGCATTGCTGAAGGCGATCACCCGGATAGGTTGTCCTTCCTTGCCCGGCCAGTTCCAGCCGCCGGGCAACAAATGCACCATAGGTTTGGCCGACCAGCAGGATTCGAAGTAATAGCCTTTGTCTTTGGGGAACCCGCATACGTCCAAGAGACCGGTGTTATTGCTGATGTCGGGCCAGCCGTAAGGGTTGGGTTCGCCTTTGTAATCAAAACCCGTCCAGGTGAAGGAGCCGCACAAGAACGGCCGATTCACCACCGGCAGCCAGCCTTTGTCCGACAGGTTGTAGCAACTGCGCATCCCGGTGGCGGGGTTGTCGGCGTATTCGCCGCGCGTGGTCTTGTCATTGGTGTCTTCACTGCCAAACATCGGTTTGTCATGGTAGCGCCGATGGATGGCGTCGTATTTTGGGGTGTTGTAATTCACTCCGACGATGTCTTCCACACCGGCAATTCCGTTCGTGAGCAAACCGCCAACCATCGCGCAAGTAATCGGACGAGTATGATCATATTGTTTCACCACTTTCATCATGGCGGAAAAAATCCGCGCGCCCTCCGGTGTTCCTTGCAATGTCTCCTCATTGCACATGGACCACATGATGATGCTGGGATGATTCCGGTCGCGTTGAATCATTTCGGCCAGCTCGGAAAGATTCGTGGCGGATGTTCCTTTCGGGGTTTTAGCCAGCTCGCAATCACCTAAGTGCCGGTTTTCATCCATCACCAGCATCCCCAGCCGGTCGCAGGCGTCCAACACCGCCGCATTGGGCGGATTGTGCGCGGTCCGCCAGGCATTGGCCCCCAACTTCTTCAACTGGCTGACCCGCCAGGATTGCAGGCTGTCGGGCACGGCAATGCCCACGGCGGGAAAATCCTGATGGTTGGCGACGCCATATATTTCAACATGTTTTCCGTTGAGAAAAAATCCCTTGTCCGCATCGAAATAAACAGTCCGGATGCCAAATGTTATCGTGGTGGAATCCACTGGCTGGCCAGCCTGCATGATCTTAGTGCGAAGCTGATAAAGTCGCGGTGAATCCAATGACCATAGCGCCGGATGCGGGAGCACGGTCTGCTGAACGACTTGGTTCCGGCCATCCGCAACCACCGCCGCCACGGTTTTGACCGTTTTAAGCAAGGTTCCATCCGGCCCCACAATTTCGGACACCACTTCGCAATTCGCCGGAACTGGCCCGTCGTTTTCCAAGGTGGTTTGCAGGGTCATTTTCGCCTCGTCACCTTGAACGCTGTTAGTCACCTGGGAGGTTACATAAGTTCCCCACCGCGCCACATGCAACGGAGCCATGACATTAAGATAGACGTGGCGATAGATGCCGCCGCCTTCATACCACCAACCCTCGTTCTGCCGGGGATCCACGCGCACGGTGATGACATTATCCTCCCCGCAGCGGGCCGTTTTGGCAATGTCATAATAGAAACCAGTGTATCCGCCGGGGTGTCCGCCCAAAAACCGCCCGTTCAACCAAACCTGGCTGTCGCGGAAAACGCCGCCAAATTCCAGACGCAGGATTTTGCCCTGATCGGATTGGGGAACGAAAAAACGCTTGCGATACCAGGCCGCCTCCACCGGCAGATAGCCGTGGTTCCGCTCATTGGTGGCATTGTAAGTCCCATCCAGCACATAATCGTGCGGCAGCTCAACGTGCTGCCACAGAGTGTCATCATAACTTATCAGGCTGACTTGGTTGGTGGCCGCCACGTCACCGCGATGAAACATCCAATCAGCGTCCAGCAACGTTCGCTGACGCAACGCGGCATTAGTCGGTTTGACCGGCAACGAACAGCACGAAGCGAGTCCGATGATTGCTCCACACGCCAGAAACGCGCGGATCACCCGCACGCCAGAATTTTCATGACAGGACATAAGCAAGGTTGTTAATTTCATAAGTGAACGGCACTGGAGCCTCAAAATTAAACGCGCTCCAGCAAATTGGCAACTTCATTCCTGACTTTCCCGGAGCGGATGCCGCCGAAGATTGATTCAAACGCGCCAAAACCTCACTGATTTTTCCAGTCCAAATCCACGATCACCGGCGCCCAGGAAACATGTTGCAGGATTTTTTGCAGGCGGGCGTAGCTGTCGGGCGGGCGGAGGCGCGCGAGATTGGTGACAGTAATCTGGACGCCGCCGGCCGCGCGCAAGTCTTCCAGCACGCGTTGATAGCGGCGGTAGTAATCATATTGCGTCAGCACCAGCCTGGCGGCGTGCAGCCGGCGCAATGCTTTCGGATAATCTTCGCCTTCCTCGCGCAGCGGCGCGTAATCTTCATGGATCCAATTGCCATTAGTGTGTCGGTCGGCCTCATAAAGATACGCGGACGAAAGCAGGACGTTCGCGTGCGGCGGAACGGAATCGAGTTCGCCGGCCACGCGCTGCCGGACGGACGCGTAGCTGTCATTCATCGAACAGGCCACGCCCCAAGTCGTCAGGCCGATGGCGCGGACAGACACCAGTCCAACCAGCAGCACAAGGCAAACCGTGACGGCGCCGGCGTGCAAAAATTCCGGAAATTTTTTGGCGGCGGCGGTCAAAAATAGTCCCACCAGGATGGGCTGAAGATAGTTGACCACGATCAGCCAGTTCGCCGCCACGACGAACAGGCAGGCGAAAGTGAAGCTCAATCCCGCGACCAGACCGCCGGTAAAAAGGATTTCGCCCGCGTTCCACGTTTTGATTTCCCGCAGGTGACGCCGGCCAGCGTCGGTGGCGAGCAGCAACGCGGTCATCAAAAAAAGTGCCGGGAGATTGCGGACGGCTTTGAGGCATTCGTCCAACTGCGGCACGCGCAATCCGGTGAGCGAGGCGTTCCCGTGGACGTTTTCCAAAAAGCCGCCCCACAGACGCGGAAAACCGAAACGCACAGTTGCGGCAAGCCCAAGCGGAATCAAAATCATGGCCGTCAACGCACCGAACGGCAGGCGGGCATTGGATATTTTCCAGCCGATGACGAGGCCGAGAAAAATCCAGAACGCATACAACGCGCCGATTTGCAGGCTGGTGCAAACCGCCAGCACGGCAAACAGCGCCGCGAGCCACGCCCAATTCCGTGCGCCGTTCAGCCAGCGGGTGAGCGCATAAACACCGGACGTTCCCAGCAGGCAAGCGAGGCCGTCCGGCCGGTCGTCAAACGTGATCGCCAGCAAAAAAAGCCCGGCGAGATTGGCGATGTTCGCGGGCACTTTCAACTGGCGGAAAATTGCCAGCATGGCCAGCGCGCAGCCGCCGAACAAAACCAGATGGCATCCCATCGCCGACAACGCGCTCGTGCCGACAAGGCTCATCCACGCGAGCAGGGCCAGTTGATACAGCGGCGGGTAGGCGCAGAAAAATTCCGCGCCGGAAAACGGCCGCGACTGTGCGATGGAAGGATTGAAATAGCCGCCATGATTCAGCAGATGCACCACCGGGCCGTCATAGAAAAAAGCGTCATTCGCCGGAACCGGCAGCGCCACCGTCAGCAGCAGCACTGCTTTCCAGATAAAGACCAGCAGAAAAACCATTCCCGGTCGCTCCAATAAACGCTTCATGCAAGTCGCCCATGCTTTCAAATCGGAACGGCTTGTCAACGGCATTTGGCCTTGGCACCCTGCTTCCGGGCCATTACCCGCATCGCGATGCCGCCGCCGAACCAACTTGAAAATCCGACGACGATTCCGCTGTGTGTGGATTTGGACGGCACGCTCATCAAGACGGATCTGCTCTGGGAATCAGTCGTGCGGCTGCTGAAAAAAAATCCGTTTGCGCTGATTTCCATTTTGCGGTGGTGGACGCGCGGGCGGGCTTTCCTGAAAAAACAGCTTGCCGCGCGCGTCGCGGCGGATGCCGCCACCCTGCCCGTCAACGAAAAATTCCTCGCGTGGCTGCGCGCGGAAAAAACGTCCGGGCGCAAACTGGTTCTCGCCACCGCGTCCGATTTGAAAATGGCGCAGCCCGTCGCCGACCGCTTCGGCCTGTTCGACGAAGTTCTCGCCAGCGACGGCAAAACAAATCTGCGCGGCGAAAATAAACTCCGCGTCCTCACGGAAAAATTCGGCGAGCGCGGATTTGATTACGCCGGCAATTCCTCCGCCGACTTTGCCGTCTGGCGCGGCGCACGCGAAGCCATCGTCGTCAACGCCCGTCTAGCGGTCGAACGAAAGGCCGCCGACTGCGCGAAGGTCGGACAAGTTTTCGCGCCAGACTCGTCTTTGGCCGGCGCGTTCATTCGCAGTCTGCGGCTGCATCAGTGGGTCAAAAACTTGATCATCTTCGTGCCCGCGCTCGCCGGACACAAGCTCGGTGACGCAGCGTTGTTCCTGTGCGATGTCCGGGCATTCGCGGCTTTTTGCCTGTGCGCCTCGGGCGTTTATCTCCTCAACGACCTGGTGGATTTGGAGGCCGACCGGCGGCATCCGTCAAAGAAAAAACGTCCGTTTGCCGCCGGCGATCTGCCGCTCCAAACCGGATTGATCGGTGCCCCGCTGTTTTTGGCCGCCGGTATTTTGGCGGCGGCGCAACTGTCCTGGTCGTTTGTCGAGGTGACAATTGTGTATGTGGCGCTGACGACAATTTATTCGTGCTGGGTGAAGCAGGTGGTTTTGCTCGACGTTTTTTTTCTCGCCGGACTTTACACGCTGCGGCTGGTGGCGGGCAGCGTGGCGACGGGCATTGTCAATTCCTCGTGGCTGCTGATGTTTTCCATGGCCATTTTCTTGAGCCTCGCGCTGGTGAAACGCTTTGTGGAGCTGACTGACACGACGGAATTTGAACCCGGAAAACCCGCCGCCACCGGGCGCGGCTATTTGGCGCAACATTTGAAACTGGTCGCGTGGCTCGGCACGGGCAGCGGGTGGCTCGCCGCGCTGGTGCTTGCGATTTACGTCAAGCAAAGTGAAGAGGTGGTCTTGCTCTATCAATATCCGCTGCTGCTGCTGCTCGCGTGTCCGCTGCTGCTGTTTTGGATCAGCCGCGTGTGGCGGCTCGCGCGCCGGGGCGCGATGCACGATGATCCGGTCGTGTTCGCGCTCAAAGACTGGACCAGCTACCTGGTCGGCGCGCTCACGCTGCTGGTGATGTGGCTGGCCGCGAAACATTGACGAACTGCGAATGCAAAACCAAACGTCGCGTTGAAAAAAATTCTCGAACAACTTGTCCGCCATCGCCGCTGCCTGGCCGCCGGCGGCGCGGGGCTGCTGCTGGCCGGCGCGTTTCCGAAATTCAGCCTCGCCGGTTTTGCGTGGATTGCGCCGGCGCTCATGCTCGCCGCCGCGCACGGCAAATCCGGCGGCGAACGTTTCCGGCTGGGCTATGTCAGCGGACTGGCCTTCTGGCTCGCGTCGCTTTACTGGCTGCTGCTGATTCCCGTCACCGGCTTTCCGATTCTCGGCTGGCTCGCGCTGTCCGCGTTTGTGGCGCTGTTCACCGGCGTCTGGGTGTGGCTCATTCCCAATTTCCAATTTCCAATTTCCAATTTCCAATCTTGGACTGGCCGCACGCTCTGGACGCTCGGCGGCGCGGCGGCGTGGGTGGCGCTGGAAATGGCGCGGGCGCGCATCTTTGGCGGCTTTCCGTGGAGCTTCCTCGGCGTTTCGCAATACCAGCTCATCCCGCTCATCCAGATCGCGTCGTTCACCGGCGTTTACGGCGTGTCGTTTCTGGTCGTGTGGTTTTCGCTCGCGCTCTATTCGGCGGCGCTGATGATTTTCCGGCATCCGGCCACGCGCCACGTCTGGCAGGCGGAAACGGTTTTGCCGCTGACCGTCACCGTGCTTTGTTTTGTCAGCGGATTTTTCTGGATGAACCGGGGCGTGACGACGGAAACTTTTTTGCGCGCCACTTTGATTCAGCCGGACATCCCGCAATCGGTCATCTGGAATCCCGCCACCGACGAAAATGTTTTTCAGAAATTTCTCGGGTTGAACGAGGCCGCGCTCACGAACCAGACGGATTTGCTCGTCTGGCCGGAATCCGCCGTGCCGGAGATGAGCGAAGAAAATTGCCGCGCCATCAGCGCGCTCGCGCGGAAGCACCATGTCTGGCTCATTCTCAACGGCGAGGACGTGGCCGTTTCTCCAGCCGCGACAAATTATTTCAACGCCGCGTTTCTCGTCAATCCGCAGGGCATTCTTACTGCGTCGTATCACAAGCAAAAGCTCGTCATCTTCGGCGAATACGTCCCGCTGGCGAACTGGCTCCCGTTTCTAAAATGGTTCACGCCCATCACCGGCGGCTGGACGCCCGGCGACAAACCCGTGACGTTTGAAATCGTTCGCGAACCAAACCCGCCCGGTCAAAAAATAATTACCATCGGGATCAACGGAGTTTCGCCCCGCCAAAAAATTAAGATCTCGCCGCTCATCTGCTTTGAAGACACGTTCCCCGGCACCGCGCGCAAGGCCGCGCAGGATGACATTGATTTTCTCGTCAACCTCACCAACGACGGCTGGTTCGGCAACAGCGCCGAGCAATGGCAGCACCTGGCCAACGCCGTTTTCCGCGCCGTGGAAAACGGACTTCCCCTGCTCCGCTGCGCGAACAACGGCGTGACCTGCCTGATTGACGGCCACGGCCGCATTGAAAAAATCTTCCGCGATCAAAACGGAAGCGAATATGGCCAAGGCGCGCTGACCGTGGAAATTCCCCTGCTCCAGCCCGATCAAAAATCTGCGCCGACTTTTTACAATCGCCACGGCGACTGGTTTGGCTGGGGCTGCGTGGGGATAACTCTCCTTCTGCTCTGCCGCAAAATTTTAGCCGGACGAAAGCCGCCGGCTTAAATGACTCCCCACGTGGCCAATGCCTGCCGCGTTTTTTCCGGCGACTCGTGAAGAATCGCCCGCCAGCCGCGCGCAACGCCCGCTTCGATGTTTTCTGGGCGGTCATCAATATAAATTAAATCCACGGCGCGCCTGGCAGTCATCGCTTCCATCGCCGCGTAAATTTTTGGTTCCGGTTTCATTGCGCCGATTTCGTGGGAAAAAATGTAGCCGTCAAAGTTTTTGAAAAAAGGGAAATTCCGGCGGACGTGCTCGACGGCGAGGTCATTGGTGTTCGAGAAAATAAAAGTCTTGAATCCGCGCTGGCGCAGTTCCGCGTGCAGCGAAATCATTTCCGGCATTTCGGAAAAAATGTCTGCAAAGTAACTGCCGAATTCCGCCAGGTCCCCTTGAAAGCCGATGGGTTTGTGGATAGCCTCGAAAAACTCCGCGCGCGTGAGCCGGCCGGATTCGTAGTCCAGAATCACGGTTGAGCCGCCGAGGAACGCGTGCAAATCTGCCGGTGCCTTGGAACTGCGCGCGGCAATTTTTTTTGCAGCAATTGAGTAATCAAAATCCACCAGCACTTTGCCGAGGTCGAAAATAATGGCCGGCTTCAATGCATTTCCCTCCGGCCTTCGAGCGCGCGGTTCAGCGTGAGTTCGTCGGCAAATTCCAGTCCGCTGCCGGCGGGCAGGCCGAAACCGATGCGGGAAATTTTCAAGCCGGAACGCGCCAGCCGTTTTGCAAGGTAATTGCTGGTGGCGTCGCCTTCCACATCCGTGCCCAGCGCGATGATGATTTCGCGGACCGGTTCGGTGGTCAGTCTTTTTTCCAGTTCACCGATGCGCAGGTCATCCGGCTCCACGCCGTCGAGCGGCGAAATTTTTCCGCCGAGAACGTGAAACTTGCCGCGATAGGTTCCCGATTTCTCAATGCTCAAAATATCCACGGCCCGTTCAACCACGCAAACAATTGAGGCATCGCGCCGCGAATCGGTGCAGGTGGCGCAGGGCGATTTTTCCGTGAGCGCCCCGCAGGTTTCGCAGAACCGAATGCGTTCGCGTGCGGTGAGGATGGTTTCCGCCAGGTGTTTCACCACCGCCGGATCCGCCTGCACGAGATGTAGCGCGATGCGCTCGGCAGAACGCGGCCCGATGCCGGGCAGCTTGCTCAAAGCGGCGGTGAGTTGCGAAATAGGTTCGGGAAGCATGACAATGCAAAATTAAAAATTAAAAATTAAAAATGGCGAAGCGCGCGGGTGGCCGCCGTTCGTTTTTAATTTTGCATTTTTAATTTTTAATTTGTTCACATCATTCCCGGCAGGCTGAAGCCGGCGGTGGCCTTGCCCATTTCGGTATTGGAGATTTCCTTGGCCTGATTCAGCGCCTGGTTCGCGGCGGTGAGAACCATGTCCTCGACGATTTGCGCGTCGGCCGGATTCAACGCCTGCGGGTCAATTTTGATGGACGCCAGCGAGCCGTCGCATTTGGCGATAACTTTCACCGCGCCGCCACCGCTCGTGGCCTCGACCGTGCGTGCGGCGAGCTGCGCCTGGATTTGTTCCATCTGCTGCTGCATTCGCGCCGCCTGTTTCATGAGTTTGCCGATGCTGGACATTTTAGTTGATAGTTAGATGTTGATGGTTGATGGAAAAATCAGGCGCGCACTTCAACGATGGTGCCTTTGAAAATCTCCAGCGCCTTTTGGATCAGCGGGTCGTTCTTAAAATCATCTTTGTTGAAGGCAACCGGCGCAGTCCTTTTTTCAGCCGGCGATGCGGGCGCGGCTTCAACCGGTTTTGCCGTTGGCGTCGCGGCTTTGGCGGCAACCGTAGCCGGCGGCGTGGCGGCCACCGCTTTGCGTTCCCAACTGGCGGGCGCTTCAGCCGTGATGAATTTGATCATCGCGTTCGCGTGGCCGAGTTCCGCGAGCTTGGTTGCCAGCAGCGTGTGGTTGCGCGCGTTGTCCACGAGGCCGAGATGATCTTCAAATTCGGGATCGAAGCCAATGGTCAAAACATTTTTCTCGAACGCGACCGGATGCGCGTCAATCAAGTAGCCGCGCGTGAACGGACTGACGCGGCCAACGGCGTCCACCAAGTCCGCCCACAAGCCCGCCAAATCGGCAACCGGAGCAGCAGCAACCGCAGACGCAACGGACGCCGGGAGTTTTGGTGCGGGTGGCGGAGTGGCGGCAAACGCCGGCGCAGCCAGGACGGGCGCACTCGATCGGACAGGCGAGACGCCGGTGCCACTGCTTGCGACCTGCCCGCGCAACTGGTTGAGTTGTTTCAGCACGGCATCGAGCGACAACGCGTTGCGCGCTTCGATGGCGCGGAGCAGCGTGACTTCGAGCAGAATTTTTTTAGACGCGGCATCGCGCAGGCGCAATTCCGCGTCGGCCAGAACTTCAAGGATACGCGTGAAGGCATCGGTGCTGGCGAGCGAAGACTGTTCCTTGAGCGCGGCCACTTCCGCTTCCGACACTTCGAGCAAATTCAAATCACCTTTGGATACTTGGTAAATGAGCAGATTGCGAAAGTGATTCAGCAGGTCGCCGAGCAATCGGCCAAGGTCTTTGCCGCCACGCGCAAGCTCGTCCAGTTGCGTAAGCGCGGTGGAAATTTCACCGGCCAGAACCGCGCGGCTCAATGTGAGAATTTGATTTTGCGCCGCTAAACCAAACATCGAAAGCACGTCCGGCTCCTCGATTTTATCGCCGCAAAAACTGATAAGCTGGTCCAGCGTGGATTCGGCGTCGCGCATTCCGCCGTCGGCTCCGCGCGCGATGGCGTGCAGCGCGGCGGCGTCAATCGTGACTTTTTCCTTCGCGGCAATTTCCGCGAGATGCTTCGTGATGAGCGCGGCTGGAATTCTCCGCAAATCAAACCGCTGGCAGCGCGAGAGAATCGTCGGCAAAACTTTTTCCGGGTCGGTCGTCGCGAACATGAATTTCACATGGGCCGGCGGCTCCTCCAAAGTTTTCAGCAGCGCGTTGAACGCCGCCGTCGAGAGCATGTGAACTTCGTCAATGATGTAGATTTTGAACTGCGCATTGGCGGGCGAGTATTTGCACGTCTCGCGCAATTCGCGCACCTGCTCCACGCCGTTGTTGCTCGCGCCGTCAATTTCCAAAACGTCCAGCGCGCGGCCCTCGGTGATTTCCTGCACGCGCGAATCGTTGTCGTCGAAATCTATTTTCGGGCCGCCGGTGCAATTCAAACATTTGGCGAAAATTCTAGCGATGGTCGTTTTGCCGGTGCCGCGCGGCCCGCAAAACAAATATGCATGCGCGATGCGCTTCTGCGCGATGGCGTTGGTGAGCGTCTGCGTGACATGCTCCTGCCCGACCACGTCGGCGAAACGCTGCGGGCGATACTTTCGAGCAATGACTTGATAGGACATGTTTGATTTACGATTTACGATTTACGATTTACGCGACCTCTGCAATTGCGCCGGCAATCGTAAATCGCAAATCATAAATCGTAAATGGAAAGGTGCCAGGGTGACTGCGGCAATTGCAAAGCATACTGCCGTTGCTGCCTTCCGGCCCTGGCGGGGTTCGTAAGTCCACATTCCACAGGCCCTGGCAAAAGAATTCTGCCGGACTTGCCACCGGTTGTCGAGCCAAAGCGCGAATTAGAACAAACATTCGACGAAATTTTTGTAGCCATCGGACGGGGCTTTTCGTCATTGTGTGCCGGTCACACAACATCCCATGAAAACCAAATCCATTTCCGCCGTCAAAATCCTTGCCCTCGGGCTGTGCCTTGGCGGCATTGCGCAAGCCGCCGACACCCAGCCGGTCCTTCACGGCGCAACGCTGTTAATGACGAAGCCGCCACATTCGGGCCATATTATCCCCGCCTCAAAGCCGTCAAAAAATTATTTCAACGTCCGCGACTTCGGCGCAGTTGGCGATGGGAAGCAGCTCGACAGCCCGGCGATTGACAAGGCGATTGCTGCCGCCGCAGAAATGGGCGGCGGCACGGTGCTGGTGCCGGCGGGAACTTATTTGAGCGGCTCAATTCATTTGCAGAGTAATATTCATTTGCTCATTGACGCAGGCGCGACGATTTTAGGCGCGCCGCAAAATAGGAATGCCTATGACGAAACCGAACTTTACACGTTCGGCGGTTATCAGGACGGCGGCCATTGCTATTTTCACAACAGCCTCATCTGGGGCGAAAATCTCACCAATGTTTTCATCACCGGCAATGGCATGATCAATGGCGGCGGTTTGGTGCGCAGCGACGAATTGCTGGACAAAATGTGCGGCAATGACACTTGGGACAAAACGAATGCCGTAAAGAAAAATTATCCGCCCGTGCGCCTCGGCAACAAAGCCATTGCGCTCAAGCTCTGCAAAAATGTTTTGATCCGCGACATCACGATTTTTCACGGCGGCCATTTTGCCATTCTCGTCACCGGCTGCGACAACCTGACCGTGGACAACGTGACGATGGACACCGACCGCGACGGCATTGACATTGACTGCTGCCGCAACACGATGGTATCCAACTGTCGCATCAATTCACCCAACGACGACGGCCTCTGCCCGAAAAGCACATTCGCGCTGGGCAAAATTCGTCCGACGGAAAATCTCACCATCGTCAACTGCCAGGTTTCCGGCTTTGAAGAAGGCACGCTGCTCGACGGCACCATGAAGCCCTCCAGAAACGGCACGGGCCGCATCAAGTTCGGCACCGAATCCAGCGGCGGCTTCCGCAACTGCACCGTGGCCAACTGCACCTTCCGCAGTTGCCACGGCCTGGCGCTCGAAGAAGTGGATGGCGGCATCATGGACAACATCACCATCCAAAACCTCACCATGATGGACGTGCGCGACTACGCCATTTACATCACCACCGGCAAACGCAACCGCACTCCCGGCGTGACCACCAACAGTCGCGGCAGAAATATTTTAATTTCAAATGTCATCGCCGACGGCGTGGGCAAGATGAGCGGCATTCAAATCATGGGCTTGCCGGAACAGCCGGTTGAAGGCGTGCGGCTGGAAAACATCCGGCTCACCAGCAACGGCGGCGGCACGGCGCAAGACGCGGCCATCCACCCCAAGGAACTCGGCAACGGGTATCCTGAACCGGGCAAGATCGGCACGCTGCCGGCCTATGGAATTTTTGCCCGCCACGTCAAGTATCTGGAACTGGCGAACATCACCGTCAACTTTCTTACGAACGATCTGCGTTCTGCCGCGTCTTTTGCGGACGTTCAAGGACTGGAAATTGACGACTTCAAGCCGCAGGTTGCGCCCGGCGTGAAAGCCGCCGTCTTCGCCGACAATGTGGGCGGACTCACCATCCGCAACTCGCCCGCGTTGGAAAAATAATCTTGACTCCCTTTCACCCACCCTTTATTCGGAACCACATCCTTTTATGAAAATCAGCCGGGCAGCGGTGGCCGCCCAGTTCGCAATTCCGCGAATCTGCAATCCCCGCCATGACCCAGACACAGCTTCCGTCCCCGCTGGCCGAAGCTCCGTCCCGTCAGGCCGGACTTCCGGCGTTCATTCCCGACCCTCCGGCGTCAGTTCCCTAAGCTCCGGCGCCAATTCCCTACCCTCCGGCACGCCAGCATTAAGCTCCGGCGTCAATTCCCTAAGCTCCGTCCCGCCAGCATTAAGCTCCGGCGTTGATTCCCGGAGACTAGGAATTTCACGCCGAAAACTCCGTTTTTTATCTCAACAGTCCCTAAACTCATTAAATACCAGCAAGTTACCATCACCCGGCCTCACGGCCACCCGCTCCCATCGAATGGATGTTCCCGAACACGCGCGGCGAAAAAGGCCCGTGAAGCGAACCCGTCAGCGCCACCATTGCCGGATGAAAACCACCCAAAACCAAAAACCGGCCTCACGGCCTTTGCCCGCGCATTTAAGCTCAAACGGGACTGGATCGGCCGTAATAGTTTAAGACAATAACCTGCTAGGCGACTTGAGCACCGCTATGTTTTACGAGCAGCCTGACAAGTCTCCATTGATGATCCCCGTTAAGGGTGAAATGCGCCGTTACACCGTCTGTGCCATTTTCATCGCGGTTTGGATGATATGCGGTTGGTGCTTGCCACAAGGAACTGATATTTACCTGTTCCTTGGCATACCGCTCGTCATGGTTTTCCAATTGGTAATAGCTCGGCGACCCATTCAGCAACTTTGGGTGCGTGATGGCGGAGCATTCCGGCTGGACAGGATTGGTGTTGGATTAGCGGCTGTCCTCATGTTAGTGCCGGCCGTGAATTTGATGAAGAACTGGCATTCCTTGAAAATAGAACTCGGATTTGTATGTGCTTTGATAGGGGCCATCCCTGCTGCGTTCGCATTGCGGCGACAGACGAAAGAAGGGATCCGGAGGGGATTACTCAGTTTTGTTGCCGTAATCGTGCTCAGTTTTTCTTATTCTGTAACACGCGCACTGATCGACGGTCGCTCCATTCTGTTTTCCTTGGACCGACTCCCTTTGTTTGCGGACCAGTTTTTCGTCATGTTTACTGAATGCTTTGTGGTGGAAGAACTCGTATTTCGCGGGGCCATCGATACCTACCTGGCTCCGGTTTCAGGCGATCCTTCGCGCAGATGGATGTCCGCCGTTTTCGTGTCATCTTTATGGGGACTATGGCACCTCCCGCTTAACCATCCAACTGTGCAGGAGATTCCGCTTACCGTGGTCATCGTGCTATTTGCCTCCATTTTGATCGGGGTTCCATTGTCTTTTTGCTGGCGGCGAAGCGGCACACTGGTTCTCCCCACTGCTGCCCATGCACTGATTGACTGTTACCGCAACATGATCGCTGGAACATGAGAATTGCATTGAACAGATCGCCTAACAATAGGATAGGCTGCAAAGGCAATTGAACCTCAAACAAAAAACGGCGACCCTTGCAGATCGCCGTTTTAGGCAGCATTCAACGCGACTTGCAACCCAGCCTCGTGCGCCGGGCCACGCGCCCCGTTGCCCCGGCGGCATTCGGATTTCGTCTGGGGAGCGCGACCGTCTCGGTTGCCGTTTTCGGCGTCGCGCCGAAAACCAACAACAAACTATTTTGTCCAACGATGGTTCGGGCGCGACGCCCGAACCCGCACGCGGGACGCGCGCGTTCCCAATCGTCCAGCCCAAAATAAATTCAGGAAAAGAGTTCCCTTTCGTGGTCATCGTTGTGAGCTTGCGCCCGGCAGCGGCGCGCTGGTTTTTGTGGCGGGAATTCTGATTGTCATCTCCTGAAACGAAACCAGCACCAACAAACGGCTTGAACCGGTCAAGGAAGCGCAAAACCCGTTCTGTTGAATGACACAAACCGCCTGGACTAAAGTCCCGGGCTGCTCTGCATGATGCCGCCGTCGGCAAAGATGGTGGTCGCCGTCAGGTAACTGGCGCCGTCGCCGGCCAGAAATGCAACGAGGCTGGCGATTTCTTCCGGCCGGGCCATGCGCCCCAGCGGAATGGCGGCGTTCAGCTTTTTCAGCAATTCCGGATTTTGCATCGTGGACAAATTGATCGGCGTGGCCACCGCGCCAGGGCCGACGCCGACGACGAGGATGTTGTGCGGCGCGAGTTCGACACCGGCTGTGCGCGTAAGCATTCTCATGCCGCCTTTCGAGAGGCAATACGGCGTGTTGCCGGGCATCGGCCAGTCTTCATGGACCGACGTGATGTTGATGATGCGTCCGCCGCCGCCTTGTTTGATCATCTGCTGCGCGGCGAGTTGCGTTCCGAAAAACGCGCTCTTGAGATTGATGGCCATCACCTTTTCATATTGCGCCTCGGTCGTGCCGAGAATAGACGTGCGAGTCTCGATGCCGGCGTTGTTGACCATGATGTCCACGCGGCCAAATTCTTGGACGGCGGCGGCGACCAGGTTTTGCAGATCGGCAATCTGACTGACATCGGCTTTAACGCCGATGGCACAATCGCCCAGCGCCAGGATTTGTTTCTCCAGTTCCTCCGTCGCCTCGGGATGCGTGACGTAATCAATGACGATGTTTGCGCCCTGCCGGGCAAGTTCCAGCACGATGGCCATGCCGATGCCGCTGTTGCCGCCGGTGACGATGGCGACTTTGCCTTTTAGATTCATAATTTTTTCCTTTTATTAATGACGCTTGAATCCGATTTCGGTTCAAATTTATTTTAATTCTCGACGAGGCCGGAGCAGCTTGGCGATCAAGCCAGTCCAGCCGGTTTGATGCGATGCGCCGCAGCCGCGTCCGTTGTCGCCGTGAAAGTATTCGTGGAACAAGACGTAATCTTTGAAATGCGGATCGGTCGCGAGCTTCGGATGATATTTCAAAACGGGACGCTGGCCGTCGTCACCTTTCAAAAATAATTTGGCGAGGCGGCGCGTCAGTTCGTCGGCGACTTCATTGAGCGAGATGAATTTTCCCGAACCCGTCGGGCACTCGACTTTGAAATCGTCGCCGTAGTAATAATGAAATTTTTGCAGCGCCTCGATGATCAGGAAATTGAGCGGCATCCACACTGGGCCGCGCCAATTGGAGTTGCCGCCGAACACGCGGCCGCGGGATTCACCGGGCCAGTAACCCACTTCGTAAGTCTGGCCGCCGGTCGCGAACCGAAACGGATGTTGCTCGTGAAATTTTGAAAGCGAACGGACGCCTTGAGCGGAAAGGAATTGCGTTTCATCGAGCATTCGTTTGAACAACGCCGTCATGCGATGGCCGCGCAATAGCGAAAGCAATCTGCGATCTCCGCTGCCGCCAACCTTCCAGTCGGAAATGAGCGCCGCCAGTTGCGGGCGATGTTTCAGATACCATTCCAACCGGCTGGAAAATTGTGGCAACTGCTTGACCACGTCCGGCTCCAAAACTTCAACGGCGAGCAGTGGAATCAGTCCGACGGCGGACTGAATTTTCATCGGCACGTTTTCTCCATCCGGCAAATTGAGGTGATCGTAGTAAAATTGATCCGCTTCGTCCCATAATCCCAAAGTATCCTCGCCCACACCATTGATGGCGGCGGCGATGGCCAGAAAATGTTCAAAAAATTTCGTGGCGATGTCTTCATAGACATGATCGTGCAACGCCAGTTCCAGCGCGATGCGCAGCAGATTCAGGCAATACGTCGCCATCCAGCTCGTGCCGTCGGCTTGACTGATAAAGCCGCCGGTCGGCAATGGTTTGCTGCGGTCGAAACAGCCGATGTTGTCCAGGCCGAGAAAACCGCCTTGAAAAATATTCCGTCCCTGCGCATCCTTGCGATTGACCCACCAGGTGAAATTCAAAAGCAATTTTTGAAAGACCCGCTCCAGAAACTCGAGGTCGCCGGCGTCCGCTGGATTGGATTCCTGGCGCTGGCGCCGGTCAATTTGAAAAACGCGAAACGCCGCCCACGCGTGAACCGGCGGGTTCACGTCGCCGAACGCCCATTCATAGGCGGGCAACTGGCCGTTGGGGTGCATATACCATTCGCGCATCAGCAAAACGAGCTGGCTCTTGGCAAACTCGGCGTCAATTTCCACGAGCGCCACGCAATGAAACGCCCAGTCCCACGCGGCGAACCACGGATATTCCCATTTGTCGGGCAGGGAAATCACGTCGGCGTTGTTCAAGTGCTTCCAGTCGGAATTGCGACCATGTTTGCGTTCCGGCGGCGGCGATGGCTGCGTCGGGTCGCCTTGCAACCAGAGCGGCACGTCGTAGTGAAAAAACTGCTTGCTCCAGATCATTCCCGCGAACGCCTGACGCTGCACGAGCCGCGCGTCAGCGTCAGAAATTTTTTCCTGCAATCCGGCGTAAAATTCATCCGCCTCTTTCCGCCGCTGATTGAAAACCGCATCGAAATCCGTCCACGGCTTGCCTGCCGATGCCGCGTCTGACTTCGCCAGCCGCAAACGCACTGTGACTGACTGTCCTGCTGGCACATTCAATTCATAAAGCGCGCCCGCTTTGGTGCCGGTCTGCGCGGGATTTATGGCTGACTTGTTTCCAGCAATTACATATTCGTGAAAAGCATCCTTGAAAAAACCTTTCGCTTCCGACTGGCCGAAAAGCCGGCGCACATTGGTTTCGTTCTCGCAAAAAAGTAATTTTGGATTGCCATCGCAATTGAGTCGGAAATTGCCCAATTCGTGATGCTCGATTTTGATGCCACTATTATCAGCCGTGAATTTTGGTTTGAGCGCATTCGACATCCATGACCAGGTGTTGCGGAAACACAGTTGCGGCAGCAGTGTCAGCTTCGCCGTGTCCGGCCCACGATTGTGAACTGTCACCAGCATCAGAATGTCATCCGGCGCGGCCTTGGCGTATTCCACGAAGACATCGAAATAACGATCCGTGTCGAACAGGCCCGTGTCGAGCAGTTCAAATTCCGGCTGATCCGCGCCGCGCCGCCGGTTTTCCCCCACGAGTTGCGCGTAGGGAAATTCGCCTTGCGGATATTTGTAGAGAAATTTCAGATACGAGTGCGTCGGCGTGGCGTCGAGGTAGTAATAAAGTTCCTTCACGTCCTCGCCGTGATTGCCCTCGGCGTTGGTGAGGCCGAAGAGACGTTCCTTAAGAATCGGATCGCGGCCGTTCCACAGCGCCAGCGAGAGGCAGAGATGCTGCCAGTCGTCGCTGAAACCGGCGAGGCCGTCTTCGCCCCAGCGATACGCGCGGCTCCGCGCGTGGTCATGCGGAAAATACTCCCACGCAGTGCCGCCGGGCGAATAATCCTCGCGCACGGTGCCCCATTGCCGCTCGGACAAATACGGCCCCCAGCGCCGCCAGTTGTTGCCGCCGGCCTTGGCTTCCGTCAGCCGCTGTTTTTCAGCGGCAGCCGTCGGGGATGGAATAGGCGTCATGGCAGTTAGTCAGGTTTGCGTTCAAGACGTTCAAGAATTTTTTTGCGGCTGACATCAAAATCGTGACGCAGGAAACCGCCATTTTGAACCTGGCCGCAGGATTGAAGTTAAGTCTGCCAGTTCAGCACACAAGCCTAATTTGATTTCAAATTCCAAAACCAGAAGCATCGTCATGGGCATGATGCAGGGAATCCCGGCCTTGAAAAACCAAACCCTGAATCTTCGGGCTGATTCATGGATTATGCTTCACCAATGTGAAAGCCGTCAACTTCTCCAGTCGAACGCCTTTTTCTTCAGCGCGTAAAGATAGCCGGCGAACAAAATGCCGAGGAACGAAACCATCGAGCCGAGAATCAAATTGCGCGTGGCGTGCTCCGCCAGCATGTCGCGATAGACGACGGCCCACGGATACATGAACACCACCTCGATGTCGAACAGGATGAACAGCATCGCGACGAGATAAAATTTCACGGAGAAGCGCGCGCCGCCCTCGCCGATGGGATCCTTGCCGCATTCGTAGGCGGTGTCTTTGGCCTTGCTGGACCTGGCAAATTTGCCGAGCAGCACGGAAACCAGCAGCGTCCCGCCCGCGAAGCCGACGGCGGCGGCGAGCAGAAACAGAACCGGAATGTATTGGGCCAATTGCGATGGCGGTGAACTGTCCATGAAGAAATTCTAAGCGCTGCGGAAAAAAACTCAATGACGAAAACTGGCGTCGAGAAACTTCACCATCGCCGCGCCAAACGGCGCGAGGTCGCGCGGCGTGCGGCTGGAAATCAGGTTGCCGTCCACGACGACTGGTTCGTTCACCCAAAGGCCGCCGGCGTTTTCCAGGTCATCCTTGATGCCGAGCGAGCCGGTGACGCGCCGGCCGCGCAGGATTTTTGCGGAGATAGGAATCCAGCCGCCGTGGCAGATGAAGGCGACCAGCTTCCCCGCTTCAAAAAACTCACGCGTGAGCGACAACACTTTCGCGTCGCGTCGCAATTTGTCCGGCATGAAACCGCCCGGCACCAGCAATCCGCAAAAATCCTTGCTGTGCGCGTCCCGCAGCAGCAGATCCGGCGCGGCGGGATAACCATGCTTGCCGGCATAGGTTTTGATCTCCGGCGCGGCGCATTTCATTGCATAGCCCGCTTCCTCCAATCGCAGTTTGGGATACCAAAGTTCCAGGTCTTCATAGATGTCGTCGAGAAACGCGAGCAAGGTTTTGTTTTCCATCACAAAGTTATTCTCGAAAACCATCCGCCAGACAAGCCCTATTGCAAATCGCGCCGGATATTCCAGCCGCAACTGCCGGGGCATGAAACTAGTTTAACCACCTTCCGGGCTGGTCAAGACCAGGCGTGCCCCATTTAACATTCAAAGCCAGCAGGCAGGTTGATAATTTTCTCATGTGTGCCAACGAGAATCAACTGCCGGAGCGGGGCTTCCGCTCCGGCAGCATTGCCTTTCAACCCGCCATCTCGCCTACATCGCCATGTGGCTGACCGGGTCGCTCCAATCGGAATAACCCGTGACGCCACCGACGGCGCGCGCCTGGATGGAATACGTCGCGCCGGGCGTCAAACCCGTCAGCACGATGCGGCGTGCCTGCGTGAACGTTCCCGCCGGCACATAACCGCCGGTGCCGTTTTTGACCTGCGCCTCATACGATCTGGCGTTGGTCACGGGCTGCAAACTCACGGTCAATTGCGTGCTCATTTCATTGGTGATGGACACGATGGCCGGAATGTCCAACTGCTGCCGTGAGCGGTTGGTGCTGGCGGCATTGTAGCCGGAGGACAACAACACGGGCAGGCTCTGGCCGGCAAGGCTTTGAACATAGGTGGCTTCTTTGCGCAGCAACAACACCAGCGCGGTGCGCATTTCGTTTTTGACGGCCGTCAACTGCACGCCGCCCTGGGCCGCGGCCGTCAACGCATCTTCAAACGCCGTTTGCGCGGCGGTTAGATCGGCCAAAGGCACCGCGGGCGCGGGAAAGCCCGCATTGCCGGTGAGGCAGGCGACGATGTTTGACGTGAACTCGTCCAGTTGGGTATCGGGCAGTCGGGCGAAGTCCAGCGCCACGCGGTAGTTTTTTGTGCTCATGATTTTATGATGTGTTTTTACTTGAGCAATCCAGGTGAACCAAGATGGTTCGTTGCTGAAACGCTCTTACGCGCGGTCAAAAAGCTAAAACGTTGCCAAAGTTTTCAGGAAAATAAAAATAGTTTGAAAAAAGTTTTTGCAATGCCGATTAAGCTTCAATCAACATTGCTCAAGCTCCAATCAACATAGCAAAACCTCTTTGCAATGTTGCTCACGGCTGGATCAATGTTGAAGAAGGTCTCGGCAATGTTGCAGCAAGGTTTTGCAACCTTGCTCAAGCTTCAAGCAACATTGAAAAAGGTCTTTGCAAACTTGAAAAATGATTCCGACAACTGTCTTAAGCATCGGGATACATTGAAAAAGCTTTCTGCCAACCATCTTAAACCGTGAGCTAGTTTGAAAAATGCTTTGGCAAGCCGTCAAATCCGTCAAGCTGGCTTGTTTTAAGACTGGATGGGTTGCAAGAGGCCAAAAATTAGGCAGACACCCTTTACTTCGTGTCACGCCGGGACCAGATGGGTCAGTCCTGGTTGCATAGATTAAAGGGAACTTCCAAAAACCCCCTACTTATCCTGACTAATAACTTCCATAGGATGAAAGCAAGCTATATAACTTGTGGGCATGAAAGCACCTAGCCGCTACCTCCAAC
>Ga0209483_1001077_pt1 | contig 21430 bp, 22 predicted proteins | sample NGEPerA_FD_184508 | JGI IMG/M metagenome (GOLD analysis project Ga0209483, IMG submission 184508) | Arctic peat soil microbial communities from the Barrow Environmental Observatory site, Barrow, Alaska, USA - NGEE PermafrostL2-A... | ecosystem: Environmental > Terrestrial > Soil > Wetlands >... | reverse complement strand
GTCAGCACATGTGCGCCTTCACGAAGCGGATTCTGGAATTGCCCACCAGCGACAAGCCCCAGCACATGTGCACCGTCATATAGCAGCTTGGCGCCGGCCGCGTCGGCAACGCTGCGCAGGTCGGCGACCGGCAGCGGCTCTAACATCCATGCGGTGCCGACGACGATCACGCGAGCGCGTTCGCGCGACGCTTCCCTGCGCAGAGCGGCCAGATCGATCGCACCATCAGATTCGCGGCAGGGAATGTCGACGACGCGCAGGCCTCGCGCGCCTGCGTATCCGCGTTCGCGGTAACTCGAGTGGCCACCGAAGCGCGCCGGCAGCGCCATGATCGTATCCCCCGGTTCGGCCAGCGCGATGAGCGCGAGCCCGTTGGCAAGTGCTCCGCTCATTGCGCGATACTCGACACCTTCGGCACTGAACAAGCGTCCGCTCAACTGGACAACGATCGCATCGATCGCATCGATGAATCCCGCGCCCGCATGTTCCCGCTCACCGGCCCGACCGGACATGATGTGATCGGCCGTGCTCGATGCAAGCAGAGACATCGCTGCGGGGCTCAACCGGTTGTGCGAAGCGACAAGGTTGATGACCGATTCGCTCGCCTCGCCGTGTCCTGCAACCAGCTGATCGATGAGCGCAGCCACGTCTTCAGGTTTGCCATTGCACGCAGCGACCACGTTCGCAAGGGCAGGCGGCGGTGCGTCCGACGGATTCGCCGCCTTGCTCACTTCGCTATCCACGACGATTGCGCTCCGGCGAAACCGCGATGAGGCTACATACTTCCAAGACCATGTGCGAGAGAAGCCGCTGTTCATGGCCTCGGATGTCAATAATGGTAATATTCTTCCAATATAACGCACACTGTCAAGCCGTATTCGGCAGCACAATTCCGGAGATTTGATGGCGTCGGACGAATTGACTCACGCTTCCGGCGACGGCGCAAAGGTCGACTCAAGCTCGCTTCTTCGGGGCCTCGCGTTATTGGAGGTGCTGCAAAGGGCCCAGCGGCCACTCTCGGCAACCGAGCTCGTCGAAGCCACGCAGCAACCGCTCAGCACCGTCCACCGGCTGATGCAGGTTCTGATGGGAAGCGACTACGTCTATCGAGACGGTAACAAACGCTATTTCGCGGGGCCGAAGGCGCTCGCGCCGCTGCATCTGTACCACCCGTTGAATGTATTGCGCCGAGAAGCACGCGAGCCGCTGCGGTCGATTCGCGAACAGTTTCGCCAGACATCTTCGATCCTGGTGTTCCTGGGAGCCGAGCGTTTGGTGCTCGAACTCGCTGTCGAAAACGACTCGCTCTCGCCTTATCACGCAACCCATCTGCGCAGCGCACTGAATGGCGGCGCAAGTGGCAAGCTGCTGCTTGCCAACCTGTCGCCGGATGAGCGCACACGCGCGCTCGGCACCGAACCATTGCTGAAACCCACGCGCAACACAATCGATGACCTCTCGAAGCTCGAAGCGGAGCTCGATGTCGTTCGCACGCAGGGATTCGCGGTCGCCATCGACGAGGCCCATCTTGGCCTAAGTGCCGCCGCGGCACCGATTGCCTCCGAAGGCGGCCACGTCGTCGGTTGTTTCGTAGTTTCCGGACTCAGCGTTGGCTTCGGCCCCGACAGGGTGTACGAAGCGGCGCATTTCCTGAAGTCCACCGCGGATGCGTTTTCGCGAGGCTCGTCCGCAGTGCGTTCCATCGCCATGCTGGTCGGTCGCGATTTCGACGCGATGCCCGCGTTTTGCCGGTAGCCGGCAGTACAGATCGGGATCTAACGTGACAGCGGCGCCAGCGGGAACGGTATGCCGTCAGGAATCGAGGTGACGCTGTGTTTCGAGCGGCTGAGTATCCGGGTCGAGCTCGTCCCGCGCAGATGAAGAAATTGTTTTATTCACGATTTATTAAACAGACTCTTCACGGAATCGAGTGGGTAATTTCGAAGTTTTTTAGAATTTCGGAAGCATGCAGGTGAGAACTTTCAGACGCGGCAAGCTACCGCGAGGGCTGCGCCTTTGCGAAATCACATCAAACATGCCCCGGCTTTCGCCGGGGCATTGTCGACGCGAACGTCGCTCTCTATTTAATACTTGCGGCTCACCACCATTTGCCAAATGATCGGCTGCGGCGGTGCATGCTGGTGATGATTCTGAGGAGGCGGCGGATGCCCGTGCACTGACACATCCTCGTGTCCACAGACGGTGCATCGATAGATGCCTGAGTACGGCGTCGGCTGACCAGGAGAATAGACTCAATTGTCTCGAGCCTTAATTCGTTCATATCGATCACCATTTCTCGGTGATCGATCCAACGCACTCATTTCAGCCTCCTATGCCGTTGGAAACACGGCCCCGTTTCAGCCTCCTATGCCATTGGAAGAGGCTCCCCGGCGACGGCGGCGCTGCATGCGCTCATGCTGTCGTCGGTGGTGGCGGCTATTCGACCTTGCGCCCTACATTCCCGGCAACGGCGAAAGCTCCATGATTTCGATCGTCGCTTGGGGAATTTGCAAGTGCGGATGGTTGACGAACGGCTTGGTCGCCGCTTCGTGTGAATCGGCTTGCACGATCGAATACAGCATGACCTCGTTGCGCGTGTCGGACACGCCGCGCGCATCGACCTGTTTGGTCTTGCCCGCGCCCGCGCCGACATCGGCGAAGATCTTCGCGTTGTCCTTCATGCATTTCTGCCACTCGGCCATCATCTTCTCTTAGTCGGCCTTGCGCTTCGCAGGCTCGGCCTTTTTCCATTCGTCGACGACGGACACGGGCGCGAGATACAGAACCATATATTTCTTCATATGCGGCTCCTCGAGATTGACCGATGGAAATTGTCATGGGGTACAACGCGCGACTCACTGCGACTCGCGCCGCGCCTCATTGCTGCTAGACAATACTCGCGGTGCGTAAGTTTCAGGTTCGCGGGCGACGACCAAGTGCCCCCGACCGCCGCGCCGCTGGCGGACTTCGGGCGCGATTGTTGCGTCCTTCCTGCTCACGATCCGATACGCAACCTGCATCGCCGCCATCGCCGTGTGTGTGACCGGCTGCACGCCGTCGACCATCGCGCCGGAGCCTTCGACCGCCAACGTCCCCGCCGTCGAGCGTACCCGCCTGCCCGACGTGCCCACGCCGCCCAAGGTGCCCAGCGAAGTCGTTGGCGCGCCACCGGTTTCGGCGCCCCCCGCCGTTGTTGCCCCCCCAACACGTTGTATGTGTGCGTGATCGACAAGGGAGGCGTGCGCAGGCAGACCGCGATCGAGTTCGCAGCCAAGGTCGACGCGCTCTGTGCGAAGCATCCCGAAATGGGACGGTGCCAGTACGAACGAAACATCTACCGAAGCGCCGGTGGACGCGTGTACGCGGCCAACGGCGACGAGATAACCATGGCCACCGAAGCGGAGTACGACAAGAAGGTGATGCGGGTGCGGTTCACGGCGAATTGAGTTGTCATTCCCCGTACAAGTCGCCGTCGTTCCCGCCCTATGGCGCCAGCATCCTGGTGACTAGAGGCCGGTGCGCCAAACGCTCGATGCAATCGTCAGGGGCCGTCCGACTTCGGCACTCCGCCATAGCTTACCCACGGTGCGGCAACCAGGTAGCCGGCATCGACGGCGACATTGACGCCGGTGATCGCTGACGCCATATCGCTGGCCAGGAAGCCGACGGCCGCGGCGACCTCGTCGGCCTCGACCAGTCGTCCGAGGGACGCCCCTCGGATCATGAGCTCGAGGTTCATCGTCCCGTTGGCGATCCCCCTGTCCAACCCTGGCGTTCGCGTGAACCCGGGCGAAACGGCATTGACGCGCACGGCTGCCGCCCCCCATTGCGCCGCGAGACCTTCCGTCAAGCTGATCACCGCGGCCTTTGCGGGTCCATAGGAATGCACGGGTGCGGACCGCATGCCGGCCACTGATGCAATGTTTACGATCGATCCCTTGCCACGTTGCGCCATCGCCGTACCGAATACGGCGCAGCAAACGTAAAGGCCCCTCAAGTCCACTTGCTGGACCAAGTCCCACTCTCGCATCGACAACGCAGCCGGCGGCGCGATCCGCTGCAACACACCGGCGCAGTTGACCAGGATCGTAATCGGACCGATCTTTGTTTCGATGAGCGCGGCCGCGTCGCGGATCTGGCGTTCGTCAGCGACATCCATCGTCACCGGATGTGCGCCGATCTCGCGGGCGAGCGTCGTCGCCGCGTCCACGTTGCGATCAGCGACGACCACGACACCGCCTCGTGCGGCGAAAAAGCGGGCGCACGCAGCGCCGATGCCACTTGCACCTCCAGTGACCACCACCCTGTGCCGGTTGAAGTCCACCTTGGTTTTCGCGCGAGACTGGTAAACAGCGGTCAGGCGCGGCGCCTGAAGTTCGGATCCAGCCGGTCGCGAAGCTCGTCACCGAGCACGTTGATACACAGCACGCACAGCATGATGGCGATGCCGGGGAACGTAACAACCCACCACGCCAACTGAACGTACGGGCGGCCATCCGCGACCATCGTTCCCCACGTGGGCGTGGGTGGCGGTACGCCTACACCCAGGAATGAAAGCGTCGATTCGAGCAGGATGGCGGCCGCCACCTGCAGGCTCGCAAGCACGATGATCGTGTTGGCCAGGTTCGGCAACATGTGTTTGAATAGTATCCGCGTTCGGCTGCAGCCTATCGCATACGCCGATTGAATGAAGTCCCTTTCGCGGATGGAAAGGGCCTCGCTTCTCACCATCCGGGCAAAGGGCGCCCAGTAGATGAGTCCCACGAGAAGGATCACGTTAGTCAGGCTGGGTCCGACCGTCGCGGCGATCGCCAGGGCGATCAGGATCGAAGGCATCGCGAGGAACAGATCGGTGGCACGCATGATGGCTTCGCCGCCCCAGCCACTCAACATGGCGGAAACGATTCCAAGCGGCACGCCGATCGCCAACGCGAGCGAGACCGAGGCCACGCCCACCAGCAGCGAGACGCGTCCGCCCGCGATCAGGCGACTGAACAAATCCCGTCCGAGCGCATCGGTTCCGAGCAGATGCACCGATGAGGGTCCCAGCAGGAACTCATCCAGGTTTCCGCGATTCGGATCGTAAGGGGAGATGACGTTCGCGAAAATGGCGGCCACGACGACAACCAGCATGAAAGCCGCGGGAACCCAAGTCATCCAGCGGAATCGCCGCCGGCGCGGCGCGTGATTCACCGTGCTTTCGGGCGCAGTCTCGATTTCCATCAGCGCCGTCTTCCGTAGCGGATGCGCGGGTCCAGTACGGTATAGAGCAGATCGGCGATGAAGTTCACCGCCAGGAAAACCATACCCATGAACATGACCGCTGCCTGGACGAGCGGAAAATCGCGGCTGTAGACGGCATCGACTGCGATCTTGCCGACACCCGGCCACGTGAAGACGGTCTCGGTGACCACGGCGCCACGCAGGATGGACGCCGCCTGCAATGCCGTGATCGTCAGGATCGGTACCGCGGCATTCTTGAGTGCGTGCACGAGCGTCGCACGCCACGGTGAAGCGCCTTTGCTGCGCGCCGTGCGTACGTAATCAGCCTCCAACGCGTCGAGCATCGATGAACGCGTCACGCGCATGATCGCCGCGGCCACGTATCCCCCGAGCGTCACCGTGGGTAGGACGAGGTGGCTGATGTCTCCGTAACCCGAGCTCGGAAACAGCGGAAAGTGCAACGAAAAGATCAGGATCAGCAGGATTCCGAACCAGAACGTCGGCATGCTCTGGCCGATCAGCGCAACCATCTTGCCGGTATGGTCGATCCACGAATCGCGCTTTACTGCGGACAGGATGCCCAATGGGAGCGCGACCAGCAATGCGAATGCAAGCGACGACACGCACAAAATCAGCGTCGCCGGGAATCGATCCAGGATGATTTGCGCAGCGGGCTGCCCCCACTTGATCGACTCGCCGAAATTGCCCTGCAATGCATGGGTGAGAAAGCGCCAGTACTGCACGTGCAGCGGGCGGTCGATTCCCAGTAACGTGCGAATTTTCGCGAGATCTTCCGGCCGCGCATCCGCCGGCGCCATCAGGCTCACCGGATCACCGGACAGATGCGCGAGCGCGAACACGATGATGCTGAGGCACAGCAGCGTGAGGAGCGTTTGCAGCAATCGCTGCAGGATGTATCGGGCGGACATGGAGGTCTTCGCTAGCCTGCCGGACCGCGCGGGTCAATCGATCGCCACCATGCGATCCGCCTGCTCGCGTCGCAACCCGCTCGTCTCAACGCAGATGACATGACGCCCAATGACCGGGCTGGACTTCGCGAAGAAGCGGCGCTTCGACTTTGCACCTGGGCATCACGTAGGGACAGCGCGTATGAAAGTGGCAGCCCGTCGGCGGGTTGATCGGATTGGGCAGTTCTCCGGGAAGCAGGATCCGGCTGCGACGATTCCTTCGCGGTTCGGGACGCGGCACGGCGGACATCAGCGCTTCCGTGTACGGGTGCTGGGGCGTCCCGAACAGCTCGCGGCGGCCCGCCAGCTCGACCACCTTGCCGAGATACATCACCGCCACGCGATGACTCATGTGCTCGACAACGGACAGGTCATGCGCGATGAACAGATACGAGATGCCGAGCTCATCCTGGAGATCCATCAGCAGGTTGACGACCTGCGCCTGGATCGAGACGTCGAGTGCGGAGACCGGCTCATCCGCGATGATCAGCTCGGGGCCAATGGCGAGGGCGCGGGCGATGCCGACACGCTGACGCTGACCGCCGGAGAACTCGTGCGGATAGTTCTTCATCTGGTCGGGCCGCAGGCCTACCCGACGAAACAGCGCCGCAATGCGGTCGCGCTTTTCCTGTCCGGCGGCGACACCGTGCACCGCCAGCGGCTCGCCGACGAGGTCGCCCGCCGTCATGCGCGGATTCAGCGAGGCATACGGATCCTGGAAGATGATCTGCATTCGGCGCCGGTACGGCAGCATCCTCTCGCGCGACAGGCCCGCAATGTCGTCGCCATCCAACTGCACGGTGCCGGCGGTCGGCTCGATCAGGTTCAGTATCGCGCGGCCCACGGTGGACTTGCCGCAACCACTCTCGCCCACCATGCCCAGCGTTTCGCCCCGTCCGATCCGGAACGAGACGCCATCGACTGCGTAGACGACGCTTTGTCCGCGGCGAAGCAGGCGGCCGCCGACCGGAAAATGCTTCTTCAGCCCTTCGACCTGCAGCAAGGGGACGGCAGTCGGTTGCGGAACGGAAGCGTGCGTTGTCACGGCTGTCGATCGGTTCGTCAGTTGACGACGTCAGCATCCGGCTTGCTGTTCCAGCACGCCGCCGAATGACGCAGCGCCTTCGGCAATATGGCCGGTGAATCCTGCGTGCATACCGCGGAAGCCAGGACGCATCGCGGCGCGAAGGCGCAACCGGTGGGTCGATTTCGCAGTGAAGGAACCGTCCCTTCGATGGCCAGCAGCCGATGCTTGGCGCCGTCATCCAGTGACGACCCCAGCTTCGGAATGGCGCGTATGAGCCCTTGCGTATAGGGATGCCGCGGATCGGCGAAGAGATCGGCGACGTCGGCCTCCTCCACCACTCTTCCGGCATACATCACCACGACCCGATGCGCCGTCTCGGCGATCACACCGAGATCATGCGTAATCATGATGACCGCCGTGCCGAGATCCTGCTGCAGCCGCAGTATCAGTTCGAGGATCTGCGCCTGGATCGTCACGTCCAGCGCGGTCGTCGGCTCGTCGGCGATGAGCACCTTGGGGTTGCAGGCGAGCGCCATGGCGATCATCGCGCGCTGGCGCATGCCTCCCGACAGCTGGTGCGGATAGTCGTTGATCCGCCGTTCGGCATTGGCGATCTGCACGGTGCGCAGCATCTCGATCGCCCGGTCCCACGCTTCGCGCGGCCTCACCCGATTGTGAAGGCGAATGGATTCCGCGATCTGGAAGCCGATCGTGAAAACCGGGTTGAGCGCGGTCATCGGCTCCTGGAAGATCATCGAGATTTCATTGCCGCGAATGCGCTGCATCGCCGCGTCGTCGAGGCGCGCGAGATCGGTTCCCGCATAACGGACCGAGCCGCCGACGACGCGGCCGGATCGACTGGGAATCAGTCCGAGGATCGACAGCGCGGTCGCGCTCTTGCCGCAACCGGACTCCCCCACCAGCCCGAGCATCTCGCCCCTGCGCAGTGCGAAGGAAACGCCGTCGACCGCGGCGACGCTTCCCGCACCGGTGAAAAAATGAGTCTCCAAGTTCTCGACCTCGAGAACGATGTCCTCAAGTGCCGCCGCAGACCGTGCTTCGGTCAATGGATCGGCGCGATGCGGCGCGTGGCGACCCTCATCGCTCGATTCCCCGCCGCCCGGCGCAGCGATCGGCATCGCTACCGGCGATCGATCGCAGGTCGCTGAGTCATCGCCGAATTCGCAGCGATGCCGCAACATCCGCGCGCCCGTCATCCATCAGTCGTTCAGCCTGACGGTGTTGATTTCCAGTTGGTAGGGACTCCCCGCGCTCGGCTTCCAATCCTTGATCTTGGGACCCGCCGCGAAAGGCGTGTCGCACCAGAACAGCGGAATCGTCTCGCGCTGCTTGTCTTCGATACGAATGAAGTCCTGCAGCAACGCGATGCGCTTCGCCATGTCAGGCTCCTTGCTCTGGTCATTGTAGATCTTCTCGTATTCCGGCCTCGCCGCGTGCCCGTGCGCCCACACGGCACCCGTCGTGTACCAATCGTTGATGATCTTGCCGCCGTCGTCGGGAATCGACACCAGCCCGGAAAAGACGCCCGGCTCCTGCTGCTTGCGGAACGTCATCACGTAGGCGCCCATTTCGACGGGCACGCGCTTGACCTTGAACCCCAGCTGCTCGATGGTGCTGGCGATCGCTTCCATCACTTGGGGCGCGCCTGGAAGGGATCCGGGCGCTTCGGTGATAAGCAGAAACGTGACTTCGCCCGATTGCGGGCCACCCGCGGCGGCTAACAACTCCTTGGACTTGGCCGGATCGAACGCGATCTGCTTGACACCCGGCAGGTACCCGAGCGTGATGGGTGTGAATATTTCCGGCGCGGGCTCGCAAACACCACCCAGAATCGTCTTGGCGATCCCTTCGCGATCGATCGCCTGCGCGATCGCCATGCGCACGCGCGGATCCTTGGCCTGCGGAAACTGCGTGCTATTGAAGAACAAGGCTGAGGTGCCGCTGTACTTCGACATGAAGATGTGGAACTTCGGATTGCTCTTGATGCGCGGAAGCAGCGGACCCGTGATGCCCATGACGATGTCCGCCTCGCCTTTCTCCAGCATCGCAAATCGCGTGAATGGCTCCTTGACCAGTCGTTGCGTCACGTACTGCACGGTCGGGATCGTGCCCCAGTATCCGCTATTGGCCTCGTACTTGTTCCACTCCCCCGCCCGCATGTCGACCAGCTTGAACGGCCCGGTGCCCACGGGCTTTTCGAGAAAGCCCTTGGCGCCGACCTTCTCGTAATAGTTCTTCGGCACGATCGCCTGGATCGCGTACTGCGTCGACGTCAGGAAGGCGGGCCACGGCTGCTTGAGCACGAAGCGGGCGTGATCCGGCGCCACGACATCTACGTGGTCCAGGATGTCTTCGTACGTCTTGCCGTATACGTGCGTCGAGTCGGGCTTGGCAAGCGTCTCGAACGTGAACTTGACGTCGTCGGCGGTGAACGGGTCGCCGTTGTGGAACTTGACGCCCTTGCGCAGCATGAAGTCGATCTGCTTGCCATCGGCACTCACCTTGTACGACGTCGCGAGACCCGGCTGCTTGCCATCGGCGGTGAGGTTGAAGAGGCCGTCGAAGAGAAAATCGTACGTCATCGAATCGGCGATCTGCGACAGCGCGATGGGATTGAATTTCTGGCTCAGGATCGTCGTCGCAATCGTGATCTCGCCCTTGGGTGCGGCAGGCGCCGACAGCGGGAAAAGCGCGAGCACGAGGGTGCACGCGAGCGCCGAGGCGACTCGGGCCGCACGGAAAGCAATAGACATGTTTCCTCCTGTGATCGTTCCGGGGATGCTTGACGTTACCGGCCGACGTAGAAGCGTGCGGCGCAAGGACAAGAAACGGCAAATGGGAAGTCGATTCGATGGTACACACGCGCGCAATCCGGTGTCAAACAATATGATTGCCGAACCATCGTTCATTTTTGTACCCTCGCCATCGGCGGCACGAATGACGTCCATCGCAGTTCCTTCTCGAGCATCAGGCCCAGCGCGATCAGACGGTCTTCCCGGCCATGCGGCGCCACCAGTTGCAGCCCCACCGGGTGACCCTCTGCGGAGAACCCACAGGGAATCGCCAACGCCGGCCAACCCATCATCGTGATCGCGTAGGTGGACATGCAGGTGTCGAGCGCCTCGGGAATATCCTTGCCCTCGATCACTTTCGGTGCGGCCGCGTCAGCGTCGAATCCGACCATCTGCGTGGCCGGCATCGCCAGCACGTCGTGGTGATCGAAAAAGTCGGCACACGCGGCCCACACTCGCGAGCGCGCGATCTCCGCCTTCGCCACGTCGAGCGCCGTGGTGCGTTTCGCGCGCTCGATGGAAGCGATCAAAAGGGCGTTGCCCATTTCGTGAATGCGCTCCAGCCGGCCAGCGTGGAGAATCAGGGTGCGAACGTCCCGCAGAGGGATAACGCTGTCGCGAACGCCACCCATGGGCGGCGCCGCGTCGCGTGTCGACACGCCGATTCCCTCGATCGCCTTGCGCGCCGCTTGCATGACGGTGCGGATCTCGGCGTCGACAGGAAACAGCCCGGCAAGGTCCTCGCTCCATGCGACGCGCAATTGCCGCGCGTCGACATCCGTACCGTCGTACCCCTGCATCGGCGTCAACGGCGAGGCCACCACTGCGCCGCTCATCGTGCGCAACATCAGGTCGAGGTCCGCCACCGTACGGCACATCGGTCCGGCGACGGCAAAGGTATCGAATGGCCAGTTGCTCGGATAGGTCGGAATGAGTCCCGGCGTGCCGCGGAGTCCGACGATGGAGTTGAACGCCGCCGGCAATCGCACCGAACCGCCATAGTCGGTGCCGACGCCGAGCGATGCCATGCCGGTCGCGATCGCCACCGCGGTGCCTCCGCTGGAACCGCCGCTCGAGCGCCCGGGGCACCAGGGATTCAGCGTGGTTCCGACAAACACGTTGCGCGTGTTCATGTAGGCGGCGAATTCAGGCAGGCTGGCCTTGCCTACGATCAGCGCACCGGCCCGCTTGAGCCTGGCGACGAACGACGCGTCACGCTCGGGTACGTGGTCTTTGAACTCGGCGGATCCGTACGTCGTGCGGATCCCGGCGGTGTCGATGTTGTCCTTGATCGCGAGCGGCAGGCCGTGCAGCGGAAGGCGTTCGCCGCGCGTGTAGCGCGCATCGATTTCGTCGGCCTCGCGCAACACGTCCTCCGGCCTGACGGTGACGAACGCGTGCAGTTGGGGATCGAGTGATTCGATCTGCTGGAGAGCTGCTTGAGTCACCTCGCGCGCAGACAGTTGTCCGGCATGCATCAACTGCAGTGCGCGGTTTGCTTCCAGGAATGCGATGTCCTTCATTTCGACGCGGCTCCATGCTTGCCTGCGGGCACGCCTTGCAGGCCGAATTTGACGAACTTCATATAGGTGTCGATGACCTCGGGGGGAATAACGGTTTTCTTGCCGTTGCGACGGCCATGGCGGATCGCGAGATAGCTGCGGGCCGCCATCAAGATGTAGACGATGGTCTCCAGTTCGCTTTTGTCGTATCCGGGAAATTCGCCATTGGCGAGCGATCGTCCAAGGAAGCGCAGATAGCGCCTCGAGACGATCTCGAAGTGCTTCTTGTGTCCCTTGGGGGCAAAGCTTTCCGCCTCGTTGAGTATTGTGAAAAACGACGGCGTCTCTTCCAGGAACGTGAAGAACGCGCGGAAACTGCTTTCCTCGAGCTCTGCGAAATTGCGACCCCCAACCGCGCTGTCATGGATGTGCGTCAGCATCCGCTCTCCCAGCGCGGGCAGCAGCTGGTCGAGCAGGTCCTGGCGTGATTCGAAGTAGTTGTAGAAGGTGCCCTGCGCAAGGTTGGCCTTCTGCGTGATCAGCGCAACCGCGGTATTCGAATACCCGACCTTGCCGACGATTTCCGACGCGCAGGAGAACAGCTTTTCACGCGTGGCCTCGGCCTTGGCGGCGCGACCGCCTTTTGCCGCAGGCTGCTTGACCTTCGACTTCGTGGGCCTGGTTGGAATCTTGGCCTTCGACTGGGTCGTTGCTTTCATCCTGATGCGCGTCGCGGCCGACTTCTGCGGTAGGTTCACGGATGGCTCCCTGGGTGTGTCCACGGTTCAATATCCTCGCGTCATGCCGAGGTCGTGCACGGCAATATAGTTGAGAATCATTTCTTCCGAGACCGGCGCGAACCGGAACAGCCGGACGTCGCGCCACAACCGCTCGGCGTGGTAGTCCTTGGCGTATCCCATGCCACCCATCGTCTGCATCGCGCGCTCCGTCGCATGCGTTGCCGCCTGCGCCGAAATGAGCTTGGCGATGTTCGATTCGCTGCCGAACGGCAGGCCCGCGTCGAACAGCGCGGCCGCTTGCAGGTTCATCACCTGCGCGCATTGCAGCTCCGCGTAGGCTTGCGCAAGCGGGAATTGCAACCCCTGATAGGCCGAGATCGGTGTGGCGCCGAATACGCGGCGCCCGTTGGCGTAGTCGACCCCCAGCCTGATGGCGAGCTTGCCGGCGCCGATGAGTCCGGCGGTGGTGACGATTCGCTCGGCATTCAGGACATCCAGCAGCGCGCCCCACCCTTGATTGAGCGTGCCGACCACTTCATCGGGTTCGATCCGAACGGCATCGAAGAAGACGGATGACGCGGGTAGCGTGTTGGTGCCGAGTTTCTCGATCGTTTGATGCGAGACGCCCTCGCGCGTCGAGTCGATCAGGAACATCGTGATGCCGTCGGTGCGACGCCTGCCCTCCTCGGCGTCGCGCGTCCGGGCGATCACCAGCATCTTCTGCGATGTCGGCACCGCGGTGATCCAGATTTTCTGGCCGTCGAGGCGAAAGCCGTTGCCATCGGCCTTTGCCTTGGTACGGATGGAAAGCGTGTTCGATCCGGCATCGGGTTCCGTCAGCGCCATGCAGAACTGGACCTCACCGCACAGCAGCTTGGGCAGCAGGGCTTGCTTCATCGCTTCACTGCCAAACTTCGAGACCGAAACACCGCCGAATATGGGATTGAGCATGAACAGCTGCGCGATCGTTGCGCCCGCGCCCGCTGCTGCCAACGCTTCGATCGCGACGGCCATTTCCACCATCCCAAGCCCCGCGCCGCCGTAAGCTTCGGGCAGCGCGACTCCGCACAGACCGGCGTCGCAGATCGCGGTCCAGGCCTCGCCGGGAAACTCGTATCGGGCGTCCTTGCGACGCCAATAGTCGAGCCCGAACCGTTCACCGACTCGCTTCGCAGTCTGCGCGATCATCCGTCTTTCTTCTGTCATCGATATATCGTGGTTATCCATGCAAGGCGAGCGCCTTCAATTTTTCGATTAGAGCCGGCAAAGCAGCCGATAGGGTGCTTCGAGATAATTTGCGATCCGCGACAGCACCGCGATGCAGGTCGCGTCATCCACCACGCGCGCGTCACCCGTCAGCACCATACCGACTTGGCGACACGGCACCGGTCGTCGTTCCGCATCGGCACGAAACCCGTCGCGGAGGCTGCCGATGGCCAGGACCAGTGACTGATCGTCCACGATCGCGGGATGGTAAAAGGCGACCCGTTCGCACGCTGCGACATGCACCGCCATCGCCGCATCCGCAATTTCATGACCCGCTCCGCCCGCGGATTGCGCCACGATGGGCATCTCCCGCAACTCCGCGGCGATCTGCTCAACCGACTTGCGCCCCGCGTCGCCGATCACCCGCGCGCGACGCTCCTCCGCCGACGTTTGCACAGCGGTAACGGCGGAGTCCCCCAGCTGCACGCTTTCGCCGCGTTTCCACACGCGATTGGCGGCCGGAAGCTCGGCCAGCGCGCGACCGGCTGCAGCAATGACGAATGGCGTCAGCGGCAAATGCGGCAACGTGGCGTCCTGGTTCAGCTTCGACCGCAGTCCTTCGAGGGCGGACATGTCGACTTCCGCGGTCAACGAGCAATGTCGTGACGCCCGCACCGCGTGAGCGTCGATGTCGCGCGTGCGCGCGACGTCGACCGCCTTGATCCGTCCGTTGGGTCCGCTGCCCCGCACGCGGCGGAGGTCCACTTGTCGCTCACGAGCGAGCACGCGCGCGTAGGGTGTTGCAACGGTCCGCCCGGCGTGCGCCGGCTGCACGTCGACTCGCGCCGCAGCTTCTGCATCGCGACGCGACACCGGCACACCCGAGCCGTGTTCCGAAGCCACGGATTTCGCCGGGCGAGTGTCCGCCATCGTGTCCGATCCCTCGATCGTCGCAACGGGCATGCCAACGACGACGACATCCCCAACGGATATGCTGCCGCGCCGAAATACCCCGCTCGCCTCGGCTTCGATGTCGACGATGGCCTTTTCGGTTTCGACACAGAACAAGACATCCCCGGCGGTCACGTGATCGCCGGAACGCGCCTTCCATTCGGCGACGATGCCCTCGGTCATCGTCAGGCCGAGCTTGGGCATGAGAACGTCGATCGGCACTTCAGCGGCCCCGAAATTCCGGTTTGCGCTTTTCGAGGAATGCGGAACATCCTTCGTGCGCGTCGTCACTGTCGAAGACCAGGCTGACGAGCGCCTGCTCATGCGCCAGAGCGCCGGCGAGCGGCATGTCGCCGCCCGCGAGCAGGCCGCGCTTGAGGATTCGCAGCGTCAGCGGTGATTTCTCGGCGATTTTCGACGCCATCGTCATGACCTCCGCCATCAGTGCCGCGCGCGGCACCACCTTGTTGACAAGCCCGATCGCCAGCGCCGTCTGCGCGTCGATGACGTCGCCGGTGAACATCAGCTCGCGCGCCTTGCAGGGCGCGATCTGGCGCATCAGCCTTTGGCTGCCCCCCGCGCCGGGGAACAATCCCAGCGTGATTTCGGGCACGCCGAGCTTGGCCGAGTCGGCGACAATGCGCAGGTCGGTGGCCAACATCAGCTCGGTCCCGCCGCCCAGCGCCCAGCCGTTCACCGCGGAAATGGTCGGCTTGTCGCATGCCTCGATGTGCCGGAAGACACGATGCACAACGTCGGCGAACTCGAAATAGTGCTGCAGTGCCTTGCGTGAATTGAGGTCCGCGATGTCGCCGCCGGCGACGAATGCGCGATCTCCCGCGCCGGTGAACACGATGACCCGCACGTCGGGATCGTGCTCGGCATCGGCGACGCGGTCATCCAATGCGCGTAGCGTCGCCAGGTCGAGTGCGTTGAGCACTTCCGGCCTGTCGATCGTGATGATCGCGACGGCACCATCGCGCTGCGACCGCACTGTGGCATCACCCATGTTTTTTCCTTTCAAGCACAGACTGCGCGGATCGCCGCCGCGATCGCATCCGCGTCCGGCAGGTAACGCGACTCGAGCGAACGCGCGAATGGCACCGGCATGAATGGCGCGCCGACACGCATGACCGGAGCGTCCAGCGCGTCGAAGCCCTCATCGGCGATGGTCGCCGCGATCTCGGCGCCGACACCGAACGCGCGCACGGCTTCGTGCGCCACGACCACACGATGCGTTCTGCCGACCGACTCGAGAACGGCGCTCTTGTCCCACGGCTGCAACGAGCGCAGGTCCAGCACCTCGACATCGATGCCTTCCTCGGCCACCGATTCCGACGCAGCCACCGCCAGCGCAACGGTGGCTCCGTAGCTGACGACCGTCACGTCCGACCCTGCGCGCGCGGTCCGCAGCCGCCCGATCGGCACCGAGACCGGAGAATCATCGAATTCGCCCATCTGCGCGTACAGCGCCTTGTTCTCGACCACGATGACGGGGTCCGGATCGGCGATCGCGGATCGCAGCAACCCATATGCGTCGCGCGCGGTCGCGGGGCACACGACCTTGAGGCCCGGTATGTGCGCAAACCACGCCTCGAGACACTGCGAATGCTGGGGGCCTGCGTTGAGACCGCCGCCATGCGGAAGGCGCACGACCATCGGCACTCCGCGCTGGCCGCCAAACATGAATCGCGCCTTAGCGCCCTGATTGACGATCGCATCCATTGCGAGCGTCACGAAATCCATGAACATGATTTCGACGACAGGCCTCAAGCCCGAGAGCGCGGCCCCCACCGCGACTCCGGCAATCGTGGCCTCGCTCAACGGCGTGTCGCGCACACGCTGCGCGCCGAAGCGTTCGAGCAGCCCTTTCGTGGCCTTGAACGCACCGCCGGCGGCAGCGACATCCTCGCCGAATACGACGACGGACGAGTCGAGTTCCATCGCATCGTTGAGCGCCCTGTTAACGGCCTGCACGTAGCGAGTTTGTGCCAAGACTCCGCTCACGCCGAATAGACGTCGTCGTGCGCGTGGGCGAAGACCGGCAACACGTCGGCGCGCGCCTCCGCAACCGCGGACAGCACCGACTCGTCCGCTCTGATCCGTGCCTCGGCAATTGCCGCTGCGGTGACGCCCGCGGCCAGCGCCTTCGCGATCGCCAACGCGATCGGGTCGTGCGCGTCGAACTCGTCGAGCTCCTGCGGATTGCGGTATTTCTGGCGATCGCCTTCAAAGTGACCGCGCGCGCGACGCGTCGTGCATTCGAGCACGGATGGCTTGCCATTGCGCGCTCTCGCGACCGCAGTCCGCGCCGCATCGGCGACCGCCATCACGTCGTTGCCATCCGTGCATTCGTAGTCGAGTGAAAATGCTGCGGCGAGCGCACTGAGCTGCCCCCTGAACTGGGTGGACGTCGGCGAAAATTCCGACCAGCCATTGTTTTCGCAGACGAGCAACAGCGGCAACTCCCACAGTGCGGCCAGGTTGATGGTTTCATGGACGACACCTTCAGCCATCGCGCCGTCGCCGAAGAACGCCACGGCGATGGCCCCCGATCCGCGCACCTGATGTGCCAGCGCGCTCCCCGCCGCAATGGGCAAGCCGGCGCCGACGATGCCATTCGCCCCCAGGATTCCCAGCGACAGGTCGGCCACGTGCATCGACCCACCGCGACCGCCGCAAATGCCCCCTGCGCGGCCCATCAGCTCCTTGAAGAATCGGATGGTGTCGATGCCGCGCGCGATGACGTGACCGTGGCCCCGATGGGTGGTCACCATCGTATCGCCCGCGGCAAGTGCCGACATCACGCCGGCGGCAACGGCTTCCTGGCCGATGCTCAGGTGAATGAAGCCTGGAACCTCGCTATTCGCGTACAGCTTGACAAGGTGGTTCTCGACCGCGCGGATCAGCAGCATCGTGCGCAACAGCGCCGTCACTTCGGTGTTCGCCGCCGTCATGGCTCGCCACTTCCGGCGATCGTGCGCAAGGCATCGCGAGCACGCGTGGTCGTGGCCATTTCAACGCCCTTGAAAGCGCGGCGCGCGCTTTTCGCCGAACGCGCGCCGGCCTTCCACATAGTCGTCACTGTCGACGCAGGCGCGGACGGCATCGGCGGCGGCACCTGACAACGCTTCGTCGGGCGACGCGATCGCCGCCCGAATGGCCAGCTTGGCCGCGCGTATCGTCAATGGCGCGTTGCGGGCGATCGTCGCCGTGATCTCCTCGACAGCCGAATCCAGCGCTTTCCCGGCGTGGACCGCATGCACCAGTCCGACGGCGCCGGCTTCGACGCCGTCATACGTGCGGGCGGTGAAGAACATTTCGCCGGCACGTGCGGCGCCGATCACGTGGACGATGCGGCGCAGGTTGCGGGGTGAATAGCCGAGCCCGAGCTTCGCCGCTGGCATACAGAAACGCGCGTCGGACGCCGCGTACCGCAGATCGCACGATAGCGCGAGGCCGACGCCGCCGCCCATGCAGGCGCCGTGAATGCAGGCGATCACCGGCACCGGGCACGCGACGATTGCCGTCAGCGCCGTCTCGATGGCAGTATCGTAGATGCGCACGTCTGCCGGAGAGCTACGGTGGCTGTCGAATTCGGAGATGTCGGCGCCCGAGACGAACGCCCGGTCAGCTTCGCCGCGCAGCACCACGACGCGAACATCGCGGCGTTCCGAAATGGCGCCGAAATGACCGCCGAGGGCCTGCCACATGGAAAGCGACATCGCATTGCGCCGCGCCGGATTGGCGACGGTCACGCGCGCGACAAACTCGGTGACGGCGAGGTGAACGACGCCTGGCACTGCACTCATACGACGCCTCGCGCACGGAGACCGCTGATCTGTGCGTCGTCGTAGCCCGCCTCGCGCAATACCTCGTCGGTGTGCTCTCCCCATTCCGGCGCTGACCGCTCGACCGACGCCGGCGTGCGATCGAGTCGCACCGGCTGCGTGATGACGCGCACCGTGGGTCCGCGCGCGGACGCGAGCTCCTGCGTCGTTTCGAGATGCCGCACCTGCGCATCTTCGAACACCTGGGGAACCGTGTAGACGGGTCCGGCAGGAACGCCGCCATCGTTCAACAGGTCGACCCAATGCGAAACGGTGTTGGTGCGAAACAGCGTCTGGATCTCGGCATTCAACCGCGCGCGATTGCGCACGCGCAACGACTCGACCTCAAAATCCGGATCCGACCGCCACTCGGGCTTGTCGATGACTTCGCAGAAACGCTGCCACGTCCCTTCGCCCGAGGCACCGATGTTCAGCATGCCATCGGAGGCCTCGAACATGCCCATCGGACTGCTCGTGGGATGGTCGTTGCCCACCTGCTGCGGAACATCGCCTTCGTTCAAAAAGCGCGCAGCCTGGAAGTCCATCATCGCGACGAGCGAATGCAACAGGGACGCGTGCACCCATTGACCCTGTCCGGACTTCTCGCGCTCCAGCAAGGCGACGAGGATCCCGATGGCCGTATAGAGGCCCGCGCTCGAATCCGCCACCGCGAGCCCCGCGCGCACCGGCCCCTGTCCGGGGTGGCCAGTCACCGACATCAGTCCCGCCGTCCCCTGCACGATCTGGTCGAAGCCCGGCCGTTTCGCGTACGGCCCGGTCTGCCCGAATCCCGAAATGCTCGCCAAGATGATTCGCGGGTTGATCGCCCGCAGCGATTCGTAGTCGAGTTTCAGGCGCTGTTTGACGTCCGGTCGCCAATTCTCGACGACGACATCGGCATCCTTGGTGAGGTGCCTGACGACTTCGATGCCCTCCGGCTTCTTGAGGTTGAGCGTCATCGAGCGCTTGTTGCGATTGAGGTTCTGGAAATCGCCGCTCATGCGGTTGGCCGCAAACATCGCCTCGTTCGGATCGATGCCGGGCGGCGGCTCGATCCGAATGACGTCGGCGCCAAAATCCGCCAGGATGCGGACACAGGTCGGACCCGCACGCACCCGCGACAGGTCCAGCACCTTGAACGACGACAGCGCCGGCGACCTGTTGACCTTAGGCATTGGAGCGCTTCACCGTAACCGTAGCGCCATCCGGCGATGCGATGACCGGGGATTCCGCGCGCGCGGCCTTCATGTCGATTGGCCTATGGCGCGTCAAACAGGTCCTCGCGGACCAACGCGTAGCGCTTGTCGACGATGTCGGTCTTCACGTTCTGCGCATCGAGCGACGAATCGGCGGAAGCACGCGCGAGCAATTGAAGCAGGTCGTCGGCGGACGCCGCATCATCGGCCTCGATGGCTACCGACCATCGCGCCTCGGTGCTCGGCCATTTCGGATGCGACTGCTGCTGCTCCCACAGACGCGCCCGGTTAACGCCCGACTTGCCGCCGAGGTTCACAAGCACGTTCTTGCGAAACCACGACTCGACGCGTGCGCGATCCGCCGCGGTGTCGAATCGCAGGCTGATCATCCGCGGACCGGAGAACGTCGGGCATCCATCGATCTCCTTGCCGTCGCCGTTGGCGATGATGACCTGGGTAAAGACGCTCACCGTCCTGCCATGGAGTTTCGGGATTGCAATGGCGACGAAAGGGTCGTTCTTGTGCATGTTGTTGTAGATGTCGAGCGAGAAGATCTCGACGTTGGGTACCTCGTAGATATTCCACATCTTCGGGCTGCTCGTGGCGTCGTAGCCACGCGCGCTGAGGAATCCGACACTGAGGACGTCGGGTGCGTGCTTGCGCGCGTACCACGCGTGATGCTCGTCTTCGAAACCATCCGCCAGTTCGGCCCTGACGATGTAGATCAACGGCTTTTGCATGCTTCGAGTCCTCGTGTCGGTTGGGATATGGCGGAGCGTCGCTGTGGCGAGCGTACGCCGCCGGCGACGCGCATGTCAAACTATTTATGATCAGTGATCCATGATTCATTTTATGTACAATAGACGGCAATCCTCTGGAGGCGCCGATGCGATGCAAACGATGAACGAACGTGGTGGTGCGCTGGTGACGGGCGCCTCGAAAGGAATCGGTTATGCGATCGCGCTCGAGCTGTCGCGACGCGGACACTCGGTGATGATCGCGGCCCGCAACCTTGCCAACGCCGAGGATGCGGCGAGGCGAATCGCGTCGGCCACCGGCAATCCGGCAGCAGCCGTGCATGCCGACATTGCCGATCGGCACGCTGCCGCCGCTGCGGTCGAGCAGGCGATTGCCTTCACCGGAAGGCTGCGGGTGCTGGTCAACAACGTCGGTGGATCGCTGTTCGGCGGAATCCTCGATATCACCGATGCGCAATGGGACGACGCGTTCGACGTCAAGTTCTTCGGCGCCGTCACGACGATGCGCGCCGCGTTGCCCCACATGATCGCGCAGGGCGGCGGCGCCATCGTCAACATCGCGGGAACCGGCGGCGTGCAGATCAACCCGGCGCACATGGCGGGAGGCGCGGCCAACATCGCGCTTATCCATCTGACGAAAAGCGTCGCGCATCAGATGGGGCGGCATGGAATACGCGCGAACGCGGTGAGTCCGGGACCAACGGCGACCGATCGATGGCAGCAAGCCATTGCCGGAATGAAAAGCGACGACGATGCCGATGCTTTCGTGCAACGCACGGTCACGGAAATTCCACTCGGGCGCGTCGGCGAGCCGCAGGACATCGCCAACATGGTGGCGTTTCTGGTGTCCGATGCAGCGAGCTACGTCTCCGCGCAGCATTTCATCGTCGATGGCGGCCGTTGCCGCTCCCTTTGAGCACGGGGCACGCAATGGCGGCTCGCGGCGACGACCCGACAATGCGGATTGCCAGACTGCGACTCGGGCACGTGCGATATGACGAAGGTCGGCCGGGCGTCACATGGGGCGCGCATCGCTTCGCGCGCTCGGCACTCGTCGCACAGGTTGTCGATGACCAAGGAACCGTTGGCGCGGCCTTGGCGTGGTGCCGGATCATCAACGGCGCGGCATTCAACCGCGCCGCGATCGACCCGCTCAAGGACGCCCTCGATGGCCAGCACACGCTGTCCGCATACGAGCTGGCGCGCCGCTGCCAGC
>Ga0209483_1001075_pt1 | contig 21485 bp, 23 predicted proteins | sample NGEPerA_FD_184508 | JGI IMG/M metagenome (GOLD analysis project Ga0209483, IMG submission 184508) | Arctic peat soil microbial communities from the Barrow Environmental Observatory site, Barrow, Alaska, USA - NGEE PermafrostL2-A... | ecosystem: Environmental > Terrestrial > Soil > Wetlands >... | reverse complement strand
CACCGCTCCCTCCTCGCCTACCTGCGCGACCTGCACGCCACCCACCAAACCGGCGGCGCGCTCCCCGCCCTCCTCTGACCCCCAAAACCAGGACGACTGAACGGCTACGGGTTTTGTGGCGATTTGGACGGGGTGTCCGTAGGCGCAAAAGTCTGTGGGTACCACTCGTGGGTACCAAATGGCGCCGCAAGAGGGCGTTTTGGCTGCCCGGCGACGGCCCGAAGGCAAGCACCGCTCGGCAGGAGGGACGCTTCGCTGGGATGGCCGAGCAGCACGCCTCAATCCACGCCTCACCGCTGGAATCACCGTGTTCCCGACGCCTCGGTCAGCTCGTACCCGAGTGATCGGTAGGCCCGCAGGCGCTTGGCGAACATGCGTCGCAGGACGGGCAGCTCGGCGTCGACGTAGTCGTAGATGAGTGCGTCGTGCTTGCCGGGATGAGCGCGGTGGAGACGTCCGGCGTACTGGACGACTGTGCCCTTCCACGCGATCGGCATGGCGAGCAGCAGCGTGTCGAGGCATGGGTCGTCGAAGCCCTCGCCGATGTAGCGGCCGGTGGCGAGCACCACTCGCCCGCCGTCGCTGTCCGTGCTGGCGAGTTGCTCCAGCGCGACACGGTGCTCGGCCGGTCGCATGTCGCCGTGTAGGACGATGAGCGTGTGGATATCCGCAAGGCGTTCGGCCAGTTGTTGCAGGTGCTCGCGCCGCTCTGTCAGCACGATCGGGCAGCGGCCCTGCGCCGCCAGCTCCAGCGTGTCCTTCGCGATCGTCTCGCTGCGCCGCACGTCAGTCGCGAGCGCGGCGTAGATCTCCTGGATACTCGCATCGGTGGGCAGCGTTGCGGGGTCGAAGGACGTGGCACGGCGAACAACGCGCAGCACGAGCGGCTGAGATGAACGGGTCGCGTCGGGCTCGATCGTGTGGCGGACCGGCCCGCACTGCATCGTGATGATCGGATGGTGTCCGTCGCGGCGCTTCGGCGTGGCGGTCAGACCGGTCACGTAGCGCGCGGGTGAGGCTTGGAGGACGCGCTCGGTCGTCACAGCCGGGACGTGGTGACACTCATCCACGATGATGTGACCGTAGCCGGCCAGCAACTGGTCGAGCGTCTTGTGGCGAGCCAGGCTCTGGACCATCGCGACATCCACCTTGCCCGTGGGCTTGCCGCGACCGCCGCCGATCGTCCCGATCTCATCTGCATCGAGATCGAGGAACTCGTTCAGGCGCTTGACCCACTGTTCGAGCAGCGGCTTGCGATGGACGAGCACGAGCGTCGAGCGTGCCCGGGCCGCGATCAGCCGGGTAGCGATGACGGTCTTGCCGATGCCCGGCGGTGCGCACAGGACACCGAGCTCGTGTGCGAGCAGCGCCGGCATCGCCTGCTCTTGACGGGCGGTGAGCTCTCCCGTAAACCGCGCCTTGAGCGCCTTACCCTCCGTACGCTCGTCGGAGAGCTCCAACGCGATGTTCAGGCCGGCCAGCAGCTCCTCCAGTTGTTCGAGACAGCCACGTGGCAGCACCAGGAAGTCGCCTGTCTGCTCGAAGCAAGTGATCACGCGTGGGGTCAGCGCGGTGGATTTGCGCATCACCTGAAGTTCCAGGAACTTCGGGTTGGAGAACGCCGCGAGCCGCCGCAACCCATCCAACAGCACCGGCGGTAGCCCCTCGCTGCGCACATAAAGGCGCTGGGCGAGCGTCGCGCTCACCGTGCCGGGCAGCTCCGCGGCGGCGAGCCGCTCAGTCAGCGGCCGAACCGGGCGCCACGGCGCGTCACTGTTCTCCGTCTCCTCGGGCACGCCGAGGACGCGGCCGTCACCGAGCCCACGAGCCACCAGCTCCTGCAGACGAGCCGGGGCGAGCCGCGGCAGCGACTCTAGGTAGGACCACTGGTCATCAAACGGCTCCAGGCGCTCGTCCACGAACAGCGTGTTGCCGCGCTGGCGTGCCTCGTGCTGGAGCGGCAGCGCGATGAGGTTCCCGAAGCCTCCCTTCGGCAGCGTGTCCTGGCTTGGGAACAGCCGATCGTAGGACGCCATCCCCAGCGTGGGACTGCGCGCCATCGCGTCTGTCAGAAGCATCAACCCGAACCGCCGCGCGAGCGCTGCCTGCACCGGCTCGCTGAAGAAGAACCAGACATGGGCGCCCTCTCCCGAGCGCGAGCGCTCGACCGCCGGGACGAGACCGAGCGCGCGGCATGCCTCGCGCAACGCCATCACATCCGCACGCCACGAGCGTTCATCGAGATCGATCGCCAACAGCCGACACATATCACCGGCCAGCAGCGGATAGACACCCATCACATGAAGGCCCCGCAGATGCCTGAGCAGCTCGCCCTCAGCCGGGGCCGGGAACGCCTGGTTGGGACACTCACCACACTTCACGCGCGGCTTGTTGCATCCGGACTTCCACTCGTTATCGCAGCGCGGCGCCCACCCGCTCTTGCCCTTTGCCGGTTTCTCCCAACGATGCGGGAAGACATCCTCGCGGCCACGAAAGAGACTGGCGAACAGCGCAACCTTGCGCTGCGGCGTCCACGATGCCGTCCGATCCGGCTCATCCTCGCCCGCGCCGTCTGAGATCGCGCGCTCGCTCTGGGCGCGGAGCTGGGCCAGCTCGTGAGTCGCCGCTTCGCGCGCAGCGTCGAGCTCACGAAGCCTCGCCTCCACAGCCACAATCGCGGTATCGAACTCCCCGTCTACGGACACCGGCACATTCTGCCCACACAACCGGCGTATACACGCCGCCGTCACTCAGGACGCGTCCTGTCCAACGCCGGCTCCGGTGCGCCGCGCTGCCGCTTCGTCGTGGCGCCATCAGCGCCGGAGTTGCGCTTCTGCTCGGTCATGTCGGCTGCGCCGTGAGAAGCCCAACCATCGGGGCACGTGCGTAGGCTGCACGTAGACCATCGCGATGGCACGGACTCCAGATGCACTGATCAGGCCGGAACTGCTCGTTTGGGCGCGCCAGTCGGCGGGCTTTAGCCTGGACGCGGCCGCTACCAAGCTGCGGGTAAGCGAGGATCGCTTGCGCTCCTGGGAGATGGGCGAGGCTCGCCCGACCATCGCGCAGCTTCGTACGACTGCGAAGGTCTACAAGCGTCCGTTGGCGATCTTCTATCTGCCGGAGCCGCCACTCGACTTTCAGCCGCTCAGGGACTATCGGCGCGTGCCAGACGCGGAGCTTGGGCAGCTATCACCCGGGCTGCTGGCCGTCATCCGCCGTGCCCACGCCGTGCGCGAAGCCGCCTTTGAGCTGCGCGAGCTTGCTGACGAACCAGTGGACCCCGCGCCCAAGCTCGACGAGGGGACCACCGATCCCGAGCGGTATGGAGCTGCTGCTCGGGCGCTCCTTGGCGTGACCCTTGCGCAGCAGGCGGGCTGGTCGGACCCGCGACGTGCGCTCAACGCGTGGCTTGACGCGGTTTCCGGGCTCGATGTTCTCGTTCTACAGGCGCAGTCGATCCCTGTTCAGGAGATGCGGGGATTCTCGATCTCGACGGATCGCCTGCCGGTCGTTGTGCTCAATGGCGGCGACTTCCCGCGCGGCCGGATCTTTACTCTGCTTCACGAGTTCGCGCACGTGTTGCGTCATGCCGACGGGGTGTGCGATGTCCTGCCACGACGGCAAGCACGCGGACCTGCGGACGAGATTGAGATCTTCTGCAACCAGGTTGCTGCCGCTGCGCTGATGCCGCTCGATGCCTTCCGTGCAGAGCCAACGCTCCAGAACCCGACTGCCGAACGGCGCTGGAGCGAGAGCGCTATTCGTGGCCTCTCCGAGAAGTACTCCGTGAGTCAGGAAGCGGTCGTGCGCCGGCTGTACTCAGTTGGCCTTGCGGACTGGGACTTCCTGCAGGAGAAGGAGGCTGAGTACCGCGCGGCTTACCAGGCGTTTCGTGAGGAGCAGAAGCGCAAGCGGCACGAGGAGGAACGCTCGGGAGGCCCGAGCTATTACCGAATGAAGGTTCGTGATCTCGGCCGGGGATTCATCGAGTCGGCGCTCGACGCCTACTACCGGCGCGCCATCACCGGGTCAGACCTCTCGGAGTATCTCGAGATCAAGCTCAACGGGCTCCCGAAGCTCGAAGCGGAGCTGGCGGCCACGGGCGGCGCGCGCGACTGATGGCCTACTGCTTCGACACGAGCGTCCTCATCGAGTGCTGGTCGCGCTCCTACCCACCCGATGTCTTTCCCGGACTATGGGTCAAGATGGACGAACTCATTACCAGGCAGCAGGTGCTCTGCCCCGAGGAGGTGCGCGTCGAGTTGGCACGACAGGAGGACGAGCTCGCCAAGTGGATCAACGCGCGCCCGCATATGTTCGTATCGCTCGACGACGCCATCCAGCGCGCCACCAGCGAAGTTCTCGCGCGGCACCCGCTTCTGATGAAGGCCACGAAGAATCGCAATGGGGCGGACCCGTTCGTCATCGCCACTGCCCGGGTCAAGAGTCTCACGGTCGTCACCGAGGAGAAGGGCGGAACGACGACCAAGCCCAAGATTCCGTCGGTATGCCAGGCCCTCGGCGTGCCATGCGTCAACGTGCTTAGTTTCCTCCGAGACCAGGGCTGGAGTTTTGCATAGGCGCCATACGCTGCCCAGTATGAATCTGTGGTCGGGGCTTGGCGTGCACGTGGTTCGATTAGCGCTGCTCTCAAAATGGAGCCAACCCGAAGTCAATGCGAACCGCTCTGCGCGGCTTTCCTGGCGGACGAATGTCGCTTGACGGCGCGGAGTAGTGCCTGGCAAGCTGAAGTAGCCGGAACGAACGAAACCCCGGCGGTTTGGCCTGCCCCCCGGGGGGGACTGCACAGGGACCGTTCCGGGGTCTTCGTGTCTACGGTAGCGCGCACGATCGCCGATTGGCTCGATCACCGTACGGATCACGGAGGAAACTGCTCGGCGCGAAAAACTATGTGCTGGTCGTGGCGCCGGCAGTCAATGCGAACAGCTCGGTGCTACGCCGTGGCGGCAACGCCGACTGGCACGTAATGCTCGAAGAGGAGATCGGTGGGCGCCGGGTCGCCCTGCTCTTCGGCGGCACACACCAGCGCGAACCTGGCGGCGTCCTCGGCGTGCGCTTGGTCGTAGGCGTCGCCTCCGCCGGTCAGGCCGGGAATGTCGGGCGACTCGAAGCTCCAGCCAAAGCCGTGCTCGTGGTGGTGGAGGATGCGAATGGTGTCCATGACGCTCCTTCAGAGTAGTGCCGACCTCTCAGGGGCTGAGTTCGGTGTCATCGTCGAGCAGCAGGGCCTCGATCTTCGCCCGTACGTAGAGCCGCCGCCGGCCGACCTTCTTCGACGGGACGATGCCCCGGCGCGCCTAGTCCTCTACGGTCGATCTGGGGACGCGGAGTAGGGCGGCGACCTCGGCTGCGGTCATCACGTCGGCGGCGGTGAGCGGGCGGCGGTCGGTCGAGCCCATTGGTTGGGGGTCTCGCAGTTGTGAGGTTGGTGGGGCCATCGCGGTTACAGACCGCGACCGGTCCTGACCGGCCACGGGCTTCGGGTCCGCATCCGCGTGGGGTGGTTGTCCTTGTTCCAGGATCAACGGGCCCACCCGTCTGGCGGGGCACCGGGTTTCCAGGCGTCGGTCACGCTGCCACCTTCACGGCGGAGTGTCTCTCCGTAGTCGGAGAGGTTGACCTGGAAGGCCAGCTCTTCGCGCGGGTCCCGAGCGGCATCGTCGATCCACTGGCGCCATACGACGATGGCGCACAGGGTCTCGACGTGCGCCTCGCTCTCCCACCAGCCGTACTTCAATCCGGCGAGCGCTGTGGGGTAGCGCCCGTGGAGCGCGACGATTCCGCCCCACATCCACGAGCGCCATTCCCGGTCCCCGCCGTAGGGCTCAAGCCACGGCGCTCGCTGGCCGGGCTCGTCCTCGTTGGCCGCGTCGGGTAGGACGGGGGTCAGCTCGGCGCGCGGTTGGCGGACGTTCCCGTTGGGAGCCGCTTCGGCGATACCTTGGCGGACCATTTGGCCCGCGAGTCGCGCGACCGGCTCGCCGGTGTTCGCCGCCAGCTCGTCCAGCTGCGTCGCGAGCGCGTCGGGCAATGTGATCTTCAGGCGGCGACTCATCGGGTGTACCCCCGGGTGTGCTTGCCGGCCGTGTTCGTGTTGGTGGGTCTGGTGGTTGTCATGTGGTTAATGACCGTGAGCACGCGGAACCGGCCAACGAGTTTGGGGCCCTTAAAGGTCCCGTTCGATCCTCACAGTGCATCTAGTCTGTCTGTCCTGCTCTTTGTCGTGCCGGCGGGCGTGTCCTGGCGCAGGGGCGAGCATCGGCGGCGGGGTCGCGCCCGGGCCTTCGGAGTACGATGATCTGCGGTGGTGCGGGTGACTGACGTAGCGAAGCGCAGGCGTCAGGGGCTTGTGGCCTGCCGCGCGGCTTTGCCCTTCGAGGGCCTTTGCGATGCGCGCCCCGGTGTCGCACCAGCACCACCCTTCGGTGGGTGAGTCGAGGCCCGGGAGCGCTTCGCTCCCTCCACCCGATTGCCGTCGAGCGGATACCGGAGGCGTGAGATGTTCCGCCTGGCACATGCCTTTATCGACGCGAATTGCGCGTAAGTGGCAGACGTGTCTCGCAGGGTCGCAACATCGACTCTGTAGTCGTGTTCTAGTTGGGGTGAGGCGTTATCCGCTCGTGGCCGGACTGACGCTGCTGGCATGCGTCGCGCTCTTTGGGCGGGGCGAGGCGACTGCGAGGGCGAGCTGGCAGGCGCCCGCCGCGCTGCTGCCGATTGGGGAGAGCTCAGGCCACGCGGATGCCAGCATGGATGCGGGAGGTGCACTGTTTGTCGTCTGGAGGGACATGGCCTCGGGGTTTCTCATGGCCCAGGAACGCGATGCAGGCGGCGCTTGGCAGCCGGCGGTACGGATCTCGGGGGCAGGCGTGGATCCCGACGAAGTTGAGCTCGTGAACAACGCGCGCGGTGACGAGGCCGTGACGTGGGAACAGTCGCCCGTATCTGAGAACAAGTGGACGGTGGTCGCGGCGCACCGTCTGGCTGGCGGTGCTTGGAGCGCTCCGGCTCGGCTTTCGCCGCCTGGCGTCGAAGGTCGCGGTCCGATCGCCGCGATCGGCGCTTCTGGCAGCGTGGTTGTGGCCTGGTCGAGATCGAGCCATAGCGATCCCGCGAACGAGGCCACAGAAGCGGTGGTCGGGTCCGCCGGCGGTGGCTGGCAGGCGCCAGAGCAGTTGGGTGTGCCCGGTCGAGCAACCGGTCCGCGCGCAGCCACCGTCGATGCTCCGGGAGACGCAACCATCCTCCTGTCGAGCTCGCATCCGGGGACCGGCCACGCGCAGACAGCCGAAGTCGCCACGCGCGCGGCAGATGCCGACTGGCAGGTGCCCATACGTCTCTCCTCGACGCTGGTCGAAGCGGAACAGCCGAAGTTGGCCGTAGGCCCTCTGGGTGAAATGACCGTGTCCTGGGAAGCCCATGACATCGGGCAGAGTGCAGTCCAGATCGAAGCGGCGAGCTTCACCGCGGCCGGAGGTTGGCAGCCGCCGGTCACACTCGCGACCATCGGAGACCTCGACCGGCGCTACGGTCGTAGTAATAATCGGGCTCCGGACCCTAGCCCTGCCACGGGCTCGCAGGGGGATGTGAGCGTGATCTGGCGACGATTTCCCGACGCCAGGCACGTGATTATCGAAGCGGCGACTCGTGCGCCCGGCGGCGCATGGCAGGCGCCCAGTCGCCCCGCGCGATCCGCGATCGCGATCCCGGATCCGTACGACTATCAGGGTCCCGATCAGCAGATCGCGATCGATGCGTCCGGCGACCAGGCAGCTTCCTGGAGTCGCTGGGATGGAAGCACCGAAGTTGTGGAAGCCGCGACCCGTACCGCGGACGGCGCGTGGCAACCACCGGTCACGCTGTCGCCTCTCGGGAGTCAGGCAGAACAATCTTCGATCTCCGCCCTCCCTCAGGGTGGCTTCGAAGTGCTGTGGTCCAGCGACGGGGCTCTCAATCCGCTGTTCTCCCCAGCGACCGAAACAAGCGAAGCGGCGCTCGACGTTCTCACCCCTGGCGCACCGAACCTGGCACCCCCGGCCTCGCCACCGTCGATTGCGCTCGGCCCGATCGTCACCGGGCCAATCCTCCCGACGCCCTGGACGACGCTGGGCGATCTGCGCGCGAGCCACAGCATCCCGGTCAGTTGCACACTGACGGGGCCCGGTGCGTGCACCATGTACGTGAGGTTGCGGATCCCTTCTCGCGGCGGCCACAGCCACGACGCGAAGCTCGCGCCGGTTTCCGTCGTCGTCACCGGGCGGACACAAACGAAGCGCGTCGACGTGCCGATTCCCAAACGTCTGTGGCGAGCGCTCAATAAAGCTCGCTCGCTCGGGCTCACCCTGTCCGCGATCGACTCCGCGCATCAGAGAGCGCAGCGCTCTGTGACTGTCCACGTGAACCCGCCACCCGAAGCACCCTGAACGGGCGGCCGGGCCCCGCTGTCCCGCTGAGGGGTCGCGTCGGCACCCGCGTCGGCTGCGTCTCGGCCAGACGTCTGGCCGGCCTGCCACGTTCCGTAGCGAACACATGCCGGAGGGTGTCCGGCGTGACGTGCTTGCGGTGCGATACGCCCGCGGCGTCGGTGTAGCAGCGAAACGTCGCGGTGAGGATCGTGGGGGATAGGCGTTTTCCGTGGACTCCCGATCTCTTCGGTGCGTACGTGGATAGCGGATGCCGGGAGGTCCAAGGCGGCGGCCAACTTGTAGACGTTGGCGAGAGCCACGTTGCGCTCGCCTCGCTCGATCCCGCCGCAGTAGCCGCGATCCAGGCCGCTAGCAACTGCACGATTCTCCCATAATAGGCTCTAGAGCCACATTCGCCAGGGCTTTAGAGTACACTATGGGTATGTCACAGAGCCTTACAGCCCGGGATGCTGAGGTCATCGTGGGTGCCCAGCGACGCCGACGCAATGTTCTAGTACTCAGCGAGGACTCCGACTGGCTCAGGGATCTGCATCCTCGCCCGAAGGATCTGCTGCTGCGGATGGCCGGACGGGGTGCGCTGATCAAGTTGGGCGCGGGCCGCTACGCGATCCCTGCGTTTGGGCATGCAGATCCCGCCTACAAGGCTTGGCAGCCGATGCTGTACGGCCGTCTCGCTCCACTCGGCGACTACTACCTCGGCTTCTTCAGCGCCTTGGCCGAGCATCGGCTGACCGACCTTTCGGAGCCCTTCGCTACGGTGCTCGTGGGCTTCGGAAGCCGACAGCTCCAGAGCGGGAAGCTCGAAATCGCCGGCAGACAGGTACGGTCCGTTCGGACGCGACGGCCGGTGTTCAGCTCTGAGCTTGGGGCTGAAGTCATGCGGCTCTCGCGCGCCGAGATGTATATGCGCAGCAACCCGACCCGTACGCTCGTCGATGCTTTGTGGCATCCAGAGCTCAGCGGCGACACAGAGACGTGGGTGACCGCGTGGGGTCGCGGCATGCGCTATGAGCAGCTCGATCCGGTCGCGGCCTGCGGGTATGCGCTCGCGCTCGGCCCGGCCGTTGCCCGCCGCGCTGGGTTGATGCTCGACCTTCTCGGCGCAGGGGAGGTTGCCCGCGCACAGCTCCCGAGCCGAGTTCGTCGCAGCGACCGCATTGCTCTCATGATCGCCGACGGCCCGCCGGCTGCGGAGGAGATGGAGTTCGACCCCTTCTGGCGGGTGCGCCTGAATGTCCCGCGCGATCGCATCGAAGGGTGGCTTCTGTATGGCAAGTGAGCCCATCCTCGCCGTCGAGGCGAACATCGACGACCAGATCATCCAATTCTGCAAGGCGCGTCCAGGGCTGATCGAAGAGCAGGTCGTGCGAGACATCGCGCGGATCGTGTGCATCGTCAACCTCGTGCGTAATGGGACACTCGACGGCAAGAACACTGTGCTCTGCGGCGGCATGGCAATGAGATGCCTGGACAGTCCCAGGATGTCCGTGTTCGACGGCGACACCTCCAGCCGCAGCGAACCCGATCCCGAAGTGCTCCGCGACGCGATCTCTTACGAAGAGCAAGAGATCGCAATCAAGGCTGGGCCACTACAGCACGGAGACGAGCTGATCACGTTCCGCCCAATCGAGTACGACGCACGATTCTCAGAACTTCCCGGCGCAAGGGACGAATTCAGCCTCTCCATCTCCCACCGCGGGGTTGAGTGCACGGAGCTGTGGCGGCCCCTGAACCACCGCTATCCCTTTCCGCTGCTCGCAGACGACGTCGAGGTTCCGATCATGGATCCTGACGAGATCATGGCCGAGAAGATCGTCGCATGGTGGCTGTTCGGACACGCCAAGCACTACAACGACATCGCATTCCTTGCCGGGCGCATGGTCCAACAGGGTCGCCGCGACCGCGAGCCAGAAGTAAAGACGCTGATGCGGCGCCTGATCGAGAAGAAGCTCGGACGCAATCGCGAAGTCAGCGCGAACCTCGCGAGCCGGGTCGACACCCTCAGCGTTGCAGAGCGCCGACGTCGCTTGGAGCAATCGGAAGACCACGTCGACCCAGACCAGCGCAAGGGGTTCAACAGCCTGGCGTACCTGCACGGGTCCCGGCCGGATCGCGTGGATGTCGACCGGCTCGTGCAGAGAGTCGTGCTGCCGCTGCTTTTCGATTGAGTATCGAGGCACAGCCACTATTAGCTGCGGCGAACCGAGCGCTAGCCGAGGGGGGATGCACGATGCTGTCGTTACGTGAACGCGAGCGACCTCTTGATGCGTTCCATCTAGGCGAAGCGTAGTCCGCCAGCACTGGCCACCCGATCTACCGCAAAGCCCAAGGTTGCAGGTTCGATTCCTGCACGGCCCATCTTCACAGCAGCTCGGGTGGACCCTCACGGCTCACCCGATTCCTTGAGCTTTTCGGCGAGGGTCACCAGGGTGGATGGCTGTGTGCCGAGTCCCTCGGCGAGTTCCAGCAGCAGCTCATAGGTTGGGTCGAGGTGTCCGGTCTCGAGCTCGTCGATACGATGCCGACTCATGCCGGTGGCATCGGCCAACTCCTTGGCGCTCTTGCTCTGCTGCTCGCGCATCAGCCGAACCGCCCGCCCGAGGACGAGCAAGTCCGCATCTCTGTGTCCGCTCTCGGGCAAGGAAAGCTCCCAAATTGCGATGAAGACGATTGTCATCTTTCGATTTCCACATATATGCCCTAACCCCTTCCCTGAGAATGAGTAAGGCTGCCGGCATGGCACGCCCAAGGACCGCCAAGCCCCGCACTCTGCACCACGCCGCGCTAGGTCAGGCGGTTGAGTTGGTGATGGCCGAAGACGCCGACATGACCCTGGACACCGTGGCACGAGACTCTGGCCTGGACGAGAAGCAGATCGGTACCTTCATCCGTGGCCAGGGCAACCCGACGTACAGCACCTTGCTCAAGCTGTGCGACGGCCTACATGTGAGCCTCGCCACGTTGACGCGCCGCGCCGAGGAGCTGCACAAGAAGCGCTGCGGGCAGTAGGGATGCTCAGTGCAGACGCGCCGAACAGGGTGGGTTTGCGCAACGTCCGGCCCTCTCCACAGGCCGGCAGAAGTGCGACGATGAGGTATTCAGCCAGCGGGCGCGATCCCGCTGGCTAACCGATTAGTTTTCGCTCCGACGCGGGTCTTAGGTCTAGCAACCACAACTTCAGGAGGAGCAAGGTGAGTACTACAGCAACGCGGATCCGCCAGATCAACCTCGTATGCGTTCCGACACCCGATCAGGACCGAGCGATCGAGTTCTACGCGTCCGTTGGCTTCGAGAAGCGCACCGACATCGCGATGGGGGGCGGCTACCGCTGGGTGGAGGTCTACCCGCCCGAGGGGACGACCGGGATTGCGCTGGCACCGCCGCCACCCGGACGGGAGGTCACGCCCACGCAGACAGGCATCAGCCTGACTACCGACGACATCGACGCCACTCACGCCGAGTTGAAGTCCCTCGGTGTGGATGTCGACGCCGAGGTCTCGCGGATGGGCGACCCCGTGCCACCGATGTTCTGGTTCCGGGATCCCAGCGGTCACTCGCTGATGGTGGTCGAGCAGCTCTGAACGCTGTGCGCGAGGAGCCTCATCAGTGGGTTTCGCCCGGCTCCTGTGCTTCCGTCTCCAGCATGCTCTCGACGGCGGCGATGTAGTCCGCGGCACCGGCCACGATCCTCTCCGCATCGTCGCGACCCGGCGTGATCGCTTCGTAGTCGCCCTCCTCGCGCGTGCGTTGGGCGCCCTGAGCCATCGCGTGGAGGTGCTGGTCGAAGGCGCCGGTGGTCACGTAGCGCTCGTGGAAGAGGTGCCAGGTGCCCCCGTGCGTGCGGGCGTACTCGTCGCGCTCGGACAGCGCCGCGCGGGCGGCGTAGAGCATCGCGTAGTAGGCGGTACTGACGGCGGCCTCGAGGTGCCCGGAGGCAAGGATCTCGCGCGCGGTCGCGGCGCGGTCGCGCGCCTGGTCCATGAACTCCTCCGAACGCGGGCTCACTCTAGGCCGCTCCCGTACAGCACGATCTTGTCGCGGTCCACCTCGGCGATGAAGAACGAGCGGATCTCGCGCCGGCCACGCAGCCACTCGGGGGTTCTGACGGAGAACGAGTACCACACGGGACTGACCCCCTCGGCGGGCGCGATCTCGTGGGCCAGTTCGATCGCCGTCAGCCCGGTCTCCCACGAACTCCCGTCGGTGAGCACCATCAGGTCGATGTCCGACTCCGGGTGCGGCGCCTCCCCGCGGGCGCGCGAGCCGTAGAGCCAGATCGCGTGCAGATCGGAGCCGAGCTCGTCGCGCAAGAGCTCCACGAGGCGCTCCACGACGCGGCGCTCGGCACGCGTGAGCGACGCAGGAGCCAGGACATCGGCGAGCTGGGTGACCATCGCATCAGAGGATAGGCGGCCCCCCGGAGCCACGCTCGCTAGCCCTTCAAGCTCTGCTCCTCGGGTCTCGCTCGAGTATCGGCGATGCACGGCGCGCAGCTGTCAGGTCAGCGCGCGGTCGAGCTCAATCGGCCAACAGGCCCGCGACGGGTAGGCCGCCGCCGAGGCTCGTCTGCTCGCCCGCCTCGGTCCAGATCACCTGATCGCGTCCGGGGCCCACCCCGAGGAGCGTCACCGGCGCGCCGATCTGCTCGGCGATGAACTGGAGATACTCGCGGGCGGCCTCGGGGAGGTCGGAGAACGTGCGGCACTCGCCGAGGTCCTCCTGCCAGCCGCGCAGCTCGGTGAGCTCGGCGGTCGTGTGGTGGAGGACCGTCTGGTGGTAGGGGAAGTCCTTGAACTCCGCGCCCTCGGCCCCCCGGTAGCTCGTGCAAACCTGGATGCGATCGAGGCCTGAGAGCACGTCGAGCTTGGTGATCACGAGCGCCGTCAAGGTGTTCAGGCGGGCGGCGTAGCGGAGCGCGACGAGGTCCAGCCAGCCGGTCCTCCGCGGGCGCCCGGTGGTCGTGCCGAACTCGCCTCCGCGCTTGCGGATCAGCTCACCCATCTCGTCGTGCAGCTCGCTCGGGAACGGCCCGGCGCCGACGCGCGTGGTGTACGCCTTCGACACTCCCCAGACCTCGTCGATGTCCTTCGGCCCCACCCCTGTTCCCACGCAGGCGGCGCCGGAGAGCGGGTTGGAGGAGGTGACGAACGGATAGGTGCCGTGGTCGATGTCGAGCATCGCTCCCTGGGCGCCCTCGAAGATCACCAACTCAGCGGCGTCGAGCAACTCCCACATCAGTTTCGCCGTGTCGGCGATGTGCTGCTCCAGGCGATGGCCGTAGGTGAGGTACTCCTCGGTCATCGTGTGCAGATCGAGCGTCGGGTCCTTCTCGAAAGGCCGCAGCGACAGGCGCTTGGGCTCCATCGCGGCGACGATCTTCTTCTTCAGGATCTTCTCGTCGAGCAGGTCCTGCACGCGGATGCCCAGCCGCGCCGCCTTGTCCGCGTAACAGGGGCCGATGCCACGGCGGGTCGTGCCGATCTGGCGGCTACCCAGTTTGGCCTCGCCGGCGGAGTCGAGCAGCAGGTGGTAGGGCATGATCAGGTGGGCGTTCGAGGAGATCCGCAGGCCGCTCACGTCGACGCGCCGCGCGCGCAGGCCGTCGAGCTCCTCGATCAGGACCTTCGGGTCGATCACCACGCCGTTGCCGATCACGCAGCGCTTACCCGGGTAGAGGATCCCGGAGGGGATCAGGTGCAGCTTCCACTCCACGTCCCCGCGCACGATCGTGTGGCCGGCGTTGTTCCCGCCCTGGAAGCGCACGACCGCGCCCGCCCGCTCGGCGAGCAGATCGGTGATCTTCCCCTTCCCCTCATCGCCCCACTGGGCGCCGACGATGACTATTCCTGGCATACCGACTGCAGTCTACGAGGGTCTACTGCGCGTAGCGCTCGCCGGCGTAGTTCAGGAACTTCGGATACTCCTTCTGGAAGGTCAACGTGACTTTCCCGACCGCCCCGTTGCGATGCTTGGCGATGATCAGGTCGGCCTCGCCGGGGCGCTCGGAGTCCTCGTCGTAGTACTCGTCGCGGTAGATGAACATCACCAGGTCGGAGTCCTGCTCGAGGTTCCCGCTCTCGCGGAGGTCCGAGAGCTGCGGTTTCTTGTCCGGCCGCGACTCCACGGCGCGGCTCAGCTGGGAGAGGGCGATCACCGGCACGCCGAGCTCGCGCGCGAGGATCTTCAGCCCCCGGCTGAGCTCGCCGACGGCGGTCACGCGGCTGTCGTAGCGGCTGTCGGTGCGCATCAGCTGGAGGTAGTCGATGATGATCAAGCCCAGTCCGTTCTCGCATTGCGAGTGCAGGCGCCGTGCCTTCGCGCGGATCTCCAGCATTCCCACGTCGCTCGAGTCATCCACCCACAGCGGCGCCGCCGCCAGGCGCTGCGAGGCCTTCAGGATCTTCGGCCAGCGCTGCTCGGCGACGCGTCCCTTACGCAGCTCCTCGCCCTTGATTCGTGCCTGAGAGGCGACAAACCGCTGGGCCAGCTCGGCCTCGGCCATCTCCAGGCTGAACAGCGCCACGGGCTTGCCATGCTCGACGGATGCGTTCTCCGCGATGTTGCACACCAGCGCGCTCTTGCCCATCGCGGGGCGGGCGGCGATGATGATCAGGTTCCCCGGCTGGAAGCCGCCGGTGATCTCGTCGAGGTCCTTGAATCCAGAGGGCGTCCCGGTCAGGGAGGTGCCTTCGATCGAGAGGCGGTGCAGCTTGTCGAGCTCCTCGTGGAGCACCTCTTCGATCGCGCGGAAGTCCTGCTGACGATCGTCGCGGGCGACCTCGAGCATCGCCTTCTCCGCCTGCTCCACGAGCTCGCGCGGAGCGGCCCGGTGTCCGAGGACACTCTCCTGGATCTCATAGGAGGCCCCCAGCAAGCGTCTCAGCAGCGCGTTCTCGCGCACGATCTGCGCATAGCGTCGGGCGTGTCCGGCGGCCGGCACCACGCCGGTCAGCCCATCCACCGTCGCGACCCCGCCGACCCCCTCCAGCTTCCCGCTCTGGCGCAGGCGGTCGGTGACCGTGAGCACGTCCACCGGCTCCGACTCGTTGTAGAGGGCGAGCATCGCCTCGTAGATCGTCCCGTGCCGCTCGCGGTAGAAGTCCTCCGCGCGTAGCCCCTCTTCGATCACCAGCGCGTACAGCGAGCGGTCCGACAGCAGGATCGAGCCCAGCACCGACTGCTCGGCCTCGAGGTTGTGGGGGGGCGCGACCACGCCCGCCGGGGCGCCTGCCGTGCCGTTGGTTACCGCGACCGCGCTCATAGCTCGAGCGAGTCTAGGTCGACACCCGTCGCCGGCGAGAGAGGCTCCCCGCTATCTCGGAGGAAATTGCTGCTCACGAACATATGTTCGCAGCCAGGGAAGACAGGCCCGTTGGGGCCTATTTCTTCGCCACGACCATCACTCAGCACGGGGAGGCCAGGCCCGGGAGGGTGGGCCCGTCAAACCCCCTCCCGGCTTATTTCTTCGCGACGACCATCGTCTTGATCGTCGCGGTCACTCCCTCGACCACCTCGACCTCGACCATGTAGGTGCCGACGCTCTTGATCGGCTCAGGCAGATGCACGCCGCGTTTGTCGATTTTCAGCCCACGCGCTTCGCGCACCGCGGTGGCGATGTCCTGGGCGGTCACCGACCCGAACAGCCGTCCGTCGGCGCCTGCCTGCTGGGGGATCGTGAGGACGGTCCGGTTCAACAGGTTCACGTTCTCCTGGGCCTTTTCGACAGCCACCCGTGCCGCCCGCTCGGCCGCCTCCTGGCGTTCCCGGATCACTTCGATCGCGCCTTTCGTGGCGGGCTGGGCCAGCTTGCGCGGGATCAGGTAGTTGCGCAGGTAGCCCTTCGAGACGTCGATCACCTTGCCCTGCTCGCCGAGCGTCTCGACGTCCTGGAGGAGTATCGCTTCGGGCATCTCGTGTCTCCTACCTGTCGCGATCGCGGTCGCGGTCGCCGCGGCCACCACGGGGGCTGTCCTCGCGGCCACCCTCGTTGACGTACGGCAGCAGCGCCAGCTCGCGGGCGCGCTTGACAGCGCGGGCGATCTGGTTCTGATGGCGCCGGCAGGAGCCGGTGATCCTCCGCGAGCGGATCTTGCCCTTCTCGGAGATGAACTTCGAGAGCGTGCCGACGTCCTTGTAGTCGACCTGCTCGATCTTGTCACGGCAGTGCTGGCATGGCTTGCGCCGGCCGCTTCCGGGCCCACCCTTCTTATCTCGGCGGCGAACTGGCTTGCCGCGACCGCGCGCTTTTGCCACTTGTTACTCCTTGTGCTTGCTAGAACGGGATGTCGTCGTCGCCGGTCCCGGCGGCGACAGGTGCGGGCTGGAAGTCCCCCTGATCGACCGGGACGTCGCTGCCCTGGGGAGCTCCGTTGCTCGCAAAGCCACCACCGGAGGTGTCCTCGCGCGAGCCCAGGAACTGCACCGAGTCGGCAATGATATCGGTTGCCTGGCGCTTTGTGCCGTCCTGGCTCTCCCACTCCCGCCACTCGAGGCGCCCGTCGATCGCCACGGGACGTCCCTTGGAGAGGTACTTCGCGGCGTTCTCGCCCTGTGCGCCCCACACGGTGACGTTGAAGTAGTTGGGCTTGTCCTCCCACTCACCGCTGCTCCCGTTCTTGCGACGCGTGTTGCACGCGATGCGCAGACTGCATACGGACATGCCGCTCGGCAGCGAGCGCAGCTCGGGGTCGGCGGTCAGGTTCCCGGTCATCACGACTCGGTTGATGTTGGTGGCGGCCACGGTGTTCTTCCTTTCGGCTGGTTCCCCCGCTCGCGGAGGCTCGTCGATCCTCATGTGATGCGAGCCTCAGTCTAGAGCCGCCTTCGGGCGCAACTCTCGATCGGGTCCGCGCCACCCCGCTAGTTGCGAGGATTGGCGGGCGCCTGGGGATGCTCACTCAGGCGTTGCGTGGGTCGTGCGGGCTGTCTATCAGGGCTCGCTTGGCTCGCGCGGGGTCGGTGGGGCATGTTCGGCGCGCCCGCGCGAGGAGGTTCTGAAGACCTCGTCCCAGTAGGGGGCGCTGATGCCGAAGCCGCGCGTCTCGTCCTGAAAATGGTGGCGCATGTGCCGCTCGCGCAGCATCCTCCCGAGCGGGCCGCGCGGACGGAAGTGGTGGACGTAGTAGTGGATCATGTCGTACGCCAGGTAGCCGGCGAAGAACCCCGCTCCGAGCCCCGGCGCATAGTGCGGGCCGAAGGCCAGGTAGAGGATCCCGAACACGACTGCCCCCAGAGGCAAGCTCACCGCCGGCGGCATCACCAGGCGCAGCGGATCGTTCGGATGGTCGTGGTGGACGCCGTGGATGATCCAGTGCAGCCGCGCGCCGATGCCGTCCTCGGGCTCGAAGTGGAACACGACCCGGTGCAGCCAGTACTCGAACAGGGTCCACAGGGCGTAGCCGGCAACCACGAGTGCGAGGGTGACCGCCACGCTCGTGCTGGCAAGCTCCCACGCCGCGAGGAGGAGCACCGCGGGCGTGAAGATCAGCACGGGCACCGCCGGATGTACGCGCGAGAGGATGTCGAGCAGGCGCGAATCGAACATCGGCGGGGAGGCCCGCAGCACGTCGGTTCTGCTCGCCGCTCCGTCGCTCATGTCCTCGGCCCACGCCATAGGGACGATTTTATTACCCGTTGACGATTTGCGTAAGCACCCGGGCAAGAAAGGCCGCGCCGGCTTGCGAAACTGCTGGGGCGGGGGACACCATGTGAGCTCGTGGGAGCGCCGCGGTGCGAGATGCTAGGCCGGCTCGCCGGCAGGCTCTTCGGCTGCCGGCTCTTCGGCCACGGGGACCTCGACCGCGGCCACGGGGACCTCGTCTTCGGCCACGGGGATCTCGTCTTCGGGCTCTTCGGCCACGGGGACCTCGACCGCGGGCTCTGCCTCGACCCGCGGAACGGCCACGCCGTCCGCCGGCATCTCCGGGGCGTCCGGGGTGCCCGGGGCAAGCTTGATGACGCGGAAGCGGATGACCTCGTCGGTGATCCGCAGCGTGCGGTTCAGCGTGCCGAGCAGCTCCGGCGTGGCGTGGAACTGCAGCAGGTGGTACTCGGCGTTCGTCTTGTGGTCGATCTGGTAGGCGAGCGCGCGGTCGCCCCACTCGTCGTGACGCAGGAACTCACCCTGCGCCTCGATCGCCTTCCGCGCGTCGGCGACGATCTTCGCGCGGGCGGTCTCCTCGGCCTGAGGGTCGAGCAGGAGCACGAGGTCGTATGTGGGCGCGGGCAGGGTCATGGGGATCGGCGTCGGGGAAGGTTAGCGGGTCTGCGCCTTGGCGCGGATGTCCGCGAGCTGCTCGTCGATCCAGTCACCCGGGTCGCGTGAGGTGACGATCTCCACGAGTCCCTCGGCCCGGCGGCGGCGCTCGGAGGAGGACATCGTGAGCGCGGCGTAGATCGAGTTGGCGAGCTCCTGGATGTCGAACGGGTTGACCGATAGCGCGTACTCGCCGAGCTCCTCGTGCGCGCCGGTGTTCTCGGAGAGGATCGAGACCCCCTCGCGCTCGTTCACGAGCGGGCCCTCCTTGGCGACGAGGTTCATGCCGTCGAACATCGCGTTGACGAGTAGCACGTCGTAGTGCTTGTAGGCGGCCATCGCCTCCTCGAGGTCGTCGCGCAGCTTCAGCTGGATCGGCATCCAGTCGGTGGTGCCGTGACGGTGGTTGACGACCGCCACGAGCGCCTCGATCCGCTCGAGATACTCGGCGTACTCGGGCACGTCGGTCCGGGATGGCATCAGCTGCGCGATGAACGTGACACGCTCGGAGAACTCGGGGTGCTGCTCGAGGAACAGGTCGAACGCGGAGAAGCCGCGGAGCACGTTCTTGCTCAAATCGGCACGGTCGACGCGCAGGATCAGGAAGTCGCGGCGGCGACGCAGGAGCTCGTCCTCGAACTCGCCGACCCGCTCGCCCTGGGCGACCTGCCGGGTCGCGCGATGGTCGATCGGGAGGGGGTAGGCCCGAACCCAGATCTCGCGCTCGCCAAACTTCACCAGGCCGCGCTCGAAGTCGACCTCGAGGTCCATCAGGTCGCGGCAGCACTGGAGGAAGTTGCGCCGGTAGGAGCGTGTGTGGAAGCCGATGATGTCGTTCGCGAGCAGGCCGGTGAAGATCTCCTCGCGGATGCGCGAGGGCAGCACCCGCCAGGCGTCGGACTGCGTCCAGGGGATGTGGATGAAGTGGTGCAGGAAGACGTCCGGGCGCGCTTTGCGCACGAGGTCGGGGAGCGTGTAGAGGTGATAGTCGTGGACCATCACCACCGGTTCCTCCACGCCCTCCAGCTCCTCCACGACGGCGCGAGCGAGATCCTCGTTGACGACGTTGTAGCCGAACTCGAAGGCCTCGATCTCCTCGCGGCGAATGTCCGGGGCGTTGGAGAGATCCCAGAGGTAGTGCTGGATGAACCACAGCATCGGGTTGGCGAAGACGTTGTAGAAGCGGTCGTAGGCCTCGGCGTCCGAGACGACCAGGCGCACCTGGAACTCGCCGCCCGCCGGCGAGCGCACCGGGAAGGACTGCCCGGCGTTCGCGCGCGAGACCTCGGCGTCGTGCTCGTTCATCGCAGAGGCGATCCAGATCGCTTCGCGGTGCGATGCGAGCCCGGTAAGCGCCGTCACCAGTCCGCCCGAGCCGCGCTGGACCTCGCCGCCTGCGTGAAACGTAACCGGGCCGCGGTTGCTCACCAGCACCAGCGGCGGGGTCTGCTGCGCCGCTGGGTCGCTCATCGCCTCGATCCCTCCAGCTGCGGTAAGCGCCGGTAGGGATGCATGGTCATGACTCTCGCAGCTCGTTGAAGATACGGAGATAGTCGCGCAGGTAGCGCGGCATCAGGAAGTGGGCGCGCACGTGCTCCTTGCCGCGGCGGCCGAGGAACTTGCCGAGGGCGGGATCTTTGATGATCTCCAGCGTTCGCTCGGCGCACTGCTCGGCGGAGGAGACGAGATAGCCGGTCACGCCGTCCTCGATCTGGAGGGGTATGCCGCCGACGTCGCCGCCGATGAAGGGACGCGCCTTCCAGATCGCCTCGGAGACCGTCAGGCCGAAGCCCTCGCGCGTGGACTTCTGGATCAGGACGTCGGCGTGGGACTGAAACGCGTTGACCTCGATCGCCCCGACGTTGTTGAAGTTGTTGAGGATGTGCACGTCCGGGTCGCCGCCGGCGTGGGCGATCGTGGCGTTGAAGAAGTCCCAGCCCTCGGGGTCGTCCGAGGCCATCGACCCGACCAGAGCGAGCTGCATCGCGGGCATCTCGGCCTTGACCGTGCGGTAGGCGTCGATCACGCCGAGGGGGTCCTTCCAGGGATCGAAGCGCGAGACCTGACACATCAGGGGCCGGTCGATGTCGATCCCGAACTGCTCGCAGACGAAGGAGGCGTCCTCGGGCAGCAGCGCCATGTTCTTCGGCGTCAGCGGATCGATCGCCGGTGGTACGACGTTGACTTTGCCGCGCATCCCGGTGGGCACGTAGCCGGCCATGTGGAAGAGCGATTGGGGGTAGTCGGCGATGTAGGGGAGCAGCTGGGCGATCGTGTCCGGGTTAGGCGTGGACAGATCGATGTGACAGCGCCAGACCCAGCCGGCGGCCTTCTCCGGCACGAGCGTGTGGAGCGCGGCGGGCTGGGGGTCGTGGACGAGGCAGACGTCCCAGCCGGCAGAGAGCTCGCGGGCGTTCATCTCGTTGTATTGCCGCCAGGTCTCCCATTGCTCCTCGTCGAGGTCCTGGGGGGAGCCCTGGAGGGCGTTGTGCATGAGCTTGGTGGCGTTGAAGAACTCCTCGCGTCCGTAGATCACCTGCCACTCGCAGTCGAGCCCGACGTCGCGCATCAGGCCGACGAGCGTGTAGAGGATCTCCGATACTCCCCCGCCGAACGCGGTCGCCGAGATGTGCACGACCCGCTGGCCCTTCAGCGGCTCCGCCAGTTCGTGGATCTCCTCGATCAGCTCCTTGCCGCAGATGTGCGTGTAATCGGAGAGGGTCTTGTGGCCGACGGCGACGGGTTGGAGCACGCGCGGACGATACATCGGGCGGGGGACC
>Ga0209483_1001074_pt1 | contig 21495 bp, 17 predicted proteins | sample NGEPerA_FD_184508 | JGI IMG/M metagenome (GOLD analysis project Ga0209483, IMG submission 184508) | Arctic peat soil microbial communities from the Barrow Environmental Observatory site, Barrow, Alaska, USA - NGEE PermafrostL2-A... | ecosystem: Environmental > Terrestrial > Soil > Wetlands >... | reverse complement strand
AACATCTACGATGATGCGAACGCGTACTGGGTTAACGGTGGCAGCTGGATGAAGCTGGAACGTCCCGATTCACGCAAGCCGGACGGCAACATAACGGCAATGATGAAGGACGAGAACTGGTATGAACTTGCGGTCGGCGACGACTCACGCTCTGGCGGACAGTGGGACATCTGGCAGGCGACGTATGGACCTGTTGGTGCGGATGGATATCCCGCTCCGATCTGGAACAAGAAGACTGGTGTCATCGACAAGAAAGTTGCGGCATACTGGAAGCAGAACTACGATCTGCGCAACATTCTGGAAACAAACTGGCCAACGCTTGGCCCCAAGCTCGCGAACAAGATCAACGTGTACGTTGGTGACGCCGACACATACTACTTGAACATGGGCGTACGAATGCTCAACGGATTTCTGAGCAAGGCTACGAATCCCACACCGACGGGCGAGATTGTGTTTCAGCCAATGGCGCCGCATTGCTGGGGGCCGAGCATGGCGGAGTTGATTCCGAAGATGACGACGCACATGGAGAAGTACGCGCCGGCGGGTGCGGATCTGAAGACTTGGAGATACTGAGTTCGTTGTTACCACTTCATTTACCAAGTAAGCTGATACCAGCTCGCTTTGCGCCAGCGCGCAGTTCGGTATCGAGCGACGCGAGCGGCAACTGTCGACGGATAGCGAGCTCAAGATATGCTGCATCGTAACTCGTGAGGCTGTACTTGCGGCACAGTGGAACGATGTGCGGGAACGTGCTGTCGGCCGGCACGCTATCGATCTCGATGTCCAGCGCGCCCAACAGTTTGAGAAACTCCGTCGTTGCGTCGGTCGCGATGCGTTTGCGTTTTTCAGCCATGATGAGGACGTTCCCCACTTCCAGGTACCAGTGTGGTGGTACGACCGCAGTCTCGCTGGCAAGCCTGTCCAGCACCGCGTACGCAGCCGCGGTCGCTTCGTCTCCGAAGCACCAAGTCATGGTGATAGAGCAATCGAGAACGAACGCTGCGCTCATCGGCGCCCTTCCGCTACGAGGTTCTTGATCTTCAGTCCGCCGAGGCTCTGCTGTCTGGCCAATGCTCGCATCGCGGTGATCGCGGCTCGACGCTGGTCGGGCGATGACTTCCGCTGAATGGGGACGAGTTGCGCGATCGGAGTCCCGTGGCGAGTAATCGTGATCTCGTCGCCTTCTTCGACTCGCGCCAGCAATTCGGAGAAGTGGGTACGAGCTTCGTAGGCTCCGACGGTCAGGTCGGCGGCGATGGTCATGAGGTCCTCTCCATTAGACTAGTCGGTGACTAGTCTAATCTATGCGAGATCAACCTGCCGGGCAATCGACTGGCTCAAATGGCTGGCGGGCGCCACCGGGTCGAACCACAAGTCGGGCCTGCTCCTCACGGGGCGACCTCGTGGAACTTGAGCCCACTGTCACGCTCCTCTGCCCAGCGCATACTGCGTTCGCTATCAAAAAGGAGCACCGGGTTTCCCTTCGTGTCGTAAAGCCGGAGGTGTCCACTCTTGCGGGCTTCGAGCTCGATAGCGGCCTTCGGCCCAGTGACCCACCGCGGATGCTGATACGAAAGCGGTTCGAAGCGGCACGGCGCACCGTACTCATGATCAAGACGATACTGCATCACGTCGAATTGCAGCATCCCGATTGCTCCCACGATTGGTGTGGGGCCGGCAGCCGTCTCCGCATAAAATACCTGAGCGGCGCCCTCCTCCGTCAGTTCGCGTAGTCCGGTGTCGAGTTGCTTACGCTTGAGGGGATCGGACGGGATGATGCGCGCAAAATGCTCGGGTGGAAAGCGCGGAATGTCGGAGAACTCAAGCGGGCCAGCAGTCGACAGCGAGTCGCCGATCCGGAGCGTACCACGGTCCATGATTCCAATCACATCGCCGGGCCACGCTTCCTCTACCGCTGTGCGGTCACGTGCCAGGAACTGTTGCGGCGAAGAAAGCCGGATTTGACTTGCAGTCCGTACGTGCATCACTCGCATACCAGCATCGAATCTGCCCGAGCAGATGCGCACGAACGCGATGCGGTCGCGGTGTTTGGGATCCATGTTTGCCTGGATCTTGAACACAAAACCCGTAAATGATGGATCCGTCGGACTGATGAGACCAGCCGTCGACTCGCGTGGTCGCGGGGCGGGCGCGAATTCGAGGAAGTCATGAAAGAAGGCCTCGACACCAAAGTTGGTCAGTGCACTCCCGAAATACATGGGAGAGAGATCGCCACGCAACACCGCGTCCAGATCGAACGTATGTGACGCTGCGTCGAGCAGCTCGATCTCGCTGACAAGTTTGTCGTACACAGTCGCCTCGAGCAGATTCCGGAGTTCCGGATCCTTGAGGTGGATTGCCCGCGCACGTGCACGAGAGGCACCGTGATCCTGGGCCCTCTCGAACAGCTCGACGGCACCGTGCATGCGATCGTAAACGCCGATGAAGCCATTCTCGCCAAAGATCGGCCATGTCACCGGATAGCAGGCTATTCCCAGGTCGCTCTCAACGTCGCTGAGAAGCTTGAGCGGGCTCTCGCCAGCGCGGTCGCACTTGTTGACAAAGGTGAAGATCGGTACGCGTCGCCGTTTGCAGACTTCGAAGAGCTGCCGAGTGCGTTCCTCGACACCCTTTCTGTTATCCAGCAGCATCACTGCACTGTCGGCGGCGACGAGCGTTCGGTACGTGTCTTCCGAAAAATCCTGGTGTCCGGGCGTATCGAGCAGATTCACCTTGCAGCCAGCGTACTCGAACTGCATTACGCTCGACGTGACCGAGATGCCGCGTTTGCGCTCCAGTTCCATCCAATCGGATGTGACATGCCGCTGTGCGCGACGTGCCTTCACCGCGCCGGCGAGATGAATTGCGCCGCCGTACATCAACAGCTTCTCTGTGAGCGTCGTCTTTCCCGCATCCGGATGGCTGATGATCGCGAACGTCCGGCGGCGAGCTACTTCCTGCTTCAACTGATCGGCGGCGGCCTCCGGTGATGACTGCGCAGGGGAGTTGGGCGTTGCTGTTGTTGTTGATTCTACCTGCATGGACGATGTTCCGTGTTGACAATATGGGAGAGTACTTCCGCTCCGCCGGTGCTTATGGTCGCGATCTACAGGCCTCGCGCTACCCGCCCTCCAAGCGCTCTCGACCGATCGATGCCGCTCGATGATACGCACGACAAAGCCCCGACAAAGCGAAGCCACGGCTGGACTAACGGCGTATCCCGTTGGTGGTGTAACATACGCAGACACGCCATAATGACGTAGCCCCGAAGCGGGAGGGAGCTCGCAAAATCCCAATGTCGGGTTCGGCCGTGATATGGAATCGGTCTTCCGCGATTGCTAACCCGGCGCTGGCCAATGGCCGCCTTGTTACCATGGCGCGCCTGGGTGAAGCGTCGCCCGTAGCGTTACGTTGTTTTATCGATGCGCAAAACATGGTGGTTGGAGATCACGCCGCACTTAGAGGTCGCCGATGAGTGATCAGCACATGCACGACGCGAGCCCATCCACCAAGCACGCCGATCAGCATGGGATGCACGATGAGCACGCGGCGCATGCCGGCCACGATAAACACGCCGGTCACAGTGTGGCCATGTTCCGCGACAAGTTCTGGCTCTCGCTCCTGCTCACGCTTCCGACGCTGGTCTGGGGCCACATGCTTCAAGGAGCACTCGGCTACACGGCACCGAGAGTTCCGGGCGCGATGTGGATCCCGCCCGTCTTCGGCACCGCGGTGTTCGTCTACGGCGGGACGCCGTTCCTCAAGGGTGCCGTACGTGAGATTCGGGACCGCCTGCCAGGCATGATGACGCTGATCGCACTCGCGATCAGTGTCGCGTTCACATTCAGTGCAGCGGTGGTACTCGGTTTTCCTGGCATGCCACTCTGGGAAGAGTTGGCGACGCTCGTCACGATCATGCTGCTCGGTCACTGGCTCGAGATGCGCTCCATCTCGCAGGCCCAGGGCGCGCTCGGCGAGCTGGCGAAGCTGCTCCCAAGCACCGCTGCGCGTGTCCGTGGCGAGGGCGCGGCCGAGCGGATCGAGGACGTACCGGTGGCAGAGCTGTGCGATGGTGACGTGGTACTCGTGCGTCCAGGCGCGGGCGTCCCGGCCGACGGCGTCGTGCGCTCGGGGCGAAGCGCTGTGGATGAGGCGCTCGTAACCGGCGAGTCAGCGCCCGTGGAAAAAGAGGCGGGTGCCACGGTCATCGCGGGCACCGTGAACGGCTCGGGCTCCCTTCGCGTAAAAGTCACGGGAACCGGCGAGCGCACCACGCTTGCCGGGATCATGCGCATGGTGGAGCAGGCGCAGGGTTCGCGCTCACGTGCGCAGGCGCTCGCCGACCGCGCTGCGTTCTGGCTCACCTGGATCGCGCTCGGCGCGAGCGTGGTGACTCTCGTCGCGTGGCTGCTGATCGGTGCGACGGCTTCCACAGCCATCGAACGATTCGTCACCGTGCTCGTCATCGCTTGTCCTCACGCGCTCGGTCTTGCGGTCCCGCTCGTGCTTGCGATCTCGACCACACTCGGTGCGCGCGCGGGACTTCTTGTGCGCGACCGCCGCGGGCTCGAGGAGGCGCGAAATCTCACGACCGTGGTGTTCGACAAGACGGGCACTCTCACTCTGGGCGAGCATCGTGTGGTCGCCGTGCGCACGCTCGGCGATCTCTCCGACGACCAGGCGTTGCGACTCACGGCAGCGGTGGAGCGCGACGCCGAGCACCCGGTTGCGCTGGCGATTGTGACCAGTGCAGCCGAGCGAGGGCTGGTGGTGCCAGCGTCGAGTGCATTCGAAGCGATCCCGGGTCGCGGCGTGCGCTCCACCGTGGATGGGCACCAGCTTGCGGTTGGTGGTCCGAATCTGCTGACGAATCTCCATGTGACCCCCGCACCAGAGCTCCAGCAATTCGCGGAAGAGGCGGCCGCACGCGGGCAGGGCGTGGTGTACCTCATCGAGGGGAGTCGCGCACTCGCTGCGTTCGCAGTAGCAGACGCCGTACGTCCGGAGTCGGCCGAGGCGGTACGGCGTCTGCACGAAGCGGGCGTCGAGGTCGTGATGATGACCGGCGATACGCGTGCCGTGGCGGAAGCCGTCGCCCGCGAGCTCGGAATCGACACCGTGCTCGCGCAAGTACTACCCGAGGACAAGGCGGCGAACATCGAAGCGCTGCAGCGGCAGGGCAAGCGTGTGGCGATGGTCGGCGACGGCGTGAACGACGCGCCAGCGCTCGTCACCGCCGATGTAGGCGTGGCGATCGGGGCAGGGACGAAAGTTGCGGTAGAAGCGGGCGATATCGTCCTCGTGCGAAGCGATCCACGCGATGTACCACGTATCATCAATCTGTCGCGTGTCAGCTATCGAAAGATGGTGCAGAACCTATGGTGGGCCGCGGGCTACAACATCATCGCAATCCCGCTCGCGGCTGGCGTGCTCGCCCACTGGGGCGTGATACTCTCGCCAGCCGTTGGCGCGGTGCTCATGTCGATGAGCACGATCATCGTCGCCATCAACGCACAGTTGCTGCGCCGTGCGCAACTTTAAGCGGGCGCGCTTCAGTGGACCGGAGTTGGCATGGCTACGAGCACGGCGGTGGCCGCGATGACGAGCACGCCAAACACCAACTCGACCGTTCCTGACCGTTGAAAGCGCGCCCGGGTCCTGGAAGATGCGTTGGACGTTTCGCTACTACCCGACGCCGTGTGGTCAAGTGCGGATCGAGCGAGCGCGGAGCGCATGCGGAGCCAGTTGAACGCGCCGGCAGTAAACACGCCTCCGACCAGCGCGAGCTTTACGAGCAGAACAATGCCGTACGAGGTGCGCCATAGTGCAGAGAGGGATCCGAGCCTTAGCCATGCGGATACGAGACCCGTTAGAACGACGATAGCCGCGAACGTGAGCGCAACCGGACTGAATGCATTGGCCATGTCAGCCATGAGACTGGTAGAAAGGCCGGTTGTGGGACCAGTGGATGTGTTGCCTGGTTCCACACGAATCGCTGCAGGAAGACCCACGACCACAAGCGCGCACAGGCTTCCGAGCCACGCACCGGCTGCGATGACGTGTATTGCGTCGGTTGCTATCGCGAATGTCCGCCAGTGAGGCATTCCAGCGGCGTGTCCGGAAAGCGCAGGTGTAACGGCCAGAACAAGGGCCGCAATCGCGGCGATGCCCCAGCCGATCGTCGACCTGTGGCGTGCGAGCGCGAATCCCGCGCATGCGATGATCGCTGCTCCGGCCTGAAGAAGCCACGCGTTTCCCCAGGCGGTCTGGCGGACCATCTCTGTCACACTCATGGTCATCGAGGCTGCCATCACCGATTGCTCCGCAAGGAGACGGCCTATCGCCGCTATGAGGACAGCCGCACCTGCAACGGTGCCGAGCGTTGCGAGCTGGGGGATCATTGTCGCGGCAAGCACATCGTGTGTTCCGGCCTGAGCCAGAGCCACGACCGGTGAAGCGCCAACTCGCGGCAGCACGAACAAGCGAAACGCGACCACTCCGACAAGGACCACCAATCCCATAAAGCTCAGCCATCGCACGACCACGTAGACCGGTGACTCGACGCCCATTCCCGAGTTCGTTCCAGACACAGTCGCCGGTTTGGCATTCCGCTCGGCTGGAAGTGCCATGATGGATCCTCCCGGCGGCTCGGTCACTGCGGTTGCGGTGCCAGTAGCAGCTCCCGCCGCAGTGATAGTGAAGGAAAAGCTCCCATTCGACGGGTGTCCGTCGTCAGCAGCAACGGTGCGCCACTTCACCCGGTAATTTCCGGGACCCAGCGCATCAATGACCGTCGCCGTCACCGAGACAGCGGTGTCCGGCACAGCCGTTACTTTCCCGAGTCGGATAGTTCGTCCGTCTGCGCCCGCGACGGTGATGACGGTAAGCGCTGCTTCAGGTGCTTCGCTAAACCACAGTTGAATTGCATGTGGGACGACGGTGATCGTCGCTCCGACGGCGGGCACGCTCTTTACAAGATGAGCGTGCGCGAATGCAGTACGCGGCGCAGCGATCAGGAAGATCGAAACGAGCAGTCCAAAAGCGCGATGGATGGACAGTTGGCCGCTCATTGCATGTTATCCACGTCATGCAGGGGTTCTTGCATGTGCGACGGAGCCTTGGGGCTAGCCATGTGCATGCCCATGTGCATTGCACCTGGTCGCAGGCGCAGAAAGACAGTAGCTCCAAGAGGCGTGCGTGTACCGTACGTGTCTTTCAGTGTGGATGGAACCATGTTGATCGTACCGGCCACGCCGAGTCCAAGACTCCCCCCATACACCGACGCGAGCTCTCGCACGTAGCCGAGTGTCATTTCACCGACGTTGTAGCGGCTCGATGACGATGGGTCCATGAGCGCGAGGGGGCCGGAGCTTGCTCCTTGTGTCAGTGGAGGCGGCGACGTAGCTCCTGATATCGGGAGATCCTCCGGTCCCTTTTGTACGAATTCGGCGCGTCCGAAAACAGCCTTGCGTTGATCGAGGGTGAGATTGCTTTCGGCCAGCAGACTATTGGACAGGCTGGTTTGCCCAGCATGCTTGTTCGCCCCGTAAATGAATGCGCTCGCCCAGTTACCGGACACACCAAAAGGTCGCGCATACAGTACAGATGCGCTGATGCGGTGCAACGATTCCTCGGGGTGCAACTGCTCCGGACTCTTGAGATACGCATACGATCCCGAAAGACTCCAGCTCTCGCTCGGGTTTACCGTGAGACGTCCGGCGTAGGAATCGAGACTGCGTCCCTTGTAGTCGAAGTTGGTGCGGATCTCATCAGGTTCCCGACCGTTGAAGATAGACCCCTCCAGTCGCACTGTGCGCGTGTAGATACCGCCCGTGAGCACGCCAAATGAAATGTGCGTCGCATCCTGCCAGTGGTGACCGATAGGCGCAAGCGGATCGTTCTGGGCGCTCGGGCGATGCGGAAATGCGACCGGTCCGATTGCCGGCTCACCAACCGGAGCAGCGTAAAGCGAGACAGCCAGATTGTCGCCAATTACGTGATCGTACATTGCCGCGATCTCCATGAAGAGATCGTGTGGATGCTGACGATCGTAAAGCGGTTGACCGTGATACGACTCACCCGATTGCAGTAGTAAGGGATAACCGCGCGAGCCGACCGTGAACGCCTCGGCGCTCATCATGCCACGCAGGTTGATACGACCGCCCGCGAGACCGTGCCCCGCCATTATCATCCCCCAGTTCACACTGCCGAACTGTTTGTCGCCTCGTTTGGTGCCCTGGTCGTCATACTGCAGAAACGCAAGACCGTGCAGCATGAGGTCCCATCCACCGAGCATCATATGTGACGCATGCATTGTCGTTGCAGCTGGCACCCATGATGTGCCTGAGCCCGTACGTTGCATGGGAATGCCGAGCGGCTCCGAGCCCATCGACATACCAGGCATGGCGGAAGCACCCTTGTCTGGGGCTGATGCCGACATTCCCTTCATGCCGCTCATGCCGTGCATCGGAGATGATTTGGTCGAGCTGTCCTGTGCGGCTTTGTGGCGAACGGAATCAGTCTGTCCAGGGTGACCATGTTGTGCCGATGCCGACGCAGCAGTCACGCTTGTAACGATACTGAACGCGATTGTTGTAACCAGGAGTGCGCGCACACGCGTGCGCAATGGGTTGAATGGCGGTGTGCTGAGTGTGGAAACCGCCGCTGATATAAGCGACATCTATAAGATCCGGAAGTAATCGTCCTCGAGCTGTTGCCGTGACGATCGTATGGTCGAAAAAGGCGAAGTACTGCCCGCCTTGCTCGGCCCCGACGCATGCACGGTGCCTGCGCAGACGCGAGTGGATGTAAGCAATCGAGCTGAACAGTTTTTCACGTTGTGGTGCCGGAAGGCACCTTGGAGTCGGCGCCAACATTTGGGCGACTCGGATCGCCGCTTGATCGCGGCGGCTATTACAGCTGCTTAAGCCTTCGGAGGGGGTGGTTCCGGTGCTACGGCCAATACGATTGGCGAATCGGCGTACGCCACATGCGCGGACGCCACGATCGGTGTTGCCACTTGCAGGGAAGTCGCGATTGCCGGAAGTGCGACTGCGGCGCATCCAGCAATGGCGGGACAGCAGTTGTTGCCCGTGGGGCTGTGATGTTGCTGCCTGTGCTTCTGTGTGTTGCCAGACGGATCCTTCGTGGCAGCCATGTCACAATGTGACTCAGCGCCCGCCGCATGTGAGTCCGCTGATCCCATCTGTTCCATCGGCGCGCAGGAGATGCTGATCCCCGTCAAGGCGGGAATCAGCAGAATGCTCAGCACGATCCGAATGATGCGACGGGTCATCTCGGCAATCTAATCGGCAAATTGCGGATCACGATTCATCAGTCGAACTTGATCAGGTCCTTGAAGATCAGTTGACCCCAGCTATTCCCGCGCGCCCCCACAAGCTGTCCACCTTCCGAAAGGCCGCCAAGTTTGATCGGCGAGAACCCGAGATTTTCCGCAAGCGCACCGATCTCCGCTGCTGCGCCGTCATCGTCGCTCGCCAGGAACACAACTCTCCTGCCACCATGTACGGCCGGATCCTGCTCAAGAACGGCAGCGACTAAATGGTTGAAGCCCTTAACCAGTCTTGCACCAGTGAAGGCCTGCGCGACGACCCTGGAAGAAGGCTGTCCTGCCATCTTCTCAGGGGGCACCCCATAGGCATTGGTCATATCGACGATCGTCTTCCCCTGCCAGGTGGGGAGCGCCTTCGCCACCTCCGGATGCGCCTCGAAACGGACAGCCAGAAAGATGATGTCCGCCTTGACCGCTTCCGCCAGTGTCTTGGGAATGATCGTCGGTCCGATCGCGGCAGCATCGGAAGCAAAACTTTCCGGGTCGCGCGTGGTTGCAACAGATACTTCGATGCCCTTGCGGGCAAACGCCTTGGCGAGAGCCTGTCCGATCTTGCCGAAGCCGATAATTGCGTAGCTCATATGTGTTCTCCTTAGGTGGTGCGTTAGAGTTGCGCCAGGCCGCCGTCGACGGCGACCTCGCTGGCGGTCATGAAGCTGCTGTCCGACGACGCGAGAAAGGCAGCCGCCGCCCCGACCTCCGCCGGATCGCCCATGTGCTGGAGCGCAGTCATCGCGGCGTAGGCCTTCAGGCCGCCTCGCCCAGCGCTGCCTTCGCGAGTTCGGTCGCCGTCGCCCCTGGCGACAGGACGTTTACCCGGATGCCGGTGCCTTTCAGGTCCTCCGCCCAGCTTCGCGCGAGGTTGCGCACTGGCGCCTTGCTCGCGCTATATGCGCTCATTCCCGGTGCGCCCGTGGTGCCGGCGCTCGATCCGGTAAGGATGATCGAACCGCCCTCGCCCATCAGCGGCAGCGCCTTCTGGACGGTGAAGATCGTACCCTTCACGGTGGTGTCGAAGGTTTCGTCAATGTGCTCGGCGGTGATCTCGCCGAGCGCAAGCTGGCTTCCCACCCCGGCATTGGCGAAGACGATGTCGAGGGTTCCCCGCTCGGCCTTCACCGCCGCGTAGAGTCGGTCGAGGTCGGCCAGATCGGAGAGACAGCATATTTGCAGGCTCTCTAGAACCCAGCGGCAAGTGTAACCAATTCCGGCACCGGCGCCGGTTCTTCCTATATATATCCCGATCCTGAGCCCTCGATCGTACCGACAGCATGCAGGGTCAGTTAGTTTGCCATGACCGCAAGCCAGTACCCCACGCCGGGTATTTTCACGTTTTTGACCGATGGGTGAAATGATGGTTCCATGATCATTCACATTGTCCTCGTCGTCGACGACGAGCCGAAGATCCGCGCGATCGTTCGCACGGCGCTCGAACATGAAGCCGAGCGCATTTTAGAGGCGACCACGGGCCGCGACGCGATCGCTGTCGCTGAACGGGAGCGCCCGGATCTCATCATTCTCGATCTCGGCCTTCCGGACATTGAAGGTGTCGAAGTATGCCGCTCCATTCGGGCGTGGTCTAGCGCATCGATCCTCGTTCTTTCGGCGCGTGCAAGTGAGGAGGAGAAGGCTACGCTTCTGGATGCGGGCGCGGACGACTATATCACCAAGCCGTTCAGCACGTTGGAGCTTCAGGCACGGGTCCGAGCTCAGGCGCGCCGGGCGCGAATGACTGCGATTCCGGGCAGCGACGCCCCAGTTGCTACACATGATGTGATCATCGATACGGCGCAACGCGAGGTCACGCGGCGCGGCGAGCCCATTCGCCTAACGCCCACTGAATGGGCGTTGCTGCGAGTGTTAGTGGCTAATGCAGGGCGAACAGTTACTCACGCGCAGCTATTTCGCGCTGTCTGGGGTGAGTCGTATGGTGACACTCAGTTGTATCTTCGAGTTTATGTTGCCCACCTGCGCCGGAAGCTCGAGGCTGATTCATATCAACCCAAGTTGATCGTGACCGAGCCAGGCGTTGGATACCGCTTTGTGCTCGACCCATAGTTCAAACTTCCTTCTGCATTCGCACGCACGGCCCATGGAGCATGACATCACGTCGGCAACCAAATTCATTCGAAGCCTCGCAGCAACGTGGCGGCGGCGCGATGTGCGCTTGCTACGTGTATGGATCGTGTCGTTCATTGGTCTTGCGGTGGTCACGCTGGCAATGTTGGCCGTTCGTCCCGACCTGGATAAGGCACATGTCGCGCTTCTGTATGTGCTGGTTGTTCTCGTTGGCAGCGCCGGTGGCGGACGTATCCTCGGGCTTTGTCTGGTTGGGTGTGCGTTTCTGCTATTTAACTACCTCTTCCTGCCACCCTACCATACGCTCGTCATTGCGGATCCGCTCGATTGGCTGGTATTAGTAACTTTCATCGTCACGAGCGTCGTCGCAGCACAGTTGCTTACGCGCGCGCAGCAACGCACCGCTGAGGCGCGCGCACGAACCACTGAAGTGGAGCGACTCTCGGCACTTGGCGCCGAGACGCTCAACGCCATCCGGCCCGAAGACGCGCTGACCGCGATCGCGGAAGTGATTCGATCAACACTGGTGGTCGAGACCTGTGATCTGTACGTAGCTTCGATCCAACCGGGAGGGTTGCAGATCGCGACGCACGTTGCCAAGGGCGTAGTGGATCCCGGAGGTTTGGCGATTGGGGAGCCACATGCAGAGCGTCATCCAGGTACTGAGGGGCACACCCTGGTTGAGTGGAGTCTGGAAAGTGGAAATGTGAGTGTAGAGCGGTTGGATGGGACGTTGGGAGTCATAGTGGGGCGTGAGGCACGCGAAGGCCATCCAGCGACAGTAATTCCGTGGCACGACGTGGGCAATGCGCGTGCGATCACGATCCCGCTCCGGGTTCGAGAGCGCATCGTGGGAGTTCTACGAATCAGCAGCGATTCTGGGATCGATCTCGCTCCGGACCAGCGCGAGTTTCTCAACGCCCTGTCCTATTACGCGGCACTGGGGGTGGAGCGGATGCGCCTTGCCGCCGAGGCATCGCACACCGAGGCGTTTCGGGAGGCGGACCGGCTCAAGAATGCGCTACTTGCGGCTGTGTCGCATGACTTGCGTACTCCGCTTACAACCATGAAAGCGTTGGCGCACGATATCGCTGAGCGTGGAGCTGCATCTGGAGATGTGCGCGCGGTGTCGATTGAAGAAGAAGCAGATCGGCTCACAGCATTGGTGTCGGATCTTCTGGACCTGTCGCGGCTTACCGGTGGCGCAATTCAGTTTCGACCGGAAGTGAACGCCGCGGATGATCTCATCGGCGCGGCGCTGGCGCGCGCACGCAGTGTGCTCGTCCGCCGTGATGTTCGAGTCATAGCCGACCGCACCCAGCCAGCCCTTCTAGGCATCTTCGACTTCGTGCACACGCTTCGCGCTCTCGTCAACCTCGTCGAGAATGCCGCCAAATACAGTCCCGCCACCGAGCCGATCGAGCTGACTGTTAGCCGCGATGGCGCGAGGCTCGTGATCGCGGTAGCCGATCGTGGCCCAGGGGTATCCACGGCCGATGCCGAACGTATCTTCGAGCCTTTCTATCGTCCGCCCGGTGTGCCGGCAGATGTCCCTGGAGCTGGCCTCGGGCTCGCGATTACCCGCGCGCTCGCGCTGGCACAAGGCGGTGATGTGACGTATGCCCGGCGGCCCGGCGGAGGAAGCGTGTTCCTGTTGAGCGTCCCGGCCGTAACAGAGCCCCTCACTGCGCCCGAGTAACACCGCGTCGCTCACGATGCACCGCGTCATTGCGAGTCGATCAGTTCACATCGCTTTAACAATCTTTTAACGCTGTAACCCCGCCTTTTTAATGCGGTTTTAACGGCGCACGTTCTAGCCTTCAGTCACGCTCGATGCGACGGATTGCCCGTTCGCGGGATGAGCGAGGATTGACGTGAGACTGCGATGGTCGACACATGGGGCATTGGTGTTGGGATAGGCGCGGTGTTACTGCTGCTCGTGGCGAACTTCAGCATCCACGTTGGTGCGTACGCCTTGCTCGCACGAATGGGCTGGTGGCACCCACCGCATCACGATGACGATGAAATATGCGCGTGTGATCTCGACGACGTACGTGAGGGGCGTATCTCACTCGACGACCTGCGGTTGCGAAGGGTCCAGTGGAAATCACGACTACCCGCTCCGCGTCCGATTCGACGCCATGCGCGGGGCATCCTGCATCGCAACACGGTCCGTGGGCGAGATGACACGATCGATATCAACAGTCACAACGACGTTAGGAGGAAGTAATGCTCGACGTTCTCTATATCGCTATTACCATCGTGTTCTTCGGGCTGATGTTGGCATATGTCCACGCTTGCGAGCTTCTCGGCCACGAGCCAGTCGAAGGGGAGGATCGTCCGTGAACACTGAAACTGCGATTGTCGCAATTGTGTCGCTGGCTGTGCTGATCTACCTGATCTACACGTTGCTGCGACCGGAGCGATTCTGATATGACAATGAATGGCTGGTTACAGATTCTGCTCTTTTCCGCGGTGCTACTCGCCGTGACAAAACCGGTTGGGATCTACGTCCTCAAGGTGTACGACGGCTCGTTCCGCTGGCTTGCGCCACTGGAGCGAATTACGTATCGGCTATGCGGTATCGATCCTGAAGAAGACCAACACTGGACGCGCTACGCTGCATCGATGCTGATCTTCAGCGCGGTCTCCATGCTCGCGACTTATGTTGTCCTGCGCATGCAGCACGCGCTGCCGCTCAACCCATTCAATCGCGACGCTGTACCGGCACGGCAGGCGTTCGAGACGGCGGCGTCGTTTACTACGAATACCAACTGGCAGTCGTACGCCGGCGAGACGACGATGTCGTACTTCTCGCAGATGACGCAGCTCGCCTTCCATAACTTTGTCTCCGCCGCGACGGGAATGGCGCTCGCCGTCGCGCTCGTACGTGGCATTGCACGGAATTCTGCCGGACGGATCGGCAATTTCTGGACAGATCTCGTGCGCGGCACGTTCTACCTGTTTCTGCCGGCGGCACTCGTGCTCGCACTCCTCTTCGTGCAGCAGGGCGTGATCCAGAACTTCCATCAGTACATCACGGCGACCACGATTGAAGGCGCAAAGCAGGTCCTCGCGATGGGACCGGTGGCAAGCCAGGAAGCGATCAAGCAGCTGGGCACCAACGGTGGAGGCTTCTTCAACGCCAACTCTGCACACCCGTTCGAGAATCCCACACCGTGGACGAACTTTCTCCAGATGCTCGCGATCTTCATCATCCCCGCGGGGCTCGTGTACGCGTTCGGGCGAATGGTAAAGAATCAGCGGCATGCGTGGGCGATATGGGCGGCGATGTTCATTCTCTTCGCTGGGGGTGTAACAACTGCCTACTGGGCTGAAGCGCGCGGCAATCCGATCCACGCGGCACGAGGCGTGGACGTCGTTGCGACCGCGACGAATCCTGGCGGCAACATGGAAGGAAAGGAAGTTCGCTTCGGGATTGCGAACTCCGCGTTGTACGCGACTGTCACCACCGATGCGTCGTGTGGCTGCGTGAACTCGATGCACGATTCGTTCACGCCGATCGGCGGTATGGTGCCGCTCGTCAACATGCAGCTCGGCGAGGTGATCTTCGGCGGAGTGGGCGCCGGACTTTACGGTATGCTCGTGATGGTCGTGCTCACAATCTTCATTGCTGGCCTGATGGTTGGCCGAACGCCGGAGTACCTTGGCAAGAAGATTCAGAGCCGTGAGATCCGTATGGCGATGCTGTACGCGCTCATCTTTCCTGCATCGATTCTCTTATTCTCGGCGGCGTCGGTGGTATTACCGATGGGGCTCAAGGGACTCAACAACGCCGGACCGCACGGACTGACGGAGATCCTTTACGCATTCACGTCCACAACGGCGAACAACGGCAGCGCGTTCGCCGGACTGACGGGAGCAACCTACTACTACAATACAACGCTTGGGCTGGCGACGTTGATCGGACGGTTTGCGATGCACGTTCCGATGCTTGCGCTGGCCGGATTCCTCGCAGAGCGACGCGTGGTCCCGGAGTCGGCCGGCACCTTTCCGGTGACGACGCCTCTATTTGTCGCACTACTCATCAGCGTCATCCTGATCGTCGGCGCGCTCACCTTCTTTCCTGCGCTCGCCCTTGGGCCGGTCGTGGAGCACCTCGTCATGGGCGCTGGGAAGCTCTTCTAAAATGGCCACTCAAAGAAGACCACTCTTCGATGCGCCGATCGTTCGGCGCGCGCTCGTCGAGTCCCTCGTCAAGCTCAACCCGCGCCACATGGTGCGAAATCCGGTCATGTTCGTGGTGTTGATCGGAAGTGTATTGACTACGGCTTCACTCGCGCGTGACATCATTACAGGTCATGGCGACATCGGCTTCACCCTTCAGATCGCGCTGTGGCTCTGGTTCACGGTGATCTTCGCGAATTTCGCGGAGGCAATGGCAGAGGGCCGCGGGAAGGCGCAGGCCGACTCGCTCAGAAAATCGCGTACGCAGACCACAGCGAAGCGTCTTCGGGACCCGAGGGACCGACGCTCTGTGGAATCGGTGACATCAAGCACGTTGCGGCGCGGCGATGTCGTGCTGGCCGAGCCAGGCGATATCATACCCGGAGATGGTGAGGTGATTCAAGGCATCGCCTCCGTCGATGAATCGGCGATCACCGGCGAATCTGCTCCGGTGATTCGTGAATCTGGTGGAGACCGGTCAGCCGTGACAGGCGGCACCAAGGTACTGTCGGATTATCTCGTCATCAGCATCACGGCAAACCCGGGAGAGACGTTTCTCGACCGGATGATCGCGCTGGTCGAAGGAGCGTCACGCCAGAAGACACCGAACGAGATAGCGCTCACGATATTGTTGTCCGGACTCACCATCATCTTTCTGCTTGCGGTCGTTACGCTCCAGCCATTCGCGATCTACTCGGGCGTCGCGATTGGAATTCCGGTGTTGATCGCTCTGCTCGTGTGTCTCATTCCGACCACGATAGGGGGACTGCTCTCAGCCATCGGCATCGCAGGCATGGACCGAATGATCCAGCAGAACGTGATAGCGATGTCCGGGCGAGCGGTTGAAGCAGCTGGAGACGTCAACACGCTCCTGCTCGACAAGACCGGAACTATAACGCTCGGAAATCGGCAGGCAGTTGCATTCTATCCAGTGGCCGATGTCACGATCGAGCGCATGGCCGATCGTGCGCAGCTGGCGTCATTACCTGACGAGACACCGGAAGGCCGCAGTATCGTGATTCTGGCGAAGGAACAGTACGGTCTCCGAGCTCGTGATCTCGGAGCTGGCGAGTCACACGGCGCGATGGAGCTGGTTCCGTTCTCCGCCACCACACGGATGAGCGGCGTGAACGTGGACGGCATCGAGCTCCGAAAGGGCGCGAGCGACTCGGTCGCGAAGTGGGTTCAACAGAATGGAGGCACTGTCCCACGCGAGATCGACTCGATCGTCGAGCGTATCGCGCGCGAGGGTGGAACGCCGTTGGTGGTCGCCGAGCGTGATAGTGATGGCACACGCGTGCTCGGAGCGATCTATCTCAAGGACGTCGTCAAGGGCGGCATGAAGGAGCGCTTCGACAGGCTCCGGGCAATGGGCATTCGCACAGTCATGATCACGGGCGATAACCCACTGACCGCAGCTTCGATCGCGCGCGAAGCCGGCGTCGATGATTTCCTCGCTGAAGCGACACCGGAAGACAAGATGACGCTCATCCGGCGCGAACAAGCGGGCGGCAAGCTCGTCGCGATGACGGGTGATGGGACCAACGACGCGCCCGCGCTCGCGCAGGCCGACGTCGGCGTGGCAATGAATACAGGGACCCAGGCGGCGAAAGAAGCGGGCAACATGATCGACCTCGACTCCAACCCTACAAAGCTGATCGAAGTTGTCGAGATCGGGAAGCAGCTGTTGATGACACGAGGATCGCTCACGACGTTCTCGATTGCGAACGACGTGGCGAAGTATTTCGCGATCATTCCAGCGATGTTGGTCGTGACATTTCCGGCAATGCAAGCGCTCAACATCATGCGCCTGCACTCTCCCCAATCGGCGATCCTCGCGTCGGTGATCTTCAACGCGCTCATCATAGTGGCACTCATTCCGCTGGCGTTGCGCGGGGTCCGTTATCGCCCCGCATCCGCGTCGGTTATTCTCCGGCGCAACCTCTTCGTCTACGGCGTGGGTGGCCTGGTCGTACCCTTTATCGGCATCAAGGCGATCGATATGGCACTCGTCTTTCTGCATCTCGTATAGGAATCCCAGATGCTTCGTAAACAACTTCGTCCAGCAATTGTCGTCACACTCGTCCTCATGTTGATCACGGGTGTTGCGTATCCAGCAGTGGTAACCGCAATTGCGCAGCTCGTATTCCCGCGGCAGGCGAACGGCTCCCTGATCAACCGCACGAATGGAGCGGTCATAGGCAGCTCGCTCATCGGGCAATCGTTCGCACGGCCGGAATATTTTCACCCAAGGCCGTCCGCAGCTGGCAACGGTTACGACGACACTCTGTCTGGCGGCACCAACAAGGGTCCGACAGATCGCAAGCTCGCGGACACGCTCATCGCTCAGGCAGTTGACAGCGCCGTCAAGAACGACGGTGCGACCAGAGGGCACATCCCTTCCGATCTGGTGACGTCATCGGGCTCCGGACTCGATCCGCACATCTCACCCGCGTCAGCTGATCTGCAGGTAGCACGCGTGGCGCGCGTGCGGGGCGCCAGTATCGCCGCCATTCGCGCGCTCGTGCGCCAGCACACCGAACCGCGCCAGTTCGGTATCCTCGGCGAGGGGCGAGTCAACGTCCTCTTGCTCAACATGGCGCTCGACTCTGCATTCCGCATGGCCAGCCACAACTAACACTAAGATCGCAACACTACTTGCATGTATAAAACGTCGTGTACCTCATATTGTGCCTTGCTTGGTACGCTGCTGGCTCTGCCGCCAACGCTCGGGGCACAGAGTACTGACAGCACCGTCAGTACCACCACCGCTGCTGCTGCACCCGACACAACGATCAAGGTGACCTTCGGCGGCTTCGTCGACGCATATTATGCGTATGACTTCAACCGTCCCGCGAATTTCGACCGTGCTTACACTACGCAGCCTGCGAGACATGACGAATTCAACATCAACCTTGCATTCGTTGAGGCGAAGCTGGACGCTCCTCGCATTCACGGACGTCTGGCACTTCAAGCGGGCACGTCCGTGCAAGCAAATTACGCGGGTGAGCCTACGGTAGGCGCGATCAGCGGCCCCTCTCTCAGTCGGTTTATCCAGGAGGCGTTCGCTGGCTACAAGGTCGCGAACAATCTTTGGATCGACGGCGGCATTTTCTTCTCGCATATAGGCAACGAGTCGTTCATCTCGCGCGACAACTGGACCTACAGTAGATCGTTGATTGCCGACTATACGCCGTACTACGAATCGGGCGTGCGTGCTGTGTGGCAGGCCACGCCGACGCTAACTGCGACGGCTGTAGTCGTCAACGGATGGCAGAACATATCCGAAACCAACTCGTCAAAGGCTGTGGGGTTGCGTCTGGATTACGCGCCGGCTTCTACGGTAACTCTGACATATGACAACTTCATCGGCAATGAGCAACCTGACTCCGTTGCTTCGCGCCTGCGTGTATTCAACGAGCTGATCGCAAAGGTTCAGCTAAACTCCCGGCTTGGCTTGGTCGCGAGCGGCGATTATGGTGTTCAACGCCGGACCGGCAATCAAGGAAGCGATACGTGGCACGGCGCTGCGTTGATTGCCCGATTCCAGGCAACTACCATCGTGGCGCTCAATGGCCGGCTGGAGTATCTTGGGGATCCTGGACAGGTCCTGATCACCGTGCCAGCCGGCGCGGGCGGCTTCCGTAGTGGCGGCGTCTCGGTTGGCGTCGACGTGACGCCCAATCCCCGCTTCGTCTGGCGCACTGAGCTGCGTGGGTTCGGGGCGCGCGATCCCGTTTTCCCCGGACGTTTCGCGGCGAGTGCTCTAGCAAAGCGGGACGCATTCATAGTTACATCGTTTGGTCTCACGCTCTGATCAAGTTACAACGATGACGGATGGTGGTTACGGACACTGATCGGCGGGAAGTCGATCCGGGCGGGGCGGCAGCGACGGAACAGGCATCCGCCAATGTCGGCCCTTCTGTGCCCGAGCGCCTTCTCGAGCGTGGGGCAGGTCCACGTACACCCGAAGGTGCCGACTTTCTGAAACTCGTTCGTCAACGTCCACGCGGCCGACTGAAGGTTTATATCGGCTCCGCTGCGGGTGTCGGAAAGACGTATCGCATGCTGAACGAGGCGTTCAGCCTCCGCCGTCGCGGAGTCGACGTCGTAGTGGGTTTCGTCGAGACGCATGGCCGCGCCGAAACCGCCGCGCAGACTGCGGATCTCGAGATCATTCCGCGCCGGCGCGCCGAGTATCGTGGTGCAACACTCGAGGAGATGGACCTGGACGCCATCATTGCACGGCATCCCGACGTCGTCATCGTTGACGAGCTCGCGCACAGCAACGTGCCTGGCTCGAAGCACCGAAAGCGCTGGCAGGATGTGCTGGAGCTGCTTGACGCTGGGATCAATGTCATTTCCGCTGTGAACGTGCAGCACCTCGAATCGCTGAACGACGTCGTGCAACGCGCGCTTGGCGTCACGGTGCGCGAGACGGTGCCGGACTGGGTCGTTGCGCGCGCCGATCAGGTCGTGAATATCGACATTTCAGCGGAAGACTTGCGGCAGCGTTTGCTGGAAGGGAAGATCTACGATCAGGCGAAGGTTCCGACCGCCCTTGAAAATTTCTTTACGGACGAGAACCTCACAACGCTGCGGGAATTAGCGCTGCGCGAGGTAGCGAGCTCGGTCGATCGTGCTCGCGAAGACATCGTCCGGCAGGAAACCGGGGGGAAGATGGTCCCGTCAAAAACGGCCGAGCGCATTCTGGTCGCGATGGCGAGCAATCCCCCACGAACCGCGGCACTCCTGCGCAAGGCGAGTCGTATCGCGGGACGTCTCAACTCAGACTGGTACTGCGTGTACGTCCAGACGCCCGAAGAGAGGGCTGATCGGATCGACGCGACCGTGCAACGCCGGCTGGTGGACAACATCCAGATGGCGCAGGCCATGGGCGCCGAGGTTGTAAAGCTGGACGGAGAGGATGTTGTGGAAGCGATCTGCCGATTCGCGAAGGAGCACGGGGTAACTCTGGTGATGGTCGGCCAGAGTACGCGTCCATGGTGGCACAAGCTGCGTCACGGATCCGTGGTGGACCGGCTGGTAAATAACGGGCAGGGACTCGATGTGCAGGTGGTGTCATTTGTCGATATGAATGGTGCCGGTCAAGCAACCAAAGTACCTGCTGCAAAAGTTACTCCGAGCGTAGGCCGCGTTGGTGCGGACAAGCTGGACGTGATCGATAAAACGGTACGTCCGCTGATTAGTGAGCTCGGGCGCGCACGCAATGAGGGAGCGGCGCGTGAACACGTCGTGGCGGAGCGCGCCGACGAGTACGCCGAGATCGTGAACGAGATAATTGGCGTCATGACAGCGCGGCTCGAAGAAGCGGAGCTCCCGCTGCACGTGCTGTTGTCGAGTCCGTTCGGTGAGTTGAATGAAAACCAGGAAGAGATGCTTGCCGCTGCGCAGAGCTCGGTAGGCGCAGCGGACACCGAGGTCCGCCGGCTCAGGTTCCTGATCGATCTTGACCGTGGCGCCGTAGCGTTCGTGCCACAGGCAACGGGACTGTCGGAGTTACTGAGACCCTCACTTGCAATCACTGAAGCGCACGCACGCACCGCACATGTGAACTTCCGTGCGCACGTCTCGGATACCGCACCGCGCGTGCTTGCCGATCCCGTTCATACGCAGTCAGCGCTGACGGCAATTTTCGGGGATGTCGTGTCCAGGACACCCGTGGGAGGTGAGATCGAAACGAACGCATTCGAGTGTGACGCGGGAAGAATCCGCATCACGGTTACTCACCACTCCGCCAGCCCGCGACGAGCTGCTTCGCTCGATATGCGAGTTGCAACGCGGCTGCTATCGTTGCAACATGGGTCGCTGCTGGAAGAGCCAGAGCGCACGATCATCGAGTTGCCGTGCGAATC
>Ga0209483_1001073_pt1 | contig 21502 bp, 23 predicted proteins | sample NGEPerA_FD_184508 | JGI IMG/M metagenome (GOLD analysis project Ga0209483, IMG submission 184508) | Arctic peat soil microbial communities from the Barrow Environmental Observatory site, Barrow, Alaska, USA - NGEE PermafrostL2-A... | ecosystem: Environmental > Terrestrial > Soil > Wetlands >... | reverse complement strand
GTGGTGCTGTGCCATTCCTTCACGCGCTGCTCCAATAGAGAAATCTACCGGCGCCTGCGGCACGATGCGAAGAGCGAGCCGGCTCGTCGCCCGGCGAGCGGACACATCGTAAGGATCGGCGAGCAAGGCCGAAGGATAAAACCGGCCGGCAGCCGCTCAGGCCGTCGGACCTCCCGGCGTTTCATCCCCGCTTCGTCCAAGCGCGCCTGGGGCCTCGCCAACCCGTAGCCGAGCGGCTCGGCTCCGACGAACGAGGGTGCCGAAAAGCTCGCCCGCGTCGTCAATGCCCCGAAACAACATGCTGGCCCCGCCGTGTCTCCCCGCGACGTCGACCATCACGGAAGAAAGACCGAGCAGGCGCTCGATCGGGCCCTGAACGCGCCGGACGCTTTGTGCCTTGGAGAGTGGGACGTAGCAGGTACGCCTGCAGATTCGCCCCGTCACCGCAAGGGCGTAGTCGTCGTTTACGCCGCACTCGAGGAAAAGACAACGGAGGGGCGATCGAACAAATGCCCGACGCGGCGGGCGCTCGAGGACCGGGAGGTCAGTGCCGAGGACCGCTCGAAGGAGTTCGTCGGACTCTGTTCGGCTCCCAACTGGCAGCAGTGCTTTCGTAAGTCGCCTGGATTGGTCGCGGCCGCCGCTTGATTTCTGGCCGCTCGCGACAGAGATCTCGAGACGGCACCAACCGAGGGGACGCCACAGCAGCGGCTCGATGCGGCGTATGGATTGGATCCGGGCGCGCGGAATAGTCTCCGTAACTGTCTGAAGTAAGCCGCTGCGGATCCGAAGACCATCATCAGTGTGCGCCACGCTGAAGCCGTAGTCGGTGCTCACTCGGCGCCAAAGTCCGAGGGCGATATAGAAAAGGAAAGCCGTCGAGCTTCCGATGATGGCTTCGGTGTGCCCTGGATAAAAGATGGTCAACCCGAGGACGACTGCGACAGGAAACGCCCAGGTGCCGCTCAAGAAGACCGCACCGACCAGCCGACTGAGCTGCACCGTCGCGAGCAGCGCGTTCTCCGGTGGCTCGACTTCGGGCTCGGCATGTTGTTGGCCCACGAGCAAGCGCTCACGAAGGCGAACGGCGGTGGGTTCGTCGAGGTAGGCGAGCCGTCCGTCGACACGACTCGAGCCCGAACACCCTTGCGAGCAGGGGTTCGACCACATCGACCGCTTGAAGCCGTGCGAGCGGCAAACGACGAGAGCTTCTGCGCAAGAGCCCCGACTCGATGACCAACGTCGCGGCGTCTAGACGCCAACGAGTCACGAGCCACGACACCACGCCGAGCACGAGTGATAGCGCGATGACGCCGAGATAAAAGAACTCCGAGGTCGCGTGGTCGTCGCCGCTGGAGTGACCAACGATGAGGAGGAGAATGAACGCAGGGACGACCCGCCCGGCCCGAACTACCGGAGTCAGCGGATGGAGTCGTTGCCAGCCGTCGGCTTGGCTCAAAGACCCGCAGCCATAGCTTCGCCGAGGGTCGCGAGGCGATCGCGCAGCTGCGTAGCTACCTCGACCTCAAGCCCAGGGATCCTGGCGTCACTTGCAGCGGCGGCCGTGTGCATCCGCAGCGTCACCAGGTGAAAAGTCCGCTCAAATGGGCCCGCCGTCACATCGACGAATTGCATTCGGCCATAGGGAACGACAGACAGGCGGCGAAACATCACCCCGCGCGAGACGACGAGATCGTCATCCCGTTCGCAGTAGCTCCACGCCTTGTAGCGATTTCGGAGCATAAGCAGGACAAAGGCCGCAGCTACTACGACGCCTCCGAAAACCGCTCCAGCGACTACCAGGCCGCCGGCGACAAGCGCAGCAACGCCACCAAGGAGGCCGATCGGCACAGCGACGCTAGCGACCTCGGTAACTCGCAAGCGCCATAGGCGATCAGATGGCCGCTGCCAGCTGACGTCCTCGAGACCCGGCAGTGACTGTGCGTTCACGAGTTTCCCTTGCGCTCGACAGGTTTTTGCGGCCGTTGTGGCTCACCACCCCTACGCGTCTCAACGTAGAACGCAATCGAAAGCGAGGTGGCACCTCGCGAGTCCCGCACTGGGCCGAAGCGCGAGCCGAGCATGGGAGTTGCACCCGTCGAGGCGACCTCCAAAGGGAGCTTTGTCAGGTCTGCACCGAGGGGCTTCCGCCATCCGTGACGTTGAACCAGTCCCACATGCCATCGGCCTCATGGCCGATAACGAGGCAATCGATTCGGTAGGTGCCGACCTTGGCCGCGATGAATTGGAAGCTCTCCGACTCGCCCAGTCCGAGGCCGTTGGCGGGATCTGGAATAGTCGCGCCGGCAAAGGCGATCCTCCCACCGGAGAGCGCTATCGGGGCATCGTCGACGATCGCGCATGAGTGCGCCATCGTCGTTGACTCGTTTGTGCAGGTGACATCGACCGTCCAGCCGACGGGGACGTTGACCCGCATTGCGCCGCCGCCATATCCATCGAAGTTGAAGCCACTAAAGCTCGACGTCTCGTTGGCCACGAGCTCGAGATGTACGACCTTGGTTGCCGCATCGGCTTTCAGAATCGCGGAGTGGCTCAGTGGAGCGGCCGATGTCGATGATCCGCACGCCGAAAGCACGATCGCCCCAGCTCCGATCAGCACGCCTACATCGAGGCACCGTCTCAATCGAGTAGCTCCCCGCCTAGTGATATTCACCGAGCGAGGTAAGCCAGACACTTCACGCTTCAAATCTCTAGCACCGGGGCGCTCGCTGACGCGTGCGGGATCCCCGCACCGAGGAGGACGGTAGGCGATCGGATCCATCCGTGGCAGCCGATCCGTCGACCTCTCGAGACGACCACGAACCCGCGCTACTCGTTCGACCAGGCGTTCTCGCCACAGCTATCAAGAGACGGTGACAACAAGACGGCGTAGTCCACGAAGCACCGAGTTCTCCTTCCACTCGGGCTCACTCGCTAGACGCAGCTCGGAGCCACTTTGGACCACGGCACTGAGGGCGATCTGAGCCTCCAAGCGCGCAAGCGGCGCCCCGAGACAAAAATGGATCCCTTGGCCGAAGGCGAGATCGTGGCTCGGCGGCCGGCCGACGTCGAGCGAGTCGGGGTCGACACACAAATCTGGGTCCCGGTTCGCCACGCCGATAAGTAGCAGCACGAACGATCCCTCAGGGATGATCACCCCGCCGACCTCGGCGTCAGCTAAGGCGTAACGAGCGGTGAGCTGAACCGGTGAGTCATAGCGAAGCATCTCCTTCGACAGCGACGTGAATGAGCGAGGGCTGGTCGCGAAGTCGAGCAAGTTGTTCGGGATGACGAAGCAACGAGAGCACGCCGGTGCCGATCAGGCTCGTCGTCGTCTCATGACCTGCGATCAGTAAGAGAACGCAGGTTGCAATGAGCTCCTCATCGCTGAGTAGGTCACTGCCATCTTGAACGCCGACAAGTGCAGACAAGAGATCATCACCTGGCGAGTGCCGTCGTTCGGTGATCAGCTCGGCGAGGTAGTCGGTGAACTCCTCACGTGCGCGTTGCTGGCCGGCGCGGACGGAGGCGGGCAGAAGAAATGCCGGGTCGAGCCCACGGGCCAATGCGTCGGACCAGCCGACAAGTTGTTCGCTGTCGCTAAACGGGATCCCGAGAAGCTCGCTGATCACGGTTACTGGCAACGGCGAGGCCAACGCCGCTATCAAATCGACCTCGCCGCTGGAGGTGGTGACATCGACGACCAAGTCAGCGACGAGCTCCTCGATTCGAGGTGCGAGCTCGGTGACCCTTGACGGCGTGAAGGCCCGCGAAACGAGTCGTCGTAGGCGCGTGTGGTCGGGCGGGTCGAGGCCGAGGAAGGAACGGACAGGTGGAGCCTCGGTAAGCGCGTCGTCCATGCCCGGTACGACCGGTCGCCGTGTCGCGACCTGGTCCGCCTCCGCGTGACCGAATCGGAGGTCACGCAGCACCCTGGCACAGTCCTCGTGGCGACTTAGGACGATGAGCCGTTCCGTTACGCGCCAGATCGGTCGAGTGGCGCGAAGACGTGCGAACGTCGGGTAGGGGTCGGCGATCCGATTCGGGTCGAACAACGCAATCAGTCCGAGAACACCTTCATCGAGGTCAACGTCAGTCATCGCGGCGTCACCTCCGCGCCGCTCTCGCGCTTCGCATCGGCCCCCGACTCTCCACATATCGGGGCGCGTGTGAATGCAGTGCGAACTGAGCTGTCTAGCCCACGGTTCACGCCAGTCACGTGACGCAGAACCACGAACTCCGACGCGACGACGACTCTTGCCACCGACCACCCCTTATGGTGCAACGGCCATCGCACTTGCAAGGAATCCCACCTTGATCGGCGTCCCAACTCGCCCACTCGCCGTTGAGATCGGAATGACGCTCCCCGGCGCCTTTTTCGGCTGCGACGCGATGGGCGGTCCTTGATAGTCACTGCCGGCAGTGAGCACGTATACGAACTTGCTGTTGGAACTCACCGCGAGCGCCGTCGCGTCGACGCCAACCTTGATCGGCTTGCTCGCGACGTCGTTCGAAGCAGCAACGGCGACGAGGATGCTCGCCGTCTTGCCGGAGCCCTGTCCGAGCGCATAGATCCGAGCGCCATTCGGCGTGATTGCAACGAAGCACTCGCCGCTCTTGGGCATGCCTGGCAGCGTGACCACTTTGCCGATCGCGTAGGTGGCGGCATTGATCGCGGTGAGCTGGACACGCTCCAAGTCGGACGCGAGACCCTGATCCGACGCAGTCAGCACCCAGGCCATCTGGCCGTCTGAAGCGAGTGCGATGGCCTGAGGGACGCCGCCAAGCCTGATAAGTCGGCCGGGAATGTTCGTTGCCGTAGCGATCGGTACCACGCCGTTCGAAGTCAGCGCGAGCGCGGTCTGGCCGTTCAAAGTGACGGCGATAGCCCGCGCGGCGACGTGAAGGGTCTTCTCAGGAGTGTTCGTGAAGAGGTTGATGGGCGTGATCGTCGTCGGGTTCCCAGTGATCGAGTTCGAGTCCGCCACGTACGCGGTGCGACCGTCCGGAGTGATCGCGATGCTCCCTGGGTTTGTTCCCACCTTGATCGGCCGCCCGGCTACCCCTTCGGCAAGGTTGACCGGAGTAATCGTTCCGGGCGCGTTTGCGGCGGTCGTCGCCGCATCGTAGCCATCGACCACGTAGGCGAACCTGCCGTTTGGATTGAAAGCGATCGACTGAGGATCGGTACCGACATTGATCACTGCCCCGGCGACGTTGGTCGAGGTGTTGATCGGCACGAGTCGGCCGGGCGATCCCATCTCATCGCTGCCGACCGCTATCGCGTAGGCCTCCTTCCCATCAGGTGCCACCACAACGCCAACGGCGATGTCGTTTCGAATAGGTATTGACTTCTCGACGAAGTTCGTAAGGCCGTTGAGTACCGTGACCGTGCTCGGATCGCCGGCGTTTGCGACGTAGATCCTGGCCGGCGCAACCGCAGCGCTCGCTAGCGCTGACGGCACGATTCCGATCATCACCAGGAGGACCAGGACCAAAGGGACAACGGCCCGGTTGCGCAAACTGGCGCCAGCGGGAGAACGAGATCCCGCTCGAACACAAAGCTGCCTCGTCAGTCGGCGGCTTGCACGCTGCCGGCGCAGCGCATTTGGTCTCGCCACCTGCGGTTCTCGTCGCCATCGGTCGCTTCGCACACGTCACCTGCCCTTGGCGAGGGCGACGCCCTGGCATTGCCCTCGAACCTGGTTGCGTTCACATTCTGGTCGTCGGCCAGCTTGGAACCTCGTCATTCGCCAACTCATGTGGCGCGGGCTGCGGCGCATCCGACTGTGCTGATGTGGCATGTGAACTGTCAAAACGTATAGATTGACAACAAGTCTATTCCGAGATCTGGCTCCCGGCCGGATTGATTAAGGGGGCGTCGTGCTGAGCATCGAAGAGAACGAGCGGATTACGAGAACCGGACCCGGCACTCCAATGGGGAACCTTTTTCGCCGATTCTGGATTCCAGCGTTTCTCTCGAACGAGCTCGCAGAAAGTAACTGCACTCCAGTTCGCACGATGATCCTCGGCGAGCGCCTGATCGCATTTCGGGACTCCGCTGGGAAGCTCGGCGTCCTCGAGGAGCGCTGCCCGCATCGTCACGCGAGCCTCTACTGGGGTCGCAACGAGGAGGGCGGACTCCGTTGCGCGTATCACGGATGGAAGTTCGACACAGAGGGTCAGTGCCTCGACACGCCTGCCGAGCCGAAGGAGTCGCGGATGAAGGAAGCGATTCGTGCGATCTCCTACGACGTCCACGAAGCGGGTGGAGCCGTGTGGGTCTACATGGGCCCGAAGAACGTGAAGCCACCGTTTCCCGAGTTCGAATGGGCCTCGCTCCCGGCCAACCAGACTGCTGCTCACAAGCGCCTGCAGGAGTGCAACTACCTCCAGAATCTCGAAGGTGAGCTCGACACCGCGCACCTCAACTTCCTCCACCGCAGCTTCGCGGACGGCGAGTCGGTGATGCCGCCAGAGAACCTCGCGAGAAAGCACTTCTACATAGCGGAGACCGACTTCGGCATGATCGCGATGGCGCGAAGCGACGAGCCGAACAACGAGTACTACTGGCGGATGACGCCCTTCCAGCTGCCGAGCTTCACGAACATTCCTGGCGGCACGACCGTGCTTACTGCTGCCGTCCCGATGGACGACACCCACATGTGGGGCTTCTCGATTCGCTGGGACCTCAACGAGCCGATCGAAGAGGCGATGGACATGGACGTCGACCCGATCACGTTCTTGCCGCTCGCGAACCACTCGAACGACTACCTCCGCGACCTGAACCTCCAAAAAGAGGGGAACTTCACGGGCATCACTGGTATCCGCCTACAAGACGTCGCGGTCCAAGAAGACCAGGATGGACCGATCTGCTTCCGCCACGAGGAGCACCTCGGTACCACCGATCGAGCGATCGTCGGAGCGCGCCGGATGCTCCTACAAATGGCCGAGCGCCTTGAGCAGGGAATCGAGCCCACCCAGCCGCACCATCCGGAGGCCTACTGTGTTCGGTCGATCGGCTCGAACGCACCGCGGGACATGGACCCTGTTGAGGTCTGGCGGCGCGATCAGCCCGAGCGCGCCGCAGCAAATAACGTTCAGCCGGCATACTGATCAATACTCAAAGAAGCCCCCGTCGAGCACGCTCGACGGGGGCTTCTTTGCTGTTCACTGTCGGGTCGTCCGTTTCCCGGAGAACCCGCTGCGCTGTTGACGAGCTTCGACCAAGGCGTCCTGGCGCGATTGGAACTTCGGCGGACCGGGACACCACGGATCTGGTCGAACCTCAGGTCGCGTCGCAACGTCCGTCTGGCGTCACCAGTCCAAGAAACGGGATGACCTCGGTTCGAAATCCGTGAGCTGACAACACGGCGGGATCCTCGTCTCGCAGCGCCTCGGCGGCCGACAGGTCATCTGCTAACAAGACCGCGACACCATGTGGTCCACTCGGATCGGCAATCGGCCCAAAGGCTAAGACCGCTCCGCCTGCAGTCAGCCCCGACCAGTAAGCAACGTGAGCAGTCATCGTTGCCTGTTCGTCCTCGCTCATCGTCAAACCGAAGTCCACCTGCGGCGGGGTCAGTCGGTAGAGAAAACCCCGCACTACCCGAGATCAGCCGCGAGGCTGGCGATCCGCGAAGCGAAGCTCTGGAGGCCCACGACCCAACCGTTGGGTCCTTCGACCGCGTCGTGCATCTGCTCCCATCCAGCACCGTGTCGCTCGAGGTTGCGGTGCTCGAGTTCGACACGTGTTCGCTCCGGCGCCTCCTCGACAAAGCGCACTTCCACCTCGCTCGTTCTATTCGGATCGGTCTCGAGCTGCCAGTGCAGATCGATGCTCCACGAGAAGATAACCCGGTCCGGCGGTTCGTACGCGAGCACGCGCGCCCACCGACATTCGCTGCCGTCGACCCCGCGGTCATAGACGTGACCACCGACGCGCGGCTCGAAGACCATCTCTGCTAGCGGACCCTCGAGCAGGTGGTGATCGGGAGGCCACCACGAGGCGATGTCCTCGGTGAAGACCGAGAACGTTCGCTCCTTCGAAGCCTCGACCACGATCGACGATCGAACTGGTGAACTCTGTAACTCCTTCATCGAGGCACCTCTTTCTCTTCGGTTTTCTGTTCGGTCTTGGCCTTCAGCCGGCTGAGAGCAGTTCCCCAGAATCGGTCGAGATACGCCCGCAGCTCGTCGATCCCTCGCGGGTCGAGCTCGTAGATACGCCGGGTTCCGTCGCGCACATCGACGACAAGACCCGCTTCTTTCAGCACCTTCAGGTGTTGCGAGACCGCTGGTCGGCTTACAGGAAGCTGCTCCGCGAGTTCGCCAACCGCGGACGGTCGCTCGGCGAGAAGTTCAAAGATCGCGCGCCTCGTCGGGTCTCCCAGTGCATCGAGTGCGCGTATGTTCGTCATAGCTTACGGTAAGTATTAGCTTACTGATGCGTTACCGTCAAGTCCGAAAGCTCAGAAATACGATCTATGGCAGGCCTTCATTTAGAAGCAGCCGAGTTGAGTCTCGGCCGAAGCGACAACCGATGATGAACCTCTAGAGGAGCCGGCCGTGGCCGCAATCCACCATCGCGTAGGTATCGCGACCTCCCGGAGGCGGCGCGCGAGGCGTTGACGACGATCCAAGGCTTGGCAAGTTGCTGGACACGTGACGCCGAGGGGGACCCGACAAAGGGCGGCAGGCTCTCGCTCTTCTTTGGTCAGCCCAACACGAGCGCGGCGATGGAGGTGATCGATGTCACGATCGACCGCGTCGCCTGCCGATGCGTCGAGGGTCCCGAGGAGTGGGTCGACACGGAGTTGAATTTCGACCTCTCCTCCACTGCCGAGGAGATGGTGATCTTGTTCAGCCACGCCGGTTGGCGCGAAGCGAGCGAGTTCATGTCCCAATGTTCGACCAAGTGAGGCTACTTCCTCCTTGGCTTGAAAGCTGGTCTTGAAGGCAGCGAACCGACCCCGTTACCGACCGATTTACACGTCAGCAACTGGGGGTAACTCCACGCCGTTTCTCTTCACAGGTTGCAACGACGCGCAGGAGTGACACGACGCAATCGACGGTCCCGGATTCAGCAGTTGCATGCTCGTGCGAGCACGAAGATGCCGAGATCAGTGGCCCGCTCGTCTCGAAAACCGCCGGTCTGGGATGAACCAGATGGCTGAGACGATCGCGTACATCGCATACGCAAAGGCCCAGTCGACAAACGCGAGACCGATCCCGCCGGCGTAAAGGACTAGGGATGAGAGTCCCTTGACGTCCGATCCGAGCGCCGCCGCAACAACAGAGTTGTCGCGGTCAGCTCGGATGATCATGCGGACGAGCAGGGTGAAACTGAGCGCCGCTGCAAGTGCGACGAGTCCATACGTCGCGGCTGGCCACTCATGCCCGTACTCGCTCGCGACCCATTCGGTTGCCACCGGGATAAGCGAGAGGCAAAAAAGCAGCAGCAGATTCGCCCACATGACGCCCCCACTGATTCTCGTCGCTGCCCGCAGCAGGTGGTGGTGGTTGTTCCAATAGATGCCAACGAAGGTGAAGCTCAGCACGTAAACGAGCAGTGCAGGCAGACGATGAGCGAGGCTCGAGAAGCTGCTCCCAACAGGTGCCCGCAGCTCAAAGGCCATGATCGTAATGATTACTGCCATCACCGAGTCGCTGAAGGCCTCGAGTCGACTCGTCCCGGTCGAGTCTGTCGAGCTCTCGCTGGGCGTCATGGGGAACATCGTGCCCGATGAGCTCGCCCAAGGTGACGACCGCCACATTCGAGGGCGGCAGCTCGCTTCATACCCCGCTTACACCTCTTTCACGAAGGCTAAGAGATCCGCGTTTATGGTCTCTGCTTGCGTTGTGGGCATGCCGTGTGGGAACCCGCTGTAGGTGATCAACGTTCCGTTCTGGAGAAGCGCTGCTGACAACGGTCCCGAGTCGGCGTAGGGAACGATCTGATCGTCATCGCCGTGCATCACGAGCGCCGGTACGGTGATTTTCTTCAGATCCTCGGTGAAGTCGGTCTGTGAGAACGCGACGATGCCGTCGTAGTGCTCATTCGCACCGCCCATCATGCCCTGCCGCCACCAGTTTTGAATCACCCCTTCGGATGCCTTCACGCCGGGGCGGTTGAAACCATAAAACGGACCCTCCGGAAGGTCACGATAGAACTGCGCGCGATTCGTCGCGACCTGTACCTGAAGCCCGTCGAACACCTCCTTGGGAAGGCCACCTGGATTGGCTTCGGTCTTGAGCATGAGCGGCGGCACCGAGCTGATCAGAACTGCCTTCGCCACTCGGCTTTCGCCGTGCCGCGCGATGTAGTGCACAACCTCGCCACCGCCGGTCGAATGACCGACATGGACTGCGTCGTGAAGATCGAGATGTGCTGTCACGGCAGCGAGGTCGTCGGCATAGTGGTCCATGTCATGGCCGCCGGCCGTATGCGTCGATCGCCCATGGCCCCGACGGTCATGCGCGATCGACGCGATAGCCCTGCTGGAGGAAGAACAGCATCTGAGCGTCCCAATCATCAGACGACAACGGCCACCCGCGGCTGAACACGATGGCTGACGGTTTCCCCAGTCCTTGTAGAAGATCTCCGTGCCGTCCGAAGTGGTGATCGTGCCCATGTAGCTCTCCCTCTAATCGGCGTAACCGCGCCGGACCCTCAGCTTGGAGAACTGATGTCGTCCAAGCGTTGTCGAGTTGCCTCAACTTCGATTGGGTCTTTTCTAGTACCGCTTCAAACGACGGCTGTTTCGTCGTCAGCTCCTCTTCTAAGGGCGAAAGCGCCCGTCGCCTACTGCCATCGATGTCACAATCTCCGCCGTTCCGATCACCCTGCCGAGCCATCCGTTACGTCACGTAGCCATGGACACCGGCGGCCAACGTTGATCTGGCGTAAGCGCCGATTCCCTTTCGCCAGAACGATCTCCTCGTGATCTGCACGAGCGGTGAGGCCGCCGGTCGGAGCATTCGTCGCTTCGCCGGCTTCGATGCCGCACGTGGAACGCGCCCCGCGCGATGCTTGCCCGATGTCAGCGCACCGATCCCGCCGGACAGCAGGCTGAATAGCCTTTTGGACCGCCGTCGAAGCCCGAGGCATCCCGCTGCGCACGATCCTCGTCAGCGTCGCGATCGTGGGAGTCGCTTACCTCGGCGGACAGCTGATCTACCGGATCCGGGACATCATCCTCATCCTCCTCGTCGCCGGGTTCGTCGCCCTCGTGTTGAACCCACTCGTTGTAGCGCTCCAGCACTTTGGGCTCAAACGACGCGGTCAAGCAGTAGCCGTGGTGACGCTGCTCGCGGTAGTTGCCTTCATCGCGCTCGCGGCGGCCTTCGGCTACCCGTTGGTAAACGGCCTAACCCATCTCGCCGATCGGCTACCTACCTATATTCGCCAGGCCGAGCACGGCACGGGTTGGATCGGTCGTCTCGCTCGTCGCTATCACGTCGAGACGTGCGTAAACAAGAACGCGCCAAAGCTCACCGCTTTCGCGAAGAGCCTGGCAAGGGCGCTCTCACGCTGTTGGTCACCCTATTCACGATCTTCGCGCTGGTAGTGCTGTTGCTCCTCGAGGGCTCCAAGCTGCGAGAGGGACTGCTCGGCCTCATATCGCCCGAGCGCGCGATTCGCTACAAGAAGATCGCTGGCGAGGTGAACCGTTCGGTGATCGGGTACGTGCTCGGAGATCTGCTGACGTCGCTCGTCGCGGGCGTCGTCGTATTCGTCACCCTCGTGCTGCTCGGCGTTCCATTTCCACTTCTGTGGGCACTTTGGGTCACGCTCGTCGACTTCATTCCCGTCGTCGGCGGGGCCTTGGCGGGGATTCCGACCGTACTTTTCGCGGCAGGCCACTCGTTGTCCGCCGGCATCACCACCGCTGTCGTGTTCCTCGTCTACACCCTCTTCGAGAATCATGTGCTCAATCCAGTGGTCATGAGCAAGACGGTGCGGGTCAATCCCCTCCTCGTTCTCCTGTCCATCCTCATCGGAGCATCGATCGGGAGCTGGATCGGGAGCTCCTTTGGCGCCTTCGTATTCGCGGTCGTCGCCATCCCTATCGCTGGCGCGTTGCAGGTTGTCGTGCGGGAGCTCTGGCAGGCAACCACTCCACATGAACCGCGCCCGAGCACATCGGAGCCAACCCAGGGGCTGACGCCCGAGCACGCACCAACGACAGACGAGGTACCGTGTTTAATCCCTCGCAATCCGGGGTAGCACCTAATTGCCGACAAATGGCACCCCCGGTGAGCGACCCGCTGTCTCGCGAGACCAGGGGGTTGTTTCGCGCGCGGGTATCAGCTAGCGCCGACTTGTCACGATGCAAGCGCGCTGCCATGGGCGGCAGACAGTGCCGCGAAGAGTGGAAGATGATTCGAGCATTGGACGTCGCGCTCTCCACAGATCTCGTAGGCGCCAACCGGTGGCTCAACTGCTGCCCGAGCCGTTCAGCTCACAGGTATCCGCTCTGGCGAAACGCCCATTGCAGCGCTGGCTGCACGAGCCGCCGACCGGTGATGACTTCGGGTTCGAGGATCAGCCAGGTCGTACGGCCCTCGGCAATCCACGTGTCCGAATCGAAGTGCACGGCCAGTAATTCCCGATCAGCCTCGACCTGGCGAAGGACGCCGTGCACGAGCACCGACCATCCCCGCTGGTGGTATAGGTCGATCCCGTCGATCTCGAAGGCGACGTCGGTATCCGCGTTGTCAATTACGTTGCCCGGTCGAGTACGCATCACGAGGCACGGACGATCTTCGAACTCGACGAGCCGATAGTTAATCGGGAACACCGACGGACGCCCGTCGTGCACGATCCCAATTCGGCCGACTGCATTCTCTGCCAAGAAGTCGAGACACTCCTGTCGCGATGCTCCTCGAGCCAGCTTTCGGTCATCTCAGACCCTGATCTCGCCTAGACGCGACATCGGTGCAAAGCGGTGCTCGAGTCCGGGAACATTCCCGAACCGCCGTCCGGACAACCGCACTGCTGTCAGCAGTGAGCCAATGATCGTGAACTCCGGGCGCCCAGGGCTTTACGGACAGCTCCCGCAATCGTTGGCTGCGGTCGTCGAAAGCAGAAGTGATATCGAACGCTGGACCCTGCGCGAGCACACTCCACCCCCAGTGCCCAGACGGGTCAGCGTCGTCAATCTCGAATGCGACGGCCTGGAACGGCGCCGCGCTCAGCTTCGCCCCCAAGTCGGTCCGGATCACGATTGTCGGATCCTCGAAGACGTAATTGACCGGCGTTACAACCGGCCAACCGTCGTAGGCAAATACGAAGCGCCCGAATTGATGATTTCGAAGGAGCTCGGACATATCGGGCGAGCTGAGTGATTCCAGCGACGCCGGTGCTGTTGACAGCAAGGTCGTCTGAACTCGAGCCGCTTCGATTCGCTTATTAGCCATGGTGTTCTACCTCCCCTCTCAGCATGCGGGAATCACGTGCCAGCCGGTAGGGCCAAAGGTCCACTCGCGACGGCATCCTCGACCTCCAGGAGAACGCGGCTCTGGGCTATTGGACCTTCGCCCATCGGTGGCGCGGTCAATCTCAATCATTGGGTGCTCGATACGTCGGTGTTTCATCAGACTGCGCCAGCTCCAGCTGTGAGTCCGAATAGGGCATCGGGTGCGGCAATGGTTGGTGTCGGCGCCATGGCTGCGCTCATAGGCGAGATCTTCTTCAGCAAGAAGAGATCTAGTCGCCGATTGAAGTCGTGCCCCGCATGGCGTTGACCTAAAATTCTCTAAATGGCATTGCTACGCTCGGCGTCGAGTCGACCGAACTCGTCGTTGAACGGTCGGGCGAATGGTGCCCCCGGGTCCGCTTCGCCAGGCGGGGCCGACCGGACCGACCGCTACAAATGGTCCGTGCTCATCAATACCACCCTCGGCTCGTTGATGGTCACGATCGACGGCACCATCGTGCTCATCGCTATGCCCGACATTTTTCGCGGTATCGGGCTCGATCCACTCCAGCCGAGCAACAGCTTCTACCTGCTTTGGATGATTCTCGGCTTCCTCGTTGTGACCAGCACCCTCGTCGTAAGCCTCGGCCGGCTCGGCGACATGTATGGCCGCGTGAAGGTCTACAACCTTGGCTTCGCGCTGTTTACGTTTTTCTCGTTGCTGCTCTCGGTGACGTGGATGACCGGGACAGACGGCGCACTGTGGCTGATCATCGTGCGGATCTTCCAGGGCATCGGCGGGGCGATGCTCTTTGCAAACTCGGCGGCGATCCTCACCGACGCCTTTCCCGCCAATCAGCGCGGCATGGCGCTCGGCGTCAATGGCGTGGCAGCGACGAGCGGTACGTTCATCGGCCTCGTGCTCGGTGGCCTGCTCGCTCCGATCAACTGGCGGCTGGTCTTTATCGTCTCGGTGCCGGTCGGCCTGTTCTGCACGATCTGGGCCTACAAGATGCTGTACGACCTGGTGCCAGCGCGCCGCGCCAAGATCGACTGGGCCGGCAACCTTGCATTCGCCATAGGGCTCATCTTGGTGATGGTTGGGATCACCTACGGCATCGAGCCGCATGGCGGGCACACGATGGGTTGGACGAGCCCGGCGGTAGTCGCTGAGCTCGGTGGTGGCGTGGCGGTGCTGCTGCTCTTCACCTTGATCGAAGCTCGCGCCGAAGAGCCGATGTTCCGGCTACCACTGTTTCGAATCCGGGCCTTCATCGCCGGAACGATCGCTAGCTTCCTCTCCGCGATCGGACGGGGTGGGCTGATGTTCATGCTGATCATCTGGCTGCAGGGGATCTGGCTGCCCGAGCACGGCTACGACTTCTCCCGCACACCGCTATGGGCGGGCATCTACATGCTTCCGCTCACCGCAGGCTTCTTGATCGCCGGACCGATCTCGGGCGTGCTCTCGGACCGCCATGGGGCGCGCGCGTTCGCGACGAGCGGAATGCTCCTCACCGCCGCGGCCTTCGTCCTGCTCGAGCTCTTGGCGGTGGACTTCGCCTACCCGGAGTTCGCCCTGCTGCTGTTGTTGATGGGACTAAGTAGCGGACTGTTCATGTCACCAAATCGCGCTGCGGTGATGAACAGCCTGCCTATCGGCGACCGCGGAGCGGGCTCGGGAATGATGACGACCTTCCAGAACTCCGCTCAAGTGCTCTCGATCGGGATCTTCTTCTCCTTGATGATCGTCGGCCTCTCCTCGGTGCTACCGACGACGATGTTTCACGGGCTCGTCCAGCAAGGTGTCCCAGTGGACGAGGCGACCAAGGTCGCCCATCTCCCACCGATCTCCATCCTGTTCGCTGCCTTCCTCGGCTACAACCCGATGGCTCATCTCTTGGGCGCGTCGGTCCTCGCACACCTCCCACCAGGACGCGCGGCACTGATCGAGGGGCGATCATTCTTCCCACACCTCATCTCGGTGCCGTTCCGACAAGGCCTAAAGACCGCATTTGACTTCGCCATCGCGGCCTGCCTCGTCGCAGCCGCGGCGTCGTGGAGCCGTGGGGAGCGCTACGTCCACGTTGACAATCCAACCAAGGAGATCCTCACCGACGACTCGGTCGTTCACGAGGTGGGCCCCTTGCAAGCACCCCAACCTGGCTGAGCTCGTTCGGACCTGGATGTCAGCCGCTAGATGAGCCACTTCGACAACGGCGGCGCAGGTGCCTCTTTCGCTGCTTAGTCGCGCTGGCCACTAGCGCCGAGGTCTTCTCCTACCGTCACGGCGACCCACGGTTGAACCTGCGCGTACCGTTCCAATTGTGACGGAATCGCAACGAACTGCTCGGGCGGCGGTACCTTGTGAACTGCTTCGCGACCTCATGTCCCGACCTTTGTCTGGACGAGTTCGTAAGCGATTGGCCCAAAGTTGCTACGAATGAAATTGTTGGCTCAGCCGATCGCCTTAGACCGCTATCTGTCGGTCGCCGCGGTAGGTACGTCGCGTCACCCGAAGTAATCGCTCGCGTTCTAGACAGATCAAGGAGTCCTGATGAAACGAAGTACCGATCGAATTCTCGCGTCACACGCCGGCGTGTTGCCACGCTCAGAGGCTCTCCAAAAGCTCTTTACTGGTCTCCCTGGAACTGAGGCCGAGTTCGAAGCAGCGCTCCCCGCGGCCGTCAAAGAGGTCGTCCAGTTGCAGGTCGACTGTGGCATGGATGTTGTAAACGACGGCGAGATTTCGAAGGTCGGGGGCTTCCTTGCCTACATCCGCGGCCGAATGGACGGCGTCGAACAACATCCCTGGCCAGGCGAACCCCCAAAGCGCGAACCAGTGAACGGGCGCGACCGCCGGAACTTCCCGAAGTTCTACGAGACCGGTCGTGGAGCCAGCGGGTCCAACGTGACCGCCGCCACGAACGCAGAGAACCCGTACTTCGTCGTGGCTCCAGTGACCTACACCGGCACCGCCCAGGTGCAACGCGACATAGCCGACGTGAAGGCGGCCTGTGAGGGTCTAGGCGTTGAGCCTTTCTTGCCTGGCGTCGCGCCAGGCAGCATGGAGCACTGGCTCTGGAACGAGTTCTACCCGAACGACGAAGCATTTCTTTTCGCGGTAGCCGACGTGCTGCACGAGGAGTTCAAGCAGATCACCGATGCTGGGGTGATCCTCCAGGTCGACGACCCGGACCTGCCCGACGGATGGCAGATGTTCCCCGACTGGTCGGTCGCGGAATATCACAAGTACGCGGAGCTGCGTGTCGACGCGATCAACCACGCCCTGCGGGACATCCCAGAGGAGATGGTCAGGTTCCACATCTGTTGGGGAAGCCAGCACGGCCCGCACGCCGACGACCTGCCACTTCGAGACTTCATCGATCTCGTATACAAGGTGAAGGCGGAGTGCTACTCGATCGAGGCCGCGAATCCCCAGCACGAGCACGAGTGGCGCGTCTTCGAGGAGTTTCCGCTTCCCGACGGCAAGATCCTCATGCCAGGCGTCGTCGGGCACGCGACCGATATCATCGAGCACCCAGTCGCGGTGTCGGACAGGATCGTTCGCTATGCGAACATCGTCGGTCGTGAGAACGTCATCGCAGGGACTGACTGTGGCCTTTCCACCCGGGTAGGAGGGCCCGAGATCAACTGGGCAAAGCTCGCAGCACTCGGCGCGGGCGCCGAGCACGCGACCAAGATCCTCTTTGGCTAGCTGACCGCGCCACTCGTTCACCAGGTGTTGTAACGGATCAAAACGATCCGTATCGACCGGTGAGCGGATCGACGTTGCCACACCGCCGTTCGGCCCCAACACTTGGGCCTGACGGCGGTGTTGGTTTTTTAGCGGTCCGGTGTGTGAACAGGAACGAGGCGGCCCGCCAAGGATTCGAGATCTGGTCCGCAGCGCGACCCACTAAAACCTTGAGCCCAAAACGAGCGGGGCACGTCTGGCTACTCTCGATGCAGGTGAGGTCGCGGAACTTCGAACGACGCCGGTCACATGACCGCCCAGCTCCCACGCCGCCTCCATCGACGAGGTGGTGACAGTGCAGCCGCAATCAAGGGGGACATCTGGGCGCTCGGCCAGGTCGATTCGCCAGCTTGGAGGAGTTCAACGTTCCCGCTGGCGCCGACTCGTAACCACGCGCGCGCCGACGGATGCGTGCTCGAGTTTGGGATCACCCGATCGCTCGTCGCGAGCACGCCAGCTTGCGGTTCTGTCGAAATATCGCTGGGGGACTTGGCAGCTACCTCAGGCGATGTTACTCTGACCAGGCATCGCGGTCGGGGGGCTGGCCGCGCGCGCTAGGGGGCAATGATGTTTCGATCCAATCGTGCTGTCACGACGATTTCCTCACACCGGCCGCGGAAACACGGCGTTTTGGCGGCATTCGCTGTCTTTCCCGCGATCGCACTGCTTACGGTCGTGTTAAATGCCGTGCCTGCCAATGCAACAAGTCCAGCGGCCAAGGTTACGAATGGCGGTACCTTGACGTATCTCGGTGAAGGGCTTGAGTGGCCGACACTCGATCCCGCGTCAGCAGCTGAGCAAGGTCCCTCGCAGCCGATCATGTCGCTGCTCTATGGAAACCTCTTCAACGTAGGCCCGCACAACACATTCCTACCGGACCTCGCAAAGAGTCTCACGATCAGAAACGGCGGGCTCAATGCCGCCTTGAAGCTTCGACCTGGTGTCACGTTCCAAGACGGGACGGCGTTCAATGCCGCAGCCGTCGCGGCGAACCTCAAACGAGACAGCATGCCCGGGAGCGGCTGCTTCTGTTACACCGCACTGAAGAACATCACGTCGATCACGACACCGAGTGCCTTGGAAGTCGACATCACATTCAGCTCGGCTGACGGAGTCCTGCTCGCGACGTTGGCCACTTCCGGGGCATCGTTCATTGTTTCCCCGGCTGCACTAGCCAGCCAGGGCTCGGGCTACGGCCAAAACCCGGTCGGAGCTGGTCCATACAAGATGGTCAGCAACGTGGTCAACTCGACCATCACACTTGCGCGTTGGCCGGGATATTGGGACACAAGGGCCACGCACGTCAACACGATCGTGATCACGAGTGAGGCCGCAGGAACTGCTGGGCTTGCTGCGCTTCAAAGCGGTGGGGCGCAGATCTTGAGCCTCGGAAATGACCCGCCGACGATCAAGGAAGCCTCCAAGGACCACGCACTCGTGCGGAACCTCGAGCACCTCAGTGCCAACTTCGAGTACATGGACTTCCAGAAGCCACCGTTCAACAACATCCTTGCAAGAGAGGCGCTGCAGTACGCGACGAACGCTCCCGCGCTGAACAGGTCGCTTTACGAGGGATACGGTCCAGCGAGCGAGACACTCACTGGCCCCGACCAGATTGCCTACCCAGGCAGCACCCTGCCCGGCTATCACAACTACAACCTGGCCAAAGCGAAGAAGCTCGTCGCTGAGATCCCAGGTGGCATCTCCTTCACACAGCTCACCTTGGGCAATACTCCGTTCGGCATTGCCACTGCTGAAGCGCTCGCCAAGCAGTGGGCTCTTGCAGGCATCAATGCCACCATTGACCCGTTGACGTTGGCAGGCGCATTGCAGCTACTTGAATCTGGAAACTTCCAGGGAGTTGTCGCCGGCTATCCCGCGCAGCAAGACACGCCACTCACGTTGGCGACTTCGCTCGTCTGCCCGGTGCTGTTCTCTCCAGGTTTCTGTGACCCCACCGTGACATCGACGGTCAAGCAGGCGCTCGAGACCCAGAGGTTCAACCTGCAAGCGACGCTCATGAAGCGCGCTATCACAACGGCAGTGGTCTCAGATGCCGCATACGTGCCGCTCAACGCGACGCCATTCGGCATCTACAACACCAAGAGCACCCACGGATTCAGCTTCGAAGGTGGCGAGATCTACCTTTCGGGAGTCTGGTTGTCATAAGTAGCCGTTTCCTTCAGGAGCTTGCCGTTACCAAAACGGCAGCTCCTGAAGGTGTTGTCGCACGTGCCACCGGTCGGGAGTAACAAGTGAGCAGGAGATACTGAGCGGTAATGCTTGGTCGTGTCGTTGGAAAGCGATTGCTGCAGTCGATTCCGGTGCTCGGCGGCGTCACGCTGATCACGTTCATGATCTTGAACGTGCTGCCTGGAAACGCGGCCCTGGCAATCTTGGGACAGCAGGCTACGGCTCAGTCCCAGGCGGCGTTGGAGAAGCAGCTGGGCCTCAACCAGCCATTGGTTGAGCGCTACTTCACGTGGCTTGGGCACGTCCTCCAGGGACACCTCGGCAACTCCTTGATTACGCAACAGAGCGTGCTCACTGAACTCACGCAGCGCGCGCCCGTCACTGTCGAGCTGCTCGTGCTCGGAATTATTTTTGCGCTCGTCACGGCGATCCCGATAGCGGTTCTGGCAGCGGGTAGGCCCGGCGGGATAGTCGACCGGCTCTCCGCGGTCGTGGCGATGGCGGCCCTATCAATCCCGACACTTATTCTCGGAATTGTATTTATCCTTCTTCTAGCAGTGAAGTTCAAAATCTTTCCTGCGACAGGTTTCACTCCGCTTTCCTCCGGGTTGGGCCCGAACCTGAAAACGATGTTCTTGCCGGCGCTCACGATCAGTGGCGTTCTTTTCGCGACGTATACCCGGCTGCTGCGCGCGGACATGGCCGAGCAGATCGCTACGGAGGACTACGTCACTGTCGCCCGGTCGAAGGGGATCAGCAAGGCCGTGATATTGACCCGGCATGTCCTTCGCAACTCGCTCTTCGGCCTCATCACCGTGGTCGGCGTAAACTTCGGCACGCTGCTTGGCGGCACGGTGATCGTTGAGAGTGTCTTCTCCTTGCCGGGGATGGGGCAGTTGTTGGTGCTCTCGATCAACTCCAGGGACGCGAACAGCGTCCAAGGGATCGTGTTGCTGCTGGCGGCTGCCGTCGTACTCGTGAACTTGTTGACCGACGTCCTTTACGCGCTACTCGATCCGAGGGTTCACTATGGCCGCCCTGCTCACTGACGTCGACCTCCTCGAGCCGCCGCTCGTCGGTACTGCGCCGTACCGTCGCGCGCGGCATATCTCGTGGGCGATCTGGATCCCTGCGATAATCCTCGGACTGATGGTCGCGGCCTGCTTTATCGGTCCGTTCATCTTTCCGATCCCGAACCCGAACGGTGGGCTCGAAAACCAAGCTCTTTTGGCACCGTTTACTCCCGGCCATATTCTCGGTACCGACGATCTCGGAAACGACATCCTCTCGCGCTGCTTGTACGGCGGGAGAGTGTCGATCGAGGTAGGGCTCGGTGCTGTCGCGCTCGGGCTGATAGCGGGTACGCCGCTTGGCATGTTGGCCGGTTACCGCGGCGGCACAACGGACTCGCTGATCATGCGATTCCTCGACATGTTCCTTGCCTTCCCTGCCTTGGTCCTCGCGTTGGCGGTCGCGTCCTACCTTGGTCCAAACGAGCGCGACGTCATCTTTGCGATCGGCTTCTTCACGGTTCCCGCGTACGCCAGGCTCGCCAGGGCCGCCACCTTGCGACTGGGCGAGCAGGGGTTCATTGCCGGGGCAAAGCTGATCGGACAGCGTGGCCGAAAGATCATCACGCACCACGTCTTACCGAACGTGCTGCCGAATCTGATGACCTTCGGACTGCTCACGATCGCGATCGCGATCGTCGTCGAAGCGACGCTCGACTACCTCGGTGCGGGCGTGCGGCCTCCGCAGCCGAGCTGGGGCAGCCTGATCGCCACCGGCCAGCAGTACCTCTCGCTGGCGCCGTGGATCGCGCTCGCGCCGAGTTGCTTCCTCTTCATAACGGTGACGTCCCTCAACCTTCTTGGCGACGCGCTGCGTGCGCGTCTCGATGCTCGCTAAGGGCTGGAAATGATACGGACGCAAACGACCGGCTTGTCTGACGCGCCGACGAACGGCACAGGAGTAGCGACCGGAGCACCGCTGCTGACGGTCGATAATCTTCACGTGACCTTCCAGGTCCGCGGTGGAGAGCTGCGCGCGGTTGACGGGGTCAGCTTCGAGCTTCGAAAAGGACGCACGCTCGGCATCGTCGGCGAGTCCGGCTCGGGTAAGTCCGTCACCG
>Ga0209483_1001072_pt1 | contig 21513 bp, 21 predicted proteins | sample NGEPerA_FD_184508 | JGI IMG/M metagenome (GOLD analysis project Ga0209483, IMG submission 184508) | Arctic peat soil microbial communities from the Barrow Environmental Observatory site, Barrow, Alaska, USA - NGEE PermafrostL2-A... | ecosystem: Environmental > Terrestrial > Soil > Wetlands >... | reverse complement strand
CTTGAAAACCGGCGGGGGTGCAAGCTCCTCGTGGGTTCGAATCCCACCCCATCCGCCACCATAATATATTGAAATCGAATACGGATTTCCAATTTACCGGCCCCTTCTCCCAGCCAATAGGTGAATCAAATGTGAAACGGGAATCCCAAATCGATTCAAGCCAACGCATCGCACTTTAGACGTTGAATTCACCGCTGACGGACGCCAAGCTTGCTCTTTCCGCAACCATCCCGGCGATGGCGGAACCCCATTTCCGCCACGGATTCCGGTCTGCGCCGGGCTGGAGCTTTAGGCGGCGTCGGCCAATTCACCGTCCGGTACGCAATGGCGGGCGGGATCGAGGAAGATCGTCGTGCGCTTCAGGAGGCGGCGGGCGTCGGGGTCGAACGGCTCGCGGCGGTGCATCGTGAGGCCGTTGTCCCACATCACCAGATCGCCAACCCGCCAGTGATGGGTGTAGACGAATTGCGGCGCGGTCGCGGCCTCGTAGATCTCGGTGAGGAGGGCGCCGCCCGCTTCCGCCGTCATCCCGTCGATGCCGATTGTGGTCGTCGAGTCGAGATAGAGCGATTTCGCGCCCGACGCGTTGGTTTGCACCAACGGATGGGTGATCTGCGGGGTCTTGCGCTTCGCCTCTTCCGAGATCGCCTTGTCCTTGTCCTGGTAGCCGGCAAGCCGCTTTGAATAGTCGAAGACCCCGCGGCTGCCGTCGATCGCGCGCTTCAAGCGCTCCGGCAGCCCGGCATAGGCGGCGCGCAGATCGACCCAGGAAGTGAGCCCGCCGTCGGGCGGCAACTCGAGTGCGTAGAGCACCGCGCCGGTCGCCGGGTTCAGCATATAGGACTGGTCCGAGTGCCACTGAATTTCGCCGTCGCCGAGCCCGCCGATAGCCCGCGACTGGCTGTCGCGCAGGTTCGAGATGAGGCCGATCTCGGGCACCCTCGGCGATGCCCAGTCGGTGCGCACGGTGCGCTCCAGCCGGCCGAAGAGCGCGCTGAAATCGGCCAGCTCCTGCTCGCCGAGCGCCTGGCGGCGAAACACCAGCACCGGCGAGCCGGACCACGCCTCGCGCAGTGCGGCGACGGTCGCGGCGTCCTGGCGTTCCCATAGATTGAGGCCGATGACCTCCTGCGCCAGGGTCGGGTGCAGCTTGCGGGTTTCGAGCATCATTGCGTCCTTCGTCGGCTGCCCTGATGATCCACTTCCGGTGCGGCGACGCAAGACACATGCGATGAACCACGACGACGGCTATTCCGACGCGTATCTGCGCGACATCCTGACGAACGCCCGCACGATCGCCGTGGTCGGCGCGAGCCCGCGGCCGCACCGGCCGAGCCACGGGGTGATGCGGTTTCTGCAGCGCCACGGCTACCGTGCGATCCCGGTCAACCCGTTCGCCGCCGGCAGCGAAATTCTGGGTGAGCGGGTTTACGCGAGCCTGGCGGACATCGCGGAGCCGGTCGACATGGTCGACATCTTCCGCCGCAGCGAAGCGGCCGGCGCGGTCGTCGACGAAGCGATCGCAATTGGCGCCAAGGCGGTGTGGATGCAGCTCGACGTGCGGGACGACGGGGCGGCGGCGCGGGCCGAGGCCAAGGGTCTCAAGGTCGTGATGGATCGCTGCCCGGCGATCGAGATCCCGCGCCTCGCCCTCGGCGCGCGCTAAACCGGATGGCCAAATCGACCAGCCTGGCCGGCCGCGAGCGTCGCGGCTGGAAGTTTGTGCGGGCGCGGCCCCGGCTTTACCTGGCGATCGCCGCCGGTGTCGCGGCCGCGCTGCTCATTCCCGCATCGCTGTCGCCGATGCGCCGGGCGGTGACCGGCTGGGATTTCGGCATCGCCGTCTACCTCGGGCTGCTCCTGCAGATGGCGGTGCAGGCGACGCCGCAATCGATGAGCCGGCGCGCCCAGCTCGAGGACGCGACGCGCTGGCTGTTCCTCACGCTGATGGCGGGGGCGGCATGGTTCAGCATGTTCGCGCTGCTGAGCTTGCTGCACGACGCGCACGGCGCGAGCGGCCACCTCTCGCTCGAGCTAACCCTGCTCGCCGGGGCGACGATCCTCTTATCCTGGCTGTTGGCGCACACCACCTTCGCGCTGCATTACGCGCACGATTACTACGCCGACCTGGCCGCCAAGCGGCCGAAGGGGTTGCTGTTTCCCGGCGACGAACGCGAGCCCGATTACTGGGATTTCCTCTATTTCTCGTTTGTCGTCGGCATGACCTGCCAGGTCTCGGACGTGCAGGTCGCGACCCGCTTCTGGCGGCGCCTGGTGCTGGCGCACGGCATCGTCGCGTTCCTGTTCAACACCGTCGTGCTGGCGCTCAGCATCAACCTGCTGGCCGGGCAGCTTTAGTCCGACCGCACCAGGATTTAGCGGGCATCGTGGGTCTGGCCGTGCGAGGTTGCGCACGGGCCAATGGGGTCGGAATCGTCGCACGGGCCGGTCGTGTCGCCACCGCAACCCGCAAGAACGAAGATCAGCGCCACCAATGCCAGCAGTTTAGACATAGCTATGGAAAATAGCACAACAGCACACGCGCCGGGACGCGATTGCCAGCGCCACACCAAGAGTTGATCGAGCACCCGACGCCGTTTGGGCCACCCGATGGCGGTCAATGCGACATCAGCACCGGGACGGTCATCCCCTGGAGGATGCCGCGGCTGACGCCGCCAAGCACGAATTCGCGCAGCCGCGAATGGCCCCAAGCGCCCATCACCACGAGGTCGGCGGTGAGGTCGGCGGCGCTCGACAGGATGATGTCAGCGACGGGCGTGCCGGCCGAAACCGTCACCTCGGCGGCCGCCTTGACCCCGCGGCGCTGCAGCGCCGCGACAACATCGGCGGCGGCGAGGTCGGGGATGCCGCCCGCGTCGCCGCGATCGACCTCGAGCACGGTCACCGCTTCGGCGCCCTCGATGAGGAACATCGCGTCGTGCAGCGCGCGCGCCGATTCGCGCGTGCCGCTCCAGGCGACAAGCACGCGGCGGCCGAGCTCGGCGAAGTCGCCGGCATAGGGAACGACCAGCACCGGCCGGCCGGCGGCGAGCACGACCTCCTCCGGCCGCAAGCTGTTCGCGTCGGCGGCGGGATCGGGCTGGCCGAGCACGACCAGATCGTGCAGCCGCGCCAGCGCGATGATGCTGCCGTTCAGGTCGGCCTCGCGCGAGAGCCAGTCGCCGGACAATTTCGCCCGGGTGAGTTCCTGGCGAAATGCCGCCTCCGCCTTGGCGGCCTCCTCGCGCTGCGCGCCCATATAGGCATCGACGAGCTGCGCCCAGCCACTCATGTCGGCGAAGGCGGTGCTCGGCAGGCCGGTGGCGAAAAGCCCGGTGAGGCGCAGTTCGGCCCGCTTCGCCAGCGCCGCGACCGGCGCCATGCGGCGCGCCACTCCCGCCGCGGTGTCGGTGACGACGAGGACATCTTGGATCGGCATCGCTTCCTCCTCGGCTGAGCGGCGCGGCTACGGACCCGCCGCCTCGCGACACACGGCGATCCGCCGATTGCTGCCTACCGTGTAGAACAACGGCGCGGGCGACAGATCGCCGCCGCGCATGGCGATCGCCCGCGCCAGCATGAACTGGCTGACATCGCGCAGCGGCTCCAGCTTCTCGCGGCCGATCGGATGCCAGCGAACATCTTCAAGCTCGTCGCTCGGCTGCGGATCGCCGACGACATCGGAGCCTTCGCCCAAAAAGAACCGCGTGTTGAAACGGCGGAACACCCGCACCGGAGTGATCGCGCGGCCGACATAGCGCAACCGGTCGATCGCCGCGACCACGCCCGCCGCGGCATAGGCGGCGGCTACGGGCGTCTCGGGGCGCGGCGCCAGCGGCGCGTCGACGGCACGGCCGAACAGTACGCCGGCCTCCTCCCAGGTCTCGCGCAGCGCCGCTCGCGCGCAACGCACGAGGCGCGGCGGCAAGGCCTCGGCGCCGCGTTCGATCCGCCACGGACGATAGTCCTCGGCATCGACCGCGCCGCCGGGAAATACGTACACGCCCGGCATGAAACGCACGGTGAGCGGGCGGCGGCCGGCCAGGAGCTCGAGGTTGCGCCCCTCGCCGCGCAGCAGGATCAGCGAGGCCGCGTCCCGCGCGCGAACCGCGACGGGCTGCGGCCTCACCTGATCGATGACATCGCTCATCTTACCCTTTCCATCGTGCCGGCTCGACCCGCGGGCCCTCGGCAGGGCCGGTCCGCGGCAGCTCCGGAAAATCCCGGTCTGATCCGCAGAGGGGGATGAAGATTGAAAAGCCGGGGTTACCGCTCAGGCTCAGCCACCGCCGCCGACCACGGCGAGAGCGCATCGGAGACGCCGTGATTGGTGCCGTCCTCGCCGCGCAGCACGAGGTTGGGGCAGGCGAATTGCGCCGGCCACACGGTGTGCTCGACGATTTGGGCGCCGCGCCTCCCCTTCAGCCGGTCGATCACCGCTTCCGGCAGCCGCCGGTCGATCGCCAGCCCCTCCTCGCCGCTGACATCGATGCGCGGGTGATGTGCCGCCTCGTCCGCGCCCATGCCGAAATCGACAATGAAGCTGGCAAGCTGCAGCACCGAGCCCAGGATGCGCCTGCCGCCCGAGGCGCCGACGCCGAAGCGCGGCCGCCCGTCGCGCGCGACGATCAGCGGGCACATATTGGTGAGCGCCCGCTTGCCGGGACCGATCGAATTCGGACGGCCGGGTGCCGGGTCGAACCACATCACGCCGTTATTCATCAGGATGCCGGTTTGCGGCAGCACGTAGCGGCTGCCGAAGGTCGACAGCAAGGTCGTGGTCAGCGCCGCGATGCCGCCTTCGCGATCGACCGCGGTGATGTGCGTCGTACAGCTCTCGGCCGCCGGCTCTCGGTCGCCAAGCCCCTCGAGCCGCGCGGCGTAGGCCTGCTGCAGGGCTTCGGCGACCGCCTCGAAATAATTGGCGTCGGGGCGCTTGGCGAAACTCTTGCCCTCGAGCCGGTCGAGCACGTCGGCCAAGGTCGGCGCCGCGGACAGGCCGCGCGCCGCCTGGAACGCGTAGCCGCGATATGGGATGTCGAGCGTCGGCACGATGCGCGGCCGGCAATCCGCCAGGTCCTGCGCCGCGAGCACGCCGTCCGCGGCCTTTGTGTCGGCGACGATCGCAGCGGCGATGTCGCCCGTGTAGAGATCCTCCGGCCCCTGCTCGGCAAGCCGCGCCAGGGTGTCGGCGAGGCGGCCCAGCGGCAGCACCGGCGCGGCGCCGCTCGACGGCACGACCGGCGGCAGGCCGTCGGGCAAATAGATGCGCCGGCTTTCGTCATAGCGCCGCAGATCGGCGGCGAAATTCGCGATGCGCAGGGTCGCGTACCAATCGACCGGCAACCCCTCTTTCGCCAAGGCGACCGCCGGGGCGACGAGGTCGCGCCACGGCAGCCGGCCGAACCGCTCGATCGCTCGCGCGTAGCCGCGCACCGCGCTCGGCACCATGAACGACAGCGGCCCGTGCACATTGCGGTCGTCGACCACTTTGGACCAGGTAAACAGCTCGGTACGGCTCTCGCCGGTCAGTGGAAACAGCGCCGGATCGAGCCCCATCGGCGCGACCGGTCCGAAATCGACGACCTCGGCGCGGGCGCTGCCCGCCGGATGGACGACCATGAAGCCGATGCCGCCGAGGCCGCTGTTCCAGGGCTCGCGCACGGCGAGGGCGAAGGCCGCAGCGACGACCGCATCGACCGCGGTGCCGCCGGCGGCGAGGATATCGGCGCCGACCTGCGCGGCGGCTCCGTTCTGCGACGCGACGACGCCGCCTTTGGCCGAGACTGCCGGCTTGCGGACGAGCCAGTTCTGCGTCAGGCCGTCCATGTCAGGTGATCTCGACCGAATCGACCCGGTTGCCGTAGAAGGCATAGTGCCCGGCAAGCCCTTGGGTCTCGTCATAGGGGCTCTCGTAGCCCCAGACGGCGTTTTCCGAGCTCTTGCCGCCGAATTCGATCGTCCAATACGAGGCGGTGCCCTTGAACGGGCAATAGGTCGTGTGCTCGGTCTTTTTCATCAGATCGAGCCGCATGTCCTTCGCCGGGACGTAGTGGACCGGGCCGTGGCCCGTCTCCTCGACGCGCAGGGTCGCGGCGCTGTCGGCAACAACGGCTCCGGCGAAGCTGACGCGCACGCGATGATTATCGGGATGAAGATCGACGCGATGCTCGGGCTTCTTGACCCAGCCAGGGGCGGGGTTCGCCATGGGAGGCTCCTATCTCGTGGTCTCGGAGGGCGGCGCCTTGCGCCAGTTCGCGGCGCTCGGCTGCTTGTCGCAATTGAACGAGGCGACGCAGTTATCGTAAAACTGCGAGCCCTGCAGCGGACCGCACTCCTTCTCGATCCGGTGAGCGCGGAACGCTTTGTTGGTGCAGGTGAGCGCCTGGTATTGCTGGCTCGACCTGACGTTTTGCTCAGGCGTCTCGTTGACCATGGGCGTCTGCGCCGAGGCGCTGACGGCGGCGCCGGCGAACGCCAGCGCGAACAGGATTGGTGCGTACCGCTTGGTCATCGTCTTCCCCTTTGGTTGCATCCCCACTCATGTGAAGATCGTGGCTCACCCGACCATCGTCAATCCGCCGCTGACGCTTAATACCTGGCCGGTGATGTAATCCGAGCCATCGCCGAGAAAAAACATCACCGCCTCGGCGATGTCCTCGGGCTGGGCGATGCGGCGAAACGGAATGGCGCGGGTCAGCGCCTCGCGCATGCGCTCGGGCTGGCGCTGGAAGAGCGGCGTGTCGGTCGGGCCGGGGCACACGCAGTTCACGTTGAGCTTGTGCCGCGCCATCTCGCGCGCCAGCGATTTGGTGAAGGCGATGAGGCCGCCCTTGGCGGCGGCATAGACGGTCTCGCCCATGCTGCCGACCCTTCCGGCATCGCTCGAAATGTTGACGATCTTGCCGGCCTGCGCCTCGATCATCGGCGGCAGCACCGCGCGGGTGAGGCGCACCGCGCCCAGCAGATTGATCGCGATCAGATCGTCCCACATCTCGGGCGGGTTCTCGATAAACGGCTGGATGCGGTCCCAGCCGGCGCCGTTGACGAGGCCGTCGACGCACGGAACCTGTCTGTGGACCGCGTCGGCAAAGGCGGCGATCGATTCCGGCCACCGCAGATCGAGCGTCAGGAAATCGGCGGCATGCCCCGCGCCGCGCGCGGTCTCGGCGGTTGCCTTGCCGCCCGTCTCGTCGACATCGCCGATGAAGACATGCGCGCCTTCGCGCGCCAGGAGAAGCGCCGTCGCGCGGCCGATCCCGGAGGCGCCGCCGGTGACGATGACGGCGCGGCCCTGCATCTCCATGCGCTCCTATCCTTCGCGATCATTGTCGGCCGTTCGGCGCCAATGCTAGGCGTCGTGCGGCTCGGGGACAACGGCGTCGAGCGCCGCTCTATTTCGCGGCGCCAACGCGCAGTCGACGAGAACGCGGCCGAGTTGGTGGGCGGCAAGGTCGCGCCGCCGCGAAACGCCGCCCGCTCCCGACCAGATCGCGTAGTCGCTGCGCCAATCGTCGAAGCCGAGATGGCTAAACGCGCGAGGGAGGCTCGGCAGGTGGTCGCCGTAAAAGCCGAGCAGCGCGTGCGGCTGCCGCTGCTCCAGCCCGTCGATCAGAAGGCGCAGCAGCACGTCGGATTGGCGCAAACCGGCAAGGTAGCGGAGCAAATGCTGCCGCTGCGGAATGTGACGGCCAATAAGCGCGCTAATGTCGTCAATCCGTTGGCCCGGCTTGACCCGTGGGCCTTCAGTCCACGGACTTAATCCGTGGGCATTCACGCCTTCTTCCGGCCAACCGTTCGCTAATAAAGCCGTGCACTCCCGCGACAAGCCCGGGGGAAGGGAATGGCTTTTAAGCCAAGGGCCGTGATTGCCCATCGTGATCGCGAAGATGAAGACGCGCGGACCGCTGTTCTCGATGATACGCAGGATATGCGCGGCGAGCTCGGGGTCGCTCTGATAGGGCGGCGTGCGCGACCCGCCCAGCGTCTCGCGGCCGAGGAATTGCTCGAACCCGAGCGCCGGCATCGCCAGGTCGCGTCGGAAAAAGCGCCGATCGAACGGGTGCAGGCAGATGGTGCGGTACCCCGCCTCGCGCAGCCGCCAGACCTGCGAGCGGATCGGCACGCGGGCCAGCGCGTGATACGGGTTGAACCGATCGTAGCCGAGCGCGGCATCGTCGATCCCGGTCAGGCTCGCGAACTCGGCGCGCATCGTGTTGGCGCCCCAGGCGGGGACATCGAGCCGGCCGTACGCGCCGCCGTCGCAAGCGGCTTCGTAACCGGCGAGGAAGTCCCGCGGCAGAGTCGGCAATGCGCGGCGGGCGTTGAAGAACGATTCGCATTGGATGAGGACCACCGGCCGCATTCCGGCCGGGCGGATAGGCGCAGAGCGCGGCGCGAGCCGGGCCTGGCGCAGCGGCCGCTCGGCGCGGGCGACAATGCCGTGGACGATCAGCATCGCCACCGGCCCCAGCCGCGCGGCATCGGCGAACGGCTCCCCGGTCGGGTGCAGGCGCCGCAATGCCCGCGCCGCGCCGCCAAGCCACGGTTCGCGGCCCAGCCGCCGCAGCAACGCGGCGACAAGGACAAAAAGGGCGAGCGCGCCCAGCGGGTGCGGCGCCATCAGCGCCGGTTCGGCGAGGAGCAATGAGCCTCCGGCGAAAATGGCCGCCGCCACGCCGCCGAGCACCAATCCGGTGCCGGCGAACGGCAAATAGAGCTGCGGATGGGTGAAGACTTGCGGCAGCTCGGACAGCGCCGAAAAGACGATCGGCTCGCGCAACGTGTCGCGCATGGTGCGGTCGACGAAGGCGAACCCGGCGCCCAGTGCAAAGACGACCGCCCCGGCGAAGACCGGTCGGCCGCAAGCGACGAACGCAACCAAGGCGACGAATGCCGGCGGCGCGGCGTCGAGCCACGTCGAGACGGTAAAACCTTCCGCCCCGGCGACCCGGCGCGGTGCGGTCCAGCCTGCCAGCGCAAAGACCAAACCAAGCGCTCCGTGCCACAGGTCGCTCACGTCACGCGGCTACAAAAGGGGAGATGGCGCACGATCGCATCGCCCATCGCCGCCGACGATCCATCGCGTCGCGGCGGCGCATGCTACCGATCACCACCGCGCGGAATGCCATCGCGGAAACATCAGAAGCCGCAAGGCTTCGGCCAGAATCCCCTGCAGCCGGCGGGCGCGAACGACCAAACCGGGCCGCCACAATTCGGGTCGCGACAGACGGTCGATCACGGTTTCCGGGCCGCAGGGGCGCCGGGTTAGCGGGTCGAGATAACGCGCGTAGAGGATCAGCGCGCCCGCCGCCAATTCCTCAAGCGAGAGGGTGCGGCCACGGTCCCAGCGCTCGACATCGCGCGTGAGGCCCCAACCGGCATAAAACGGCTTGCCGTAGACGGTAACCGGCACGCCGCGCAGCAGCGCCTCAAACCCGCAGAGAGAGGTCAGCGTATGCAGCTCGTCGATCTCGCCGAGCAGGGCCGCGATCGATCCGCGCCGCACGATGGCGTCGGCATAGCGCCGCGCCATCACGTCGCGGATCGCGCCTTTGCGATGCCCAGCGACGACATCGGGATGCGGCTTGTAGACGATGAAGGCGTCCGGGTTGAACGCGCGGATGCGCGCCAGCAAGTCCAAATTGGTGCGGATATCGCCGCCGCCGAGGCGCACCGACAAATCGTTCTCGACTTGGCCGGGCACGAGAAGGCGGCGGCGACCGGGAGGCCAGGCAAGGTGCGGCCGAGGGCCGGCCAGATTGTATTTGGTGACGCCGCCGGCGACGAGCCGATTGGTCAGCCGCCGCGCCCGCGCCACCAGCGCCGCGTCGAAATCGGTCTGGCGCAGAATGCGTTCGAGTTCGCTCTCCCGACGGGGATCGAAATGGATGCCGGAATCGTCGACGACGATCGATACGCCCGGCAGGAAATCGGAGCCGAGACCGACCGAGCGAATGAACCCGTCCTCGACGCGGATCAGGGGAACGCCGTGCGTGGCGGCAGCCTCGGCAAGCCCGCGGGGCTCGCGCGTCGCCCAGACCGCGATCGCTCCGCCGCGCGCCTTCGCCGCAATGATCGCGCCGGAAATGGTGCGGCGGAACACGGGGCGACCCGTCGCGCTCGCGAGAAACTCGGCGATACGCCGGCGCTTCCACCATGACATGCCGAGGCAAACCGCGATCTCTCGGTTCATTGCCGAGACTCCTGGGCGCTCACAGTTCCAGAGGGTACTTCGCCAGTGGGCTGCGGGCTTGTCCAACAAAATCGCGCGAAAGTTGCCCGAAGCCTGCCGCGCCGCGTCCGCAGTTGCCTCGACCCGCCCGGTCCGCCTAATTTGCGCGGCCGGGGCGGCGACACCGAGAGGCGACGTAGGGCAATGAAAGTGCTGGTGACCGGGGGCGCCGGGTTTATCGGCTCGGCGGTGTGCCGGCTGTTCGTCGCCGAACTCGGCGCGACGGTCCTCAATGTCGACAGGCTGACCTATGCCGCCAACCTCGCCTCGCTGCGTCCGCTCGAGAACCATCCGGGCTACGGCTTTCACCGCGCCGATATCTGCGACCGGCCGACCATCGCCAAGCTGATGCGCGAGTTCATGCCCGATGCGGTGCTGCACCTCGCCGCGGAATCGCATGTCGACCGCTCGATCGACGGGCCGGACGATTTCATCAAGACCAATATCGACGGCACCTTCGCGATGCTGACCGCGGCGCGGTCCTATTGGGAGAAGCTGCCGCCGGCGCGCGCCAGGCGCTTTCGCTTCCATCATGTCTCGACCGACGAGGTGTTCGGCGCGCTGGGCGCGCGCGGCAAGTTCACCGAGACGAGCCGCTACAAGCCGAATTCGCCCTACGCCGCGTCGAAAGCCGCCTCGGACCATCTGGTGCGCGCCTGGCACGAGACCTTCGGGCTGCCGGCGGTGATCAGCAATTGCTCGAACAATTACGGGCCGTTCCACTTCCCGGAAAAGCTGATCCCGCTGACGATCCTCAAGGCGCTGCACGGCGAGCAGATCCCGGTCTACGGCAAGGGCGACAACGTCCGCGACTGGCTTTATGTCGACGACCACGCGCGCGCGCTGCACGCGATCATGACCGAGGCCAGGCCGGGCGCGAGCTACAATGTCGGGTGCGACGGCGAACGCACGAACATCGCCGTCGTGCGGCAGATCTGTGCGCTGCTCGACGAGATGCTGCCGGGTTCGCCGCATCGTCCCCACGACAAGCTCATCGCTTTTGTCAAAGACCGGCCGGCGCATGACCGGCGCTATGCGATGGACGCCAAGAAGCTGCGCCGCGAGCTCGGCTGGGAGCCGCAGGAGAGCTTCGATACCGGATTGCGCAAGACCGTCCGCTGGTATCTCGACAATCGCTGGTGGTGGGAGCCGATCTGGTTCGGCCGCTATCAGGGCGCACGGCTGGGCGCGACGTCCGAGGCAGCCGCGGCTGGCTGATGATCATTTCTTTACCGTCTCCCCCGCGAAAGCGAGGGCAGCAACCGCTCCGTCGCCCTTTCGCGGGAAAGGCGATTAGATTGCTGTAGATTTTCGGAAGGACCCGAGACGATGAGCGGCTTTGCCTATATCAATTTGTTCGCCAAGCATGTGCCGGCCCCGGCGGTGCGGTTCGCGGGCTATCCGAAATACAATTTCATCGGCGGGCACAACGACCCGACCTTGATCCCGGTCGAGGGGCTGATCGAGGCCGCCGCCAGCGCGCTGCGCAAGGAAGGCTCCAAGCTCGCGATGTACACCGCGGCGCAGGGCTCGCAGGGACATCTGGGGCTGCGCGAGTTCGTCAAGAGCAAGGCCAAGCTGCGCGGCATCGACTGCTCGACCGACGACATCCTGATCACCGCCGGCTCGGGCCAGGGGATCGACCTGATCAACGCGGTGATGCTGGAGGCCGGCGATACGGTAATTCTCGAAGAATTCTCCTATGGCGGCGCGATCAACAAGCTGAAGCGCGAGGGCCAGAAGATCGTCGGCGCGCCGCTCGACGAGGAGGGCATCAAGATCGACGCGCTCGACAACATCCTCGCCGATTTGCGGGGCAAGGGCGTCACCCCAAAATACATCTACACGATCCCGACCATCCAGAACCCGACCGGCAGCATCATGCCGCTGGAGCGCCGCCGGCAGCTTCTCGCGGTGGCCGAGAAATACGGCACGCTGATCTTCGAGGACGAGTGCTACGCCGACCTGATCTGGGGCGGCGCCAAGGCGCCGCCGGCGATCTACTCATTGGACCGCGACCATGTCGTGCATATCGGCTCGTTCTCGAAGACCCTGTCGCCCGCGCTGCGGCTCGGCTACTGCATCGCCGATTGGGGGTTGATGAGCCGGCTCATCGGCGCGCGTTCCGACAGCGGCTGCGGCGCCTTGGAGCAGATGGTCGTCGCCGAATATTTTTCGCAGAATTTCGGCGAGCACGTCGGCGAGCTCTCCGAGACCTTGAAGGGCAAGCTCGACACCATGGTCGAGGCGCTGGAGCAGGAGTTCGGCACCGCGGTCGAGCCGTGGGTGCCGAAGGGCGGCATCTTCCTGTGGATGAAGCTGCCCGACGAAGTCGACATCATGAAGCTGGTAAAGCCGGCCGCCGATGCCGGCATCGCGCTCAATCCCGGCCCGGAATGGGCGGTCGAGGGTTCGGATTCCGGGTCGAGATTGCGGCTCTGTTTCGCGCTGACCTCGAAAGAGGAAATCCGCGACGGCGTCGCCGCGCTCGCCAAGGTCTGCTTCGAGCAGACCGGCATTCCGGCGCAGAGCGGCAACATCCGCCGGACGCCGTGACGATGTCGCTTGCCAGGATCGACGCGGCGCTGCGCGAGGCGGCGGAGACCGGCGCCGTGCCGGGGGTCGTCGCGATGGCCGCGACCGCCGATGGCCCGCTGTATGAAGGCGCGTTCGGAGTGCGGCGGCTCGGCGCCGGCGCTGCCATGTCCGCCGACACGGTGTTCCGCATCGCCTCGATGACCAAGGCGATCACCTCGGTCGCGGCGATGCAGCTCGTCGAACAGGGCAAGCTCTCGCTCGACGGCCCGGTGCCGGCGATCGACCCGGCGCTCGCCGACCCACAGGTGCTGACCGGGTTCGACGCCGCCGGCCGACCGCAGCTGCGCCCGGCCCGGCGGCCGATCAGCTTGAAGCATCTGCTGACCCACACCGCCGGGTTCTGCTACGAGATCTGGAACCCCGACCTCGAACGCTGCGTCGCCGCCAGCGGCCTGCCGCCGATGGGCACCGGCAAACTCGCCGCGCTGCGCATGCCGCTGATGTTCGATCCGGGCGAGCGCTGGGAATACGGCATCAACATCGACTGGGTCGGCCGCCTCGTGGAGGAGGCCAGCGGACAGAAGCTCGACGCCTATTGCCGCGAGCATATTTTCGCGCCGCTCGGCATGAGGGATACCGGCTTTGCCGTTTCGGCCGAACAGCGCGCACGTCAGGCGAACGTGCACCAGCGCGAGGCCGACGGGTCGCTGACGCCGCAGCCGCTCGAAACGCCGATCGAGCGCGAATTCCTCGCCGGCGGCGGCGGCTTGTATTCCACCGCGGGCGATTACCTCGCCTTTCTTCAAGCGCTGCTGTGCGGCGGCGGCCCCATCCTTAACCCCGAGACGGTCGCGTCGATGGCGGACAACCACGTCGGCGGCCTGCAGGCCGGTATCCTGAAGACGAATGCCCCGTTGATGACCAACGACGTCGATTTCTTTCCCGGTCAGCGGGTGCGCTGGGGCCTTGGGTATATGTTGACGCTTGATCCCGGCCCAAACGGCCGCAGCGCCGGAAGCGTGACCTGGGCCGGGCTGTTCAACACCTATTACTGGCTGGATGCGAAGCGCCGAGTGGCGGGGCTGATCATGACCCAGATCCTGCCCTTCGCCGATCGCCAAGCGGTGGCGCTCTACGGCGCCTTCGAGCGCGCCGTCTACGCCGTTATCGGCGAGGCCTGAGCGGAGTGCAAACACGCCGTTCATTTTTTTGGCGCCCCCGCGAAAGCGGGGGCCCAGAGCCCCAAAGTCCGGACGGTTGCCCCTGGGCCCCCGCTTTCGCGGGAGTAACAAGGAGATTTTGGAGCGCGCTTCTCCCGCTCGTGGCGCTTGCGGCCTGCGGCGTAATACCGGCGCCGCCGGGTCCGCCATCGAACTTCATCGTCGTCAGCGATTTCAGCCTGCCCGAAGGCGTGGTTCACCTCGACCCGAGCTTCGGCTTCTCGCTTTACCGGGGCGAGCCCGGCGTGCCTCAGCGACAGCGCGCCGCGTCGATCGGGCGCGCGGTCGGGTTCCTCGTCACCGACACGATCACCGACCGGCTGCGCGCGCAGGGCTATGACGCGGTCAGCACGACGAACCCCAACCCGGCGCCGGGCTACCGCGCGCTGATCGTCAGCGGCACGTTCCGGGCGATCGACGAGGGCCAGCGCCGCCGTCCCGGCGCGGAGAACAGCGCGGTCCTTGCTCGGGTCGACATCAAGGCCGAGCAGCCGGGCGGCGCGATCCAGCCGGTACAAAGCTTCGCGGTCGATTCCCGGACCGCGCCGCAAACCCGCGTCACCGGCGGCGCGACAAAGCGCGAAACCGGGGTCGACGCCGACGCGGCGCGGGTCGGCGCCGAAATCGCCCGGGTCGTCGCGGAAGTCGCTCGCCGCAACAATTGGCTGCCCGCGGGACGCTGATGGCTTGCGGCGCCAGTAAAACTCACAATGAGGCAGTGAGTTAGTGAGATTTGCCGTCGCTCGAAATCTGCCTCGGCTTGTGCGGGCTCTCACGACCCTGGTACGGTGCCCTTTGGCAGGCCCTCGCAATAGCGCGCGATCTCGCCGGGCGTCGTGATCCACAGCGCGTCGCGGTGCTCCATGATGTGGCGGATCGCGCGGCGCAGGGCGCGCAGCCGAAACGGCTGGCCGGCGATGAACGGGTGCAGCGCAATCGAATAGACCAGCGGATATTTGCGCGACTGCTCGAGCATCTCGTCGAACTGATCGATCAGCATCTCGGCGAATTGCTGGCCGGTGTGGCGGCGATAGACAAGGCTCGGCGAGTCGTTAAGCTCGATCGGGTATGGCACCGACAAAATCGGGCCGGACCGCGTCGTCATCCAGATCGGCTGGTCGTCGAGCGCCCAGTCCATCACGTAGCGGTAGCCAGCCTCCTGCAAGAGGTCGAGCGTCACCGCGGTCTGCGCCAGCCACGGTCCGAGCCAACCCTCGGGCTTCTTGCCCGAAAGGCGCGTCACCACTTCGGTGCACTCGTCGATGAGCCGCGCCTCACCCTCTTCCCACAACACATCCTGGCGCTCGGAATTGGTGCGGCCATGGCCGACATATTCGTCGCCGCGCGCATTCATTCGTTCGACGATCGCCGGGCACTCTTCGAGGACGGCCGAATTGACGTTGTGTGCGCCGGGCACGCCGAACTCGTCGAGCAGGTCGAAATAATACCACAGGCCGACCCGGTTGCCGTAATCGCGCCAGGCGTAGTTGCGCTGGTTCTGCGGGCTGACTTCGCCGGTCGAGTCGCTGCCGATCCCGGCGCGGAAGGCAAAGAACTCGATGTTGTTGCAGAAAAAGACCGCGAGCCGCTTGCCCTCGGGCCAGTCATAGACCGGCCGCTGGTGGATCGGCACATAATCGTAGCGGCCGTGGCGGGGAAGGATCATAGCGGCGCCTCAAAAAGGCGTCATTCCGGGGACCGCGCGGAGCGGGGGAGCCCGAAACCCATGAACACCGACGAGGCCAATTGTCTGCGGGCGTCAGAACATAGATCGCCCGAGGTCCGTGTGCATGGGTTCCGGGTTCCGGCTGTGCCGCGTCCCGGAATGACATGAAATTACCGCCCCGTGAACACCGGGCGGCGCTTTTCCATGAAGGCGGTGCGGCCTTCGGTGTAGTCCTGGCTGGCGAAGCATTCCTCGACGACGCGCTTGCACAGCGCCATGTCGCGCTTCGACTCGTCCTTCAACGCCTCGCGGACGATCTGCTTGGCGGCACGCACGGTCAGCGGCGCATTGCCGGCGATCGTTGTGCAGTAATTGTTGACGTAGCTTTCGAGCTCGCCGTCGGGCACGACCCGGTTGACGAGACCCATGCCGAGCGCTTCCTCGGCGGTGAACTGGCGCGCGGTGTAGAAGATCTCGCGCGCATAGGCCGGGCCGACGATGTCGATCAGCTTCTTGATGCCGTCATAGGCATAGCCGAGGCCGAGCTTGGCGGCCGGGACGCCGAATTTCGAGCCCTCGGTGGCGATGCGGATGTCGCAGGCGAGCGCGGTCGCCATGCCGCCGCCGATGCAGTAGCCGCGAATCATCGCGATGGTCGGCTTCAAGGTTTCCTGGAGCCGGATTCGGGCGGTCTCGGAGACCTTGGCATAGGCCTCCGCCGCCTCGGCGCTGGCCCGCTTTTCCTTGAATTCCGAGATGTCGGCGCCCGAGACGAACGCCTTGCCGCCGGCCCCGGAGAGCACGACCACGCGGATCGCCGGGTCGCTCTCGAAATCCTCCATGATCTGCGCCACGGCCTGCCACATATCGAGCGAGACGGCGTTGTGCCGCGCCGGGTTGTTGAAGATGATCCGGCCGACTGCGCCGTCCTTTTCGGCGATCATCTTCGAGGACACGAGGGGCTGGTCGAGCATGGTGGTTCGCGCTCCTGATGGTTTCTCGTGACAGTCTGGCAGATCGATGGCTCCGGCGCATCCGCGCAATCCCGACAGTCCCGCTGCCTCAGCCGCCGGCAGCCCGCATCGCGGGACGCACCGCATCGGGCGGCATGCCCAGCGGGCGGTCGGGCCGCATCCATGCCGTCGTCACCACACCGATCAGCAAGAGGCCAAGCGACACGCCAAAGGGCAACGTCCAGCTTCCCGTAAGATCGAGAATGCGGCCGAAAACCACCGGCGACAGGATGCCGGCAACCGCGCCGGCGGCATTCATCAGCGCGCTGGCGGAGCCGGCGTAATCCGGGGCGATGTCCATCGACACCGTCCACATCGGCGCGATAGCGGATTCGAGGAAGAAATAGGCGAAGGTGAACCCCGCCGCGCCGACGATCAGATTATGCACCAGCATCGCCGGTACCAGCGACGCCAACGCCAAGATCATGCACACCGCGATCAGCAGCGAGCGCGCGATCTGGCGGCTGCCGGTGCGGTTCAAGAGCCAATCGCTGACGACGCCGCCGACGGTGTCGCCGATCATCCCGGCGAGAAAGGTGCCCGAGACAAAGAAGGCCGAGCCTTTCAGGTTGAGCCCGTAATTGTGCAGAAACAGGGAGGGCATCCAGGTGACGAACAGCCAGCCGGTCCAGCCCATGCAAAAATAGACGATCATCGTCGGCAGCATACGCGGGATCAGCACCCGCCACGGCACCTGCCCGGAGCGGAACTTGCGCTCGGGGTCCGCGGTCGGCAATTCGGCCAACTCGGCCGCGCTCATCCCCGAGTGCTCGCGCGGGTCGTCGCGGAAATACCACAGCCACAGCATCGCCCAGAGCGCCGAGAGCGAGGCAAGGAGGACAAACGACCAGCGCCACGACAGCCAAATGATCAAAAAGGCGACGACCGGCGCGGTCACTGCCGCGCCGAGCCGCGACGCCGAGTGCGTGATCCCCTGAGCGACGCCGCGCAGCGATCCCGGCATCCAGCGGGTCATCGCCCGCGTCGCCGCCGGCAGGGTCGCGCCCTCGCCCATGCCGAGCACCAGCCGCACGGCAAACAGCGAGACAAGACCGACGACGGCGCCGGTCAGCAACGTCGTCAGCGCCCACATAAGCGCGCAGACCGCAAGCGTCCAGCGCGAGCCGTAGCGGTCGGCAATCCAGCCGCCGACCAGCTGAAACGCCGCATAGGAATAGTTGAACGCCGAAAACGCGACGCCGAGCTCGGTATTGCTGAGCCCGAGATCCTTTTGGATCGATCCTGCCGCGGCGGCCAGGTTCACCCGGTCCACATAGAGGATGAAATACATGATGCAGAGGACGAGCAGGAAGTTCCTGGTCGCCCGGCCGCGTATCACAAACATGGTCGGCTCCTGCCCCGCCACTCGAGTACGGCGGGGATTATGCGAGGAGGGCGGCCGAGCCGCCCTCGGCTCTCTTATGCGGTCAGATCGCGCCGGCCGTCCGCAGATCGGCGATGTCGGCCTGGTTGTAGCCGAGATCGCGCAGGATCTCGTCGCTGTGCTCGCCGAGGTCGGGGGTGGCGTAGCGCATGCGGGCCGGTTCCGGCGTCTTCATCATGTTGATCGCCTGGCCGACGACCTGCAATTCGCCGAGCCGCTTGTGATCCATCGGCCGCGCCATTTCGAGGTGCTGGACCTGCGGGTCGGCGAAGGTCTGGTCGATCGTGTAGAGCGGGCCGCACGGCACGCCGACCTCGTTCAACAGCTCGACCCAATAGATGCTCGATTTCTGCTTGGTGATCTCGCCCAGCACCTCGTTGAGCTTCTTGCGGTTCTTCGAGCGCTGCGGGCCGGTTGCGTAGTCGGGGTCGGTCAGCAGATGCTCGGCGCCCGCCGCCTCGCAAAACCGCTTGTAAAGGTTGTCGCCCGAGGCGGCGATGTTGATCTGCCCGTCGGCGGTCGGGAAGAGGCCGGTCGGGATGCCGGTCGGGTGGTCGTTGCCGGCCTGCTTGGCGACCTCGCCGGCCTGCAGCCAGCGCGACGCCTGGAAGTCGAGCATGAATATCTGCGCTTCGAGGAGCGAGGTGTGGACCCACTGCCCCTCGCCGGTCTGCTCGCGCTCGATCAGCGCCATCATCATCGCCTGCGCCAAGAGGAGCCCGGCGCACAGATCGTCGATCGGGATGCCGACCCGCACCGGCCCCTGCCCGGGGAAGCCGGTGATCGACATCAGGCCGCCCATGCCCTGGGCGATCTGGTCGACGCCGGGGCGCTTGGCGTAAGGCCCGGTCTGGCCGAAGCCCGAGATGCTGCCGTAGACGATGCGCGGGTTGATCTTCTTCACCGACTCGTAGTCGACGCCGAGCCGGTGCTTTACCGTCGAGCGGAAATTCTCGACGATGACATCGGCCTTCGCGGCCAATTTCATAAAGATCGCGAGACCTTCCTTGGTCTTCAGGTTGAGCGCCAAGCTGCGCTTGTTGCGGTGCAGGTTCTGGAAGTCGAACCCTTCGCGACGCGAGCCGGTGATGTCGGTGGCGGAGGCGCCGGGCGGCTCGATCTTGATGACGTTGGCGCCCCAATCGGCGAACTGGCGCACCGCTGTCGGCCCGGCGCGGGCATGGGTCAAATCGAGCACGGTATATTTCGACAGCGGCAGGGATCCGATGCTCACGGCAGGTTTCCTCCAGGGATGGGAAGGCTGGCAGCTCGGCCGCAACTTTCGTCTTTCCCTCGGCCCAACGTCAAGTACGGCAGGCCGAAGCGGCTAATAGTACGCCGCGCCGCCGTTCACATGAATGGTCTGGCCGGTGATGAAACCGCCATCCTCGGTGACCAGGAACAGGCAGGTCGCGGCGATCTCGTCGACCTTCCCTTGCCGCCCGAGCGGGATGCCGGCGGCGTTTGGCGTGTGGCCCTGATACCATTCGGGATTGTCGCGCCGCGTATCGATGCTGCCCGGAGAAACGACGTTGACCCGAATATCGTGCGGGGCGAACTCGGAGGCGAGGCCCCGCGCGAGGCCGATCAGCGCCATCTTGGCCGCCGAGAGGTGGGCGCGGCCGCTGCCCCGGCCGGAAAACGCGCCGTCGCCGACAAAGAACAGGATGCGGCCGAATTTGTTCTCGACCATCGAGCCGACAAGGGCGCGCGTCAGGTATAGCGCGCCGTCGAGCACGACGCTCCGCACCTGCTCCCAGTCCTGGTCGGTCAGCTCGGTGAAGGGCTTGTGCGGCCGGATGGCGGCGTTGTTGATAAGGATGTCGACGCGGCCGAACTCGGAGAGCGCCTTTGCCGCCATCGCCTCGACCTGATCCTTCTTGCCCATATCGGCGATGATCGCGACAGCCTTGACCCCGAGCTCCCGGACCTCGCGCACCACCGCGTCCGCCTCCGCCTGGTTGGAGCGCGCATTGACGACGATTTGCGCGCCCTCGCGCGCCAGCTGCAACACCGTGGCCCGGCCGATATTGCGGCCGGAGCCGGTCACCAGCGCGACCTTACCGTCAAGCTTGCCCATCAGGCGCCTCCCTCCATCAGACCATCGAAAACCCAGCCCGCAGGTCAGTCCGACGCTTGTTCGCCGATTGCCGGTCCCCACCCCGCGCCGCGCCGGGTGATCCGCGCGACCGGCGCGCAGAGCAGCATGAGGCAGATCCCGAGAATGACAAAGCTCGCGCTCGCGCCCCAGCCGTCGGCGATAAACCCCATGACCGGCGGGATGACGATCGCGGCGAGGCGGTTCATCGTCTGCCGCAAGCCGACCACCGCACCTTGGCGATGGGGTCCGACCGCTTTCGCCTGAACCGAGAACATCATCGGCTGCACCACGCCTTGCAGCCAGCCGCGCAGGATCTGCGCGGCAAGCAGCAGCGCGTAGACGCCGCCGAGGAACGGGGTGACGCAGACCAGCACGATCGAGACGACGGTGCCGCTCAGCATGGTCTTTTGCGGGTTGCCGAGCCGCATCGCCCGCCCGGCGAACAGCGAGCCCAACCCGCTGAAAACCTCGATCGCGGCGAACAGGATGCCGATCGTCGTGCCGACCATCCCGATCCCGTGCAGATAAACGATATAAAGCGACGACTGGATGCCGTTGGTCGCGGTACGCAGGAAGATGATGGCCATCGTCGTCGCCACCGCTGGGATCGCCATCAGCGCAAAACACGCGGCGTAGTCGGATAGGCGGGGCAGCATGTCGCGCAGGCGCGCCCGCGCCGCCGCGGGCGCCGTACGCGGCTTTGCTTCGGGTGCGCGGAGCAGCGCCAGCGTCAGCACGATGCCCCATAAGGCGCCGATCATGTAGGACGGCCAGGCGCCGCCAAAATCCCAGGCCAGACCGGCGGCGAGCGGCGCGGCGGTCGTGCCGATCCGGGCGTACGCGCTGAACCGGCCGATGTATTCCGCCTCGCCCTCGGCCAATTGGGCAATCAGCGTCTGCGCCCCCGACCAGGCGAAGGACAGCGCTCCGCCATTGACAATCTGCAGCGCCAGCAGCGCCCAGAACCACGGCACCAGCGGAAAGATCGGCGCCAGCGCGATCGCCGACCAGACGAAGAACAGCGTCACCCGGCGAGTGCCGAAGCGGTCCATCAGCACGCCGACATGAATCGACAGGAACACCGCGAGCAGCGAGCGGCCGCCCACCAGCAAACCGATCTCGCCCGCGTTCATGCCGAGCGACAGGCCGTAGAGCGGGATCAGAAAAATATAAAAATCGGTATAGCCCATGCCGAACAGGCCGACGATGTAGATCGGCGTGGGGTTGCGCAGCCCAATTGGCCGGGCGGGGGGGTCGCTGCTCATCCTGGCGTCATAGTCCGGCTTTCTTGGCCGCGCCCCAAAACGCTTCGTCCGCAACCGTGGGGTGCGCCCCGGCCCGGGGCAGCCGACTTAGC
>Ga0209483_1001071_pt1 | contig 21574 bp, 16 predicted proteins | sample NGEPerA_FD_184508 | JGI IMG/M metagenome (GOLD analysis project Ga0209483, IMG submission 184508) | Arctic peat soil microbial communities from the Barrow Environmental Observatory site, Barrow, Alaska, USA - NGEE PermafrostL2-A... | ecosystem: Environmental > Terrestrial > Soil > Wetlands >... | reverse complement strand
GCGCACCACTTTGCGCACCGTCGCGCGCGACACCGACAGCGTCCGCACGATCTCCTTGATCGGCCGGCGCTGCTCGAAAAAAGCGCGACGTATCTGGCCGATCAAGTCCACGCCGATCATCCCCCACATGCCCTTCCCGGCCACCAAAGGCCAAAGGAACGGACACTGACACGCAACGTCTAAAGGGGTCGGGATTGGACGCGATTACCGCCCCTCAGGGGGTCACTATTGATCGCGAATTTACAAACGAGGCACGCTGCGCGCGCGGTTAAGGCATCTTCCGTACACCGGAGAGCGCGGCTGTCCGTCGCACAGAAATGGGCTTTCAAGTGTCTGAATTTAATAGTGAAACATGATGGCTAATCGACGGCGCACCGGCGACCCCGCCTTAGCAAGCCACGGACGAAACGGCCGCCGTATGCCCCGGCTCGAGCCGGTTTTCTGCTGGCGCGCCATTATTTTGATCTAAGCGCTTGATTTCGGTCAAACTTGATACACGCGAAATAGACACAAGACATCGCGAGAAACAGCCCGAAACTCCCATATTGACGGCTACTGATCCCGTTCCCAATTTGAACAGAAGAGGCCTTCCAGAGACAGCGACCCATTTGGCCGCGGTATTGGCCACAAGGCTTTGCCATGACCTCCCCCACACTCTCCCGCGTCGCGATCTACACCTGCATGTCGGCGCCGCATATGGCGCAAGACGCACGCTGCGAATTGATGCAGATGTGCGCATGGTGCGGCCACCATCAATATCTCGTGGTCGGTCAGTATCTCGACGACGATAGCGACGGCTCGGGCCGGCGACCGGAGCGTGTCCGTCTGATGCGCGCCGCCGCCCGCAAGCAATTCGATATGGTTCTGGTCTGGTCCCTCGATCGTTTCGACGCCAAGGGAGTGGGCAAGACCGCCCTCGACATCCAGCGCCTGGTCCGGTGCGGCGTTGGTTTTCGCAGCTTCGCAGAAGATCACCTCTGCACCGACGATCCACAGATTCGGCCGGTGCTGCTCCCCATCATCCTGTCTTTTGCAGAACTCGAAGAGCAGAAGGTCAGCAAACGGATCAAGGCTGGACTGCGGCATGCTCGCGCCAAGGGTAAGCGGCTCGGCCGCACGCCATTCAGCTACACAGAGATGCAAAGGTTGCAGGCGGCCCTCGATACCGGCGCCAACTGGCTCAAGGTCAGTCGGATGACGGGAATGCCCTACAGCACGGTGAAAAAATGGGCCCGCGAGCTTGGTCACGAGGCGCCAGGACGGGGCGCTTAATTGGTCATGGTGACCCGCCATCACGCCGAGGGGGCCGTAGCCCGACAATACGGTCTGCGCACTGATCCCACAGGTTCTGGGTCGATGCGCACAAGACGGGTATCCGCCTCCGTTCGACAAGCCCCTAAGACAAAGGAAAATTCTCCAGGTAAATTCCCTGCGCACAAATAGTCCGGCTTGGGCGCATGGAGGGACGAATGCGGGTGGCGATTTACGCGCGCGTCAGCACAGATGATCGCGGCCAAGACCCGGAGAACCAGCTTGCGCAGCTTCGGGCATGGTGTGCCGCAGCTGATCACGCGATCGTCGCCGAGTTCGTCGACCATGTCAGCGGGGGCAAGGGTGCTGACAAGCGTTCGCAATTCGCAGCCATGCTCGACGCCGCCCACAGGCGCCAGTTCGACATTCTGTTGGTGTGGGCGCTCGACCGGCTATCGCGCGAAGGCATGGTGCCGACGATCCTGCATCTCCAGCGGTTGGTGGCGGCCGGTGTCACTTTCCACTCCTATACCGAACCGCTGCTGAGCACGGATAACGAGGTGGTGCGCGACATCGTGCTCGCGGTCATGGCGTCGCTGGCGAAGATGGAGCGACAGAAGATCAGCGAGCGGACTAAGGCCGGTCTGGAGCGCGCGAGGGCGAAGGGCAAGCGCCTCGGCCGAGCCCCGTTCAGCCGTGCCAACTGCGAGAAACTAAGCAACGCGCTTGATACAGGCATGAGCTGGCACGCTGTGAGTATCGCCGTGCACATCCCGTACAGCACGGTGCGCAAGCATGCGCGGCTGCTGGGTTATGAGCCGCCAGGACGCAGCGCCTGCTGAGGTCCGGCGCGATCGGCAAAGCGCATGGTGATGGCGACAGACCCTCCGCCTTACCAATTAGACGAACGCGCCAGAGAAAATGACCCCGCCCCCTGTTGCTTATATCGAAATCCGGCTTTCCAATCGAAAAAGCTCTTCGCGACTATATCAATTTTTGGGACCCCTCTCTCCGCGGTCTGGCGCGCGAACAGAGCCGCCTCTGACTTCTAGCGATTTTTGGATTTTTCGGATGAATGGGTCCAATCCATCTCCACAATAGGGTACCCAGACCACCTCCAGGGAGGAAGCCGATGAGCCGATTTCCGCTGAGAATGGCGGCGGCCGCAGCCACGCTGCTGATCTGCCTCGGAAGTAGTGCCGCCCTCGCGCAAAAGCCGGGCGGGGTGCTGAAGATGCCGAACTTCGCCAGCCCGGCCAGCATGTCGATCCACGAGGAAATCACCCGCGCAGCGGTCAATGCGCTGATGCCGGTGTTCAACAACCTGGTGCTGTTCGATCAGCACAAGGCGCAGAACACGATCGACACGATCGTGCCCGACCTCGCCGAGAGCTGGTCGCGGGATGACGCCAAGACCGCGCTGACCTTCAAATTGCGTCACGGTGTCAAATGGCATGACGGCGAGCCCTTCACCGCCGCCGACGTCAAGTGCACCTGGGATTTGCTGCAGGGGAAGGCGACCGAGAAGTTCCGCCTCAACCCCCGCAGATCTTGGTATCGCAATCTCGACGAGGTCACCACCAACGGCGACGACGAGGTCACCTTCCACCTTAAACGGCCGCAGCCTTACCTGCTGGTGCTGCTCGCCTCCGGCGTATCGCCGGTCTATCCATGCCACGTGCCACCGGCACAGATGCGCCAGCACCCGATCGGCACCGGGCCGTTCAAGTTTGTCGAGTACAAGCCCAACGAGTACGTCAAGCTGACCCGGAACACCGATTACTGGAAGCCCGGCCGCCCCTACCTGGATGGGCTCGAATTCCCGATCGTCGCCAGCGTCGCAACTCGTAACCTGATGTTCATCGCCGGCGATGTCGACATGACGCTGTCCTATGGCGTGTCGATGCCGCTGCTGCGCGACATCAAGAGCCAGGTCGCAGACGCGATCTGCGACGTGACGATCGACAACGGCGCCCGCAACCTGATCATCAACCCCGGCAAGCCGCCCTTCGACAATCCCGAATTGCGCCGCGCCCTGTCACTGACCCTCGACCGCAAGGCCTTTATCGACATTCTGGTCGAGGGCCAGGGTCAGCTTGGCGGCACGATGCAGCCGCCGCCGGACGGCGTCTGGGGCATGCCGCCCGAAATGCTGGCGACCTTGCCGGGCTACGACCCCGATGTCGCCAAGAACCGGGCGGAGGCCCGCGCGATCATGGAAAAGCTCGGCTACGGGCCGAACAACCGGCTCTCCGTCACCGTGTCGACGCGCAACACCGCCGGCTATCGCGACCCCGCAGTGATCGCCATCGACCAGATGAAGGAAATCTACATCGACGCGGTGCTTGAGCCGATCGAAACCGCCAATTGGTTCCCCAAGGTGATCCGCAAGGACTATACAGTTGGCGCCAATATCAGTGAGACCGCGGTCGATGACCCGGACCAGATGTTCTACGAGAACTACGCCTGCGGCTCAGACCGTAATTACACCGGGTTCTGCGATAAGCAGGTCGATGAGATGATCGATCGGCAGTCGGCCGAGGCCGACCCGGAAAAACGCAAACAGCTGGTCTGGGAGATCGAGCGAAACCTCGCCCGCGATGCCTCGCGCCCGATCATCTTTTACACCCGCGTCGCCACCTGCTGGCATCCGCGGGTCAAGGGGCTGACCATCGTCCGCAACGGCGTCTTCAACGGCTGGCGCTTCGAGGACGTGTGGCTGGACAGGTAAGGGGCTGACGAGGGGCTGTCGGTGCCGCAGTTGTTGCTCGCGCAGGCCGACGAGGTCATCGAATGAACGACTGCTCTCTGCTGCTGGCGGAGATAGATTAAAGTCTAATGGTGCTGGGATCACGGCCAGACGGGATAAGCAAATGACCGCGACGGTCGACAGCGCGGTAGCCGATCTTCGGCGCGCCAACGCGGAACTCAAACGGCAGCTCGACGAGCGCACTGCCGAGCGCGATGAGGCACTGGAGCAGCAGACCGCCACCGCGGAGGTCTTGCAGGTCATCAATTCATCGCCCGGCGATCTTGCGCCAGTGTTCCAAGCGATTGTGGAAAAGGCGCATGCCTTGTGCGACGCGGCGTACGGCAGCCTACAGCTGTGGGACGGCGAGAAGTTCCGAGGGGTCGCGATGCGAGGTTTCTCGGATCCGATGGTAGAGGCACTGCGACGCGGCTACAGCCCATCCGACATGCCATGCCAGCGCCTCGTCGAAGGCGAGAGCATTGCCCACTGCGTCGACCTCGCCAAGATCGACAGTCTAACGGCGCAACTTGGGGGCGTTGCGTTGGCTGGCATCCGGACCATCCTCTATGTGGCGCTGCGCAAAGATGACGTCTTGCTCGGCCAGATCGTGGCCGCTCGCCAGGAAGTGCGGCCGTTTTCGGAAAAGGAGATCGCGCTCGTCGAAAACTTTGCGGCACAGGCGGTGATCGCGATGGAGAACGCGCGGCTCATTACCGAGACACGCGAGGCGCTCGACCAGCAGACCGCGACCGCCGAAGTGCTGGGGGTCATCAATTCGTCGCCGGGCGATCTGAAGCCGGTGTTCGATGCGATGCTTGAGAAGGCGGCCCGGCTCTGCGAGGCGAGTTTCGGGGTGCTGTGGATTACCGAGGGCGCGCAGGTTCGCGCGGTGGCGGCCCAGAACGCGCCGCCGGCCTTCGCCGAGTTCCTGCGCGAACCGCGCCAGGCGGGACCCGAGACGACGATGGGTCAGTTGCTGGCGGGAGAGCTGGTTGTCCACATCCCGGACTTGAAGGACACCGAAGGATATCGTGCCGAAAGCCCGCTTCGGCGCGCGTTTGTCGATCTCGGCGGGGCGAGGACCGGTTTGGCCGTGGTCTTGCGCAAAGACGATGCCCCGCTAGGCGCGATTACCATCTACCGGGACGAAGTGCGGCCGTTCGCAGACAAGCAGATCGCGCTGTTGCAGAACTTCGCCGCGCAGGCGGTGATCGCCATCGAGAACGCGCGCCTGATCACTGAGACCCGCGAGGCACTCGAACAGCAGACCGCCACCGCGGAGGTATTGCAAGTCATCAACTCGTCGCCGGGTGATCTCGAACCAGTGTTCGCCGCAATGCTCGAAAAGGCGACAAGCCTGTGCGAGGCCACCTTCGGTCTGATGCAAACCTATGACGGCAAAGGCTTCCACACTGCGGCGCTTTATGGAGTACCTCCAGCACTGGCCGAGACGTTTTGGGAGCCGCCCCAGCCTGGTCCTAACAGTGGTCTCAGCCGCATCGCCCGAGGCGAAGACGTCGTCCGATTTGACGATCTTTCGGCCAGCCCCGGGGCGCAAGCGGACGCACGGCGCCGCCTCTTGATCGAACGTGGTGGGGCGCGGAGTTACGTTGCCGTGGCCTTACGAAAGGACCGCGCTCTCCTGGGTACCCTCGCTGCTTACCGCCAGGAGGTCCGGCCGTTTTCGGACAAGCAGGTCGCGCTCCTTCAGAACTTCGCGGCGCAGGCGGTGATCGCGATGGAGAATGCGCGGCTCATCACCGAGACGCGCGAAGCCCTGGAGCAGCAGACCGCGACCGCCGAAGTCTTGCAGGTCATCAATTCGTCGCCCGGCAACCTCACGCCTGTGTTCGAGGTCATGGTCGAGAGGGCGATGCGGTTGTGCGAGGCCACCGTTGGCGCCCTCGCGATTTTCGAAGATGGACACTACCGCTCGCTCGCAACGCGTGGCATCCCCCCGGAGCTTGCCGGCTTCGTCACACAGTCCCTCGCCGTCGGCCCGGGCAGCGTGGCGGATCGTCTTATGCGCGGCGAAGAGATCATCCATCTTTCCGACATCACCGCCGTAAGTTCCGAACTTCGCAGCCCCGGGCTCATCGCGATGATCGAGCTCGGCAACGCTCGCACCGCGCTCTGGATCGGCTTGCACAAGGACGGTGTAGCGCAAGGGTTCCTCGTCTTTTATCGCGATGAAGTTCGCCCGTTTTCCGACAAGCAGATCGCGCTATTACAGAACTTCGCGGCGCAGGCGGTGATCGCGATGGAGAACGCGCGGCTGATCACCGAGACGCGCGAGGCTCTTGAGCAGCAGACCGCGACCGCCGAGGTGTTGCAGGTCATCAACGCCTCGCCCGGCGATCTCGCGCCGGTGTTCGACGCGATCCTGGAGAAGGCGCACACCCTCTGCGACGCGCCGTGCGGGAGCTTGCAGATTTACGACGGCGAGCAGTTTCGCGCGGTGGCGACGCGCGGTCTGCCGGATCCGTTCGCGGCAATCCTGCGACAAGGGTTTCGCCTCGACGCCAATGACCCGTCAATGCTGAACCCGGATCGTGTCGTCCAAATCGCCGACGGGGCGGAGACCGTCGCGCACCTCGCGCCCGATAATCTGACCCGCCTCGGCGTCGAATTGGCCGGCACCCGCACAGCGCTGTTTGTTCCACTGCACAAGGACAATGTCTTCCTCGGCCGCATCGTCGCCGCTCGCCAGGAGGTGCGGCCGTTCTCCGACAAGCAGATCGCGCTGTTGCAGAACTTCGCCGCGCAGGCGGTGATCGCGATGGAAAATGCGCGGCTGCTCGGCGAATTGCGCGCTCGCACCGGCGATTTGCAGGAATCGCTCGAATACCAGACCGCGACCAGCGATGTCTTGAAGGTCATCAGCCGCTCGACCTTCGACCTGCAACCGGTGCTCGACACGCTTGTGCAGACCGCGACGCGGTTGTGCGATGCCGAGGTGGGGCACCTCGCGATCCGCCAGGGCGATGCTTACCGTTATGTCGCGACGCTTGCCACGGAACCGGCGTGGGACGCGGCCGTTCGAGCGCGCACGTTTACGCTGGGCCGCGGGACGATGGCAGGCCGAACGGTGCTGGAGCGCGGGGTCGTGCACATCGCCGACATCGCCGCCGATACCGAATACGATATGCCGGAGGCAGTGACGCTGGGCAAGTTGCACACCATGCTCGGCGTGCCGATGCTGCGCGAAGGCGCGCCGATCGGAGTCATCACGCTGGGGCGGCAGCGGGTTGAGCCGTTCACCGAGCGGCAGATCGAATTGGTCCGCACCTTCGCCGACCAGGCGGTGATCGCCATCGAGAACGCGCGGCTCATCACCGAGACGCGGGAGGCCTTGGAGCAGCAGACCGCGACGGCCGAGGTCTTGCGGGTCATCAATAGCTCGCCCGGCGATCTCGCCCCGGTGTTCGAGGCGATTTTGGAAAAAGCGCACATGCTGTGCGGCGCTGCGCACGGTACCCTGCTGATTTATGACGGCGAGCATTTCCGCGCGGTCGCGACCCATGGGATGCCGGAGGCGTTCGCGGCGGTGATACGTCAGCCGTTTCGCGCCAGTCCTGGCAGCGGCCACGAGCGGTTGCTTCGCGGTGAACGCCTAGTCCATGTCCCCGACGTGCAAGCCCTCCCGGCGAATCTACCGATAGCCCGCGCCTCCGTCGAGGCGGGGAGTCGCACGATCCTGATGGTGCCGTTGCGCAAGGATGGCGTCCTGCTCGGCCTCATCAGCGCCATCCGCCGCGAGGTCCGGCCGTTCTCGGACAAGCAAATCGCGTTGCTGGAGAACTTCGCCGCGCAGGCGGTCATTGCCATCGAGAATGCTCGCCTCATCACCGAGACGCAGGAAGCGCTCGACCGGCAGACCGCGACCGCCGAGGTGCTGCAGGTCATCAATAGCTCGCCCGGCGACCTCGTGCCGGTATTCGAGGCGATGCTCGAAAAGGCGATCGATCTTTGCGGCGGTATCCAGGGGACGCTGTGGACATTCGACGGTGAGCGCGCGCATCTTGCCGCCTCGCAGGGGCTTTCCCGCGAGTTTGTCGAGATCCTTCGGGCGCGCCGAGAGTATGAAGATCCCGGCGATCATGATCCGGTACGACGGATAATGCGCGGGGAGCGCCTCGTCCAAATTCTCGACGTCGGTGCGGATCGCACGCATGGGCAAGTCATCAAGGCGGCGGCTGAATTTGGGGGCGTCGGCACCATCATCTTCGTGGCCCTGGTAAAGGACACCGCTCACCTCGGCGCCTTCGCGATTTCTCGCCGCGGGGTGCAACCGTTCACCGACAAGCAGATCGCGCTGTTGCAGAATTTCGCGGCGCAGGCGGTGATCGCGATGGAGAACGCGCGGCTGCTCGGCGAATTGCGCCAGCGCACCGGCGACCTGCAGGAATCACTCGAATATCAGACGGCGACCAGCGATGTTCTGAAGGTCATCAGCCGCTCGACTTTTGACTTGCAGCCGGTGCTGGAAACGGTGGTGGCGACCGCGGCGAAGCTCTGCAAGGCGGAAAAGGCGATCATTTACCGCAACGACGAAGGTGTGCTGCGGTATGCGGCAGGCTATTCCAACGAGAGCGAGTACGAGCGCATCGAGCGGGAAACCCCTATTTATCCCGGCGAAGGGACCGTGGCGGGGCGTGCGGCTTTACACAAAAGGACTGTCCAGATCGTCGATGCGCTGGCCGATCCCCTTTACGCGGCCAAGGAGGAGGCGCGGATCGGCAATGCGCGCTCGATGATCGGCGTGCCGCTGCTGCGCGAAGGCGCATTGGTTGGCGTGATCGCGCTAGCCCGCGGCCGTGTGCAAGCATTTGAGGACAAGGAAATCGAGCTCGTAACGACCTTTGCCGACCAAGCCGTCATCGCTATCGAGAATACGCGACTCATCACCGATACCCGCTCGGCCCGGGACGTCGCAGAGGGTGCGCTGGGTGACTTGAAAGCGGCACAGGCCAATCTGATCCAGGCGGAGAAGATGGCTTCGTTGGGTCAGCTCACCGCTGGGATCGCTCATGAGATCAAGAACCCGCTCAATTTCGTCAACAACTTCGCCAGCCTCTCGGTCGAGCTACTGGATGAGTTGAAGGAGACAACGGCTCCGGCGCTGGCAACACTCGACCAAGACAAGCGTTCCGATCTCGACGACACGATGAAGATGCTGACCGGCAACCTGGAAAAGATCGCCGAGCACGGCAAGCGCGCCGACAACATCGTCAAAAGCATGCTGGAGCACTCGCGCGGCGTCACCGGCGAGCGCCGCAGCGTCGACCTCAACGGGCTCGTCGAGGACGCGCTGAACCTCGCCTATCACGGTGCCCGCGCCCAAGATCAGAGCTTCAACATCACCCTGGAGCACAACTACGCTCCTGCGCTCAAGCCGATTGAGTTGGCACCACAGGAGATGACCCGCGTCTTTCTGAACCTCTTTGGCAACGGTTTCTACGCCGCCAACAAGCGCGTGAGGGAGAATGGCGGCGGATCATTCCGGCCGACCCTGACCGTGGCGACCCGCGATCTAGGCGATGCGGTCGAGGTGCGCGTGCGCGACAACGGCGCCGGCATCCCGCCCGACATCAGGGACAAACTGTTCCAGCCGTTCTTCACCACCAAGCCGACCGGCGAGGGGACGGGCCTCGGCTTGTCGATCAGCTACGACATCGTCACGCAACAGCATGGCGGCACGATCGAGGTCGACAGCCAGGTCGGCGAGTTCACCGAGTTCACCATCCGCCTGCCGCGCGACGGGCGGGCCGCCAGCACAGGGGCCGCATCATGAGTGTGAGCATCCTCGTGGTTGACGACGAGCCCGATGTCGCCGAGCTGTTTCGCCAGCGCTTCCGCCGCGAGGCGCGCGATGGCACGTATGTGATGCACTTTGCGGGCTCGGGAGAAGAGGCCCTAGACCAGCTTGCCAAGGAAATAGAGCCGGAGCTGATCGTGCTGCTCTCGGACATCAATATGCCAGGCATGGATGGGCTCGAACTCTTGCGCGAGGTCAAGCGGCGGCGGCCTGACCTGCCGGTAATGATGGTGACCGCCTATGGCGACGATGAGCGACGGCGCCGCGCCAGCGAACTGGGCGCTTTCGAGTTCCTCACCAAACCGGTCGACTTTGATCGGTTGAAGGAGCAGTTGCGCCAGCTGCCAATGGCGGCGGACTGAAAGAGGCGAAGGCGCGGCTGAATGTCTGCTTCCTGGCCGACCCAATCATCGGCTCGCGAAGTCATGAAGGTCGCCTTAGGGTCGACTCCGGCGGTTCCGTCGTTGTCACACCAACGGCCGTAGTCTGCCGCAAACCCGGCTTCAAGTCGACCGGGACGAACCGCCGGGGTGGGTGGAATGCGTCATTCCGATTTGCTCGGCGGTGATGCCGATGCTTGAAAAGCGGACCTTCACACATGGGCGGCGAGGATCGCGGTGAGGCGGCGGCTCGCGCTCATTCCGCCTCGCCAGCTGCCAAGCGCAGGCCGGACAGGAACAGCTCGCGGTCCTCGGGATTGCGGTAGGGCAGATCGGTCGGCATGACCAGAGTGGTGATAGCGCGCAGCTTTGCGACGATCGCGCGCGCTTCGTCGAGCCGTCCCATATGGGCATAGCACGCGGCGAGCCAGCGGTATGAGGCGGGAGAGCCTGGCTGTTCTTGAATGGACAGGACCAGCCTCGCCGCCGCTTCGTCAAACTCGCGTTTGAAGAAAGAGGCTTCGCCGATCAAGGTTAGGGGCGTACAAATTCGCTCGCGCGGGCTCAGCCGCAGCGAGGTCTCAGCGTACTCGATTGTGAGACCGGGCTGACCGGCCCAGAGCCTGAGAACGCCACTCAAAAACCAGCCCCGGGAGAAGCTCGGGGTGAGCGTGAGAGCACGGTCGACCAGTTCCATCATGGCACCGATATCCTCGCCGAGATTGGCTAGTACAAAGGCGGCGTTGGCGAGGACGCCCGGATCGTTCTGCGCCACCTGGAGCGCTTGCCGAGCGAGATCGACGCCCTTGCGACGGATTGCCCCCGGCTCTTCGGCCCAGCCATCGTCGAGTAGCCGCAGGTGGCAGATCGCCGCCCAGGCAAGTGCCGGCCCATAGTGCCGATCGATGGCGATCGCCTGCTCAAGCAGTCCAAGAGCCTCGAATATCCGCTCTTGCGTTATAGGCCAGAAGACCGCAAGCGCGCGGAGGTAGAGATCGTAGGCGGTGAGGTCAGTCGTCGGCCGCGCGGCGGAGCGGCGCATCTCGGCCGCCTGCAATGCCGGCTCGATGACACCGGCGACGCTGATCGCGATCTTGTCCTGAAGCTCGAAAACGTCTTCGAGCGAGCCATCGAAGCGGTCCGCCCACAGATGCGTGCCGGTCAGGGCGTCGATCAGCTGCCCGGTGATGCGCACCCGCGTTCCCGCTTTGCGCACCGACCCTTCGAGCACGTACCGCACTCCCAACTCGCGGCCGACCTGCTTCACGTCCGGGGACTGGCCCTTGTACGAAAAACTGGAATTGCGGGCGATGACGAAGAGCCAGCGGATCCGGGAGAGCGCAGTGATGATCTCCTCAACCATCCCGTCGGAGAAATATTCCTGCTCCGGGTCGCCGGACATGTTCTGGAACGGCAGGACCGCGATCGACGGCTTGTCGGGTAGCGGCAGGGCGACGGGTTGAGCCGCCGGCGTTTCGGCTCGGACCCGGTAAACCCGGATCGGTTGGGCAATGTTCTTGACCTGTTGATCGCCGAGATCGTCGAAACCAAGCGGCAGCTTGTTGCCGATGTGGTCACGCGCAGCAGCCGAGACACAGATCGCGCCGGGCTCGGCGAGGCTTTCCAGCCGGGCCGCGATGTTGACCCCGTCGCCGAGCAGGTTCGCGCCATCGACCATGACATCGCCGACATGCACGCCGATCCGGAACTGCATCGGCTCGTTTGCAGCACCGCCCGCATTCTCTGTGGCTATCGCCGCCTGCACCGCGACAGCGCATTGCACCGCACCGACCGCGCTGGCGAAATCGGCGACGACGCTGTCGCCGGCAGTGTTGAAGATGCGGCCCCGGTGCTGATCGATCAGGTCATCGATGATGACGCGGCACGCCTTCAGCCGGGCGAGCGTGCCGACCTCGTCGCGCGCCATCAACCGACTGTAACCGGCAATGTCGGCGGCGAAGATCGCGGCGAGTTTGCGCTCTACCGGCTGGACAGGCACGATTGGCTCCTCCCCACGCGAGTATAGCGAGACGCGCAACCGTTGCGCGACCTTACATGATTACCGCCGGGCCGCACGGGACTGATCGTCCGCTTTCCGACGAGCGGTTCGCCTGGCGGCGCGGTCATGAGGATAAGCTCAGGGTCGATTTGAGCCGACCGATCGTCGGTACTCGAATGACCGCAATCGGAGCGCATGTCGGCCGACACTACCGCGACCGTAATTCGGCAGAAGTTGCCCCTAACCCGACCTTTGTCCAGCCTCGGGCGCAGTTAGAAAGCGGCCATTCACCCGATATATACCGTGAGCAGCCTCATTCGATGACCTCGTCGGCCTCCGCCAGCAGCGATTGCGGCACGGTGAGGCCGAGCGCCTTGGCGGTCTTCAGGTTGATCACCAGCTCGAACCGGGTCGGCTGCTCGACCGGGATATCGGCCGGCTTGGCGCCTTTCAGGATCTTGTCGAGGATGATTGCCGCGCTGCGGTACAACGGCGCCTCGGCGAACCAGTAGCTCAGCAGGCCGCCTGCGTCGACAAAAGCGCGCAGCGAGCAAGCTGCCGGGAAATGGTGTTGCAGCGCCAGTTGCACGACGCGCCGGACCGGCAAGCTCGGCTGGACGATCAGCGCATCGGGCCGGTTCTTCTCCAGATTCGCAAAGGCGGCATCGAGCCCTTCCGGATTGGGGATCATTTCCGCTTCTATCGTTATTCCCGCGGCGGCGCCCCCATTCCGGACAGATTCCAGGAAAGGCTTCGAAAACGGATCGGGCGCATTAACAAGCGCGGCAACCCGGTGGACACCGGGCACCATCTCGCGGATGAACTGGAGCATCTTCGCCGATGGTGATCCACCTGCTATGCCCGACATTCCGGTGACGTTGCCGCCCGGCCGCGCGAGGCTCTTGACCAACCCGGTGGCGATCGGATCGCCGGCCAGCGCCATGACGATCGGGATATCGGCGGTCGCCTTCTTGGCGGCGGTCGCGGCCGGCGTGAACCAGGTCACGATGGCGTCGGGCTTGAGCCGCACCAGCTCCGCCGCCAAAGCGGGAAGTCGGCTGGCCTGTCCCCCGTCCGAGCGGAACTCGTAGCGGACGTTTTTCCCCTCGACGTAGCCCAGCTCGCGCATATCGTCGCGAAACAGCTGCCAGAAGCGCTCCGAACCGGGCGAGCCGACGACCAGTACGCCGACGGTCGCCATTTTGGGCTGCTGCGCCGGCGCGGCGAGCGGCCGTAGGGCGGCCGCACCGGCGACGGCGGCGATGAATTCACGGCGTCTCATTCTATGACCTCGTCGGCCTCTGCCAGCAGCGCTTGCGGCATGGTAAGGCCGAGTCCTTTCGCGGTCTTCAGGTTAATGACCAACTCGAATTTGGTCGGTTGCTGAACCGGCAGATCGCCCGGCTTCTGGCCCTTCAGGATACGATTGACGTAGGAGGCCGCCCGCCGGAACAGGTCTTCGATCTCGATGCCGTAAGACATCAGCCCGCCGGCCGCCGCAAAAAAGCGGAACGGGTAGACGGCGGGCAGACGGTATCGAGCGGCAAGGGCGACAATCGCCTCACGATGCATACTGGTGAAGGGTTCCGGCAGAACCAGCACCCCGCCACGCTCTTCGTGAGCGAGACCCATCATCACCGCCTCGATCTCGGCATCGCCATTGACGGGCGCGGCCCGCGCCACTATCGCGAGGGACGGAGCCGCTTCCTCGATGGCGCGCATATAGAGATCAGCATAGGGCGCAGTCGCGGGATTATAGAGGACCGCCACTCGCGTGACGGGCGGGATGATCTGCGTCAGCATCCCCAACCATTTGCCGGCCATCGGTGAGTCATAATTGTTGAAACCGGTGATGTTGCCGCCTGGTTGCGCCAGGCTCTTGACAAAGCCCTGGCCGACCGGGTCGGTGACGACCACGAAGACGATCGGGATCGTGTTGGTTAGCCGCCGCAGTGCCGCGACAGATGGGCTGGCGGTCGCCAGGATCACGTCGGGGCCGAGCGCTACCAGTTCCGCTGCGTAGCGCTCGAAGAGCGCGGGGTCGCCGCCAGCCCAGCGCCAGTCGATGTGCAGATTGCCGCCAGCGTGCCAGTTGAGCGCACCGAGTTCCTGCACAAAGGCGGCGGCGCGCGCCTGCCAGCTAACGTCGCTCGCGAGACTTTCCATCAGCACGCCTAATCGGCCCATCGCGCGGCGGGGTTGCGCCGGCGCGGCGAGCGGCCGTAGGGCGGCCGCACCGGCGACGGCGGCGATGAATTCACGGCGTCTCATCATTCGATGACCTCGTCGGCCTGCGCCAGCAGCACTTGCGGCACGGCAAGGCCGAGCGCCTTAGCGGTCTTGAGATTGATCACCAGCTCGAAGGTCGTCGGCTGCTGCACCGGCAGATCAGCCGGCTTGGCGCCCTTGAGGATTTTTCCGGCATAGGCGCCGACCAGGCGAAGAGCAGCGGTAAAGCTCGGCGCATAGCTGATCAGCCCGCCGGAAACTGTGAACTCGCGGTCCGGAAAGATCGCGGGAACAGCATAGCGTGCCGCCAATGCGACGATTTGCTCGCGCCGGCCCGCGAAGAATGGATCGCTGGCGACGATCAGCGCCTGGGCGCGCCGATCGCCGAGGGCTGCGAAGGCGGCATCGATCCCGCCTTCGGTGGCCGCCTTCACGATAGGAAGCTGCACACCCTTGCCACGCGCGTCCGCCAGCATGCCGGAGATGTCGAGTTCGGAAGCCCGGGTCGGGTTCACCAGCAGGGCGATCACCTTGGCCTGAGGCACCAGCTCGGTCAGCAGTTCAAGCCGCTTCGGCGTCAGCTCGTCGAGCTCGACGGTGACGCCGGTAAGGTTGCCGCCCGGCCGGGCGAGACTGGAAACAAGACCAATTGCGACCGGGTCGACACCGGTAAAGAAGACAATCGGGATCGTCGAGGTCGCTTTTTTTGCCGCGAGCGCCGCCGTCGTGCCGCCACCGGCTGCGATCACATCGACTTTGCGGGCGACAAGATCGGCGGCCATTGCGGGGAATTGATCATAATGTCCCTCCGCCCAGCGGTAGTCGATCGCCAGGTTCTGTCCCTCGACATAGCCGACTTCGCCCAGGCCCCCCCGAAACGCGGCCATGAGCAAGGCATTATCGCCGAGCGATCGGCCACTGATGAAGCCGATCACCGGCATCGCCTTCTGCTGCGCGCGCGCCGCGAGCGGCCACGCGACCCCCGCGCCGCCGAGAAGTGCGATCAATTCCCGCCGCTGCATCACCCGCTCTCGTCCGTGAGCCTCATGGGATGACCTCGCCGGTGGGGCGCGGCGCAGAGGGATCGTCACGCCGAGCCCCTCGGCGAGCGCAGCTTAGCAGGGTCGCCCGCTCACGTCGCCGCACCCGCCGGGCCGTCGCCGAAGCAACACATGGCGAAGAGCATCGCGGGCGAGGCGGTGGCGAGGTCGGGCGGATGTTCGCGGCAGCGCTGGGCGAGCGCCGAGAGCTTGTCGTAAAGGATGCCGACCGCGCCCGACAAGCCGGCGGGCCGGCGGGCCGTCTCGGGGCGCGGCGCGGGGTCGGGCTCGGCGAACCGGCGCAGCGCCGAGGCCTCGTCCGGATCGATGCCGGCGTTGGCGAGACCGGCGCGGATCGCCTCGGCGACGGCCCGCCGCGCCGACAGGAGATCATCCTCGCTGTCGCGCTCGGCCTTCCAGCGCCCGACTATTGCCGCGACGCGGGCGAGGCGCCGCTCAAGCCCGCGGCGCAATTGCGGCCTCCACCCGGCGCCCGCGGCGCTCCTGTTTCTGCTGGAAATTTACAGGCATCCTCGCTTGCTCCCGGCGGTTGAAGGCCGCTTTCATCGCGGCGATAATCACAATATATAATGTGATTGCGGCAATTTTACGGACGTGTTTTGAAAACCGGTCGCGGCGTTGCCAAAGCGACATAGGTTTGGTTTGGGCCACCCTGCGCGATGGGCGCGTCGCACCATCCCGCGATGGCGGGAGCCCAGACCTATTCGATGACCTCGTCGGCGCCGGCGAGGATCGATTGCGGCACGGTGAGGCCGAGCGCCTTGGCGGTTTTAAGATTGATGACCAACTCGAACTTGGTCGGCTGTTGGACCGGCAGATCGGCTGGCTTTTCCCCCTTGAGGATCCTTCCGGCGTAAATACCGGCCTGGCGAAACAACCCGGTGATGCTCGGCCCGTAGCTGATCAGCCCGCCGGCAGCGGCGAATTCACGCGACGGATAGATCGCCGGAACGGCCTGCCGGGCCGCCAGCGCCACGAACTGGTCGCGCCGGCTGGTAAACAGCGCGTCGGGGTCGACGAGGAGCGCGCCGGCATGCAGTTCGACGAGGGAGGTAAAGACCGCGTCGATCTCGCTTTCGGTGCTGGCCTTCAGAATAGGGAGTTGCACCCCCCTGGCGCGCGCCGCTTTCTGCGCGTCTCTCACCAGACCCTCGTGAGTTGGATTGATCGGGTTCACGACGAGGGCGATCACGCCGGCCTGGGGAACCAGCTCGGACAGCAGCTGAAGCCGCTTCGGCATCAGCTCGTTGATGATGTTACTGATGCCCGTGATGTTGCCGCCGGGCCGGGCGAGATTGGCGACTATGCCGCTTCCGACCGGGTCGGCGAGGCCGGTGAATACGATCGGTATCGTCGAAGTTGCGCTTTTGGCCGCCAATGCCGGAGGGGTGCCGCCGCTTGCCACGATTAAATCGACGTTGCGGTCGACGAGATCGGCCGCCAATGCGGGCAGCCGGTCGTAGCGCCCCTCGGCCCAGCGGTATTCGATCGCCAAATTTTGGCTTTCGACATAGCCGGTTTCGCTCAACCCCTGGCCGAGCGCCGCCAAGAAAGCGGCATTCGGGCCGGGCAATGTGGCGCCGAGAAAGCCGATCACCGGCATCGCCTTCTGCTGTGCGCGCGGTGCGAGCGGCCACGCCATCGCGGTCCCGCCGAGCAGGGCGACGAAATCCCGCCGCTTCACTCGATCACCTCGTCGGCGCGGGCGAGGAGCGATTGCGGCACGGTGAGGCCGAGCGCCCTCGCGGTCCTCAGATTGATCACCAACTCGAATGTGGTCGGCTGCTGGACCGGCAGATCGGCCGGCTTGGCACCGTTGAGGATCTTTCCGGCGTAAATGCCGATCTGGCGATAGATACTCGGGAGACTAGGTCCATAGCTGATCAGCCCACCGGAGGCGGCGTAGGCACGCCATTGATAAGCTGCCGGGACGGCATGGCTCGCCGCCAATGCGACGAGCTGCTCACGCTGGGCATTGAAGAACGGATCACCGGCGACGATGAGCGCGTCGGCTTTCAGTTGGACGAGACTTGCGAAAGCGGCGGCGATCTCGCTGTCGGTGCCGACCTTCAGGATTCGGAGCTCCACGCCTTTCGCGCGCGCCGCTTCCTGCGCCACTCGTATCACGTCCTCGGTGTGCGAATACTGTGGGTTTACGAGCACGGCAATTATCCTGGCCAGCGGAACCATCTCGCAAAGCAGTTCGAGCCTCTTGGCCGTCAGATCGACGACGAGGATGCTGAAGCCGGTGACGTTGCCGCCCGGCCGGGCGAGACTGGCAACGAGGCCGGTCGCAACCGGATCGTCGCCGCTGTCAAAGACGATCGGGATCGTCGAGGTCGCGGTTTTCGCCGCGAGCCCCGAAGGGGTACCACCGGTGGCCACAATCACATCGACCTTGCGGCCGACGAGATCAGCCGCCATTGCCGGCAGCCGATCGACGCGACTCTCCGCCCAGCGATATTCGATCGCCACGTTTTGTCCTTCGACATAGCCGGCTTCGCTCAGCCCTTGACGGAACGCGGCCACACTCGGTCCGGCCGAACCGCTGCCGAGGTAGCCGATCACCGGCATCGCCCTCTGCTGCGCGCGGGCGCCGAGCGGCCACGCGATCGTCGCGCCGCCGAGCAGCGTGATGCACTCGCGCCGCCTCACTCGATAACCTCATCGGCGCGGGCGAGCAGCGATTGGGGGACGGCGAGGCCGAGCGCCTTGGCGGTCTTCATGTTGATCACCAGCTCGAAGACGGTCGGCTGCTGGATCGGGAGATCAGCCGGCTTCTCGCCGTTGAGGATTTTTCCGACGTAAACGCCGGCCTGGTGATTGATGGCCGTGAGGCTGGTTCCATAGCTGACCAGGCCACCGGCTACGGCGAATTCGCGGAACGTATAGATCACCGGAACGACGTAGCGCGCCGCCAGAGCGACGAGCTGCTCGCGCCGACCGCTGAAGAATGGATCGGCGCCGACGACGAGCCCGCCAGCATGCAGTTGGACGAGGATTGCAAAAGCGGCGTCAATCTCGCCTTCGGTGGTGGCCTTCACGATAACAAGCTGTACCCCCTTCGCACGCGCCGCTTCCTGCACGTCTCGAATGATTTGCTCGGTACCGGCATTGTTCGGGTCCACCAGCAGGGCGATCACGCGGGCCTGGGGGATTAGCTCGGACAGCAGCTCCAGCCGCTTGGCCATCAGTTCGACGGTGATGATGCTGAAGCCGGTGAGGTTGCCGCCCGGCCGGGCCAGACTGGCGACCAGACCGGTCGCCACCGGGTCGACACCGCTGGTGAAAACGATAGGGATCGTCGAGGTTGCGCTTTTCGCCGCGAGTAACACAGGGTTACCACCCAAACCCGCAATCACGTTAACCTTGCCGTCTACGAGATCGGCGGCCAATGCGGGCAGCCGATCATAGCGGCCTTCCGCCCAGCGGTATTCGATCGTCGCGTTCTGTCCCTCAACATAGCCGGTTTCGCTCAATCCCTGGCGGAACGCGGCCACATTCGGTGCATTCGGGTCGGGCGAGCCGCCGCTGAGGTAGCCGATCACCGGCATCGCCTTCTGCTGCGCGCGAGCGGCCGGCGGCCAAATCGCCACTCCGCCGAGAAGAACGAGCAGCTCCCGCCGCTTCACTCGATGACCTCGTCGGCCTGCGCCAACAGCAATTGCGGCACGGCGAGGCCGAGGGCCTTCGCGGTCTTCATGTTGATCACCATCTCGAACTTGTCCGGCTGCTGCACCGGCAGATCGGTGGGCTTGGCGCCCTTGAGAATTTTTCCGGCGCACATCCCGACTTGGCGGGAGCCGGTGGCGAAGCTCGGTCCATAGCTGATCAGGCCGCCGGAAGCGGCGAATAAGCGCGTCGGATAGCTTGCCGGAATGGCATAGCGTAATGCTAGTGCCGCGAGCTGGTCGCGCCGGTCGGTGAAGAACGGGTCGCCGATTACGATCAGCGCGTCGGCATGCCGGTTGGTGAGGGTCGCGAAGGCGGCGTCGATCTCACTTTCGGTGCTGGCCTTCAGAATGGCGGGCTGCAACCCCTTAGCGTGGGCCGCGTCCTGCACGTCGCTGATCATGAGCTCGGCGCCCGAACTGCTCGGGTTCACCAGCATGGCAATCACCCTGGCCTGGGGAACCAGCTCGGACAGCAGTTCGAGCCGCTTCGCCGTCAGCTCGCCGATTTGAACGGCGACTCCGGTAAGATTGCCGCCCGGCCGCGCGAAACTGGCGACGAGCCCTTCCACGACCGGGTCGCCGCCGGTGAAGAAGACAATCGGGATTGTCGAGGTCGCAGTTTTCGCCACCAGTGCTGTAGGAGTGCCGCTGAGCGTCGCGATCAAATCGACCTTGCGGCCGACGAGGTCGGCGGCCATTGCGGGCAGTCGATCATAATGCCCCTCCGCCCAGCGGTATTCGATCGCCACATTTTGGCCCTCGACGAAGCCGCTACCGCTCAATCCCTCGCGGAACGCGGCGACAAACGGTGCAGACGGACCAGGCGACGCAAAGTGGAGGAAGCCGATCACCGGCATCGCCTTCTGCTCCGCGCGGGCGGCGAGCGGCCAGGCGAGCGCCACGCCGCCGAGCAGCGTGATGCACTCGCGCCGCCTCATTCGATCACCTCGTCGGCGCGGGCGAGCAGCGATTGCGGCACGGTGAGGCCGAGGGCCTTCGCGGTCTTAAGATTGATCACCAGTTCGAAGGTGGTCGGCTGCTGGACCGGGAGATCGGCGGGTTTTGCGCCTTTCAGCACCTTGTCCACGATGATTGCGGCACGGCGGTACGCATCGGCCTCGTCGACGCCGTAGCTCATCAGTCCGCCTGCGTCGACGATGGCGCGAACAAAAGACACGGCTGGCAGGCGATATTTCAATGCCAGCTCCGCGCTGTGTTTGACCGGCAGGCTGGGCTGGACGATGACAGCGTCGGGGCGGTCTTTCTCCATTGCCGAAAACGCGGCGTCGAGCTCCTCGGCGCTGTGGATCATAATCGGCTCGATCGCCGTGCCGATGGCCGCGCCACTCAAGCGTATCTGTTCGAGAAACGGCTTGGAGAACGGGTCGGGCGCATTAACCAGCACCGCGACGCGCTGCGCCGACGGCAGCAAATCTCGGATCAGTTCGACGCACTTTGCCTGCCAGTGCCGCACCGACGGCGGCCATGCCGGTGACATTCCCACCCGGCCGGGCGAGGCTCTCGACCAATCCGGTTGCGACCGGGTCTCCGGCGAGGGCCATGACGATCGGGATGTCGCGCGTCGCCTGCTTCGCAGCGAGGGCGGCCGGCTTGAACCAGGTCACGAGCAGATCGACCTTGAGCCGCACCAGTTCTGCCGCCAGTTCGGGGAGGCGGTTTCGCTGCCCCGGGTCCGAGCGGAACTCGAACCGGACGCTTTTCCCCTCGACGTAACCCAGGTCGCGCAGGTCCTCCTGAAACAACCGCCAGAACCGTTCCGCGCCGGCAGAACTGACGACCAAGACGCCGATGGTCGGCATTTTCGGCTGCTGCGCCCGCGCCGCGAGGGGCCGGAGGGCCGCCGCGCCGGCGATGATTGCGAGAAGGTCGCGCCGCTTCATTCAATGACCTCGTCAGCGCGGGCGATGAGCCGGACATGGTCCGGCACCCGAATGTGCGGCATGGGTCCCCCCGGTCGAGGCGCCACCGCGTTCGAGAAGCGTCAACGACGGATGGACGACAATATCCCTCTGCCCTTCGGCCTACCAGCGGCAGCGCTGAGATAGGCGCAGTGCCGAACGACCGCTTTTCCCCATTGGGCATCACGGGCCGGGCAAATCGGGACCGCCGGGTTCCCACCCGAGTGAGCTGTTCAAAGCCGTCGGCGCGAAGGTCGGCTGTGGTGAAGGGTTTCGGATGCCGGCCGATCGTGACCTATCCAGCCGTACTGATGGCCGGCGTCGGAAAGCCCCCCGGAAGGAACCCGCGGGGGCTAGAAGCGCAAGGCCGAGACCGTGCTGTTGATGCTCGGCGGCTGCATCCCGCTGATCGTGCCCCCGGGCGTGGTGTAGGAGCGGCTATCCTGAGCAGCGTCGGCTGCTTGTTCAGGCTGCCACAGCGGGCAGACTGA
>Ga0209483_1001068_pt1 | contig 21607 bp, 22 predicted proteins | sample NGEPerA_FD_184508 | JGI IMG/M metagenome (GOLD analysis project Ga0209483, IMG submission 184508) | Arctic peat soil microbial communities from the Barrow Environmental Observatory site, Barrow, Alaska, USA - NGEE PermafrostL2-A... | ecosystem: Environmental > Terrestrial > Soil > Wetlands >... | reverse complement strand
CGCGGCATGCAGCAGCGCCGGCGCCAGCCGCAGGATTTCGGTCAGGCTCGACAGATCGGCGTAATGGATCTGCACGTCGATTCCCGGATGGTCGGCGCGGAGATTGCCGAGAAACGCCGCGCCCTTGACGCGGTTGCGCGCGACCAGCACCAGCCGGGCGCCCAGCGCCGCCACGCGCTCCGTCGCGACGCGGCCGATGCCGGAGGTGACGCCGGTGATGACGACGGTCTTGCCTTTCATGTCGCCGGCCGTGCCGCTCATGCCGCGCCTTTCGCCGGCGCCACGACGATGTCGTGCACGCGTCGCCAGCCCTCGGCGCTGCCCGCCGCCAGAACCGCCCGGTCGTGAATCCGCGGGTCGTACGGCGAGCCGTCGAGAAAGCCGGCCTTGCCGCCGAGCTCAGCGGTGATCAGCATCCCCGCCGCGTGATCCCACGGCAGCGAGCGCGAATGAAGCGAGAAATCCGCCTCGCCGAGCGCGATGTCGAGATATTCGACGCCGCAGCAGCCGCGATTCCGCACGCCGATGTCGCCGCCGCGCGCCAGCGCCTTCTCCGCGCGCTGGCCGGAGGCGGCCCGTCCATAGGCCGAACCGAACAGCCGGCCCGGCGACGATGACAGCCGAAGACGGCGTTCCCCCGACCAGGCGCCGCCGCCGGCAACGGCGTGGACCAGGCGGTCGCCGACCGGATCGTAGATCCAGCCGGCGCGCGACTTGCCCTTTTCCATATAGGCGACCATGACCGCGAAATTCGGATCGCCATGGGCGAAATTATGCGTGCCGTCGATCGGGTCGATGATCCACAGCGGCCCCTGGTAATCGGTGCGCGCCAGCAGATCCGCATCCGCGAAAGCGGCCTCCTCGCCGAGCACCGATGTCCCGGGTGACGCCGCGGTCAAAAGCCGCGTCAGCTCGCGCTCGGCCTCGGTGTCGGCAATCGTCACCAGATTGCCCGGCGCCTTCTCGCGAATGTCCTCTCGCTTGAGCATCCGGAAACGCGGCAGTATGACGCTGCGGGTGGTGCGGCGGATGAATTCGGCGACCGTCGCGGGATCGAGCATGATGGTGGCTGTTGGCTTTAATGACCGGGATATGACGACGATGCCTTCGACGATAACGGAAAGCGGCGGCGAATACGATGTCGCGGTGGTGGGCGCGGGCGCGGCGGGCATCGCCGCGACGCGGCTTCTGGCGGCGGCGGGGCTGCGCGTCGTCATGCTCGAGGCGCGCGACCGGCTGGGCGGGCGCGGCCACACCGTGCCGAGCGGCTTGGGTTTCGGCGTCGATCTCGGCTGCGAGTGGCTCCATTCGGCCGACATCAACCCGTGGACCCGGCTCGCGCGCGACGCCGGCCTCACCGTCGACGAGCGACTGCCGGATTGGGGCCAGCGCGTCGCCTGGCTCCAGGGCAAGGCGGCGCAGGAGGAATGGCGGCAGAATATGGCGGCATTCTACGACCGCCTCGACCGCGCGGCGGAAGAGTCGGTCGACCGGCCGGCGGCCGCGCTGCTCGAGCCCGGCGGCAAGTGGAACGCCCTGCTTCGCGCCATCAGCAACTGGGCCAACGGCGCCGAGCTCGACGACGTCTCGGTGAAGGATTACGGACGCTACGACCCCACCAACGTCAATTGGCGCGTCATCGAGGGCTACGGCACGCTTCTCGCCAAGGCCGGGGCCGATCTGCCGGCGCAACTCGGCACCGTCGTCGAGCGCATCGACCATGGCGGCAAGCGCATCAATGTCGTCACCAACCGGGGCGAGCTCTCGGCGCGCGCCGTCATCGTGACGCTGCCGACCAACGTCATCGCCGCCGAGGCGGTGCGTTTTTCGCCGGCGCTGCCCGATAAGATTTCCGCCGCCGGGGGATTGCCTCTTGGGGTCGTGAATAAACTATTCCTGCGCATCGAGGGTCCGCCCGGCACGCTCAAGGAACAGACCGACCGTCATCTGATCGGCGCCATCGACACCGCCGAGACCGGCAGCTACCAGATCCGGCCGCATGGCTGGCCGGCGATCGAGGGTTTCTTCGGCGGCCATCTGGCGGCGCGTTTCGAGCGGGACGGCGCCGCCAGCATGGTCGATTTCGCGCGGCGCGAGCTTGCCGGATTGCTCGGCGCGGATGTCGCCCGGTGCCTGACACCCATCGCGCATTCCGCCTGGGCCGCCGATCCGTTTTCGCGCGGCGCCTATTCGATGGCGCGGCCGGGCCACGCCGACGACCGCAAGACCCTGGCGGCACCCATCGACGGCCGGCTGTTCTTCGCCGGCGAGGCCTGCTCGCTGGCGCATTTCGGCACGGCGCACGGCGCCTATTTCTCGGCGGCCGAAGCCGCCGAGCAGGCGATCGCGGCGCTGGGGTCTAACCGAGCAGGCGCTGCTTCAGGTGGCGCGCCGCGGATTCGAGGCGGTATTTAAGGCGCGGCAGGCGAACCACTTGCCAGGCGATCGGATAGGTTGAATCGGCGAAGCTTGCCTTCAATTGGTTCTCGCCGGCGAGGAAATCATAGATTTTGTCGCCGTTCAGCGCATTGAAGCGGATGGCCATCGCGTGACTCAGCACGCCGGGCCGGCGCTTGCGGTCGGCATCGTCGAGGCCGCTTTGATAGGCGTAGATGCGACCGTCCTGCCGGAAATTATAAAGATAGCCCACATCCCTGCCGGCGACGGCAACGCGCAGCAGCTGGATCGATCCCGCGGCGAAGACGCGCGAGATCAGCGCGCGGTGGAAGCGCTCGAAATAGGGCGCGGCGAAAGCATGGCGTTGCCGGCGCCGCGCCCAGGAAGCGATGTGCAGCGCCTTCATGGCGTCGAAGAAGCGCAGCGCCTCCGCCGTGTCGCGCGCGGCGGAGATCTCGACCGCGCCTTCCTGTTCGAAATTGCGCAACGTGCGGCGCAGCTGCTGGCGGCCATTGGCCGAAAGCAGCGACGCGAAATCGCCGCCCGCCTCGGCGACCCGGGCGAGATCGACGGTGAAGCCCTGCTGCGCCTTGGTGCTGTGCAGCAAGCCGTTCCGGTCGATGAAGGGCAGCGATAAGGTCTGGCCGACGCCGGGCAGGTTGAGCTGATCGGCGATGCGGCCGTCATCGGCGACGAACCGGTCGCCGAGCGCCGCCATGAATGCGGCATCGTCGGCCGGCGCGCAGAGGAAGCCGTTATGCTCGACGGCGATGCAATCGAATCCCTCGTCGCCGGTGGCGTTGAGGTTGATGCTGCGCACCGGCGCGCGCAGAAGCTGCCGGCTGTCGGCGACGCCGAGCAATGCCAGGCCGACGGGATCGCCGCCGCGCCGCATCCGGGCGACGAACAGCGGCAGACCGGGGGGCAGCGTCGCGAGCCAGGTGCCGATCCAGTCCCAGGAAAGGAAGAAGGAGCGCGGCCAGCTTGCCGCCGCTTGTCGCCATTCGTTCGCCAACGCCTCGGCCGATTCGAGCGGCGTCACCGTCAGGCCAAGGGGAGCGTTCATGCCGCCCTACCCCGCCCGCCGAGTCGCAATGCGAATCGGGCGCGTCCTTCCGCCGGCGCGGCGCTTGTGCGAGTTTGAACGGCGAAGGAAATCCTGCATCCGATGGCCGCCCTGGACGATCCCGATTTCAATCACCTGCCGCGGCCCGTCGCCGCGCTGTTCGCGCGCGCGGCGGCGCGCAGCTTCTTCGCGCTGCCGATCTGGTATCACGTCCTCGCGCGTTACGGAACCGACAAGGGCAATGTCCCGCGCCTCTACGTCGATGGCGCGGCGCGCGGCGCGCTGGCCTGCCGAATGCCGGGGCCGGGCGCGCGGCGGCTTGCCGGTCTCGCCAATTATTACAGCACCGAGCACGGGCCGATTTACGGCGATGCCGCCGCGTTACCTCAGGCGCTTGACGAGATCGCGCGCGAAATATCCGCCGACGGCATCGAGGCGGTTCGTCTCCCCGGGCTCGATCCGGCCGATCCGGGCTTCGCCGCGCTGGAATCCGCGTTCCGCCGCACCGGCTTCGCCGTGCACCGCTATTTCGACAGCGGCACCTGGTTCGAGAACACCGCAGGCATGGATTTCGACCGCTACGTCGCGGCCCGCCCGGCCAGCTTGCGCAACACCTGGCAGCGTAAGAACCGCAAGCTCGAATCCGCGGGCCGCATGACGCTCGACTTCCACGACGACGCGGCGCGCATCGAGCAAGGCGTCGACGATTACCAGCGCATCTACGCCGCGAGCTGGCAGGAGAGCGAGCCGTTCCCCGAATTCATGCCTCATCTTATCCGCGCCGCGGCGGAAGCCGGCGCGCTCCGCCTCGGCATTCTCAAACTCGACGGCGAACCGGCGGCGACGCAATGCTGGATCCTGTGGGACGGCCGCGCCACCATCTACAAGCTGGCGCATGATCGCCGCTTCGACGATCTCTCGGTCGGCACCATTCTCAGCATGCGCATGATGGAGCGCGTGCTGGAAAACGACCGGCCGCGCGAGGTCGATCTCGGCCGCGGCGACGATCCTTATAAAAAGCTCTGGCTGTCGCAGCGGCGCGAGCGCTGGGGCCTCGTCGCCTTCAACCCGCGCACGCCCGCGGGCCGCCTGCTGGCCTGGCGTGAAGCCGCCGCCGGCGCGGCGAAGCGGCTGCTCGGCCTTTTGCCGCCGGGCCCTCGCCTGCGCTAGGATGGGCACGGGAGAACCGGCCATGCCATTGACGCAGCTCAACCACGTCACCGTCCGCACCCAGGACATGGAGGGGACGAAGGATTTCTACGAGAAGGTGCTCGGCCTCAAGGCGGGCTGGCGGCCGCCCCTCGCCTTTCCCGGCTATTGGCTTTATTGCGGCGAGCAGCCGGTGGTGCATCTGGTGCCGGACAGCGGCGCCATCGGCGCCGGCGCCAACGGCGAGCACACCGGCAATTTCGACCATGTCGCTTTCCTGGGGCAGGATTTCGGCAAGATGCGCCGACATTTCATGTCGCTCGGCATCCGCTTCGAGGATCGCGATCCGCCCGGCGCCGGCGTGCAGCAGATCTTCTTCCCCGATCCCAACGGCGTGATGATCGAGATCAACTTCCCCAAACCGGCCTGAGCCGCGCTTGGAAGAAGCGCGGCTCAAGACCAAGCTGAGGGTGCAGGCGGCGATACGCCTAGGCGTGCTTCAGGCGATTCCGGTGACGGTGGCGCGGCGCGGCGACGAGGACGCCGGCACCATCCTGGTCAAGATCAATCGGCTCGATCTCGGTTGCACCGTACTCGCGCAGACCCGCGGCAAAGACGGAGAACGCGCTTGGCTCCGGGCAACCGGCGAAGCGCTGGTCGAGGAGAAGATCGCCGACGAATACATCGCCCGTCAGGTCCAGCGCGATCCCGATCTCTGGGTCGTCGAGATCGAGGACCGCCAGGGACGTGCGCTGTTTCCCGGCGCGGTGCTTTGAGGCGCGCGCCATCTCAGCGGCCGTCGAGCGGAAAGTGCGGCGCCATGACACGCTCGGCGCGGCGCAGCATCTGGCGATTGAGCTCGGCTTCGATCATCGCCGGCAGCTCCGGCGTATCGCCAACAACTTCGAAGGTGCGGCGATACCGGCCGAAGGAAATGATCTCCGCGCTCGGACGCGGTTGCGGCGGCGCCGGCGGCTGCACCAGGACCGGCAAGGGCGGCCCGGCCGGATTCGGCAGGATGCGCCGGGCACGGGCCAGATGATCGACGTGACGGGTCGACACCGCGCCGAAGGAGACCAGCGCGATGCCGGCCAACGACAGCGCTAGCACGCCGCCGAGCACGGGCTCGGACGGAAGAGCGCTTGGCGAGATGCTCAGCCATAGCAGGCCGATCGCGCCGGACGCGGCAACGAGAAGGTACAGATGAACGGGCTTCATGGCGTTTTGCCTTTTTTGGTTAATCGGGCTTATCCAATTCCTCGGCACTCACATAGCAAGCTCCGTGCCGCGGAACGGAAGGCGAAGAAAATCAACGGCCTAAGCGGAAACGCGGTCGCGGCGGAGGCGCCGGCGTCAAATTGGCCGACACTTGGACAGGCACGCGACTTCGGTTCATGCTGCGCGCCGCGCGGCGGGAATTCGGCGGGATAGAGGGAACAAAAAATGGCGACGGTGAAGCGCCTCTGCGTCTATTGCGGCTCCTCCGGCAAGGTCGCCGAGGCCTATCGCGCGGCGGCGATTCGGCTCGGCGGCCTCTTGGGCGAGCACAAGATCGGCCTGGTCTATGGCGGCGGCCGGATCGGCCTGATGGGTCTCTTGGCCGATGCCGCCCTCAAGGCGGGCGGCGAGGTGACCGGCATCATCCCCGACCATTTGCACGACCGCGAGATCGGCCATGCCGGCCTCACCGAGCTTCGCGTCGTCGACGACATGCACGAGCGCAAGCGCCAGATGGCCGAGCTAGCCGACGCCTTCGCCATCCTGCCGGGCGGGCTCGGCACGCTCGAGGAGATGCTCGAAGTCATCACCTGGAAGCAGTTGGGATTGCACGACAAGCCGATCTTCATCATCGACGTCGAGGGTTATTGGACGCCGCTGCTGCGCCTTTTCGACCATGCCATCGACGAGGGCTTCGCCGGGCGCGACGCGCGCGGTCTCTATCGCGTCCTGTCGCGGGTCGAGGATCTGGCGGCGGCGATGCGCGAAGCACCGCAGCCGATCAAAGCGGACACCCGGTTGCTCTGACCTTGCGCGGCGACCTGTGACGTAAGGCCGCTTGCGCGGCCGGGGGCCCATGCTATCTTCGCGCCCGCCGCGCGCCGGGCCTTGTCTTGGCCGCGCCAGACCCTCGAAAAGGCCCGTCGGACATGAACAAAATCAAGGTCGCCAACCCCGTCGTCGAGATGGACGGCGACGAGATGACGCGCATCATCTGGAAGTTCATCAAGGACAAGCTGATCCTGCCCTATCTCGACATCGACCTAAAATACTACGACCTCGGGATGGAGCATCGCGACGCGACCGACGACCAGGTCACCATCGACGCGGCCAACGCGACCCGGAAATACGCCGTCGCCGTCAAATGCGCGACGATCACCCCCGACGAGGACCGGGTGAAGGAATTCAACCTCAAGAAGATGTATCGCTCGCCGAACGGGACGATCCGCAACATTCTCGGCGGCACCATCTTCCGCGAGCCGATCGTCATCAGGAACGTGCCGCGACTGGTGCCGGGCTGGACGGCGCCGATCGTCATCGGCCGCCACGCCTATGGCGACCAGTACCGCGCCACCGACTTCAAGGTGCCAGGCCCGGGCAAGCTGACCATGACCTTCACGCCGTCGGGCGGCGGCAAGCCGGTGACCTACGACGTGTTCGATTTCCCCGAGCCCGGCGTGGCGCTCGGCATGTACAACCTCGACGAATCGATCCGCGGCTTCGCCCGCGCCTGCATGAATTACGGGTTGCAGCGCGGTTGGCCGGTCTATCTCTCGACCAAGAACACCATCCTGAAAGTCTATGACGGCCGCTTCAAGGATTTGTTCGAGGAAATCTTCGACAAGGAATTCGCCGCCAAGTTCAAGGCGAAGAACATCACCTACGAGCACCGCCTGATCGACGACATGGTGGCGTCGGCGCTGAAATGGAGCGGCAATTTCGTCTGGGCGTGCAAGAACTACGACGGCGACGTGCAGTCCGACACGCTGGCGCAGGGCTACGGCTCGCTCGGGCTGATGACCTCGGTGCTGATGACGCCCGACGGCAAGACGGTCGAGGCCGAAGCGGCGCACGGCACGGTGACGCGCCACTACCGCCTGCACCAGCAAGGCAAGGAGACCTCGACCAACCCGATCGCCTCGATCTACGCCTGGACGCGGGGCCTGTGGTATCGCGGCGAGTTCGACAAGACGCCCGAGGTGAGGCGCTTCGCCGAGACCCTGGAGAAGGTGTGCGTCCAGGCGGTCGAGGCGGGCGAGATGACCAAGGATTTGGCAATACTCATCAGCCATAAGACGCCGTTCCTCAACACCGTTCCCTTCCTCGACCGGCTCGACGCCCGGCTGAAGCGGGCGATGGCGTGAACGCGGCCGGCGCCGACCGCGGCTACTATCGGGGCCGCTTCCCGCCGGGCTTTTTCGCCCATTTGTTCAAGGCGATCTTCAAGCAGCATCACCGCGCGCTGCTGCCGCTGCTGCGGCGGGTATTGCCCGCGGATTCGATCGTCTTCGACGTCGGCGCGCATGCCGGGCAATACGCGAAGCTGTTCGCCAGGCTGGCGCCAAACGGCTTCGTCTACGCCTTCGAGCCGCAAAGCTACGCGCGGCGCATCCTGCGCATCGCGCTGCGGCTCAACCGCCTGAGGAACGTCGCCATCCTGCCCTTCGGCCTCGGCGACCGGGGCGGCGTCGCGCTGCTCAACATTCCGGTCAAGGCATCAGGCAGCTATGGCTTCGGTCTCGCGCATCTCGGCGCTGCATCGCGGCACGGCGAATCCGAGCTGGTGGCCATCGCCACCATCGACCAGGCGGTCGCGGCGCTCGGGCTCGGGCGGCTCGATTTCATCAAGGCGGATATCGAGGGCTTCGAGCAGCGCATGCTCGAAGGCGGAAGCGGCACGCTGGCGCGCTTCAAGCCGGCGCTGCTGATCGAGCTCAACGGCGAGCATCTGGCACGCGCCGGCGGCAGCGTCGACGGATTGTGGCGGATGCTGACCGATCTCGGCTATGCCGCGTTCGAAACCGGCGTGACGCGTGACCTCATTCCGATCACCGCGCCGCGCCAAGGCGATGTGCTGTTCCTGGCGCGGCCGCCGCAGCCCTAGCCGCTAAGCGGCGGCCTGCGCCTTTTCCGCGACCGCGCGCTCGATGGCGGCGAGCGCCGCCTCGGCCTGAGCCACATCGGGACCGCCGGCCTGCGCCATGTCGGGCCGGCCGCCGCCGCCCTTGCCGCCCAAGGCCGCGGCGCCGAGCTTGACCAGCTCGACGGCGTCGAAGCGCGTCACCAGATCGTCGGTCACGCCGACGACGAGCGACGCCTTGCCCTCCTCGCGCGCGACCAATGCGACGATGCCCGAGCCGAGATCGCGCTTCATCGCGTCGACGAGGCTCTTCAGCTCCTTGGCCGGCACGCCGTCGAGCGCGCGCGCGGCGAATTTGACGCCGCCGAAATCCTTGGCGCCGCCGCCTTGGTCCTGGCGCGGACCGCCGTCGCTCGACCCGGCCAGCGCCGCGGCGCGGCGCGCATCGGACAAGTCGCGCTCGAGCTTCTTGCGCTCTTCCAAAAGCGCGGCGAGCCGCGCCGGTAATTCGCCGGACGCGGTCTTGAGCGAGGATGCCGCCTGGCGCAGCAGGTTTTCCTCGCCGGCGACGAAGCTTTCCGCCGCGGCGCCGGTCAGCGCCTCGATGCGCCGCACGCCCGAGGCGACCGCGCTTTCGGAGGATATCTTGAAGAAGCCGATATCGCCGGTCCGCGCCACATGCGTGCCGCCGCAAAGCTCGACCGAGAAATGCTTGGGCGTCGAGCCCTCCGCATCTTCGTCTTCACCCATCGACACGACGCGCACCTCGTCGCCGTATTTCTCGCCGAACAGCGCCAGGGCGCCTTCCTTCACCGCCAAATCGGGCGTCATCAGCCGCGTGCGCACCTCGGCGTTCTGGCGGATGCGGGCATTGACCTCGCTTTCGATCGCCGCCACATCGTCGGGCGTGAGCGGCTTGGCTTGCGAGAAATCGAAGCGCAGGCGCTCGGGCGCCACGAGCGAGCCCTTTTGCGTGACATGCTCGCCGAGGCGCCGGCGCAGCGCCTGATGCAGCAGATGCGTGACCGAATGATTGGCGCGCAGGCGGTTGCGCCGCCCCTCGTCGACGCGCAACTCGACGATGTCGCCCCGCTGCAGCGCGCCATGCGCCATCTTGCCGTCATGGACGATGAGATCGCCGGCGCGCCTGTGCGTGTCGGAGACCGCGAATTCGCCGCCCTTGGCGGAGAACAGGCTGCCGGTGTCGCCCATCTGGCCGCCGGATTCGCCGTAGAACGGCGTCTGGTTGACCAGGATGGCGGCCGCGCCGCCGGCCTTGACCGAATCCACGCGCTTGCCGTCCTGGACGATGGCGACAATGGTGCCTTCGGCCTCATGCGCGTCATAGCCCAGGAATTCGGTGGCGCCCAGCTCGTCGCGCAGCGCCAGCCAGATCTCCCCGGTCGCCGCCTCGCCCGAGCCGACCCAGGATTTGCGCGCCTCGGCGCGCTGGCGCGCCATCGCCGCGTCGAAATCCTTGATCGCGATCTTGCGGCCGCGGCCGCGCAGCACGTCCTCAGTCAAATCCAGCGGAAAGCCGAAAGTGTCGTAGAGCCTGAAGGCGGCCTCGCCGGGAAAGGCGGCGCCCTTGGCCAGGCGTGCCTCTTCCTCCTCGAGAAGCTTCAAGCCGCGCGCCAGGGTTTCGCGGAACCCGGTTTCCTCGAGCTTCAGCGTCTCGGTGATGAGCGCCTCGGCGCGCGCCAATTCGGGATAGGCCTGGCCCATCTGCCTGACCAGCGTGGGAACGAGCCGCCACATCAGCGGCTCGGCGGTGCCGAGGAGATGCGCGTGGCGCATGGCGCGGCGCATGATGCGGCGCAGCACGTAGCCGCGGCCCTCCTTCGACGGCAGCACGCCGTCGGCGATGAGGAACGACGACGCGCGCAGATGGTCGGCGATGACGCGGTGCGACACCGCCTGCTTGCCGTCGGCCGCGACATGGGACGTTTCCGCCGAGGCGACGATCAGCGCGCGCAGGATGTCGGTGTCGTAATTGTCGTGCTTGCCCTGCAGCACGGCGGCGATCCGCTCGAGCCCCATGCCGGTGTCGATCGACGGGCGCGGCAGCGCCACGCGCTGTTCCTTCGTCACCTGCTCGTATTGCATGAAGACGAGGTTCCAGATCTCGACGAAGCGGTCGCCCTCGGCATCGGCGCTGCCCGGCGGGCCGCCCGGAACCGCCGCGCCGTGATCGTAGAAAATCTCGGAGCACGGGCCGCACGGGCCGGTCTCGCCCATCGCCCAGAAATTATCGGATGTGGCGACGCGGATGATCTTCCTGTCGTCGAAGCCGGTGACTTTCTTCCACAGCTTCGCCGCATCCTCGTCCTCGGCGAAGACGGTGATCAGCAGCTTGTCCTTCGGCAGCTTGAATTCCCCGGTGAGGAGATTCCAGGCGAGCTCGATGGCGCGCTCCTTGAAGTAGTCGCCGAAGGAGAAATTGCCGAGCATCTCGAAGAAGGTGTGGTGGCGCGCGGTATAGCCCACGTTCTCGAGGTCGTTGTGCTTGCCGCCGGCGCGGACGCATTTCTGCGACGAGGCGGCGGTCGAGTAGGGGCGCTTTTCCTGGCCGGTGAAGACGTTCTTGAACTGCACCATGCCGGAATTGGTGAAGAGCAGCGTCGGATCGTTGCGCGGCACCAGCGGCGAGGACGGCACCACCGCGTGCCCCTCGCGCTTGAAATAGTCGAGAAAATGGGCGCGAACGTCGTTGGTCAGCATGACGCTAATTTGGTCCTTCCCCCGTCCGGAACCAAGGAAAACCGCGCGCTTCTCCCCCGCGCGCGCGGCCTGCCGGATCGCGGCGCATTAAGCCCGAGGCTCCGCGGATTTGTAAAGTTGTCCCGACGCTCTCCCGACCTCTCAAAGAAAAACCGGCGCCGCGGGGGGCGCGGCGCCGGCTCGGGGAGGAAGCCATTCATCCGGGGGGAGGCTGGCGTTCCTGCGGGGAAATTCCCCTGACGAAAGTCTGGCGGCGACAGGGAGCGAAGCGGCCTAGTCCTCGCTCACCGCGGTGGTGGTCGTGCCCTCACCGCCTTCCGTAGCGTCGGCGCTGGTGACCAGCATCGCGTCGGCGACCAGCCCGGCATTGGCGCGCACGGCCGTCTCGATCGCCTGCGCCGTCTCCGGGTGCTCCTTCAAATATTGCTTGGCGTTCTCGCGGCCCTGGCCGATGCGGATGCCGTCATAGGAGAACCAGGAGCCCGATTTCTCGACGACGCCGGCCTGCATGCCGAGGTCGATGAGCTCGCCGCGCTTGGAGACGCCCTCGCCGTACATGATGTCGAACTCGACGACCTTGAAGGGCGGCGCCATCTTGTTCTTGACCACCTTGACCCGCGTCTGGTTGCCGACGACCTGCTCGTGGTCCTTGATCATGCCGATGCGGCGGATGTCGAGCCGGACCGAGGCGTAGAATTTGAGCGCGTTGCCGCCCGTCGTCGTCTCGGGATTGCCGAACATGACGCCGATCTTCATCCGTATCTGGTTGATGAAGATCACCATGGTGCGCGACTTGGAGATCGAGCCGGTGAGCTTGCGCAGCGCCTGGCTCATCAGCCGGGCATGGAGCCCCATATGGCTGTCGCCCATCTCGCCCTCGAGCTCGGCGCGCGGCACCAGGGCCGCCACCGAATCGACCACCAGCACGTCGATGGCGCCGGAGCGCACCAGCGTGTCGGCGATCTCGAGCGCCTGCTCGCCGGCGTCGGGCTGCGAGATCAAAAGCTCGTCGGTGTTGACGCCCAGTTTCCGGGCGTAGCCGGGATCGAGCGCGTGCTCGGCGTCGACGAAGGCGCAGGTGCCGCCGGCCTTCTGCGCCTCGGCGATCACCTGGAGGGCGAGCGTGGTCTTGCCCGAGCTTTCCGGGCCGTAAATCTCGACGACCCGACCGCGCGGCAGGCCGCCGATGCCGAGCGCGATGTCCAATCCCAGCGAGCCGGTCGAGATCACCTCGGCCTCGCCCTGGGCCGCTTCGCGCTGGCCCAATTTCATGACGGAACCCTTGCCGAAGGCCTGCTCGATCTGGCGGAGCGCGGCGTCGAGCGCCTTATGCCGGTCCATATCCTTGCCGGTCCCCTTCTCGTCCTTGGACTCTTTGTCTTCTTTCAACAGGCGCAAATGCTGAGCGTTCTGCGACATCCCCGTCCCCTTTCAATAGGCCATGGGGCTAAAAGCGGCAATGCCCCGGCCAGTGAAGGCGCCAGTGTACACTGTTTGTTCTGGCTTGCAAGTTTTTGTTTTGTTCCGTGCCAAAGCCCGGCCAAATTGTGGAATTTTCACTATAAACCGGTTTCCCCGACCTCAGGCCGCCAGCACGAAGAGCCCGATGACCACCATCAAACCGAGCGCCCAGACGATGGTGCGCAGGCTCGAGCGGTCGAGGACGTACATCGCCGTATAGAGGACACGCAGGGCGATAAAGGCGCCGGCCAATAGGTCGATGCGATGCTGCGGCGCCCGCGCCAATTCGGCGATGATCACCGCCGCGGCAAAGAGCGGAAACGCCTCGAAGTGGTTGCGCTGCGCCCAATCGGCGCGCTGGCGCCAGCCGGTCAGCTTCGCCAGGCTTTGGCGCGGCGCGCGGTTGTCGATGCCGCCCGATTTCGCCAGCACGACGGCGAAATAGGGCAGCAGCCCCGCCGCCAGCACCATCCAATACGCGAAGGTCATGCTAAGAAGGTCATGCTAAACCGGCGGCCCCTGCATCACGTCCTTCACCTTGCCGGCGAGTTGCTTCAGCGAAAACGGCTTCGGCAGGAAGTGGATGTCGCGCTCGTCGCCGAGCCGCTTCCTGAAATTATCCTCGGTATAGCCCGAGATGAAGATCACCTTCATCTCCGGATGGGTGCGGCGCAGCTCGTGGACGAGCCCCGGCCCGTCCATCTTCGGCATCACCACGTCGGTGATGACGAGGTCGATCTTGACGCCCTTGACGATGATCTCGAGCGCCGCCTCGCCGCTCTTGGCCTCGATCACGGTGTAGCCCTTGTTCTTCAAGGCGCGCGCGCTGAACAGCCGCACCGGGTCCTCGTCCTCGACCAGCAGCACCGTGCCAGAGCCGGTAAGATCGCGGGGCGCGCCGCCCTGGGTCTCGGAGAGATCCGAGCGCGCCGGATCGGCCGCTTCGGAGCCGGCATGGCGCGGCAGGAAGATCGAGAAGACCGCGCCCTTGCCCGGCTCGCTGTCGACGAAGACGAAGCCGTCGGTCTGCTTGACGATGCCGTAGACGGTCGAGAGGCCGAGGCCGGTGCCGGAGCCCACTTCCTTGGTCGAGAAGAACGGCTCGAAGATGCGCTGGTGATTTTCCTTCGGGATGCCGATGCCGGTATCCGTCACCTCGATGAGCACGTAATCGCCCGCCGGCACGATCTCGTGCTGGCGCCGCGTCGCGCTGTCGCTGGCGACGTTGGATGTCTTGATGGTGACCGTGCCGCCCGTCGGCATGGCGTCGCGCGCATTGACCACGAGGTTGATGATGACCTGCTCGAGCTGGCCCTGATCGACCTTGACCAGCCCGAGGTCGCGGCCGTGCACGACCTTCAGCTCGATGTTCTCGCCGATCAGCCGGCGCAGCAGATGCGACAGCTCCGCCAGCACGTCGCTGATGGCGAGGACGCGCGGCTGCAGCGTCTGCTGGCGCGAGAATGCGAGAAGCTGGCGCACCAGATTGGCGGCGCGGTTGGCGTTCTGCTTGATCTGCATGATATCGGCGAAGCTGGGATCGCCCGCGCGGAAGCGCAGCAGCAGCAGATCGCAGAAGCCGATCATCGCCGTCAGCAGATTGTTGAAATCATGCGCCACGCCGCCGGCCAATTGCCCGACCGCCTGCATCTTCTGCGACTGGGTGAACTGCGCCTGGAGGCTCTTCTGCTCGGTCTGGTCGATGAAGTGGAGGATATAAGCCTCGTCCTCGATCCCCGCCTCGCCCGCCTCGCCGCCGAGCCGGCTGATGAACAGCGCCGCCGATTTGACGGCGATTCCGCTGCCGGCGAGCCGGACTTCGACCGGACCCGGCACCAGCTTGCCCTCGGCGGCCGCGGCGAGCCGCGACCACGCCGCCGCCTGGTCCTCGGGATGGAGGAAACCCAGGAACGGGCGGCCGATCACCTCGGCTGGCGGCAATTTGATGAAGCGGTAGAGCGCCTCGTTGGCCTCCTCGATATGGCCTTCGCGGTCCATCAGCGCGATGCCGACCGGCGCATTGGCGAAAAAGCGCCGGAAGCGCTGGCGCGAGACGCGAAGCTGCTCCACCCATTCGCGCTCGGGCGTGAGGTCCCGCACCACCGAGCGCGTGCGCAGATGATCGCCGGCGCGGACCACGCTTTGCGTGATGAGCGCATGAATGAGCCGGCCCTGGCGGCTCTGCAACGTCACCTCGCCGCGCGTCTCGCCGCCATCGAAGGGCGCGTGCGGCGGCGCGCCGGCGGGCGGCGGCCCGTCGAGGAAATCGGTGAGCTTGGCGCCCTTCTCCACGAGCTCGATTGCGCCGGCGCCGAGCCATTCGGCCAGCGCCTCGTTGACGAAGAGGAAGCGGCCGGCGGCATCGACCGAATAGAAGCCGATCGGCGCATTATCCAAAAAATCGGCGAGCTTCGCGCGCTCGTCGCGCAGCATCTGCTCCATGCCGTGGCGGGCGGTGATGTCCTCGAAGCTCCACAGCGTGTAGCCGGCGCGGCCGGCGAGCGGCGCCACGGAAAGATTGAACCAGCTCGCCTCGCCGTCGTCGTGACGGACGGCCACCACGCCGGCGGCGCGCCCCTCGTGCAGCGCCTGGTCGCGCAGCCGGGGCAGATTGCCGCCTTCGGCCGCCGCGCGCTGCGCCAAGGCGGCCAAGGGCGGCCCCTCGCAATGCGGGAAGAAGCGGTGAAAGGCGCCGTTGGCATAGGCCATGGCGCCCTGCGGATTCAGAATCAGATGCGCATTGGCCGAGGATTCAAGCGCCTGGCTCATCAAATCGATGCGGCTGCCGAGCATGGCGTGCATCTGGCGCGCGACGACGCTGGCGACGCCGGATCCCAGCGCCAGGGTCGCCAGGATGACGGCGATCGGCCGCAACACCGGCGCGTCGTTGACGTGGAAGACGAAGAGCGTCGTGGCGAGGACGGCGGCGAGGGAAAACGCGACCGACAGCACGCCGAGCGCGCGCATCCAGGTCGCGACATTGCCGGCCACGGCATCCTCGGGCGCGCCGGCGGCGGCGAACGATTTCGCGCAGCGCTTGGCCCGACCGTCGATGGGCAGATCGATCACCATGGGAGTTTATCACACGGCCGATAGCGCGTGGCGCCCGGCACGCGCACGCATGCGAGTCGCATCGAATCCTCTCTATCCCCGCTCGTCCTCTGGCGGACCATCGCCGGATTCGCGTTAAGAAAGGATTAACCACAACGACTCGGAAAAATCCGCGGCGTCGCGCGGCCCCTCTTCGTCGCGCTCTTATTCGTCGCTGTGCGTGCGCTCCATGCGCTCGTGGCGCTCCTGCGCCTCGATCGACAGGGTGGCGATGGGGCGCGCCTCGAGCCGGCGGACGCCGATCGGCTCGGCGGTCTCCTCGCAGAAGCCGTAGCTGCCGGCCTCGATCCGCATCAGCGCCTCGTCGATCTTGGCGATGAGCTTGCGCTCGCGGTCACGCGTGCGGAGCTCCAGCGAGCGGTCGGTCTCGAGCGTGGCGCGGTCGGTGACGTCGGGCTCGGCCAGGCTGATCTCCTTCATGTTCTGCAGCGTGCCCGAGGATTCGGCGAGCAGTTCGGCGCGCCAGCGCAACAGCTTCTGGCGGAAATATTCGAGCTGGACGGGGCTCATGAAGTCTTCTTTATCCGACGGGCGGTAATCGGGCGGAAGCGTCGGCCGCATCAACATTTGGTCTCCCCACAAAACGGCGCGAGTATATGAATCGCGGGCCGGTGAGGCAAGCCTTCTAAATCGCTGATATTACTGATTTTTATCGCCGGGAGCCGCGGCGAAGGGGACCGGCGGGTTCAGCGCAGCGCCAGCCGGGCGCCGGGGCCGGGCGAGAAGGCGTCGGCCGACGGGGCGCCTTCCTCGGCCTGAATGAGCAGCTTGGCCGATTTGAGCGCGCGGTAGAACTGGCCGTCGTCGAGCAGGCCGCGGATCTCGCGCAACGCCCCGGCGCTTTCCGGACGGCGCTCGGCGTATTCCTTCATCTGCCGCTCGATGGTGGCGAAGAAAAGATCGCCCTTGCCGGAAAAAAGATACTGGCACTGGATGGCGAAATAGATGCGGCGGGCCGGCGTCGTCGCCTTCTCCTCGGACAACACGTCCTTCTCGCGCAGCAATGCCGCGTTGGTGTGGATGAGAATCTTGGCCATCGGGCCCGAATTCTCGATCACCACGCCATTGAGGATGAGCTTTTCGTGGGGTTTCAGATTGATGGTCAGCGGCATTCTAACGCTTCGCGGTCTGAAGGCGCCCCCAGGGACGCGACGGCCTCTATCTAGGGCGCGAAGCTTTAGGATTGCGTTAAGCGGTGAAGGCCCGAAACCCCTGAAATAATTTGCTTTTTACATAAATTCACCCGCGCTTTAGTTGGCGCGCCTTAGGGGTTTTTTAAAGCGGTGCGGCATAAATTCTCGTCCATGCAGACGCGTTTCTCCTCCCCCGTCCCCGCCGCCCGCGCCACCGCCGCGGCGCGCCCGGTCGAATCCGAAGCCGATGCCGACTGGCTTGTCGACATCGGGCCGGTGCTGTCGCTCGACAGCCTGCCGGCCCCGGAGACCAAGCGCTGGGTGATCCGCCGCAAGGCGATCGTCGTCGCCGCGGTTCGCGCCGGCGTCATCAGCCTCGAAGACGCTTGCCGGCGCTACACGCTGTCGATCGAGGAATTCCTCGCCTGGCAGCGCCTGGTCGACAGCCATGGCCTGCCCGGCCTGCGCGTCACCCGGCTGCAAGACTATCGCGCGAACAATCCCGCGCCGACCCCGACCGGCACCCGCCCGCGCTGAACGCGACCGACACCTTCCTTTAAGCACTCCTTCATCCGCCAACCTTATGGTTAAGCCTGGGTTTTTTCCGGGCTTCATCTCATGGCGCGCGACACTTCAGGACAAAGTCTCTGGCAGGATTCCGCCGCGCAACAGGCGAAGGATCTGTCGCCGGCGCAAAAGCGCATCCAGGCGGCGCTCGCCGCCCACGGCGTGCCGGCGGCGCAGAGCCGCAAGCTCGTCAACCTCGCCTTCTCGGCCGCGAGCGACGATGCCGAGGAATGCCTCGCCCGCGCGCTGGGCCAACTCTATCTCTTCAATCCGCTGATCGACGAGCCGCACGGCCGTTTCATGCTGATGGGCTCGCCGGGCTCCGGCAAGACGCTGGCCCTCGCCAAGCTGGCGAGCCGCGCCAAGGCGCTCGGCCGCACGGTGCGGCTGGTGACGTCCGATGCCGCGCGGTCGAACGGCATCGAGCCGTTGAAGCATTTTGCCGAAACGCTCGGCCTCGAAATCGAGATCGCCGGCGACCGCAATGCGCTGGCGGCGCTCGGCGCCACATCCGGGGCCACGCTGCTGATCGACAGCGCCGGCATCAATCCCTATTCGCCGGCCGACCGCCAGGCACTCGAGGGCCTGGCGCAAGCCGCCAAGGCCGAGCCGATTCTGGTCCTTGCCGCCGGCGGCGATCCTGCCGACACGGTCGAGACCGCGCATGTCTTCCGCGATATCGGCTGCCAACGCGTGCTGGTGACCCGGCTCGACATCGTGCGCCGCATTGGCAGCGTCATGGCGGTGCCCGAAGCCCTCGGCATCGCCTTCGCCGAGGGACTCGCCGCGGCCTCGCCGGCGCAAGGCATCGAGCCGTTCAGCGCCGTCAATTTGGCGCAGCGCCTGTTGCAGGCGGGCTGAAGCTTCCAGCAAATTAATCGATCGGATTTTTTGCGGCCCCGATCTACGGGGCCGGACGCTCAGCCACCGCCGCGGCGGCGATTCTGCTCGGCGCGCGCCGAGGCGACGATCTCGTGGCGGCGCATGCCGTAATAGACCTCGGTCAGCCCTTCCCGCGCTTGGCGGAGCTGGACGTCGACCTCGGCGAGCGACTGCTCGATCCGGGCGCGGCGCTCCGCCATGGCGGCGATGTGACGCGCGGCCGAGCCCGCCGCCTCGGTGGCTTTCTGGTCGCGATCGATCTTGCCCTGCTGGTCGCGCAGTTGCGCGGCGAGCCGCTCGAGATCGGCGATCTCGCGGCGGCGCTCGTCGAGCTGCCAGCGGTAGCCCCGCACCCGGGCGTCGAGGGTCTTCATACCGGCGTACTCCGGGCGATCGGTTTTCCCGAGTCGCCGCTAAGGTTACGAGTCGCGTAACAAGCCTTTCGCGAAAAATAATCCGCGCCCGAATCGACTCGAATCGTCCGGCCTGCAGACGCAACGACGCATCATCGCCGCTCAGGCTTAATTGGCGGTTAAATCAGAGAAATTAGGCCTTTTCGCGCGGCCGGTTCGGCCCCGATTAACGCTGCCACGACTCGGCCCCAAGGATGGACAGGAGGTAAAATATCCCTCCGGTATTAATCAAATTAACGAAGTTTTTACTCAAGCCGGTAAGGATCATTAAAGTTGGAGTATGGTTTCCAAGTCCTTTTCTGGAGGCACGCCATGCGCGTCCTGTTGATTGAAGACGATTCGGCTACCGCAGCCAGCATCGAATTGATGCTCAAGGGCGAGGGCTTCATTTGCGACACGACCGATCTCGGCGAGGACGGCCTCGAGATCGGCAAGCTCTACGATTACGACATCATCGTGCTCGACCTCATGCTGCCGGACATCGACGGCTACGAGGTGCTGCGCCGGCTGCGCGCCGCGCGCGTGCGCACCCCCATCCTGATCCTTTCGGGCATGGCCGAGCTCGACAACAAGATCAAGGGTCTCGGCTTCGGCGCCGACGACTTCCTGGCGAAGCCCTTCGACCGCCGCGAGCTGATCGCCCGTATCCAGGCGATCGTGCGTCGCGCCAAGGGTCATTCCGAATCCGTGATCCGGACCGGCAAGCTCGCCGTCAATCTCGACAGCCGCACCGTCGAGGCCGATGGCGCCCCGCTCCATTTGACCGGCAAGGAATACGGCATCCTCGAGCTCCTCAGCCTGCGCAAGGGCACGACGCTGACCAAGGAGATGTTCCTCAATCATCTCTACGGCGGCATGGACGAGCCCGAGCTGAAGATCATCGACGTCTTCGTCTGCAAGTTGCGCAAGAAGCTGTCGGTCTCGACCGGCGGCGCCAATTACATCGAGACGGTGTGGGGCCGCGGCTATGTGCTGCGCGACCCACCGACGACCGAAGCACCCGCCGCGATCGAGCCCGCCAAGGAATTGGCCAAGGCGTAGCTTTCTTTCGTCCCTTTTCCGGGGGAAGTATTTTACGGGGGAACAAAAACGGCGGCACAGAATGTGCCGCCGTTTTCTTTTGTCCTAAGGAATATTGGCGGTGGAATATAAGAACGGGCTCATATGGTATGTTCTGGGGCCGATAGAAAAGGAGGATGGTCATGCGGGCAAACATTTCATTTGTTGCGGTCGTAATGGCGGCGCTGCTGGTTCAGACCGCCAACGCTGTGGCCTCGGATGCTGTATCCGCCTTCGTCGACAAGAACAATCACATCCTCGGGCTCGGTGCAGTAACGGAGAAAGGGGGCAAAGTAGCGTTAATGATGATTGAGAACAGCAAGGGTGATAAAGATGCGCTGCTCGTGCATTTCCCTGACCGGGCTGCATGGGGGCGGTTCGTTTCCTCTTGGAATAAGGCGCGCGCAACGCCGGCCCCCAATAGGGGCTGGGTTGACATTGACGAAGTCAAAGATCCGTATGGCGTAGATTTAAGCGTCGTAAAATATGCGAGCGGTGCCGTGGGGTTTGAATTGGACGACGACAGAGGCGATAACATCAAACAGCGTGGATTCAAGCTCGATCCATCGCTGTTCGCGGCGTTCAACAGCAAAATCCTCGAAATCAGCAAGACGATCGAGCGATAGAAGGGAATTCGATCGCGCGCGGATTGAGTCAACGTCAATCTGATTCCGAGGCGTTCCGCCTAGGAGCGCTTGGCGCTCACGTTCCGGACGCAGCTCGCAGCCGCGGCCTGGTAGGTCGATTCGAATCTTCCCGTGAAGTCGCCGCCCGAGATTTTTCCGGTCAGGCTGCCGGTGAGGCCGTGCTCGGGGTAATTGTACGAGCCGCTGACGGTGCCGTCGGCGGCGACGGCGCCTTTGAACGGGAGGCTCGCGACGCCGAGGCCGAAACTGCCGGTGATCTTGTCGCCGGCGATCAGCATGGTGATCTTGCCTTGCGGGCATTTGACGCTGGCCGCGTCCAGCGTGCCGGCCCAGGAACCGTCATAGGGTCCGGCGGCAAGGACCGGCTCGAATTGCAGAAACATGGCCGCCAAGGCGGCGGCAATCAGCACTCGCTTCATCATCGCACCTCCCGGTTGTTCAAACGCCGATCGTCACCGCCGCGCGGTTGGGCGCGGACTGATTCAGCGTCAGCGCGGCGCCGAAGCGCTCGGCCTGGCGCGCGGTGAAATAGGCGTGCACCGAGCGGGCGGTGAGTGCTCCGACATCGGCGCCGGGCGCCAGTGCGGCCCTGACCTCGGCCGGCGGGTTGATCCCCTCGCCTTCGATATTTGCTGCGAGCTTCTTGCCCTGGCCCGAGAGAATCAATTTTCCGCCGCGCGGCAGCAGCTCGGCTCCCAGCAGCGCCAGGTTGCAGGCGAGCTTCTGCCATTCGACCGGCAGGCCGTCATAGGCGGCGGGCCACGCGCCGCTCACCTTGCCGCCGTCGAGGATGCCGGCGATCAGCGTCTTGGGCTCGGGCGCGCCGCCGCCGGCGCCGCCGGTGCCATAGGCGAAGCGGTAGAATTGCAGGCGGTTGCCGGCGCGCCGGGCGCTCTGGCCGATCAGCGCCACGGCGTCCTTGG
>Ga0209483_1001067_pt1 | contig 21609 bp, 24 predicted proteins | sample NGEPerA_FD_184508 | JGI IMG/M metagenome (GOLD analysis project Ga0209483, IMG submission 184508) | Arctic peat soil microbial communities from the Barrow Environmental Observatory site, Barrow, Alaska, USA - NGEE PermafrostL2-A... | ecosystem: Environmental > Terrestrial > Soil > Wetlands >... | reverse complement strand
CTTGACGCGCGGCCTGTGCCTGCTGCTCGGCGCGATGGCCGTCGAAAATCTGCTGACGCTGCTGCTGGAAATTTACCGGCCGCGCGTCAAGGGCAAGATCGCCCGCCCGCTCTACGAAAGCCGCGTGGTCGGCATTTTTGCGCAGCCGGAAAGCCTGTTCACCACGGCGGCGCAGACGCTGGATTACCAGTTCGGCTTCAAGGTTTCGGAAACGTGGTTTTTCCAGGCGGCGCAGAAAAATCTCGCGGTGCTGCTGCTGATCCAGTTTGCCGTGCTGCTTTTGTCCACGACGCTGGTGTTCATTGACGTGGGCGAACAGGCCGTGCGGGAGCATTTCGGCAGACCGGTCGCGACGCTCGGCCCCGGCGCGCATTTCAAATGGCCGTGGCCCGCCGACAAAATTTACCGCTTCCGCACCGAGCAGATCCAGTCCTTCGCCGTCGGCTACACGCCGGACGCGCAGACGGCGGCGGCGAACGTGATTCTCTGGACGGTCAGCCACAACAAGGAGGAAAATTTTCTCGTCGCCAACCGCGCCGCCGTGACGACCGGCGCGAACACCAATGACGCGGCCAAGGCGCAGGCCGTCGGCCTCATCACCGTCAGCATTCCGGTGCAATTTCAAATCACGAACGTCCTCGACTGGGTTTATAAAAACAGCGAGCCGGACGCGCTGCTGAAGGATCTGGCGACGCGGGAAGTGGTCCGTTATCTCGCCGGCGTGGACTTGAACGACGTGCTCTCGCAAAACCGTTCGCAGGCGGCGGAAGAACTGCGCGACCGGATTCAAAACGCGGCCAACGCCCGCGCACTTGGCGCGAAAATCGTTTTCGTCGGCCTGCAGGACATTCATCCGCCGACCGCCAGCGACGTGGCCGCGAGCTACGAAAAAGTCGTCAGCGCGGAGGAAACCCGGCTCGCCACCGTGCTCGCCGCCCAGGCCGACGCCATCCGCACGAACGCGCTGGCCGACGCGCAGTCGTTCACGATCACGAACGTCGCCGACGCCCGGCGCGTGCAGCTCGTGAGTTCGACGTTTGCCGAGGCGGCGCTGTTCACCAACCAGATTCCCGCATTTGAAGCGGCCCCGTCGGTCTATCGGCAGCGGCTTTATTTGCAGAGCTTCGCCGCCGCGACGAAGAACGCGCGCAAATATGTTTTGCTCGTCACCAACACGCAGGACGTGGTGATTTTCGATCTGGAAGACAAAATCCGCGACGACCTGCTGAACCTTTCCGTCACCAATTTGCCATGAAAAAAAATCTGACCACCGTCCTCATCGCCGCCGTGCTGGTGGTGATTTTCGCGCTGCTGCTGTTCACCTTCCAGGTGCGCCAGTCGGAGGTCGCCGTGCTGACGACGTTCGGCAAGCCCGCCGCAAACAACATTGACCAGCCCAACCTTTATTTCAAATGGCCGTGGCCGATCCAGCAGGTTTATCGCTTTGACGAGCGCGTGCAGAATTTTGAGGACAAGTTCAGCGAAAATTACACGGCGGATCATAACATCGTGCTGGCGAGTGTTTATGCGGGCTGGCGTATTTCCGACGCCAGCCGGTTTTTCCAGGTATGGCGCGGCGGCTCCGTGACGGTCGCCCAGCAGCAGTTGGAAACCATGCTCCGCAGCGCCACGCTGGCCGTCATCGGCAACCATAATTTGGCGGACCTCGTGAATCCCGATCCGTCGCAACTCAAGTTTGAGGCGGTGGAAAATGAAATCAAGGCCAGGGTGCAATCGGAACTGGCCACGAACAATTACGGCATGAGCATTGAATTTCTCGGCTTCAAAAAGCTCGGCCTCCCGGAAAGCGTGACCCAGACGGTGTTCGACCGCATGAAATCCGAGCGGCAAAAATACATCAGCGAGGCGCAGTTCAAGGGCGAGGCCGAGGCGACCAAGATCAAATCCGCCGCCGAACGCCAGGCCGCCGATGTCATTGCCAACGCGCAGGCCGCCGCCACGAAGATCGAGGGCGCCGGCCTGGCCGAGGCTTCGAAGACGCTGGCCGTGTTCCAGCAAAACCCGGACCTGGCCGTGTTCCAGTTGCAGCTCAAGGCGCTGGAAAATTCGCTGAACCAGAAGTCCACGCTGATTTTCGATGAGCGCACGCCGCCGTTTAATTTATTTCAAAATCTGCCGACGAACACGCCGGCGAAATGAAATTTGTATATTCGCGGCATATACTGCAAAATGAAACATGAGCCTGAATTCAACTTGGCCGAAATTGAAGGGTTTGATTGGGACTTAGGCAACGCAACGAAAAATGCCAAACATCAAGTTGAACTGGAAGAAGCCGAGGAGATTTTTTTCAACAAACCGTTGCTGTGGAGTTTTGACGAAAAACATTCGGAAGCCGAGAATCACTGGATTGCATTGGGCAGCACGGCCAGACGGAATTTGACGGTGGTTTTTACGGTGCGGCGGAAATTGATTCACGTCATTTCCGCGCGGGCGATGAACAAGAAAGAAAAAGCCATTTATGAAAAAGAATTTTTACGTTCCTGATGCCAGCCCGAATGCGGGCAAGGACATGGACTGGAGCCAGGCGCGACGCGACGAGTTTCCCAATTTGAAACCGTCGCGGCAGCCGATCAGCCTGCGGATTCCTGGAATCACGCTGCAAAAAATCCGCCGCGTCGCCAACCGGCAGGGCGTGCCGTATCAAAGTCTGATCAACATCTGGCTGGCGGAACGCGCCGAGGCCGAATGCAAAATTGCCTGACATGAGCGACCACGAACATCACGACCATCCGCAGCCGCCGGAAACGCAGGACGCCGGCTCGCAGGCGCTGGCCGAGGCGTTGCGCAGCAGCTTCGTCATCGTCAAATTCGCGATGGCGGCGCTGGTGCTGGTCATCCTCGGCGCGGGCTTTTTCACCGTCGGGCCGCAGGAAAAAGCGGTCGTTCTCCGCTTCGGCAAACCGCTGGGCGAAGGCCAGAAAATGCTTTTGAATTCGGGGAAATTATACTGGTCGTTTCCGTATCCGATTGACGAGGTCGTCCGCATTCCCATCACGGAAAATCAGCAGGTCAAATCCACCATCGGCTGGTATGCCACCACGCCGGAACAGGAGCTGGCCGGCACCGAACCGCCGCCTGGCGCGTCGCTGAATCCGGCGATTGACGGCTATGTCATCACCGCCGACCGCAACATCGTCCACACCCGCGCCACGGTGCTGTATCACATTGACGATCCGCGCACGGCCATCTTCAATTTCACCAGCGGCACCAACCACAATTTCAACCTCAACGGCGTTTCCAACGCCGTGCAGAACGCCGTGAACAACGCCCTCATCCTCACCGCCGCCCGCTTCAACGTGGACGACATTCTTACCCGCGACGTCGCCGGGTTTCAGGACGCCGTCCGGGAGCGCGTGATCGAACTGGCCGAGCGCGAGCATCTCGGCGTGGCGATTGACGCGGACGGCGTGCAGGTGCAGAGCATTCCGCCGCGCCAGTTGAAGGACGTGTTTGCCCAGGTCACCACCGCGCGCCAGAACTACGACAAGCTGCTCAACGACGCCCGGAGCGAGGAGAACCGCATTTTGAACCAGGCCGGCGCGGACGCCGCGTCCATCACCAACGCCGCCGAATCCGCGCGCACCCGTTTCGTCACCGGCGTCGAGTCGGATGCGAAGGCGTTCACCGAGCTGCTGCCGAAATATGAAAGCAACCCGAACCTGTTCGCGCAAATGGAACTGGCCAAGGCCATGACGCAGATTCTGACGAACGTGCAGGACAAAATCTTTCTGCCCCAGCGCGCCGATGGCAAGCCGCGCGAACTTAGGCTACAGTTGAACCGCGAACCGCCGCAGCCGAAATCGGCGGCGAATCCGTAAAATCGTAAATCGTAAATCATCAATCGTAAATTTGTATGCAAGTCACGTCCCTTTTAAGCCAGCACGAACACGATGACAATTGCGGCTGCGGCCACGACCACGAACATTCCACCGTCCATCTCTGGCAGGCCGTCCTCGGCGTCGTCTTCGTTCTCAACGCCTTTATCGTGGACTGGCTGTTTGACGCCGGCAGCACGCTCGCCAGCGCCAGCGCGATGATTGGCTCCATCATTCTTGGCTATCCGATCATCGTCACCGCCGTCAAGGATCTGCGGCGCGGCAATTTGAGCATCAACGAACTCGTCGCCATCGCCGTGCTTGCCGCGTTCGCGTCCGGCAATTACGAGACCGCCGGCATCGTCGCCTTCTTCATGCTCACCGGCGAAATCATCGAAACTCGCACCGCCGAGGGCGCGCGCGACTCGATTGAATCGCTCATCAAGCTGACGCCGACGAAAGCGCGGCGCATTCGTAGGACAGGCGTCGCGCCTGTCTCTGACTCAAAATCCAAAGATGGAGACAGGCGCGACGCCTGTCCTACAATGGAAACCGAAGAAGAAGTCGCCGCCAGCCAGCTCACCGTCGGCGATGTCATTCGCATTCGTCCCGGCGACAATGTCGCGGCGGACGGCGTCATTGTCAGCGGCCAAGGTTCTTTTAACCAGGCCACCATCACCGGCGAATCGCTGCCCGCCGAAAAAAATATCGGCGACGAAGTTTTTGCCGGCACGCAAAATCTCACCGGCGTCCTGGAAATCAAAGTCAGCCGCGCCGGAACGGACACGACGCTCGGCCGCGTGCGCGAATTGATCATCGCGGCGGAAAAAACCAAGTTGCCGATCCAAAAAATCGTGGATCAATACATGGGCTTTTACACGCCGCTCGTGCTGGTCATCGGCGCGCTCGTCTGGGCGTTCACGCACGATTTGAACCGCGTCATCGCCGTGTTCGTCGTTTCGTGCCCGTGCGCGTTCATTCTCGCGACGCCGACTGCGATGGTCGCCGCGCTGTCCGCTGCTGCGCGTTTGGGAATTTTAATCAAGAATGTCGCGGATATCGAACTCGCGGCGAAGATCAACGCGTTCGTTTTCGACAAAACCGGCACGCTCACGACCGGCCAGCTCGCCGTCAGCCGTCTCGCGCCGATTGGCGAAACGAAGCCCGCCGAACTTCTGTTGCTCGCCGCATCCGCCGAAAAATACAGCAACCATCCGACCGCCAAGGCGCTCGCGACGCTCGCGGGCGAAGCCGGAGTTCCGCTCGCCGAGCCGAAAGATTTTGCCGAAACCGCCGGGCGCGGCGTGAAAGCGGAAATCAACGGCGCAAAAATTCTCGTTGGCCGCGCGCAATGGCTCAAGGACAACGGCATTGACGCGAGCTTCGAGAAATCCGTGGACTTGAACGAGACGGAAGGCTGGAGTTTGATTTTCGTCGCGCAAAACGGCAGGTGCGTCGGCTGGGTCGGCATGCAAGACCAGACGCGCGCCGAGGCGAAGGAAGCATTGGCGGAATTGAAAGAAGCCGGCGTGCGCCGCATCGCGATGATTTCCGGCGACCGGCAAGTCGTCGCCACGCGCGTCGCGAATGAGATCGGTTGCGAAGAAGCGAAAGGCGATTGCCTGCCGCAGAACAAGGTTGAATTTGTCCGCGCGATGAAATTGAAAGGCTACAAAGTCGCGGTCATCGGCGACGGCGTGAACGACGCGCCCGCGCTCGCGGCGGGTGACATCGGCATCGCGATGGGCGCGGCGGGCAGCGAAGTCGCCATCCACAGCGCGACGATTGCGCTGATGAACAACGACCTGCGCCGGCTGCCGTTCCTCGTGAAACTGTCGCGCAGCACGCGCGCCGTCATCAACCAGAATTTCCTGTTCGGCGTGGTGTTCATCATTGTCGGCCTGACGGCGACGGCGTTCGGCTACATCGGCCCGATTGTCGCGGCGATCCTGCACAACGTCGGCTCGTTGATGGTAATTTTCAACAGCGCGCGCCTCGTGCGCAAAGGCGAGGAACTGGAACATTTTAATCCTGAACCCATCGCCGACAAACACGACCACGGCTCGCATTCGAAGCCGACGGGGGAACTGACGCCGAAGCTGGCGTGAAAAAATGAAACCGTTTCAAGTTGTCCTCGACACAAGCGTGCTGGTCGCAGCCGTTCGTTCCTCGCAGGGTGCTTCGTTTCGGATTTTGCAACTGGTCGGCGATCCGCGCTGGGAATTAAATTTGTCGCCCGCGCTGCTGTTCGAATATGAGGAAGTCGCCACGATCCACGCGAAAAAATTCTGGCGCGAACCCGAACGGCTGGCTGACTTGCTGGATTTTCTTATTGCCATTTCAAACCGCCCGAAAATTTCCTATTCGTGGCGGCCATTTTTGCGCGACGCGGACGACGACATGATTTTCGAGCTGGCCGTCGCCGTCCGCGCGAATTTCATCGTGACGCATAATGTCCGTGATTTTGTGGGCGCGGAACAGTTTGGCATTGGCGTATTGACCCCGGCGGAATTTCTGCGAAAATTAGAAACGAAAATATGACTGCGATAAATGTCAAACTGCCTGACTCGCTCAAAAAGAAAGCAGGCGAACTTGCCGCCAAGGATGGCGTGTCCTTCGCCCAGTTTGTCAGCGCCGCCGTGGCGGAAAAAGTTTCCGGCTGGCTCACCGAGGATGACCTTGATCAACGCGCCCGGCGGGCGAGCCGCAAAAAATTCAATGCCGCCCTCGCGCAAGTGCCGGATGTTCGACCAACGCCGGGCGATGAAATTTAATCGGAATGATTGCGCTTGAACATAAAGCGCGGATGCCGAAAGTCGTCCGCATTGAATCGGCGGAATATGTGCCGCCCTACAAGCTGCGCCTTTGTTTCGACGACGGCCACGAAAGCCTCGTGGACTTCGCGCAATTTTTGAGCCAGTCGCGGCATCCGGCGGTGCAGGCATATCACGACCGGAAACGCTTCCGCAAATTCACCGTCGAGGACGGCTTCCTGCACTGGAACGATTTCGACCTCGTGTTTCCGATGGCGGATTTGTATGAAGGGAAAATTTCTTAACGGCCAACTGACCTCACGGCTGACGTGAATATGAAAATGAGAAAAATCCTGATTATCAATGGCGTGGCTGCAATGGCGATAATTAGCGGTTTCTTCTTCATTGTTTCAAAATCTCAAAAAAGTCATTTCAATGCTGAAAAACTAACAGCGGCAATTCATGCGTATTCCCTCGATGCAAAACAACACAACAACAGTTTACCATCTTCAATTTCGTTGCAGGAATTGATAACCAAAGGATTTTTGAAACACGAAGACGTCAGCGCCTTCGACGGAATGCAAGTGACAGTCTACTCGACAGTGGATGACACAACTCCTCAAGCAGTTTTAATGCGCGCGCAACTATCAGATGGCAGTCAAATAGTTGCTCTAGCCGATGGCAGCGTTCAGCAAGTTGCCAAATAATTTTCAGCTTTCACGAATTTTTATGCCCGTCGCCAAATCAAATCCGCAATCGCAAACCGGAAATCAAAAATCCGTCGAAGTCGTCGTGTCCGTGCGCGGGCTTGCTGGCGCGGCAAATTGTGTTTAATTTAATCCTGTGAAAACAAACGGCATCAAATATCCGCACATCGCGTCCAGTCCGCGAATTCTGGATGGCGCGCCCGTCATCAAAGACACGCGCATCGCGGTGCGCACGATTGCCGGTTATTACCAGCTTGGCATGACGCCGGATGAAATTTTGCAAAGCCTGCGGCACCTCACGCAGTCGCAGCTTCACTCGGCGCTGGCCTACTACTTCGATCATCAAAAGGAAATTGACCGCGACTTGAAACGAAACGCCGACGTGGAGCATTGGCGCGGACAGGTTCGCGAGCTTGCCGCCGCTTGAGTAAAATGAAATTGTGGCTCTTCCTTGACGAAGATGTCCACGCGCTTGCCGTCACAGCGAAACGTGGTTAAAGTAATTCCATGAGTGCCATTGAAGTCATTGAGGAATTCAAGCAGCTTCCGCACGAAGAGCAGCGGAAGGTCGCCGCATACATTCATGAAGCGGAAAACTCTGGCGAAGTCAGCGAGGAATTCAAGCGCATCGCCGACGAAGTGTTCAAGACGAATGACGAACTTTTCCGCAAGCTCGCCCAATGAATTTGGACGAGCCGAAATTTCTGACTCTCGCCGAAGTTTTGTATTTGCATGACGAATCGTTGGCGCGTTACGGCGGCTCGGCGGGAATTCGCGAGCCGGGATTGATTGAATCCGCTTTAGGTTCGGCGCAAAATGCTTTTTGGTATGGGCGCGGCGGACTTTTTGAAATCGCAGCGGCTTACGCTTTCCACATCGCCGAATCGCAGGCATTTGTTGACGGCAACAAGCGAACGGCGGCGGCTTCCGCGATTTCTTTTTTGAGAAAAAATGGCGTGCGTTTTCCAAAAGATGACGGCTCGGTTTATCGCGCCATGATTGAAATCGCGGAAAAGCGATTGGACAAACGCGGGCTGGCCGAAACCCTCCGCCGGTTGGTAGAATCGGCAAAATAAAAATGACGCTCACCGAACCAAATCGTAAATCGGAAATCATAAATCATAAATCCGAAGAGGTCGTCGTGTCCGTGCGCGGGTTGACGAAGGTCTTCAAAGATTTCTGGAATCGCCCCAAGGCGCGCGCGGTGGACAACGTGGACTTTGAAGTCCGGCGCGGCGAGGTTTTCGGATTGCTCGGCCCGAACGGCTCCGGCAAATCCACGACGGTCAAACTGCTGCTCGGCTTGCTAAATCCCACGAAGGGACACATCGAAGTTTTCGGCCATTCGCCGCGCCATGTGCAGACGAAAGCGCGCATCGGTTATCTGCCGGAGGAATCCTATTTGTATCGCTATTTGAATTCGCGCGAGACGCTGGATTTTTTCGGAAATCTTTTTCATCTCTCAAAAGGCGAACGCAACAATCGCGCGGAACAATTGCTCGAAATGGTCGGTCTCGGCAAAACGCAGACGCGCGCGGTCGGCGAATTTTCAAAAGGAATGCAGCGCCGCATCGGCCTGGCACAGGCGCTCATCAACGATCCCGACCTCGTCATTCTCGACGAGCCGACCGCCGGTCTCGATCCGATTGGCTGTCGCGAAGTAAAAGATTTGATCATCGCGCTCGCGCGTCGCGGCAAGACCGTGATTTTGAGCAGTCATTTGCTTTCGGACGTTGAAGATGTTTGCGACCGCGTCGTGATTTATTACGGCGGAAAAATCCAGGCGGCGGGAACGCTGAAAGAATTGCTCGCGACGCCGGACACGCTGCAAATCACGACGCCGGTTTTGCCGCGCGAAACTTTGGAGCGCGTTCTGGAAATCATCCGCAAGGACGTTTCGACCGGCGAAGTGCGCGTGGATAATCCGACGCAAAATCTCGAAAGCTATTTTCTCGACGTGGTGCAAAAAGCGCGTCAGGCCGCGCACGAAACGAGCGGCGCGCAATCCGGCGCGCGCGTCGCGGAATATTTGCGCGGCGGCGTGGAAGCAAAACCGCAGACGGAAAAGGTTCTGGAAAAATTGTCATTGCCGCAGGCGGCGCAAACTATTTCTGAAGTAGAAATTTCCGCGCCGGTGGCTGAAAAGAAATTGGACGACAAAAAACTGGAAGCGTTGACGCAGCCGACGGAAACAAAAATTCCAGAAACCAAACCAGCGCCGGAAACTAAGCCGGCGGATTTGTCAAAAGCGGATGAGAAATTGTCGTCGCTGCTCGGAAACAAAAAATGATTTTCACCGCAGAGACGCAGAGATTTTTCTCAATATCAACTCTGCGCCTCTGCGTCTCTGCGGTTAATTAAGTTTTGAAATGCAAAGAATTTTAGCCATCTCGTGGTTGACGTGGAAGGCCGCGCTGCGGTTCAAATTGTTCCTCGTCATCGCGGCGCTTTTGATTCTGGCGGTCGTCGGCTTGCCGCTGGTCATCAAGGACGACGGCACGGCGCGCGGGTTCACGCAGATCATTTTGACCTACACGTTGAGCGCGATCACGGCGTTGCTCGGACTTTCGACGCTGTGGCTTTCGTGCGGCACGCTGGCGCGCGACATCGAGGAATGCCAGATTCAGGTCGTCGCTACGAAACCGATTGCGCGCTGGCAGATCTGGATCGGCAAATGGCTGGGCATCGTGTCGCTGAACGCGGTGCTGCTGGCGATTTCCGGTGGCTGTGTTTATGGCCTCCTGCAATGGCGCGCGACCAAGCTGCCGGCGGCGGAGCAGAAAATTTTGCGCGAGCAGATTTTGGTGGCGCGCGGCTCGGCGAAGCCGCCGACCAACCCGGCGGAAATTGAAGCGGACACGGAACAGATTTTGCAGGAGCGCTTGAAGCAAAGCGCGGAAATGTCCAATTTGTCGGACGCGGAAAAAAACGAGGTCAAACGGCAAATCCGCGAGCAGGTGAAGGCGCAATTGCAACTGGTGCCGCCGAGCTACCGGCGCACCTGGCAGATTGACCTGGGCTCCGCCAAAAAATATCTCCACGGCAAGCCGCTCCAGTTGCGCGTGAAGTTCAATGCGGCGCAGAAGAGCGCGGCGGGCACGTTCACCGCGTTGTGGCAGATCGGCGATCCAACTTCTCCAAACGTGACGCGGCTGGAGCCGATGAGCCTCGCGCCGGATACGTTTCACGAGTTCCAAATCCCGCCGGATTTGTTTGACGCGAACGGCCTGCTGACGATCACGTTTGTGAACCCGAATGACACCGCGCTGCTGTTTCCGCTGGATGACTGCATGGAGGTTTTGTATCCCGAAGGCGGCTTCGCGCTGAATTTTGCGCGCGGGCTGGGCATCATTTTCTGCTGGATGGCGCTGCTGGCGGCGCTCGGGCTGGCGGCGGCGAGCCTGCTGTCGTTTCCGGTCGCGACGTTTTTTGCGCTGGCCATGATGCTGGTGGTTTTTTCCAGCGGCACGCTCGCGGAATCGGTGGATACCGGCTCGGTCGCGGCGGGCAACGCGGAGACCGGCCAGGCGGGCCACTCGGTGGCGGATGCCGTGCTGATCCCGGCGTTCAAGGGCGTGCTGGCGGTGGTGAGCCTCGCGAAAAATTTTTCGCCGATTGACGCGTTGAGCAGCGGGCGCAGCATCACCTGGAGCGAACTCGGCCTGGCGTTCGCGCAAATTGTCCTCGTGCTGGGCGGATTTTTTGCGACGGCGGGAATCATCCTCTTCTCGCGGCGCGAACTGGCGACGGCACAATCCCAATGAAAAATGAAAAATTAAAAATGAAGAATGAACCGCGCGCGCCGGCTTGCGGCCGCAGTTTCCCCATTCTTCATTCTTCATTCTTCATTTCCACAAAATGAACGCGCGCGTCAAAAAAATCCTGCTGCTCCTGCTGGCCGGCGCGTTGCTGTTTGGCTCCAGCCGGCTGCAAAAGTTGTTGAACCATGACCGCGACGCGCTCGGTTTGACGCACGCCGCCGTGCTGGAAAACGCGCCGCCGCTGCTGGCGTTCACCACCATCGCGCTCGGCGGGTTTCGCGGGCTGATTTCCAACTTCCTCTGGATCCGCGCGAACGACCTGCAGCAGGACGACAAATTTTTTGAAGCCGCGCAGCTCGCGGACTGGATCACGGACCTGGAGCCGCATTTCGCGCAGGTCTGGGCGTTTCAGGCCTGGAACATGGCCTGGAACATCTCGGTCAAGTTCAAGGAAAACGAACCGGGCGTTTATTCCGACCGTTGGCGCTGGGTCGAAGACGGCATCGAGCTGCTGCGGGACAAGGGGCTGCGCTACAATCCCGACGACACCCTGCTTTACCAGCAGTTGGGCTGGATTTTTCAAAGCAAGATCGGGCAAAACCTCGATGACGCGAACATGTATTACAAGGCGCAATGGGCGGACGAGATGAAAAATTTCTTCGGGCCGAACGGCACGAATTTTGACCGGCTGCTCCATCCGCAAACGTCCGGGGAGATCCGGCAATTGTCGGTGTTCACCAACCAGTTCAAGCTCGATCCGGTGTTCGCGCAGGCCGTGGACGAACGATACGGCCCGTTCGACTGGCGCTTGCCGGAGGCGCACGCAATTTACTGGGGCGCGAAGGGTCTCGACGCCGCCGCGAAAAATCCGGACAAGGTCAAGGCCGGCGACTTGATCACCTTGCGCCGGCTTATTTACCAGTCGCTGTTGCAGGCGTTTCATCACGGGCGGATCATTGTGGATCCATTCACCAAAGCCTATTCGCTCGGCCCGAACCTGGACCTTGTCCCGCAGGTCAACCACGCTTATCTGCAAATGTATGCCGAAGAAACGGATCCCGGACAGACCAATGGCATTCTAAGCGCGCACCGGAATTTTCTGCGCGACGCCGTTTATTTTCTCTACGAGGACGACCGCATCGGCGAGGCGCAGAAATGGTTCAACTATCTGGGCGAAAAATATCCCGACAAGCCGATCATCGAAAACCAGCCGGACTCGCTGCCGAAAAATCTGACGTTGGATCAATATGCCGTGGCCGTGGTGCAGATTGACATTGACGAGACTTCGCAAGAACGTGTGACCGCCGCCATCCAGGGCATGATCGCGCGATCTTACTACGAAATGGCCAAGGGCGACGACGACCGTTATTTGGGCTTCAAGAACCTCGCCAAAAAAGTATACGCGCACTATGTCAGTAAAACCTCCGGTGCCAAGGGCGACGTGCGCATCCCGCTGCCGCCGTGGAACGACCTCAACCGGACCGTGCTGAATCAAATGCTGGACCCGCAGAACGGCCTGCCCTACGCGGCGCGCGCGGTCTTGCGGACGCAACTCGGCCTGCCGGCGAAAACTGTCGCGCCGGTGAACACCACGACGAACACCGTGGAAACGATTCCCACCAATGCCATCCCGACGAACGCCGTCTCGCCGGTGCTGCCATGAAATTATTTTCGGCCGGCCGCATCGGTTCACCCAGCCTGACTTTTCCGTGACTAAAAAAAATCCAAGTTCCAAGCCGCTCCGCGTCGGTTTGATTTCGCTCGGCTGCGCCAAAAACCTGGTGGACGCCGAAATCATGCTCGGCTCGCTGTTGAAAAACGGCGTCGAGATCACCAATGACGCCGCGAGTGCCGATGCCGTGATCGTCAACACCTGCTCCTTCATTGACTCCGCGCAGGAAGAAAGCGTGGACACGATTCTCGAATCGGTCGCGCTGCGCGACGCGAACCGGCGCGGCCAGGCGGTCATCGTTTCCGGCTGCCTGCCGCAGCGGTTCCGCGACGAACTGCCGAAACTCATGCCGGAGGTGGACGCGTTCATGGGCATTGACCAGGTCGCCAAAGTCACTGACATCGTCAGCGATGCGCTGGCCAAACGCGCGGAGAAGATCGGAAATGAAAAATTGAAAATAAAAAATTCAAAAACGAAAATTGCCGCGCGCCTGACAAAACTGGAAAAAACAAAATCCTTTGACGGGCACGAAAAGGAAGAATCTCTGCGCGGGTCGGAAAAATTCGGCAAAACTAAAACCATCGTAGCCGCGCCTCGGCAGGGCGCCGCCACAGTTTACGATATCACCGCGCGACCGGTTTTTATTCCCGATTTTGCGACGCCACGTTTCCGGCTCACGCCGAAACATTTTGCGTATTTGAAAATCGCCGAGGGCTGCAACCATCCGTGCAGCTTCTGCATCATCCCGCGAATGCGTGGTTCACACCGCAGCCGCACGCAAAGCGACATTGTCGCCGAAGCCAGGGCATTGATTGCCGACGGCGTGAGAGAAATAAATTTAATTTCGCAGGACTCGACATATTACGGACTCGATCTTCGCCCTGCTTTTAGTGGCACAGGCGTCTCGCCTGTGAGTTCCGATTCTGGACAAACGCAGCCTTTGCAGAAAGACACAGGCGGGACGCCTGTGCCACTTCGACCATCGCGCGCGATTTCGTCGCCGGAAAAATTCTCCGCCACCGTGAAATCCTTGCCGACAAATTCGACGACCATTTGCACGCTGCTGCGCGAACTCAATTCGCTCAAAGGCGATTTTTGGATTCGATTGCTTTACACGCACCCGGCGCACTGGACGGATGAATTGATTCAAACAATCGCCGATTGCAAAAAGGTTGCGCGCTATGTGGACCTGCCGCTCCAGCACATCCACGAAAACATGCTCGAACGGATGCGCCGCGAAACGTCGCAGCAATACATCGTTGACCTCATCAAAAAAATCCGCGCCGGAATTCCCGGCATTGCGCTGCGGACGACCTTCATCGTCGGTTTTCCCGGCGAAACGGAAGCGAGCTTCAACACGCTGCTCGATTTTATCCGCGAAACAAAATTTGAGCGGCTCGGCGTTTTTGCCTATTCAAAAGAAAACGGCACCCGCGCCGGCGCGATGGCCGGCCAGGTTTCCGACCCGGTGAAACAAAAGCGCCGCGAACTGGCGATGGCCGCGCAGCACAAGGTCGCCGTGCAAGTCTCCCAATCGTTCGTCGGCCGCGAAATCAAAGTGCTGATCGAAGGCGAGGCGAAGGCGAAACAGCTTCAAGGCGCGAACGTCAGTTCGTGGGAACACGGTTTGATCCGCGAAACGGACACGCATACGAGCCAGATGAAAGGCCGCTATTTCGTCGGCCGTAGCGACGCGGACGCGCCGGACATTGACGGCCGGGTTTATGTGCGCGGCAGGCTGCCGGTCGGCGAATTTGCCAAAGTCAAAATCATCGGCCACACGGACTATGATTTGATCGCCGAACCAGTTGCCTGATGGTCACTGCGGGCCGCCGGCCGTTACCTTTTCTTGCCCGCGACCTGTTGGGCGGCTGCGGCGGCGTTTTTCTTTTGATTGGCGCTGCTGGCTTTGGCCTGTTTCTGCGAGGATTTCTTCTGGTTGGACTTCGGGGATTTATCGCCCATAACTTTTATCTTTATTCTGCGGTTGACTCGCCTGCGGCATGACAGTTTCTCCGGAGGGAAGGCCATCGTGCTTGGCCGCCGGGTCATTGTAAATGACGGACGCGAATTTATTTGGCGGGGCCGGCCGCGCTCACCGGCCTGAAGGCCGCGTGACGTGGACGGCAATCCGGTAGGTGATGCGCACCAGCAAATCGCCGCGTCCGCCGCGCGGTCGGGGCAATCCTTCGCCCGGCACGCGCACAATTTCGTTGCGCCCGACGCCGCGTGGAACTGGCACACGGAGCCACGCGCCGGAAATTCCCCGAACCGTCTCCACGCCGCCTTGCGCGGCGCGCCCGGGTTTGATTCTTAAATCGCAGCGCAGATCGGAACCGCGCACTTTGAAACGAAAACCTGGCAGCACCTTGACCCGAAGCTGCATGAAACCACCGGCGAAAGGCCCGGTGCGCGGCAAACGGAAGCGCGTTCCAGGCGCGGTCCCCGGTGGAATGACCAGTTGGTAAATCTCCGCGCCGCCGGAATTGGCGGGATCGTGAACCCGGATTTCCCTCGTCGTGCCGCGCAGGAAATCTTCGAGCCGCAAGCTGACATCTTTGGAAATGTTCCGCTGGATTTTTGCCGGGCGGCCATTGTTGGCGGTTTTTTGGGGAACGTCGAGTTCGTGATCGTAGGCCGCGCGCCGATCCGGATCGCTTAAAACTTCATGCGCGGCGTTCAATTCCTGCGTGAACTGGACGGCCGCCGGTGAGCCGGGATTTGCATCCGGGTGATGCTGCTTGGCGAGCAGCCGGTAGGCGGCGCGTATTTGCGCCGGCGTGCAGCGGCGGTCCAGGCCGAGCACGGCGTAATGATTTTTTCCAGCGCGTTGCAATTTCCAAAAAATTTACCGGGCGCCGGAATTGGCGGCAGCTTCATGGCTGCCGGCCGGGAACTTTTTGCCGCGCGACAGCAGGTGTGCGCCCTTGAGCAGCCGGCAAAAATCTTTTTTACTGGTGACCTGCCGCGTGCCTTCCCGGGTCGTGAGGCTGGCCATGGATTTGTATTCCACCTCAAGGCGTTCAAGACGGACGATGCGGAGGTATTGTCCGTCTTTTTTCCAGACCTGGCTCTGGCAAAGTTTCATGAAGCGCGCGAATGATGAAAAATCTGTCTCCCCTGATTCTACGTCAATCAAAGGAGACAGCTGCAAGCAGGCGACTACTTCTTCTTGGCGGCGGCCTTTTTCTTGGGCGCGGGTTTCGTCGCGGGCTTCTTCGCGTTTGATTTTGTGGCCATAGTTCTTCTTTCGATGCGGGTTGACTCGCCGGCGGAATGATTGTTTCTCCGCCGGTGTAAAGGCATCATGCGGCTTGAAATGGTGAATGTAAATAAATGACGCACGCAATTTATTTGCGCGGGCGCGGCACGCCGGCTGGCGGCGGCGAAAAATTGTTGCCGATTGTTCTGGCTATTTGCCGGAAACCGGCGATACTGGCTTTGTTCTGTTAGATAGCTTGTCTCTTTTCAGGCATGGTAAATCTTCAAGTGAACTTGGTTCAGTGATGATTTTAGACCCGGCGTTCGGGAACAGTCTGCGTAAAGTCACGGTTAGTCGGACAGTAAAACATCACATGAGCAATAAACTGTTTGTCGGAAATCTTTCCTTCAACACCACAGAAAACGACCTCCAAGACGCGTTCGCCGCGTTTGGCACGGTCACAGAAACCAACCTGATGATGGATCGCATGACCAACCGCCCGCGCGGCTTTGGTTTCGTGACCATGAGCAGCGCCGAGGAAGCCCAGAAGGCCATCGAAGGCATGAACGGCAAGGACATGGATGGCCGCGCGTTGACGGTCAACGTCGCCCGCCCGCGCGAAGAGCGCGCCCCCGGCGGTGGTGGCGGCGGTCGCCGTGAATTCGGCGGCGGTGGCGGCGGCGGTCGTCGTGAACGCTACTAATCCGTTGTAGATTTCAGGGCGGGGTTCGGTTTGAACCGGACTCCGCCTTTTTATTTCGCTGCGTCCTGAAAGCCGGTCTGTGGGATGTCGCTTGTCCCCACAGACCCGCATTTCCGTCAGCCTATGAAAGAAGAACATATCGAAGTCGAAGGCCGCGTCCAAACCGTGCTGCCCGGCACGATGTTCCGCGTCGAACTCGAAAACAAGCACCTCGTCCTCGCCACCATCTGCGGCAAAATGCGCAAACGCTGGGTGCGCCTCACCGTCGGCGACCGCGTCAAAATGGAAATGTCGCCCTATGATTTGAACAAGGCGCGCATCACCTGGCGGCTGAAATAAATTTCTGTTCGCGGCCACGGCTTTCGTCGTGCCGCAAATTTGCGCGTGTCAAATCGCGCACGCAGCCTACAATTTTTCCGTCATGTCATTTCAAGCCCTCGGTCTCGATCCTAAAATTTTACAAGCCGTCAAAGAAGCCGGCTATACCGAACCCACGCCGATTCAATTAGCGGCCATTCCGCCGATCCTGGCCGGCCACGACCTCATCGGCATCGCGCAAACCGGCACCGGCAAGACGGCGGCGTTCACGCTGCCGATGCTCACCCGGCTTGCCAGCGTTATTGGCGATGGCCGCCAGCGCGGCACGCGTGCGCTGGTGCTTGCGCCCACGCGCGAACTCGTTTTGCAGATTGAGGAGAACGTCAAAGCTTACGGCAAACACCTGCCGTTTCGCGTCGCCACCATTTTCGGCGGCGTCGGCGAACAGCCGCAGATCAACGCCCTCCGCGCCGGCACGCATCTCATCATCGCCTGCCCCGGCCGGCTGATGGATTTGATGCAGCGCCGCTACGCCGATTTTTCCCAGTTGCAATATCTCGTGCTCGACGAAGCCGACCGCATGTTGGACATGGGATTTCTTCCATCCATCCGCCAGATCGTCCGCTCGCTGCCGCAAAAACGACAAACATTGCTTTTCTCCGCCTCGCTCTCAAAAGAAATTGAAACGCTCACGCATGAATTTCAGCGCGCGCCCAAGCTCGTGCAAATCGGCCGCCGCGCGAATCCCGCCGAGACTGTCACGCAACTGGTTTATGAAGTGCCGAAGCATCTGAAAACCGCGCTGCTCGTGCAACTGCTGAAAGACCCGGCGATGAACATGGTGCTGATTTTCTCGCGCATGAAACACGCGGCGGACCGCCTCGCGCGGCAGTTGGAGCAATCAGGCATCAAGACCGCCACGTTGCATTCCAACCGCTCGCAAAACCAGCGGCTCAAGGCGTTGAAAGATTTCAAGGACGGAGCCGTGCGCGTGCTGGTGGCGACGGACATCGCGGCGCGCGGCATTGACGTGGATGGAATTTCACATGTCGTCAATTACGATTTCCCGATGCACTCGGAAGATTATGTCCATCGCATCGGCCGCACCGGCCGCGCCCATGCCGTCGGCGACGCCATCAGTTTTGTGACGAACGAAGATCACGGCGAACTCCGCGCGTTGGAGCGTTTCATCGGCCGCGGCATCGTGCGGAAAAAAGCGGAAGGATTTAATTATTCCGCCACGCCGCCGCCATTCAATCCTGCCGATGAAGAACGCCGGCATCCCCGGCAGCAACAGCGCGGTCAACGTGATCCGCGCGGGCCGCGGCGCTCGCAAAGTTCCTCATCGCAGCCACGCACGCCGCAAGGCGGCCGGCCACATCAGCGCAGCGGCGGTGGACGCTCTGAACCGGTCAGCGGCAATCGGGAAGGCGCGAACCTGCAAAACTTCGCCGGCCGCCCGCCAGTCTACAGCCACCAGAGCCGCCGCTTCGGCCCGCGTTGAACAAAGATTTTCCGGCTTCAACTGTCAATGCTTTTTGGGCTGATGCCGCTTCTTTTGATTTTTTTTGCGGTGACGATGGGTGTCAATGACGGAAAGGACAAAAACAATCAGCCCGCCAACCAGCAGAATAATGAAAAGAGGGTTATACTGGCAGATGTCGCCGATAAACTGCGACAGATCCGAATTCATTCCAAGGCAATAATACCACATCTCTCACAAATGTGAAAAATGTGACAATTCCCCGGCTGGGCCGCAACCTGGCAGGCATCTTAATTTCTGTGAATCCTGTTTTTCCTGTATAAATTTCTTCCAGGAAATTTGCATGACCTACCGCTTTCAGAACCGAGCCGACCCGCTCGAACGTAGCGCGTGCTGCAGGCGATGGTCACGTCCGGCCTGAAAAAAAATCTCAATCTTAATCGTCATCGTAATCTTAATCTGCGCTGAAACCCGGTTGCGATTAGGAACCAGGCCAAGGTTTAAGACTTTCCCGCAAGAAAACTCGCTTGGCAGGCGGGACGCATTCTGTTTTATTGGCCGCGCCTGATGACAAAACTGCCCGCCATTCTTGCGCTCATTTTTTGCGCCGTGATTTTTCCCCCGGTGGCTTTCGCGCAGGACGAGGCGGGATTTGTGGTGCAGGCGCTCAACCAAGTTCTCCCGGGAACCGTCGAAGGCAAGGTGGATTATGATTTTGCGGCGGGCACGGCGACGGGAACGAATGGCGTTTACATCAACTATCACGATGGCGAGGCGACGATGACGGCCGACAGCGCGTCGCTTAACTGGACGAACCGCGACGTGGAAGCCGACGGCAACGTGCGCATCGAATCCGGCAACATGCTCTGGGCCGGCGACCACATCCATTACAATTTCAAGACGCGGCTGATGCGCAGCGAACAGTTCCGCACGGGCCGTTCACCGGTGTTCGCCAGCGGCGCCGGCTTGAGCGGCGACGCAAGCAACCGTGTTTATGTCGCGCGCAAATCTTTTGTCACCACGGATGACTACGCCGAGCCGGCGTATCAGATTCGGGCGAGCCGCATCAAGATCATTCCCGGCAAGTCGGTGCAGATGTGGGATGCGGTGGCGTATGTCGAGGGCGTGCCGGTGTTTTATTTTCCGTATTACGAGCGCAGCCTCGGCCCGCACGCGAACCACTTCTTGATGCGGCCCGGCTTTCGCAGCAGCTACGGCGCGTATCTGCTGAACACCTACCGCTGGTTTCTGGGCGACGTGGCGGACGGAAAAATCCATGCCGACTATCGTGAACGGCGCGGGCCGGGCGTGGGGCCGGACGTGGACCTGCACCTCGGCCAATGGGGCGATGCGATCATGACCTATTATTACCAGAACGACAGCCGCGCGAATTACAGCACGAATGCGTTCCCACAGTTCGGCAACATCCCCGAAAACCGCCAGCGCTTCCATCTCGCCTGGCAGGCGACGCCCGCGACGAATCTGAACTTGAAGGCGCTGGTCAATTACCAGAGCGACCCGTTGATTCTGCACGACTTTTTTGAAGGCGAATACACCGCGAATCCGCAGCCGGACACGTTCATCGAGGCCAATCAATACTGGGACAACTGGAGTCTCGACGCGCTGACGACGCCGCGCGTGAACAGCTTTTTCAACCAGATCGAGCGGTTGCCAGACGTGAAACTCACCGGCTTCCGCCAGCAGGTTTTCAACACGCCGGTTTATTATGACAGCGAAAGTTCCGCCGGCTGGTATCGCTCGTTCGCCACCACCACCAACGGATTTTATCCCTTGACCAACGGTTTTTACGCCGACTCCGGCGTCCGCGCCGATACCTACCATCAGTTCACTTTGCCGTGGACGTTTTTCAACTGGCTCAACGTCACGCCGCGCGTCGGCGGACGCTTCACTTATTACAGCGCGGAAAGCTCGGTCACCGGCACGAACAGCGAGGTGTATCGCGGCGTCTTCAACACCGGCCTCGCCCTGTCGTTCAAAGCCTCGCGCCTGTGGGCGGACGCGACCAATTCGTTTTTTCAAGTGGACGGCCTGCGCCACATCATCGAGCCGTCGGCGAACTACGTTTATGTGCCCGACCCCAGCACACCGCCGGCGCAACTGCCGCAGTTCGACGGCGAGATTCCCTCGCTCATGCTTTTGCCGGTGCTGTTTCCGGACTACAACAGCATTGACTCGATTGACACGATGAACGTCATCCGCTTCGGCGTGCAAAATATTTTGCAGACCAAACGCAACGGGCAACTGGAGGATTTGCTCAACTGGAACCTGATGCTCGACTGGCGGCTCGACCCCCAGCCCGGTCAGGGCGACCTGAACGATTTATATTCCGCGCTCGTGTTCCGCCCGCGTTCGTGGCTCTCGGCGGAATCGCAACTGCGTTATGACCTGGATCGCGGCAGCCTGAACCTCGCGTTCCACCAGTTGACCTTCACGCCCAACAACCGCTGGAGCTGGGGCCTGGGCCACTGGTATCTCCGCAATGGTTTCATCAGCAACGAGGAGAATAATTTCCTCACCAGCACCTTCTTTCTCCGCGTCAATGACAACTGGGGTTTCCGCGCCGACCACAATTTCAACGCGCAAACCGGCCGGCTGCAGGAACAGTTTTACACGTTCTACCGCGATCTGCGGAGCTGGACGGCCGCGCTGACCTTCCGCGTGGAGGACAACGTGAACAGCGCGCCGGATTTCACCGTCTCGTTCGCGCTCTCGCTCAAGGCCAGCCCGGCCACGCGCGTTGGCGACGACGTGGTGAATCCCTACCATCTGGTCGGCGAATGAAATTTCAAAGCGGATCAATGCCGCGAAAGAATTCACGGATGGGAGTTTTCACCGTCTTTGCAATGCGAAGCAAAGCCTCAATGGAAATAATTTTTTCTCCCCGTTCCACTTCCCCGATGTATTTTGAATTCAAATCCACCAGTTCGGCCAGTTTTTCCTGGGTGAGATTTGCCTTATTGCGATAAAGGCGGATGGCGTCACCGATAATCTTCCGGTGTTCTAAAATTGGCCTGCGCTTTTTCTTTGGGTTCGCCACGAGTCGCAAAGACTAGGCGGGTGGCTGCCGTCCGTTAAACCAGCAACATGCTGGTATTATTTCGCTTGTTTTTTTTTAGGAATTTTCTAGAATAATTACTGGATTCAGAAAAATTT
>Ga0209483_1001066_pt1 | contig 21610 bp, 22 predicted proteins | sample NGEPerA_FD_184508 | JGI IMG/M metagenome (GOLD analysis project Ga0209483, IMG submission 184508) | Arctic peat soil microbial communities from the Barrow Environmental Observatory site, Barrow, Alaska, USA - NGEE PermafrostL2-A... | ecosystem: Environmental > Terrestrial > Soil > Wetlands >... | reverse complement strand
GAAGTCTCCGCCGTCACTCCCTGACCCGCCGACCGCCCCGCGCGAGCCGGGGGCGCCGCCGGCGCCCAGGCCGCCGCCGCCGCCGGAACCAGGGGGGGAGCCGGGGGCTCCATCGCCACCGACCGCGGCGTCGCCGCTGAAGGTGACATTGTCGAGGATGACTTTGCTGGCCCCGCCGACCAAGAGCGCGCCGCCGAGGCCCGCGCCGCCGCCGGCGCCATTCCCGCCATTGCCGCCGCGGGCGGTCATGTCGTTCAACGCCAGGTTTTCGAGCTTCACCGTGCCGGCGTAGATGAACAGGCCCCGCTGCGTTCCGCCGCCATCGAGGGTCTGCGATTGCCCCCCGCCCGAGCCGTTGGTTCCCGCGATGGTCAGGCTGTTGCCGGATGCGAGGTTGATCTCGGTGAGCGGCCCGCTCGTCAGGTCGATCGCGCCGGAGATGTCTATGGTGATCGCGCCTGTGTTGGCCGGATCACCATCGGCCGCCGCGATCGCGGCGTTGAGGCCCGCTTCTCCGGTCACCCCGAGGCTCGGGACGATTTTCGAGGCCGCCGCGCCAGACCCCGACCGGGCCGCATCGGTGAAGTCGAGTCCGGTCGAGCTGATCAGTCCGCCCGCTTTCTTCCCGCCGGTCGATTCGGCCATGGCGCTGGTCCTGGCCAGAATCCCGCCCATTTCAGTCGCGGTCGCCAAGCTGTCGGCGCCCCGCGGGAGGACGACGTCAAGGGCCGGGCCGGCCTTCAGGCCGGGTTCGCCGGTAGCCGAGGCGATCACCGTGGTTCCCCCGGCGATGGCCACGCTCGCGGCCGGCTGAATGAAAATGTCGCCCGCGGAGACCCAGGCGCCGGCGTGGGCGCTCGAGTTGGCGGGGCCGGATTGCATGCTGATCGCCCGCGCATTGTCGGCGCGCCCGGTCGGCCCGGCGACGCCCGCGGCGGGCGGGAGGACGTCAGCGATGCCGGCGGCGAGGCTCGTGGTCTTCCGGTCGGTATCGTGAATGTCGGGCGACGCGGACACGGTCTTTCTCCCCTGCCGCATCGTCTCCGAGGCGCAATGCCGGAGCTATCCGCGCCGCCTCAACGCAGCCTTTCGCGACACTCTGGCTTTAGAATGATCAGTGTCAAGCCAGTCGGAGCGCGTGAGTGCCAGAAGAGCGGAGAACCGGCGCGTTCCTGGTCATCTGCTTCTGCGTGTGGGCCGAGGCGCTTTTGATGATTCACGATCGATTGCCGCGCTCTGCAATGAGGATAATACCAGCGTGCATTGATCCAGACTCTCCCCCCCCTCTTTGGCTAGGCGATGCACACATCTCGGGGCTTTGCAAAATCGAGTTCCTCCACCGTAGGGGGAGGTGGCGCGGCGCTCTTGCTGGCGCCGTGACGGAGGGGGTTCTCCGCCACGCCGGCGTCGGAGTGGCGGAGAACCCCCTCCACCACCTCGTCCTTCGGCGAGGCGGTCCCCCTCCCCCTACGGTGGAGGAGCTCTGGGACGGCGATTCCGAGATGTGTGCATCCCGTAGCTGCGCAGCGGGGGAGGTGGCCAACCGCCGGAGGCGGTCGGACGGAGGGGGCCTGGGCGGCCACAACGGCAACCACGAGGTGTGTTCATCCCGTAGCCTTCATGGGAGGGAGGCTCCCGCCGCCGGGGTCAGTCCGCCAAGCCCAGGACAAAGGCGAGCGTTGTGTTGAGCTTGACCATGTCCGCCGGACTCAGGCGGCCGACGCTGGAGCCCACCCGTTGGCGTCTGATGGTCACGGGCTTGTCGGCCATGATCTGGGATTGAACCCGCAGTCCGTTTTCGGGGCTCGGCTCGATGCTGACGCGAAAGTCGGCTGCGGCCGATATGTCGGAAGTCATCTGGCAGATGATCACCGACGCATGGATTTGGGGAATCGCGTCGGTCTGTACGATCACCGCGGGTCTGGGCTTTCCGTAGTCGCCGCCGACGGCGACGGTGACGATGTCACCGCGCCGCATCGGCGTCGAATTCGGACACGCCTTCGATCCAGCGCAGGGCTTCGCGTTCGGTTTCCGGGTTCAGCGCCGAGACTTGCGCCGCCACCCGCCGCCGAACCGTTTCCGAACGAGCATCCGGCACGACCAGCCTCAACTCGCGCGCGCCCTGGGCGCGACGGCGAGCGCGCATCGTTTTCATCCGTTCCGCGGGTTCCGCCATCGAGACCTCCACATAGGGTCAGGGATACCGTAACGCGTTACGGCGCGTCAACCCGGCTGCTTCCAGAACACCCCCGATCGCGCGACGTTGCGGCGCGGCAGATCCTTGCGCCCGGCGTCGGTGTAGCCCAGCGAGGCCATCAACTCGGCGACCAGGCTCTGGGCGGTGGGAACGGCGGCGGGATCGAGACGGTAGTCCTCGCCGAGGGTCTGATGCAGCAGAGTGTCGATTCCGGCCATGGCCGGAAGGCCGTCGAGCGTCGCCTCGAGGGCGGCCGACCTTGCCGCCGGACTGGCCATCACCTCGCGCATCCTGACCATCAGCGCGGCGTGCTCCGATAGCGGCTCGGGCTCGGCGTAGGGCAGCCCCAGGCGTTCGATCGCCCGCGCCAGATGGTTGCCCTCGGCGGAGTGGAGGGCGCGGGCGCGCTTCCAGACCGCGAAACGCTCGGTCTGGCTGCGTTCGCGCAGCTTGGCGCGAGTCCAGCCGCCGATGAACACCTCTTCGCTCATGCCGCTTCGAATACGGCGCCAGCGCCGCTTTGCTCAAGAGCGCCGAGGCGTCTATCCTTGATCGCATGGCGAGCTTTCGATCGGGCGGCCTGCGGCTGGCCTATGACGACATCCGGCCGGCGGGGAAACTGAGCGGGACCGTTCTCCTGGTCCACGGCTTCGCCACCAACCGGGCGGAGAACTGGAAGCGGCTGGGCTGGTACGCGGCGTTCGAGCGCCGCGGCTACCGCGTTGTCGCGCCCGATCTGCGGGGCCACGGGATGAGCGACAAGCCGCACGATCCCGCCGCCTATCGCAGAGCCGAAATGTCCGGCGACATCCTGTCGCTGATGGACCACCTGAGGCTCGGGAGGATCGAGCTGATGGGCTATTCCCTCGGCGCGCACCTCGCGATGGCGGCCGCGATAGAGGAGCCGGGCCGGATCGCCAACCTGATCCTCGGCGGCGTCGGCGGGCGCCTGTTCGGCCAGGAGACGCTCCCGCCGTCCACGATGACTCTGTCGCAAGCGATGCGCGCCGAGGATGTCGCGGCGATCACCGATCCTATCCTGCGAGGGTTTCGCCAGTTCGCCGACAATCAGGGTGAGGACCGGCTGGCTCTGGCCGCGTGCGGCGAGGGCGGTGGTGGCGAGGCGGTGGCGGAGGTGAGCGGGCTCACCATGCCGGTGGTGGTGATCGCCGGGGACCGGGACCAGATCGCTGGCAACCCCCAGATCCTTGCCGACACCATCCCGGGGGCCAGGGCCATCACGCTCCCGGCCTGCGATCACTTCTCGGCCATCCCCCACGCCCTGTTCAAGGCGGCGGTTTTCGACTTCCTCGACGGCTGGCCGGAGGAGATGTGAACGCCGCGCCCCGCCAGCCCTTCAACGCCGGACCCAGCGCCGCCTCGAGCGGTCCGAGCCAGGCCTCGTAGCGCCGCCACTGTTCCAGGCCATCGCGGAAGATCGGTCGGCGGACCTGTTCGGAGCTGACGGTCCGAACCGCCCGGTCGTTCTCATGGAACTTCAGGCAGGAGGCCTCGAACGGAAGGCCGCAATGGTCGAGCAGCCGGCGGACCTCACCTTCGGTGTCCTCGACCATGTCCTCGTAGATCACCCGGTGGACGCGCCCGGGCAGGACCTCGTCGAAATGGGCCGTCAGTTCGACGTAGTCGCGATAGTAGCGGCCGAGGTCGGTAAGATCGTAGGAGAACGTCTGTCCCTGGGCGAAGTGCTGTTTGAAGGTCGAGAAGCAGGCGGCCATGGGATGGCGGCGCGCGTCGATGATCCTGGCCTTGGGAAGAATGAGCTGGATCAGACCGATGTGGTGGAAATTGTTGGGCATCTTGTCGATGAAGAACGGCCGGCCGAGGCGGCGATGGATGGCGGTGCGTTCAATGTAGCGGTCTCCCCAGGTGGTCCGCGCGACGACGCCAAGCTCGGCGCTCGCCTCGGGGTAGCGGCGGGCGGGCGAATCCTGCGTCTTCGCGCCGCGCAGACTTCCGGCAATGACGCCGATGTCGGGCAGTTCCATGGTGCCTTCGACGGCGGAATGGCTCGCCAGGATCTGCTCGATCAAGGTCGAACCGGATCTCGGCAAGCCGACGATGAAGATCGGCGCGTCGGAGGTCGATCCACCCTCCCCCCTCGCCTCAAAGAAGGCTTGGGTGAACAGGGCTTCATGCCGCCGTATCAGCGCGGTGGCGGCGTCGGCGTGGTAGACTAGGCGCTTTCTGCGGATCCTGGCGCCTCCAGCGTAGTGGGCGAACGCGTCCTGGTGTGCGCCGCGGTCCTCGAGCGCTTTGCCCAGAGCGTAGTGGAGGTGAAGTCGGTCGTTTTCCTCGATGTCCGCGCGCGCGAGCTGCGCCGCCATGTCGGCTTCATCGCGGGCCGTCAGTGGCGCCGTCTTCAGGTCGGCGAGACTCGAATAGGCTTCGCCAAATTGCGGCGCGAGTTCAATGACGTGCCTGTAGGCCGCGACGGCGTCGTCAGGCCGACGGATGGTGCGCAAGGCATGCCCCTTGTTCAACCATATTCTCGGGTCGTTGGGAAAATCCGCCAGAAGACCCTCATAGAGAACCAGGGCTTCGTCGTGCCGCCCGGCTAGGGCGAGGCAGGCGGCGGTCAGGTTGCGATAGGCCGAATTGTTCGGGTCGGTCGCCAAAAGCCGCCGCATCTGATCAAGCGCCTCGGCGGCGGCCTGGCGCCGGAAGAGGGCCCTCGCGTAGTTGAAGCGAGTGGCGTCCTGGCCGGGCTCACGTTCCAGAACATGGGCGAACAGCGATTCCGCCTCATCCAGGCGCTCCTGGCGAAGGAAGGCTTCGGCCAACAGATGCGCGGCGCTCAGGTCGGCGGGATGGACGCGAAGATGGGCCATGAGCCGGGTTTCGGCCTCGATCAGTCTTCCATTGAACAGATCGTCGGCGGCCGGGCGAAGCGCCGGATCCTCGATCGCACTCCGGTCATGTTCGGCGTAGGCGTTGTCGGCGCCGGTCACATCGCCGGTCGCGAAAAGAACATCGCCGAGCGCCCGCCAGGCTCCGGCCAGATCATGATCGAGTCCGACCGCCCGTCGGAGGGCGGCGATGGCCCCGGTGGTGTCGCCAAGAATCGAAAGGACGAGACCCAGCTCGTAGTGGGTGCGCGCGGCGCGCGGCCAGGCTTTGGCGAGCGGCGCCAGCAAGGCGTGGGCCGATCGGGCGGCGCCCTGGCGCCTGTGGGCCGAGGCGAGAATGAGCAGGACGCGCGGATCGTCGGGCGCGCCTTTGAGAATTGCCTCGGCATGGCTTTGAGCCTGGGCGGGCTCGCTGGCCAGCAGCGCGGCGGCGCCATTGATCGCTTCGTTCAGGCTGAGCGGCGATTTCACAATGGCTTGCCCATCCGGACCAACGGCACTCGAACGCCGTCCGCCGACGTGGCGTCCGTTCGTTCGATCTCGAGATAGCCGCAGGCCCTGTAGAGCGGCTCCCCGGAAAGGGTGGCCATCAGTTCCACCCGCCCGAAGCCCTCGGCCGCGGCCGCCGCCTCGCAGAGTCCGAGGATCAGTCTGCCGACGCCCCGCCGCGCGAAGCTGGGGTGGGTGTACATCGCCCGCACCCGCGCGGCGTCCCTTGCTGGATCGAGCACGGCGTCGTCGCGCAAGGCAATGCTGTGGTCGCCGCCGTAGAGCGTCGCGCGCCGGCTCCAGCCGCCGCAGCCGGCCAGGACACCGTCGGCCTCGATTCGGAAATAGGTCCGGTCGGCCACCAGCTGGGTGTCGAGGCCCATGACCGCCCGGCTGGCGACGATCTGCGCCTCGTCGAGAAACCCCCGCTGAAGCTCGCCGATGGCCAGCCGCATCAGCGCCTCGAGAAAGGTCAGATCGTCCTCGATGGCGAGCCGGCTCGTGAGCATCAGGACGAAGAGTCTACCCCGCGCGAGGCCGCCGTGGCCACCGCCGCGAAGCGACGGGAGGGCCGGGAATGTCCCGGCTCGCCCGCGCCATGGCTAGAAAGTGTAGGTGATCCGTCCGTAGTAGTAGCCGCCGTCGATGCCGAACGGCGAGAACTGGTCGGGTTCGCCATAGACGTGATTGCCGTCGGCGGGCACGAACGGGCTCTGGCCTTTCGCAATATTGGCCTGCGTGTTTGCTATGGTGGGCACGCCCGGCGGCCGGTGATCGAACACGTTATTGGCCCCGATCGCGAGCTTCAGCGACGGCGTGAGCTTATAGGCGAGGTCGATGTCGGTGATGCTGGTGACCGGAATCCTCTGTTCCGCGCCGGGGTCGCTGGCGGTGATATTGCCGGTGCCATTCAGGCTGACGATTTCGGAACTCGGACCATAGACGGTGTCGCGCAGATTGACGCTCCACTTTCCCAGGGTCCAGAAGGCGCCGACCACGAGTTTTTCTCTCGGGGTGCCGGTGGTCAGGGCGCTGAGGGCGTTGGCGCCCAGGAGCACGGTGTTGATGCCGGCGACAAAAGCCTGTGCCGGCAGCGGGTCCAGCTTGGTCACGGTGGTTTGATTGTAGTTGAAGCCGGCGCTCCAATCGACATGGCCCATGTCGCCGAAATCGGAGGCGTATGTGGCGGTCACCTCGGCGCCACGCGTGCGTGTGTTGGCGCCGTTGCTGAAAATCTGCAGGCCGACATAGGTCACGCCCGGAGGGATGCCGCCGTGGTTCTCGATCGCGGTGAACAGGGGTTGAGAAATAACCCCGCCGCTGACCGCCAGGAGCGGATTGCTGTTGATGATCCGATCGCGGATGTCGATCTCATAGGCATCGACGGTGATCTGCAGCCGGTCGGCCGGGTGAGCGACGAAACCGACGCTGTAGTTGTCGGACTTCTCCGGCTTCAGAGGCGTGAAGCCGGTCGCAATCGCCGCCGGCGCGTTGGGTGGGAGCTGCACATAGGCGAAGGTCGGGCCGACGTTGGTGGAGGAATAATATTCCTCGGCCAGGGTCGGCGCGCGGAAACCGGTGCTGACCGTGCCGCGGATGGCGAACATCGGATTGAAGTCGTAGCGCGCGGTGAGCTTGCCGACGGTGGTGTTGCCGAAGTCGCTGTAGTGTTCGTAGCGGCCGGCGAGATCCACATGCAGGCCGGTGATCGGATCGACCGCCAGATCCACGTAGCCCGCGTAGTTGGTGCGCGAGTGCGCGCCGGCGTCGGAGGGCGCGAAGCCGACGTAGGACTGCTCTCCGCCGTCCAGGGTCGAGGCCGGCTCGCCGTTGCTGATGGTGAAGGTGTCCTTGCGCGCCTCGCCGCCGAAGGCGACGTTGAGGGGCGAGGCCAGGCCGAGGTTGAAATTCCGGCTGATGTCGAGGTTGTTGGTCCACTCCGAATTGGTGAACGAGCCATCGTAGAAGTTGGTCTGCGGGGTGACCAGGGTCGATGAGGCCTTCTGCATGATCGCCCAGAGGCTCGGATTGGCCGAGTCGAGCGTGGAAATATTGTCCTTGTCCCGGCCGTAGGTGGTCGAGAGATCCCAGTTCCAGCCGGCGACCGCGCCCTTGATGCCCGCCGTCGCCGAATAGTCGTCTTCGCTCAGGGCTTCCTTGGGGTTGAAGCCGTTGGGGAAGGGGACTTGCGTCACGCCGAACGAATCCGGACCTTCGACAATGCTGGGTTTGCGATAGTTTTCGAAGCCCTGGGCGATGCGGTGGCCGTAGCTGCCGAAGGAGTAGAGCTGGATGCTGTCGGTGATGTCGTAGCCGGCGTTATAGAAGCCGTCGTAGATGTTGTAGGTCGGGTCACCGTAGATGTGGTTGACGCGCGGGGCGTCGGTGGCGTGCGGCACGCCGGCGATGTCGGTGGCGTTGGCGAACGCGTTACCATCGAGCACCGGCAGAAGGCTGCAGCTGGTGGTGTAGAACCGCGCGTCGCAACCACCCTCGTGGCTGAAGGCGTGGTACTTTTCCTCGGCGGTGAGATTGATGAAGCCCTTGGGACCGATGGGCAGGCCGAGGTTCGCCGACCAGGCGCCGGTGGCCCCGCCGCCATCGTAGTATTCGCCGCCGGTGGCCGTGATCGTGCCGCCGTGGTCGGCGTTCTTGAGGATGATGTTGACCACCCCGGCGATGGCGTCGGAGCCGTACTGCGCCGCCGCGCCGTCCTGAAGCACCTCGACGTGGTCGATGGCGCCGACGGGAACGAAGCTGAGGTCGGCGCTGGCCGAGCCGGTGAAGGGGCTGCCGCTATCGACCGCCAGATTGCCGGTGCCGTGGCGCCGCTTGCCGTTGACCAGGACCAGGGTGTCGTTGGGGCTGAGGCCGCGCAGGGCCGCCGACAGGGTGAGCTGGGCGGTGTCGGCGCCATAGCCGGCGGCGTTGAATGACGGCAGGCTCTGCGACAGGGCCTGCATCAGGTCGGGCGGACCGACGTGAGTCAGCGCCTGGGCGCCGACGACCTGGATCGGGGCGGCGCTGTCGGCGGCCCTGATGCCGGTCTGGCGGGTGCCGGTGACAATCACTTCGCTCACCGCCGAGCCGGCGGAGGTATCGGCGGCCGGAGCGTCGGCGGCGTGGGCGAATCCGCCGATGGCGAGCAGCGGCAACAGGCTCGCGCCCGCAAGCAGAGTTCTCATGTCTCGGTATCCCCCGTCTGTGTTTCCAGCGCCCGGTCCGGCGGAGCCGGGCATGTGTTCGAGTTTCGACACGCACGCCGCGCGGCCTTGTCGGCGCGCACCGGGCGACTATCATCATCCTCCGGCTCGCTTCGCGGCGAGCCCGGGTGTAACAAAGGCGAAACCCCCCGGTGACGGCCATGCGCCGCCTTTCGTAAAGGCTCGCACGCCGCGCGAATGACTGTCCAGTCTCGGACAGTGCGGCAGACACCGAATTGCGACAACTGTGTCACTATCGCCTCATCGCGAGATGAGGCGGGCGATCATGCCAGATTATAGGCGCCGCCCCTTTCGAGCGCGGCCTTGAAAGCGGTGCGGGCGTGCAGGCGTTCTACCCAGGCGGCGATGTCGGGGAAGTCCCCGAGCCGGCCGAAGGCGCGCGCCACCTCGCCCACGAAGCTCATCTGGACATCCGCGCCGGTGAACGTCTTGCCGAGGAGATAGAGGCGTCCCGACAGCGCGCGGTTCACATAGCCGAGGTGATTGGCGATCTCGCCATCGATGCGGTCCTTCAGCGGCGCGGCGGCCTCGCCCAGGCGCATGGTGTAGAGCAGCAGCATCAAGGGCAGCATGGCGGAGCCCTCGGCATAGTGAAGCCATTCCAGATAGGCTTCGTAGTCCGCCGCGTCCGGGGCTGGGGCCAAGCGGCCGGCGCCGTATTTGCGCAGGATATAGTCGATGATCGCGCCGGACTCGGCGATGGTCACCGCGCCGTCGGTGATCACCGGCGACTTTCCCAGCGGATGGACCGCCTCGAGTTCCGGCGGGGCCAGATTGGTGACGGGGTCGCGCTGGTAGAACCTGATCTCGTAGGGAAGGGAAAGCTCCTCCAGGAGCCAGAGGATGCGCTGCGAGCGTGAATTGTTCAGGTGGTGGACGACGATCATGGCTCTCTCTCCGTGGCGATGGCCCGGCCATAGGCGCGCTGGATGCATTCGGAGGCAATGGCCTTTGCGGCGCGGCGGCGGACGACTAGTCTGCGAGCGTCATGCACGACGTCTTCGACATTCTCCTGCCCGTCGCCCTGGCCGCCGTGGTCATTACGCTGGGCCTGGGAATCTATTCCTTGTTTCGCGGGGGAGATTTCGCGCGGTCATGGTCCAACAAGCTGATGCGTCTTCGCGTGCTGCTCCAGTTCTGCGCCATCCTGATCATCGTCGCCGCCTTCGTCTGGCGCGGTCACGCCCGCTGACCGGCGTCCGCATGGTCATCCTCAACAGGATCTACACCCGCGCCGGCGACGGCGGCGAAACCCGGCTCTCCACGGGCGAGACGGTCAGCAAGGCGAGCCTCCGGGTCGAGGCCTACGGCGGCGTCGACGAGACCAACAGCGCCATCGGCGTGGCCCGCCTGCACACCGCATCGGACGGCAGGCTCGATGCGATCCTGGCCCGCGTCCAGAACGACCTCTTCGACCTCGGCGCGGACCTGGCCACGCCCGAGCGGGGAAAAGGTCCGCGGGCGCTGCGAATCGTCGCCGTCCAGATCGCGCGACTCGAGACGGAAATCGACGGCATGAACGCCGAACTCTCGCCGCTCACTTCCTTCGTCCTGCCGGGTGGATCGGCCGCGTCGGCGAGCCTGCATCTGGCCCGGACCGTGTGTCGGCGCGCCGAGCGCGCTGCGGTGGCGTTCGTCGAGGCCGAGCGCGGGACGCGGGCCGACGGCGCTCACGGCGAGGCGCTGCGCTACCTCAACCGGCTCTCCGATCTGCTGTTCGTCGCCGCGCGCTTGGCCAACGGTCAGGGGCGCGACGATGTGCTGTGGGCGCCGGGCGCGACCCGCTGATCCTGGACATCCGCCGACGCCGGGCCAAAGCGCAGACCCCGGGCGGTCAGGCGGGCGATCGGGATCGGCGTGTCGCACTCCAGGCCCCGCGCGTCCCACCAGTCGCCACGCGCCTCGCAGCGCCGGGCCGGCCAGACCCAGATCATCTCGTAGGCGAATGTCGCCAGCACGGCGGCGACGAAGAGGGCGAGCGTGGTCAGCTGCGCGGCGGTGAACCAGCGGGTCATGGCGGCGGCTTCTAGCAGGCGGGAACGGCGAGGCTAAGCCCCGGCGCATGACTTTGCATTGCGCGCCCGGGAGCGCTATTGCCCTCTGCCGCGTGGGCGAATGGTGAGGGCGATGAAGGTTCTGGTGCCGGTCAAGCGGGCGATCGATTCCAACGTCAAGGCGCGGGTCAGGTCCGACCAGACCGGCGTCGATCTGGCCAACGTCAAGATGTCGATGAATCCTTTCTGCGAGATCGCGGTCGAGGAGTCCGTCCGCCTCAAGGAAAAGGGCCTCGTCGAGGAGATCGTGGCGGTCTCCATCGGCCCGATCCAGGCCCAGGAGACGATCCGCACGGCCCTGGCCATGGGCGCCGACCGCGGCATCCTGATCCAGACCGACGCCGATCCGGAGCCGCTGGAGGTGGCCAAGCTGCTGAAGGCCGTGGCCCTGGCCGAGCAGCCCAGACTGATCCTGATGGGAAAGCAGGCCATCGACGGCGACAACAACGCCGTCGGCCAGATGCTCTCGGCCCTGCTCGACTGGCCGCAGGCGACCTTTGCCTTCAAGGTCGAGCTGGCGGCCGACACCGTCCGCGTCACCCGCGAGGTCGATGGCGGGCTGCAGACGCTCGAACTGGACCTGCCGGCCGTGGTCACCGCCGATCTGCGCCTCAATGAACCGCGCTACGCCTCGCTGCCCAACATCATGAAGGCCAAGAAGAAGACCATCGACATCAAGACCGTCGATGACTACGGCGGGGCCGGGCCGGGCCATCTCAAGGTGCTCAAGGTGACCGAGCCCGCCAGGCGGGTGGCCGGGGTCAAGCTGGAATCCGCCGCCGAGCTGGTCACCAAGCTGAAGACCGAAGCCGGAGTGCTCTGAACATGGCCGTCCTCGTCGTCGCCGATCATGACAACGTAACTCTGAAGGACAACACCAACAAAACGGTGACCGCGGCCCTGGCCCTCTCGGACGACGTCGACGTGCTGGTGGCCGGGCAAGGGATCGACGCGGTCGCCGCGGCGGCGGCCAAGATCGCCGGCGTGCGCAAGGTGCTTACCGCGCAAAGCGAAGCCCTGGGCAAGCAGATCGCCGAGGCCGTCGCCGGGTGCGTCCTGGCTTTGATGGGCGCCTATGACGCGGTGCTGGTTCCGGCCACCTCCGTCGGCAAGAACTTCACGCCCCGGGTGGCCGCCAAGCTGGACGTGGCCCCGATTTCCGAGATCATGGAGGTCATCGACGCCTCGACCTTCGTGCGGCCGATCTATGCTGGCAATGCACTTGAGACGGTGAAGTCGTCCGACGCCAAGAAGGTGATCACCGTCCGCGCCACGGCGTTCAAGGCGGCGCCCGACGGCGGCTCAGCGACGATCGAGGCCGTCGCCGCCGGTCCCGGCGCGCCCGGGACCCGGTTTGTTTCCGACGAAATCGTCAAGTCCGACCGGCCCGAGCTGGCGGCGGCCAAGATTGTCGTCTCCGGAGGCCGCGCGATGGGTTCGGCGGAGGAATTCCACCGCGTCATCGAGCCGCTGGCCGACAAGCTCGGCGCGGCCGTGGGCGCTTCCCGGGCCGCCGTCGATGCCGGCTACGCGCCCAACGACTATCAAGTCGGCCAGACCGGCAAAGTGGTGGCCCCGCAACTCTACATCGCGGTGGGCATTTCCGGCGCCATCCAGCATCTGGCGGGGATGAAGGACTCCAAGGTGATCGTGGCCATCAACAAGGACGCCGACGCGCCTATCTTCCAGGTCGCCGACTACGGGCTGGTGGCCGACTACAAGACTGCGATCCCAGAGCTGATGAAGGCGCTTTCGGCGGCGGGTCTCTAGGCGCCCGCTGCATTGCAGCAAAAGCGTGGAGATGGCCGCCGGGCGTGTTAGGAAGCCGTCACACGTCGTGAACAGAAGGACCCGAGGCGGTTCGAATGGCTGAAATCAAGACGGTCGGGGTGATCGGCGCCGGCCAGATGGGCGGCGGGATTGCACATGTATGCGCGCTCGCCGGTTATGAGGTGCTGCTCAACGACATTTCGCCGGAGAGGCTCGCCGAAGGCCTGCTGACGATCGACCAGAACATGGAGCGACAGGTCTCCCGCGGCATCGTCGCGGCGGCCGACAAGGCGCCGGCCATGGCGCGGATCACGGCGGCGGCCGAGATCGGCGAACTCGGGGCGGCGGATCTGGTGATCGAGGCGGCGACCGAGAACGAGGAAGTCAAGAAGCAGATCTTCAAGGCCCTGCACCCGCATCTGGGCGCGGACACCCTGCTGGCCTCCAACACCTCATCGATTTCGATCACCCGCCTGGCCTCGTCCACCGATCGGCCGGAGCGCTTCATCGGCCTGCACTTCATGAATCCGGCCCCGCGAATGAAGCTGGTGGAGATCATCCGGGGCATCGCCACCGACGCCAGCACCTATGAGGTCGCCGTCGCCTTCGCCAGGTCCCTGGGCAAGACGACAGCGAACGCCGAGGATTTCCCGGCCTTCATCGTCAACCGCGTCCTGGTGCCGATGATCAACGAGGCGATCTACACCCTCTACGAAGGGGTCGGCACCGTCGAGGCTATCGACACCGCGATGAAGCTCGGCGCCAACCATCCCATGGGACCGCTGGAGCTCGGCGATTTCATCGGCCTGGACACCGTCCTTTCGATCATGAACGTTCTCTACGATGGCCTGGCGGATTCCAAATACCGGCCATGCCCCCTGCTGGTGAAATACGTCGAGGCCGGCTGGCTCGGCCGCAAGGCTGGACGCGGCTTCTACGACTATCGCGGCGAACACCCCGTCCCGACGCGGTAGTACCGGCTCTACCAGACGACGATCGCGCCATAGACGGCGATGAGCGGATCGCGCGTAAGCACGGTCGCCCGTTCGACAAGCGCCTGGGCGGCGATCATGCGATCAAAGGGATCGCCGTGAAGTCGGGGCAGACACCCCGCCGCCATGGCGTGATCGGCCCGCAGCGCCAGCCATTCGAACCGGTGGATCCTGACCGCCTCGTCCAGATCCCCGGGCAGTCCCGCGAGCACGGGATCACGACGGCGCTTGAACTCGATCTCATAGGCGCTGACCGCGCTCACCTGGATGGTGTTGGCCGGGTCGCGGATCATCGAGGCGGCCCGTGCGGACAGAAGTCGCGACTTGGCCACCGCCCAGACGAAAACGTGGGTGTCCAGAAGGATGTTCATTCAGGCGGGGCGATCGGCTCCTCCGCCCAACCCCGTAGCCAAGATTCGATATCCGGATCGGGATCGAGGAAAAGGCCTTCGGGGATGTCGATACCGAGATGATCCCACAGGCCCAGGGGCCGGGGCTGGTCATCGCGGGGCGAGGCGGGCGAGAGAGTGACGGCCGGCTTCCCGTCCCGAGCTATGGTCACTAACTCCCCGGCCTCGGCCCGGGACACGAGTTCGGAAAGCTTGGCCTTGGCTTCGGCGATGTTCATCTGAACGGTCATCGCGCCAACTTAGCACGAGCGCATGCGATGGTCCATGTTGTTGGACCGACGTGGACCGTTGACCTCTTCGACCCGCGTGGCTAACGCCCGATTCCATGTCCCAGACCCTCGCCGGCGTTTCGCAGGTCGTCGACCGCTATGACGTCCTACTCTGCGATGTCTGGGGCGTGATCCACAATGGCCGCGAGGCGTTCTCCGAGCCCTGCGCCGTGCTCGCCCGCTGGCGGCGGGAGCGAGGGCCGGTGGTGTTGATCTCCAATTCACCGCGGCCCGCGGACGACGTGGTTGATCAGTTGGACGCGCTGGGCGTGCCGAGAGAAGCCTGGTCGGCGTTCGTCACCTCGGGAGACGCCACGCGGGATCTGCTGGCGGCGCGGGCGCCGGGTCCGGCCTGGCGGATCGGAGCGGCTCGGGACGCTCCCCTTTACGACGGCCTCGGCCTCGACTTCGCGGCGCCCGAAACGGCGGCCTTCATTTCCTGCACCGGGCCTGAGGACGACGAAGCCGAAACGCCGGAGGACTATCGCGCCGCCCTCGGCCGGGCGGCGGCGCGGGGCCTGGAGATGGTCTGCGCCAATCCCGATCGGCTGGTCCAGCGGGGTGACCGCCTGATCTACTGCGCCGGAGCGCTGGCGGCGCTCTACGAAACCCTTGGCGGGGCCGTGATGATGGCCGGAAAGCCGTTCGCGCCGATCTACGAGATGTGCCTGGCGCGGGCGTCGGCGATGATGGGAAGGACCGTGGACCGGCGGCGAGTCCTGGCCATCGGCGACGGGATCGCCACCGATCTCGCCGGAGCGCGGGCGCAGAGTCTCGACGCCCTGTTCATCGCCTCCGGCATCCACGCGGCCGACCTGACGGGCGCCGACGGCGCCTTCGATCTCGAAATGGCTCGATCATTCCTGACGAGGTCCGACGCCGTCGCCGATTTCGTGATGGCCGATCTCGCCTGGTGAAGACGGCTCCTCGGCGCCGTCGAAACGGCTACAAGGGGTGAGACGCGAAGAGGGTCGGGACGTGAACGGATTTTGCCTCGAGGACCTGACGGTCGGCCAGTCGGCGGAGCTCACCCGTCGGGTCTCGGCCGCCGACCTGGACGCCTTCGCCGCCGTTACCGGCGACGACAATCCGGTCCATCTGGATCAGGCCTACGCGGCGGCGACCGCCTTCGGCGGCCGTATCGCCCACGGCATGCTGTCGGCCGGCTACATCTCGGCGGTGATCGGCACGCGGATGCCCGGTCCGGGGGCGATCTACGTCAGCCAGACTCTCCGCTTCCGCCGCCCGGTGCGGATCGGCGACGAGGTCACGGCGCGGGTCGAGATCACCGCCATCGATGAGGGGCGGGCGCGGCTGAGGATGGCCACCACCTGCACCGTCGGCGGCAAGGTCGTCGTCGATGGCGAGGCGGAAGTCATGGTCCGGCGGCGTGGGGCGTGAGGGGTCGATGAAGCTCGTCCACGGCTGGAAGAATCTGCCGGCGTCGGACCGCGGCGCGGCCGTCGCCCTGGGCAATTTCGACGGCGTGCACCTGGGCCACCAGCGGGTCATCGCCGACGCCGCCGACGCCGCCGCGCGGCTGGGCTCGCCACTGGGGGTGATCAGCTTCGAGCCCCATGCGCGCATGCACTTCCAGCCGGACGCGCCGCCCTTTCGTCTGATGAACATTGAACAGCTGGCGCGCACGGTGGCCGGGCTGGGCGCCGACCGGCTCTATCTGCTGCCATTCGGGGCGGAGATGGCGAATTTCACCGACGAGGCGTTCGCCAGGGACGTGCTCGTCGCCGGACTTGGCGTGCGCCACGTGGCCGTCGGCTTCGACGTCACCTTCGGCAAGGGGCGGACGGGCGATCCCGAGGCCATGCGGCGCTACGGTGAGGCGTTTGGATTTTCCACCTCCGTTGCCCGGGCGGTCGAGCGGGGCGGCGTGAAAATATCATCATCGACGATCCGGGAGGCGCTCCGTGACGGCAGGCCGGAGGCGGCGGCGGCGATCCTCGGCCGGCCCTTCGCCATCGAGGGAGTGGTGCGCAAGGGCCGACAGCTGGGCCGTGAACTCGGCTTCCCCACGGCCAATGTCCTCTTGGGCGAATACGTCGCCCCGAAGTTCGGCGTCTACGCCACCCGCACCCGCCTGACCGATGGCCGCACGTTCGACGGGGTCGCCAACATCGGGGTCAATCCGACCACCGGCGTCGTGGCGCCGAGGCTGGAGGTCTGGCTGTTCGGATTCGACGAGGATATTTACGGCGAAACCATCGAGACCGAGCTGGTGGCGTTCCTCCGTCGCGAGGAGCGGTTCTCCAGCATCGAGGCGATGGTCGAGGAGGTCCGGCGGGATGAGATGGCGGCCAGGGCCGTTCTGGGTCGCCCGGAGGCGCCCTAGCCGGACCGGACCGGCTCTGTTAAACGCCCCGCATGACGAAGCCACGGGCAGGCCGGCGAATTACCCGCCCGGCGTGACGCGCCGACCGGAAGCGCGCGCCGGGATGACCTCGCCCCGAATACCCTCTGTTCACTGGAACCGTCATGCCCGACGACACCGAAGCCTCCCGTCGCGACTACCGCGAGACCGTATTTCTTCCCAACACCAACTTTCCCATGCGCGCGGGCCTGCCCGCGCTCGAGCCGCGCATTCTGGCGGAATGGGGCGATCTCTATGGCGCGGCGCGCGAGGCCCGGCAGGGCGCGGGGGCGCCGCTGTTCGTGCTGCATGACGGGCCGCCCTACGCCAACGGCGCGATCCACATCGGGCACGCGCTCAACAAGCTTCTGAAGGACTTCGTGGTCCGCTCGCGGTTCGCGATGGGCTTCGACGTCGACTATGTTCCCGGCTGGGACTGCCACGGCCTTCCCATCGAGTGGAAGATCGAGGAGGAATTCCGCGCCAAGGGCAGGGCCAAGGGCGACATCTCCAAGGCTGAATTCCGCGCCCGCTGCCGGGACTACGCCGCCGGCTGGATCGACGCCCAGCGCAAGGAGTTCGAGCGGCTGGGCGTGCTCGGCGACTGGGACCACCGTTACTCGACCATGGACTTCGCCAGCGAGGCGGCGATCGTCGCCGAGCTGCACAAGTTCGTCGCCTCCGGCCAGCTCTATCGCGGCTCCAAGCCGGTGATGTGGAGCCCGGTGGAGCGCACCGCCCTGGCGGAAGCCGAGGTCGAGTATCACGCCCATGTTTCGCCCACGGTGTGGGTCAGGTTCCCCCTCTCCCAGACGGGGGTGGCCGAGGGCGCCGACGTGGTCATCTGGACCACCACGCCGTGGACCCTGCCGGCCAACCGCGCCATCGCCTACAATCCCGACATCGCCTATGCCGTCTATGAGGTGACGGCGCTTGAGACGGATCTGTCGTTCGAACCGTGGGCCAAGCCGGGTGATCGACTGGTGCTCGCCGAAGCGCTTGCCGAACAGGTGTTCGCCTCCGCCAAGGTGGCGAAATGGGAGCGGGTCGGGCCGTTCGATCCGACGGGCCACGTCGCGGTTCATCCCCTCGCGCGCCTCGATGGCGGTTACCGGTTCGAGGTCCCCCTGCTCGCCGGCGGGCACGTCACCGAGGACGCGGGGACCGGCTTCGTCCACACCGCGCCGGGGCACGGCGCCGACGACTACGCCCTGTGGGTCGGCGCCGGCAACCGGGATATTCCCGAAACCATCGATGAGGAGGGCGCCTTTTATCCCGAGGTGCCGCTGTTCGGCGGATTGAAGGTCATGGAGACCGAGGGCAAGAAGGCGGGCAGGTTCGGGCCGGCCAACAACGCGGTGATCGAAAAGCTCATCGAGGCCGGGACCCTCCTGGCGCGCGGGCGGCTCGAGCATAGCTATCCGCACTCCTGGCGCTCCAAGGCGCCGGTCCTGTTCCGCAACACCCCGCAGTGGTTCATCCGCATGGATACGCCGCTCGACGATGGGATCCATCAAGGGCGGACCCTGCGAGAAACGGCCCTGGCCGCCATCGACGCCACCGCCTTTCATCCCGAGACGGCACGGAGCCGCATCCGGTCGATGGTCGAGGGACGCCCAGACTGGCTGATCAGCCGCCAGCGCGCCTGGGGCTCGCCCCTGGCCATGTTCATCGACCGGTCCACCGGCCAACCCCTGCGCGACCCGGCGGTCAATGCGCGCATCGTCGAATTCATCTCGCGGGAGGGCGCCGACGCCTGGTTCGCGCGCCCCGCCGCGGATTTCCTGGGCAATGGCCACGATCCCGAACTCTACGAAAAGGTCGAGGACATCCTCGATGTGTGGTTCGATTCCGGTTCGACGCACGCCTTTGTGCTGGAAGGACGGGCGCACACCCGTTGGCCGGCGGACCTCTATCTCGAAGGTTCCGACCAGCACCGCGGCTGGTTCCAATCCTCGCTGCTCGAAGCCTGCGCGACCCGTGGCGCGGCGCCGTTCGCCGCCGTCCTGACCCATGGCTTCACCCTCGACGAAAAGGGGGAGAAGATGTCCAAGTCGGTGGGCAACAGCGTCGAGCCTCAGGACGTCACGCGCCAGAACGGGGCGGAGATCCTGCGCCTGTGGGCGGCCCTGGTCGATTATTCCGAGGACCAGAGGATCGGACCGACGGTGCTGCGGACCACGATCGACGCCTACCGCAAGCTGCGCAACACGGTCCGCTATCTGCTGGGCGCCCTGGACGGTTTCGATGAGGCCGAGAGGACCGCCCTGAAGGTTGCGCCGCCGCTGGAACGCTACATTCTTCACCGCCTTTGGACCCTGGACGCAGCGGTGCGCGCGGCTTACGGACGCTACGCCTTCGACGAGGCGGTTCGACTCCTGGCCGACTTCTGCTCCAATGATCTTTCGGCGCTGTTCTTCGATATCCGCCGCGACGCGCTCTACTGTGACCGGCCGGATTCGGCCCGGCGTCGCGCATGCCGGACGGTGATGGACCTGGCGTTCGAGCGGCTGACGATCTGGCTGGCTCCGTTGATTCCGTTCACCATGGAGGAGGCGTGGAACGCGCGTTTTTCGGGGGCCGGGGCCAACGCCCTGCGGGTCTTTCCGGAAACCCCCGCCGTCTGGCGCGACGATGCGGAGGCCGACCGCTGGGCCGTCGTCGAGCGGGTGACCCGGGTGGTCACCGGCGCCCTGGAGATCGAGCGGCGCGACAAGCGCCTTGGCGGAGCCCTGGAAGCCGCGCCCCGGGTTCACATCTTGGACCCTGCCCTTCTGGCCGCCTTCGACGGGCTGGATCCGGCGGAAGTCTTCCGGACCAGCCAGGCTAGTCTCGTCGCCGGCGACGGGCCGCCCGGCGCGTTCCGCCTCGAGGGCTATCCGGGCGTCGCTGTCGAGCCCCTCGTGGCGCGAGGCCGGAAGTGCGCCAGATCCTGGCGCATCCTGCCCGAGGTCGGCGACGATCCGCTCTATCCCGATCTCTCCCTCCGGGACGCCGACGCGGTGGCCTGGTGGGACGCGGGCCACGCCGGATGAGCGGCGCGGCCCGAAACGCCTGGATCGGCTACGGCGTGGCGATCCTGGTGGTGGCGCTGGATCAGGCCGCCAAGGCATGGATCCTCGGCCCCGCCCACCTTTCCGAAGGCGCTTCGGCCGGCCTCTGGGGACCGTTCCAGCTGACCCTGGTGTGGAATCCGGGCATCGCCTACGGCCTCTTCCGGAGCGACGCGGCGTGGCCGCGCTGGGCGCTGTCCGGCTTCGAATTCGCGGTCGCCGCCGCCCTGGCGGTGTGGGTCAGGAGGGCGGATAAGCCGATCACCGGACTTTCCATCGGCCTGGTGATGGGCGGGGCGATCGGCAATCTCATCGACCGGGTCCGGTTCGGCGCGGTGGTCGATTTCATCGACGTTCGTCGTCTGCAGCTTCCCCTGGGATGGCACTTCCCCTGGATCTTCAACGTCGCCGACAGTGCGATCACCGTCGGGATCATCGGCCTGATCGCCGAGAGCGTGCTTTCGCCGCGGAAGCCGGCCGCCTGAAACCATGGCCGATCAGCGGCAAATAAGCTATCGAGAGCGCGGCGAGGGCCGGGGCGAGCCTCTTTTGGGAAGGTCATCGATGCGTTTCAATAGGGTTCTTTCGGCGGCGCTGCTGATCGGGGCCGCGGGCCTCACCGGTTGTCAGGCGGCTTCGCACGCCCTGGGCATGAACAAGGTGACTCCGGACGAATTCCGCGTGGTCACCAAGGCGCCGCTGGTGCTGCCGCCGGACTATTCCCTGCGGCCACCGACGCCCGGCCAGCCCCGCCCGCAGGAACTTCAGCCGGAGAGCGCGGCGCGGACGGCCCTGCTCGGTGAGCGCGACGCCGAGGTCCGTTCCGACGGCGAGAAGCTGCTGGTCAATCGCGCCGGCGCAGAAAAGGCCGATCCGCTGATCCGCTACGTCGTCGATGACGAGTTCGGCAATGTGGCGCACAAGGACAAGAGCTTCGCCGATTGGGTGATGTTCTGGCGCAAGGGTCAACCGTCCACCGATGCCGCGCCCGCCGTCGATTCGGCTTCGCAGACGCCGATGCCCGTGGACGCCGCCGCCGAAGCCGCCCGCATCAAGAGCCTGACCGGTGATCAGCCGGTGATCATCGCGCGGCGCGGCAATTCGAAGATCAAGCTGCCGGGCCTCTAAGGGCCGGCGCCAAGGCGTTTGATCGCGGCTTTCAACGGCCGCGCGCTGTCACCGTAGTCCGACCAGGCGTCGGTCTTGGCGAGCAGCGCCGGTACGCTCCGCAGGGTGAACCGTTTGGGCTCCAGACCGGCGCGGACCTGGCGCCAGGTCAGTGGCATGGAGACGGTGGCCGACGGCCGGGCGCGGGTTGAGAGAGGCGCGACGGCGGTCGACATGCGGTCGTTGCGCAGATAGTCGAGGAAGATTCGACCGGTGCGCAACTTCTTGGCCATGTTGAGCACATAGGCGCCCGGGCTGTCGGCGGCCATCCGGGCGCACACCTCGCGCGCGAAGGCCTTTGCGGCTGGCCAGTCGATCCGGTCGCTGAGCGGAGTGACGACATGCAGGCCCTTGCCGCCGGTGGTCTTGCAGAACGGCACGAGGCCGAGGGCGTCGAGGCGCTGGCGCAACTCCCGCGCGGCGGCGATGACCGCCTCGAAGCCCAACTCGGGGGCAGGGTCGAGATCGAACACCAGTCGGCCGGCGAAATCGGGATGATCGGGCGCGCAGTTCCAGGGATGGATTTCGACCCCGGCGGTCTGGGCGACGGCGGCCAGACCCTCCTTGCGGTCAATGCGCAGATAGGGCTGCCGGTCGCCGGCGACCACCACCAGATCGAGCAGGCTGGAAGTCCCCTTCATGGCGTGGCGCTGGAAGAAGCACTCACCACCGATTCCGTCGGGCGCGCGGATGATCGATGAGGGCCGGCCCGCGATGTGCGGCAGCAGCCAGTCGCCGACGGTCTCGAAATAG
>Ga0209483_1001064_pt1 | contig 21631 bp, 19 predicted proteins | sample NGEPerA_FD_184508 | JGI IMG/M metagenome (GOLD analysis project Ga0209483, IMG submission 184508) | Arctic peat soil microbial communities from the Barrow Environmental Observatory site, Barrow, Alaska, USA - NGEE PermafrostL2-A... | ecosystem: Environmental > Terrestrial > Soil > Wetlands >... | reverse complement strand
GTTCACGCCCCATCGATGCCCCCACCACCCCTCATCAAAACACATTGGCGCGAGATAATGCTCGGGCGCCTTCGCAGGTACGTCCATTAGACGCCCGCGGTTCCAAACCGGCGGTGGACAGGGACGGAAGCTCTTGATGTCGCATAGATTCTGAAGACCCGCTGGCCATGCTCCGAAACGCGATTTGTGTTGTTCCAGCCTGTGTTGTATAAACGGGATATTCTTTCCCATACCTTCCAGTTCCCCAGGGTGATTTCTCCGCATGCCTTCTCAGACAGTAGTTGTCAGCGCCGAGGAGATATCGCAGCTTGAGCCGTTGGCCGACTTTCCAACTCCCACCTTTCAGAAGCTGAAGTCGCCCGTTCCGCGCTGGGCACGAGTGTGCCTGTCGGCGCTGGCGCCGTTCCTGCCCATAGTTGCGATCGTCGCCTTTGTTCTGCGCATCGCTTTTCGCAACCAGCCGAGCAACGTCCGCTACGCCTGGGTTTCGTTCATGTCGACGCTGCTGATCGTCAGCGCCCTGTTCTCCACCGTGGCGGCTGTGGTTGTCGTTTCCTTCGTCCCCGTGCCGGCCATCGTCAACACTGGACTGCCCGATCTGGATGAACGAAACCAGTTCGTCACGCTGCCCGCGAAAACTGTCCTCACAAGCTCCGACGCCTCCGAGCAGTTGAAGCCGCTGGTTATCGTCGTGTCCCCGACCGTGCGGCTGTGGAACCACCAGGACGTTGCCGCGCCGCAGTTCGGCGCGGGTGCGCTGCTGTTCGCGGATCAGTCCGGATACCTGTTCGCGACGGCCAACCATGTGGTGACTCTCGCGGCCGACAAGTCCGCTCCTGCCTCCGGCCACGCGATGGTCGCGACCGCTTCCGGAGTCTGGTCTTCCGCCGCGGTCGTTGGCACAGCGCCAGACCTGGACCTGGCCCTGCTCTGGGTGGGCCGGCATTCGGGAACCTCCGAGTTTGTGCAGCCGATCGCGACCCCGCAAGATGGTTCGGGAATATTTGTGATCGGGCACCCGGAGGGGCTGAAGTTTACGCTCAGCACGGGCATCATCTCCGGTCTCCGCGACCAGACGATCCAGGTCTCGGCCGCCATCAGTCCCGGCAACAGCGGCGGACCGGTCTATGACGACCGCGGCAATCTGGTCGGGATCGTCAGCTCGAAGTTCGACCACAATGTCGACCCAAATGCAGAGAACATCGGCTTCGCCACCAAGGCCGACGCGCTGTTCGACCCCTCTCATTGGAGATTTACAGCCGACGGCAAGAAGCTGCTGGAACGTTACACCTCAGCCGTCAAAGCACGCCGGGAGACAGCGTCCGGCGCCGATAAACCGGAGAAATAAAGAAGGACGATATGCCGTATATCAATGTCACAGTGTACGATTCGACCGAAAACAAGCGGGTCCCCGCGGAATTGCCGGACGACGCGCCGTGCAACAAGATCGTTGCCGTTTTAATTCAGAAGCTGCAACTGCCAACCAACGGCCCGGACGGAGCGCCGCTCAGCTACAAGTTCCACCACAAGAATTCGGGCCGCCAGGTGCAGGATGCGCAGACACTGAGCGAAGCAGGGGTGAAAGATGGAGACATTCTGCGCCTGCAACCCGAAATCACAGCCGGATAGAACATGCCGACAGAGACGATCAAAGTCGCAGCGGAGCAGGAAGACGACCGCTACAGCCGTCTCCGGCTGATCCCGTGGTGGGACCAGGAGAAGATTCGCTCCACCAACGTACTAGTGGTGGGCGCGGGGGCGTTGGGCAACGAGATCCTCAAGAACCTGGCGCTGCTCGGATTTCTCAACGTGGTCGTCGTCGACCTCGACCGGATCGAACTCTCCAACCTCTCGCGCTCCATCCTCTTTCGTTCGCAGGACGTTGGCCTGTCGAAAGCGGAAGCCGTAGCGCGCGCCTATCGCAGCATTCTCCCCGAAGCCACGGTGCAGCCGCTGGTGGCGAACATCATGCGCGATTGCGGGCTCGGACTCTTCGCCTGGGCGGACCTTATCCTCGCGGGGCTGGACAACCGCGAGGCACGCCTCTGGATCAACCGCGCGGCCTGGAAGACCAACCGCCCGTGGGTCGACGGCGCGATAGAGGGCATCAACGGAGTGGCCCGCGTCTTCCTGCCCGGCAAGGCCCCATGCTATGAATGCACCCTTGGAGAGACGGACTGGGCCATTCTCGACAAGCGTATGTCCTGCAACCTGCTGCTGCACGATCCTCATCCGCAGGGCAGAGTTCCCACCACTCCCACCATCTCCTCCATCATCGCCGGCATCGAGGTACAGGAAGCGGTAAAAGCACTGCACGGCCTGCCCACGCTCGCGGGAAAAGGATATGTGTTCGAAGGCCTCCACAACACCTCCTATGTCACCGAGTACACAGAAAATCCGGAATGCCTCAGCCACTATGTGCTGGAAGAAATCGTGCAACTCCCCCAGGCGTCGTCGGAGATGACAATGTCCGACCTGTTCCATCGTGCGAGCCAGGACCTGCACACCGACGGCGTCGTCATCGATTTCAGCCGCGACATCATTCAAATGCTGGTCTGCCCAAAATGCGGAACGGAAACGGAGTGTTTCCTGCCCGTCGGCGCGATCAGTTTCGCGGAGGGGCGCTGCCCCATCGACGGTGAGATGCGCGCCGTTCAAACCCTCTCGGGCTATCGCGGCCAGCCAAATCTCGCGGGCCGCACGCTGGATCGGCTCGGGCTTCCGCTGTTCGATATTTTCACCGCGCGCTCCGCCGAGTCGGAAATTTCATACTGTCTCGCCGGCGATGCTGCCGCGGTGCTCGGCCCTCTCGCGGCTACAGTTGAGGTCACCTCATGAGCAAGACGAAAGCCGTACAGAAGGCGAAACCGGTACAAGAGACGAAACCGGTGCAAAAGGACCTCAAGTTTCAGATCGACAGCGAAGTCACACGGCGCATCCGGCAACATGCGCGCGCCCACATGAAGACGGAAGTCTGCGGCGTCCTCATCGGCGAAGTGTGCGACGACACGGTCGAGGTGCAAGCCTCCATCGAGGCCAGCAGCGCGGCCCAGGCCGGCACCCACGTCACCTTTACGCAGGATGCCTGGGAAGAAATCTATCGCGTCAAGGACGAAACCTATCCCGACCACCGGATCGTCGGCTGGTATCACTCGCATCCAGGCTTCGGTGTTTTCCTGTCCGAGCACGACACCTTTATTCACCGCAACTTCTTCTCCTCTCCCAACCAGGTCGCCTGGGTCTACGACCCCCACACCGACGAGGAAGGATGTTTCGGCTGGTTTGACGGCGAGATACAGCGCATTGCCTCGCTCTCGGTCATCGACCTCAACGGGGACGGCGAGGAACGGACGCCCAAGGACTATGCCGATCTCGACCCGCTTGAAGCGGAACCCGACAGCGACCAGCCGCAGCGGGCAACGGACAGAAAGCGAAGTCCCCCTCTCTGGTTGACGATTGCGGTCAAAGCGACGACGTACCTTTCCGTGGCCATTCTGGGCTTCTTCATCTGCTTCTTCTTTTTCCCCAGCGTGGTTGGTATCGCAATCGATCCGAGCACCGGCCAACCGCTCGTGATAGATGGAAGGCCTGTGTTGCTCGGGCCCATCCAGATGGAGCGCATTCTGCGTCTACAGCCGGACCAGCCCGAGGCCGCACCTCCGCAAGCACCTGCACCTGCGAACGATCGCCCAGGGGGCGCCAAATGAGTCTCGACCCGAACCAGGAAAAGCTGCGCGTCACTCTAGACGATCTCTCCACCTTCGATACCGGCACCGCTCAGGCTGCGACCGAAATCGCGCCGGCGTCCGGCCTCGCTCCCGGCACAAAAAGCTACGGCAACATCAACGCCACACCCGACGATCCGACAATCGCCCACGAAAAGGCCAGCATCCTGCTGCAGGGATGGTTTTACCTCGGCCTCGCGGGCCTGATCGGCGCGTTGGCCGGTTGGGCCATTTCGGAGCATGCCTTTGTCGATGGCGTGGCCCATCGATGGGGCAATATCTGGATGATCCCTTTGCTGGTCGCGCTCATGTGCGTGGGGTTTGCGATCGCCGAGAGCATCGTCGAACGGTCGCCGCGAAAGGCCCTCATTCGGGGCGGACTGGCCCTGCCTCTCGGCATCGTCTTCGGCTTCCTATTCGATGGCGTGGCGAACCTGATTTACGGTATCTGTCTCAACATCTGCCGTGTCGCGGGCGTGCAGTCCTACCATAACCCGTCTGTGTGGTTTGCACGCGGTTTCGCGTGGATGGTCCTGGGAGCGGCCGGCGGCGTGGTCTACGGCATCATTGGACAATCCATGAAGAAGACCGGCTACGGCGTCCTCGGCGGGGCCATCGGCGCCGGCATCGGCGGCCTCGTCTTCGACCCTATCTCCTTCGCCACCCACGGCGGCGCGACCAGCCGTGCGATCGGCTTTTGCCTCCTCGGCATGGCCACGGGAGTCGCGATGGGCCTGGTGGAAAGCGCGTTGAAGGACCGCTGGCTGTACGTTACAGCCGGCCCGCTGGCAGGCAAGCAATTCATCCTGTACAAGCCGCGCACCACCATGGGCAGTTCTCAGGAATGCGATATCTACCTGTTCAAGGACCCCGACATCCTGGCCCAGCACGCCACGCTCGAAGTGAAAGGTTCGCGCACGCACCTCTCCGCGACCGGCATGATCTACGCTGCCGGCCAGCCGGTCCATGGGGTCCGTGTCCTCGAAAGCGGCTCCATCATTCAGCTTGGACGCTATGTCTTTCGCTATCAGGAGAAGCAGCGCGGATGACTGCCACTTGCCCCTACTGCCGCGCACCCTTCGACGCCGATGACGAGGCTGTCCCGTGCCCTGCCTGCAACACCGCCCACCACGCGGATTGCCTTCAGGAAAATGGGGGATGCACCGTGTTTGGCTGCTCGCAGGCTCCGGTCGAGGAACCGACGATCAGCGTATCGAGCCACGATCTGACGCACCCGCTCCCTCCGCCGCCGCCGCCGGCGACTCAAACTCGAGTCCCGCCGCCACCACGTCTCCCAGGAGCGCCGCCGCGACCGCCGCCGCCGCCGTCATCGGGATTCGCGGCATTTCAAACCAGCCCCCCCGCCGCGGGGCGACTCCTCAGCTTTGGCGGTTATGCCGGCAATCAGGCTCCGTTCAATACGCACCCGAACTACATGGTCAGAAAGAACCGTGTCGCCTTTGTCTTGCTTGCCATATTTTTCGGCGCATTGGGAGTCCACAACTTCTATGCCGGATATATAAAGAAGGGTGTCATTCAATGTTGCCTTACAGTGCTTACGTTCTTCCTGGCTTCCCCGATCGTCTGGGTCTGGGCAGTCGTTGAGGCCTGCCACATCGATCGCGATAGCGATGACATCGCATTTACCTAGAACTGGAGACTACCGATGAACTACACGCTCTCTCGCGACGGCCAGGAATTCGGCCCGTACGCCCTCGCCGACCTGCAGCACTATGTGGCAGCAGGAGATATCCTTCTCACGGACATGGTCCGCAGTGAAGGCATGACAGATTTTCTTCCTGTCTCCCAGGTCATCGGCACAATCCCTGTTCCCGCGCGAGCAACTGCTATTTCCATGGCCGGTGAGAGACAGGAATATCCATACCCACCCAACCTTCCGTGGTGGCTTGTTCTAATTTTGGAAATGGTAACCCTCGGAATATTCGAAGCTGCCTGGGGTCTGGTTCTGGCGATCTGGATGAAGAAACTCGCGCCTTCCAGTAGGGCGGTCTATTACTATGCCGCCTACATCGCATGTTTGGGATGTATCTTTGTCCTGAGCTTCATGGCAGCCGCAGACCATACGGCGAATCCGATGATCTCCCTGGTTAATCTAGTCAGCATCGTTCTCACGCTATGCGCCAGATTCAGCCTGAAGAACTCGCTCGAACAGCACTACAACTCCGTCGAGCCGATGGCCCTTGTGCTCAGTGGCGTGATGACCTTTTTCTTCAGCGTCATCTACTTCCAATACCATCTCAACGACATCGTCCGCAGAAAGAAGCTCGACGAGATGGATATGTTATCGTCCTATGCCAACCCCGCATCCTGATCGAGAGAAAGGACCACAGGTTGGCCTCGCCGCGCACCCGAAGACTGAAAATCGATCACGAACTGCTGGTCAGGCGCTTCAGCAACTGGCCGGCCATTCAGATCGCCGCCACGGCCGGCATGCCTCCCGAGCTCTATCGCATCACCTATGCGTTAAAGGGACTGTACGTCGCTGCCGGGGGCGAAATACTCGATCGCAATTCGCATGTCCTTGAGATTAACTTGTCTCTCGAATATCCGCGCCGGGCCCCGCAGTGCCGGATGCTGACTCCGGTCTTTCATCCCAACTTCGACGACGCCACCGTCTGTATCGGAGACTTCTGGGCGGCGTCCGAGGGCCTCGACGACCTGGTGGTTCGCATCGGCCGGATGATTGCCTATCAGGAGTACAACACGCGAAGTCCTCTCAACGGCCTCGCCGCAAAGTGGGCCGCCGAACACCTGAGCAGCTTGCCGATCGACAGCCAGGTGGTCGCCCCACCGCTCGAAAATTGATACCGAACGCACCGTACGCCTGACAGAGCCGACGCGCACCTTGCAACGCAGAGCCGCGACCGCAAATCGTCCGCATCTACTCAATATTTAGGCGATGTGGCACTATTCGAGCGTTCTATACGCAATTACCAGATAGGTGAAGGGCCGCGAACCGATGACGGCAAACGGGACCGCTTCCGGTCAGTTCAACCTGACTAAGCGTACAGGTGTATAACATTCACGACAATTAGGCAAAAAAGAATGGAAATTGTTCCCGATCTTTAGGATATGCTGGTTTGCATTCTCCTTTGTTACTGCTGGGTAAGGTTTTATGGGCCGCCGACGTCAAGGGAACAACTATGGTGAACCAACGAAAATCCGTTGAGCACTTGTTCGAGCAGGCGCTTGCCCTCAAGGCAAGTGAGCGACGCGCGTTCCTCGATGAGGCGTGCTCGAGTTCTCCGGCAGTGAGGGAAATGGTCGAGCGTTTACTGGAGGAAGATGCCCAGGCGGGGAGCTTTCTGAATTCTCCTCTGTTCGGGAGGCCGAAGACAGCGGGACCGCTGGACGAAGTTACCGCGGAGACCTGGCCGCATGGCCCCGACTATAGCCAGAGGGTCGAAAATGTGCCCGACGGCTGCTTCAGTGAGAACGACATTCTCGCAGGGCGCTTCCGCATTGTTCGGTTTATTGCGGCGGGTGGAATGGGCGAAGTCTATGAAGTGGAGGACCGCCAGTTACAGGGTGTGCGCCTCGCCTTGAAGACGATCCTGCCGCACATCGCCGCCAACCCGCATATGCAGGAGCGGTTCGAGCGCGAGGTCTTGCTGGCGCGGCGGGTCGTCCATCCAAATCTTTGCCCGATCTACGACATTTTTCATTGCCGGCATCAAGACACCGACCTCATGTTTCTGACCATGAAGCTGTTGCCGGGAGAAACGTTGTCATCGCGCATCAAGCGTGAAGGTGCGATACCTCTCGACGAGGCTGCCCGGATTGTCTCGCAGGTGGCCGCGGCCCTCGCCGCCGCGCATGACGCGGGCATTCTGCACCGGGACATCAAGACGGCCAACATCATGCTCGCGGGCGCGGGGGAGCAGGTACATGCGTGGGTCACCGACTTCGGTCTCGCTCGCGCTTACCAGGGCGAAACCACGGTTTTGACCGCGGAGGGAGTCGCCGGAACTCCCGGCTACGTCGCTCCCGAGCTTTTCCTTGGCGTGCCGCCATCCAAAGCGAGCGACGTGTATGCCTTTGGGGTAGTCATCTACAAGATGGTGACCGGCTTTTCGCCGCCCGTCAGGCTGAACCCGAGCGCAAAGGTCACTCGCGATCCCTTTACGGAGCAGCTTCCCGCGGCGTGGAAACGGCTGATCGAATATTGCCTTGAGCCGTCCGTTGAGAAACGCTGCCAGAGTTTTCCGGAGGTCATTGCCTCGCTCGGCGAGCGCGGTCGCAGGAAGATGGTTCCGTCGGGCGTAGCAGCAAAGCTGTCGCGGCGGCGGTTGATCGCGATGGGTACCGGCGCTGCGGCAGCTGTGGCGGGCGGGGTGTGGCTGGATTGGACGCAGATCGACTTTGCGATGCATCCGCTGCCGCCGAAGCGGTTTGTGGCCCTGCTGGACTGGCCTACGGCGTCCGATGCGCGAATTGCGCCGATGATTACCGCGGTCGTCGATGCCATTGGCAACGAACTTGCGCGGGCCGAGGCTTTCGACCATAACCTTTACATCATTCCTCACCACATGGGCAGGGACGCCGCCAGCTTGAGCCAGTTGAACGATGTACGCGAGTCACTTGGCGCCAACTTGGTACTGGCTGCGTCCGGCGTGCCCGGAACCAAGGAGTTGGAGATCCTTCTGCGGGTAATGGACCCCGCGGCTTCGCGAACACTTCGCGAGAAAACGATTCGGGTTTCGATGAACGAGCAGCTTTCGCTGCCGGAGAAAGCTGTTCGGGTTGCCGCGGAACTCTTGAATATCAGGCACTACGAACCAGATGATCGGCGCAGCAACGTGGGAACGGATAGCGCGGAGGCCTATGACTTGTTCCAGGCAGCTGAAGTTGCCGTAAAGCAGGACAACGATGCAGGGCTTGAAACGGCGATAGAGAAATATAAGCAGGCCATCACCATCGATCCTCACTATGCTATGGCAAATGCAAAGCTGGCAAGGGCATATTTTCGTTCCTATATCCTTCACCGAGATGAAGGATCTCTTTTCCTTGCCCGGGCTAACTGCAAAACGGCGCTCACCGAGAATCCGAATCTAGTTGAAGCTCATCTGGCTTTGGGTTCCGTGATGGATTGGACCGGGGATAAGCCCGGCGGAGTGCGGGAGATATCCAAGGCGCTCTCACTGGATCCAGGCAATCCGGCAGCGATGCTTGTCGCAGGACAAATGCTGACACGTTGCAATCGCTGGCAAGACGCCGAGGAAACGTTTTTTCGCCTACAGAATGCGCGTCCCAACTATTGGTTGGCTCATGAAGAGTTAGGGGTTGTTTACAGTTGGACCGGCAAGTATGCGAAGGCTGTGGATGAGTTTCTGACAGCTAGCGTGGCCGCCCCGAAGCAGATATTTCCACTGGCAAATCTCAGCACGATGTATTTGCAGATGGGAAAGCTGGACGATGCGATCGAGGTTGCCAAGAAAGCTTGGCTTCTGGCGCCAAATGCTATCGCCGCCACATGCATGGCGGCTGCTTTTCGCTGGAAGCGGAGCTATGCGGAAGCAGTTTCTTATGCGTCGCAAGCTGTCAAGCTAAGTCCAGAATACTCCGGGAAATGGCTGGAGTTGGGCGATTGCTGCTCGCTTGTAAAGGGCGAAAAATCCACGGCGGACGATGCTTTCGTGCGGGCAGGAAAACTCGAAGAGCAAACCCTAGAAACGAACCCGACAGATGGTCCGACATTGATGCGACTGGCCTTAGCACAGGCAAAGGGCGGTGAGTTGGAGAAAAGCCTCAAGTCGGTTAGAACGGCGGATAAAAACTGTGCGGACGACTTAGACTCGCAGGTGCTAAAGGTAAGAGTTCTGGAGTTACTCGGGAGACGCGACGAAGCGCTCACCACTGCGTCCAGATGTCTTTCCCGCGGCTCGGGGAAATTTCAATTTGAGTTTATCCCGGACATCGGCGATTTGCGAAACGATGTGAGATTTCAAGGGCTGTCAGATGTAGCTCTAGCTACCTAAGCGATTTTTCAACTGTAGAAAAGGAGATATTTAAATGCGAATATTGCGAATAATTTGTATTTTGATCTTAGGAGTAGTGATAGGTATGCTCTTGCTTTACGCCTCGGGATGGAGGCGCCCGGTTCCGACGGTGTGGCTTGTCAATCCCGATCTCACTGTTCCATATGCTCTCCCGGCTTTGAACCAGGGCCAGGTACTGAAGTGGCGCGGAACGAAGGGTAGCCAACCTTTCGAAGTCCAATTTCCGTACGGTGGTCCGTGCGGCACAACCGCGATTCTGTCTGACGATAAAGACGAGCCTGGCGTTCAAGTGGCAACTTGCAAGGTCGGAGTCGTGAACGCGGCGCAGTCCTACCGATACGACATTCTTCCGCAGCCCGCCATAAAAACTAGCCACCCTTGGACCGTGATCCCGTGTGACGGTTGCCAATTCTTCCCTATCGCCCCGCCAGTCTCCTACATTCAGAAATCGCAGCTTTTGAAGAAAATTACCCCACCGAGCTATGTGTACGTCGGATGCGATGAAAGCCAGAAAACGTTCGATGTTATTAATCCCGATTACACGGACACCTATCAGGCAACCGTGGGTCAGCCCGTCATTTGGGAGACAGTGGGTGACACCGCAAGCTTCACGCTGGATTTTGGCGCGGAATACGGCAAGAGTGTCTCCTGCGATCCAGATCCTAGAGATCCTAAAAATCCAGTTGCGGGCACAGCGTGTACTTTTAACAAGGCAATTAAAGACACCTACACTGCAAAAGACGGCGATGCCAACACTGTATGCACGAATCCGTCAGGGTCCGCGTATGTAAATGCTAAGTAGGTCTTGGGTTGCATGGGAAGGGAGTAGCTCCCGGTGCGGCGCGAAGTGATGCTAAATATCTCATCGCGCCGCTCTCAACTCTGTTGTGAGATGGCCTTATATAACCATACCCGCGCCACAGCCCAATCACGTTTCGCAGAACGAGGTGAAATCCCGAGCACGTTCCCAATCTCCTCGAAAGTCAAACCTGCGACATAGCGCATTTCCACGACCTTGGCCTGCCTCGGGTTGACCTTTTCCAATAACGGGAGCGCATCATCCAGAGCGATCAACTCCCGCGACCGCTCCTCCGGCAGGCCGAAGGTCTCCTGCCACTCGACCTGTTGCAGCTTGCCGCCGCGGGCCGCAGCGAGATGCGCGCGCGCGTGATCGACCAGGATGCGCCGCATCACAGTAGCCGCTACGCCTATGAAGTGGGAGCGATTTTGCCAGTCGGTAGGCCCCTTTGCCAGGCGCAGGTACGCTTCGTTGATGAGCGCCGTTGGCTGAAGTGTGTGGCTGGGCCGCTCCCTCCGCATGTAGGAGCGCGCCAGTTTGTGCAGCTCGGCATAGACCAGCGGAAGCAGTCGTTCGCCCGCGCCGGCATCGCCGCGACTCATCGCCTTGAGCAGTTGAGTTACTTCTCCATCGGGACTCGGCATCGAGGCAGCTCTTCTTCACGACCGAAATTTGACACCGCAGGCCAGGTCACCAAGTTACATTGAGCAGCCGCATGTCGTCTTCTCCTCCTCGCGCAAAAAGCTGGCAGCGGTCATCCTGCTGCCAGCCCAAAAGTGTTGCGCTATCGCGGGAGCGTGGCGCGGAAATCGGTTGTCTTTTCGCCGCACTGCATCGCCAACCGGCGAGATGTCTGACAGCCAGAGCGCATCATTTCCTTCGACCGAGCCGTGGGGCCGTAACCCGTGGCGAGCGTGGTGTCCGACCGCTAGTAGGCGCCCAGCTTCACGTGGAGGACCGCGCCGGGCGAGGTGAAGGTGAGTCCGTAGTCGGTCTCGTCGCCGTTCCAGATGCGGCCCGGCTTCCACGTGGTTCGGTCGTAGCGGCCTTCTTCCACCGACAGAAGCTGCGTCTGCGCGCCGTGTGCGGGAGGCGTGCGCCGGAAGCTGACGCGGCCATCGATGCCCGTGACGAGGAATTCGTTCGGGCCGATGGGCGCAATGAGGACACGGCCCATCTGAAGTTTGGCGGAGGCGGAGAGTTTGTCCGTCGGGAGCCCGGAATTGTACGCCGGAGGGAAGCTGACGAGCGCGCTCCAGTCGTCGAAGGTCAGTTCGATTTGTGAGAGACCGGGCTCTTCTACAGCGGTTTTGATTTTGCCTTCGTACTGGAGTTGAGCGAGCGCGTCGACCATGGTGCCGAGCAGGCGATTGTTCTCCGCAAAGCCTGCGCTCTCGCCTTCGGGCGCGCCGTCAGGTGACAGCGTCACGTTGTCGAGGCCGAAGGGAGAGAAGCCGATGGCGCCTTCGCCGATGGCGAGGAACTCGTTGCGCGCGCTGCCGGTCGCGCCGAGGAACGAGCCAAAACCGTTGGTCTCGGGGATGAAGAGCGGGTTGTCGGGACGATGGAATCCGCGCATTACATCGACGTAGCGTTCCGTGTTCGGAACATAGATGTCGGGGGCGAGAATGTCGATGTGGGGCGCGGCCGCCTTCCACATGTCGAGCATGTTGACGGTCGGCCCGCCGCTGGGATAATCCTCGCCGGGAGTGGTGGCGATGGGGTAGGCGCGGGGGCTCTTGAGCCAGTTGTTGACGTACATCGGCAGCGGCATTTCTTTCTTGCCGGCGGCAGCGACCTGGTCGATGTAGGTCGCGGTGGAGTAGGCGGCGAAGGCTTCGTCGGCGTCGTCGCCAAAGACCTGCGACCACGTGCCCGCGGGCTTATGCAGAGCGCTCGCGATCTGTGGTGGAACAGCAGCGTCGAATTGCTTCTGGGCCGTCGCAGAGAAATCGCGCACTGAGCCAAGCGAGCCGGATTCGTTTTCCACCTGGACCATGATGACGGTATGTTGCGCGTCGTCGACCTTGCGCAGGTGCGCCATCAGGTGCGTGAATGCGGTTGCGTCGGCGGCGAGGTTCGCCGGTGCGTTAGGCGACAGGACGTCGATCCGCTTGCCGTCGCGCGTCATCATGCGTGGGAAGCGCGTCGGATTGCTCTTGACCCACTCCGGCGCGTAATGCATTCTGCCGTTCTTCCAGGTGCCGAACCAGAGCAGGATCAAGCGCGTGTGGTGCGCGCGCGCCTGCTGCAAAACTGCGTCGACAACCGTGTCGTCGAACTGGCCTTCGCGCGGCTCAAGCTGCTCCCAGTACACGGGAACTTCGAGCGTATTGACGTGCATGGCGGCGGCAAGCGGCCACAGCGCGTCGAGCTTCGCCGGCCAGCCGCTGGAGTTCCCAACCTGCGCGCCGAGTTCAAAGTACGGCTTGCCGTCCACCATCAGAGCGTAGCGGCCGTCCTGATGCGCGATGTGCGGCATGTCCTGTGCGCGGAGCGTTATGGTCAGCAAGAGCAGGAGTACAAATCGCATGGCGGTAGGTTCCTTCCTCAACGTACGGTTACGTCCCACACCTTTGACATGCGCGACTTGCCGGCGGGGCCTTCGATGGTCAGCGCGACGACATACTGTCCGGCCTGCGCGTAGGTGTGGATAGGGTGCTGCTCGGTCGAACTCGTGCCGTCGCCGAAGTCCCAGCGCCAGCTTGTGATCTTTCCAACGGACTCATCTTCGAATGCCACAAGGCGGCGGGACATGTCGAGGACTTTAAAGCTCCATTTCGCTTCGATGGCTTTTTGAAACGCAGGCTCGAGCGGCATCAGGCGGAATTCGCGCAGAAACGATGCATTGCCATACATGGTGTGCTCGGCGGAGAGGTTCCAGAAGCCATTGTTCTTCGCGTTGCCGTCGTAGTCGATGACGGCCCACGACAGGCCGATGATTTTATTCTCGGTGAGCAGCGATTCGACGGCGCGCTGCGGGCCTTCACAGCCGGCGTAGTCGAACGGCGTGATGTAGAACTCCAGCACATACTTTCCCGCCTCGCCGGGACGGAAGCTGTAATGCTGTGCGTGGTTGGCGTAGGGAAGCTCCTTGATCCACGGCTGGCATCCCCAGGCGAGCGCCCAGTCCTTGCCTTCGGAGGGCGTGAAAATGTGGTAATTCTGCGCCTGCACGCCGTGCATCGAAAAGTGTGCGTCCCACGTATCCTGGTCGGCGTTGTTGCGGAACTGCGGGATCAGCGGCCCGCCCGAGCGGTCGCCGTCGACGACAATTTCAAAGGTATCGTTGTGCAGACCGGGGTCGGCGAAGTCCCAGTAATTGTCGTAAGCCTGATAAAGAAAGTAGACGCGGTTCAGGCCTTTCACCCAGCCGACCTTCACGTGAATGTCCAGATCTTTCGCGTCGGGACGCGCATGTTTGTGCTCATCGTCGTGCATCTGGTCGAGCCCGATGGAGTAGCTGTCGGGAACGATGTCCCAGTCGCTCGGGTCGCCGTCGATGCGCGGGATTTTGTCGGCAGGGAACTGGAAGACTTTGAAGATTTGCGCGGGCGGCGGTGCTGTGCCGACCAGTTCGGCGCGGCGGACAGGCGGCGGCTGGGCAGGAGTTTGCTGAGCGTGCAGGTTCGCGCTGCCCAAAATGATCGCCGCACAAAGGAAGCTTCTCATCATTCAGCCTTTCGCTCCTTGGGCATGCGCCGCGCCACCGTCGAAGCGTTCAACCTTCACGCCGGTGCAGTCTTTCGATTGCAGAGCCTCTCCAAAATACTCCGGCGGGTTCGCGCCCCAGCGCAATTTGCAGTCGCGCAGGGTCACGTTGTCGGCGTTTTGAATGCTGAAGCCGACGGTCTCGTGCGGCTCAATCGGCGCAATCGCGGAGGTGGGCCGGTTATCGTAGAGGCCGCCTTTGTAGCGGGTCCAGCGAGCCAGCGTCAGGTCTACGTGATCGAAGACGATGTCATGTGCGCGACTCCCGGGACTACCCCACACCCGCACGCTGTTTTCCGCGCGCCCGGTCACGTTCTGCACGAGGATGTGGTGCATCGATCCGATGATCGCCGACGGCGTGCGCGGAATCGCCGTAAAGGAAATCGCTTCACCGCGTCCCCACCACGGGTCGGAAAAGTAGCGCGACTCAAACGTGATGTCCTTGAACCGGATGTTGTAGACGCTGCCTTCATCCCGCAGTTGAATGCAGAGGCCGCGCGAACTCGTCTTGATGTGGCAGCGTTCGAAGCTGATGTCGTGTACGTCGGAGGTAGTTTCGGTGCCGATCTTGAGCCCGGCGTCCTGCGTTTCCACTACGCAATCGCGCACGCTGATGTTGGCGGAGGGACCATAGTCTTTCGACTGCCTGCTGGCTTTGATGACAATGGCGTCATCGCCCGAGACGATGTTGCAGTTGGTGATTTCGACGTTGCGCGAATGGTCGGGATCGATGCCGTCGCAGTTGGGCACGTCGAGCAGGTTGCGCACCTTGACGTTGTCCACCCGAACGCCGTCGCAGCCGAGCATGTGCAGGCCCCAGTTCGGCGCTTCGGCGAAGGTGATGTCGCGCACTTCGAGGTCGCGGCATTCCTTGAGCACGAACATCTTCGGGCGCCATGCTTTCGGGTGCCACCACTCGTTGACCTTGTCGTAGCCGGTCATGAACTCGCGCGCGCGTCCTTGCAGCGTTCCGGTGCCGGAAATCTTCAGGCCTTGCACTCCATTGGCGACGATCACGGCATCCATCCCGCTCGCCATGCGGTCGGCCGTGGGTGAATTTGTCGCGGCGCCGAGGTAGTCTTCGCGTCGCAGACTGGCGAGAAGTTGCGCATCGTCCGCGAGGTGGAAATCGATCTTGCCCTTCAACTCCAGCGTGCCGACGAGATACTTCTTCCCACCACGCAGCAGTACCTGCGCATTGCCTGCATATGCTGCCGCTTCATCAATCGCTCGTTGAATGGCCGGGCTGTCCAGCGCTATGCCGTCGCCGGCGGCGCCGTACTTCGTCACGTCGAACACGCGGACGTGAGGCCCGCTCCCCGCGATGGGCCGGACGATTGCGGCCGCAACGCAAGCGCCGCCAGCCTTCAGAACTTCGCGTCTCGAAAGTCGCGTCGCAGCCACCCTGATTCCTCAATGGAAATAAATTCTCAACCGGAAGAACGGGATAACTTTAGCACGCCAGAGCAATGTTCCTTTAGGCGTATAGGTTGGCTTACACGGCTCTTGAGATTGACTTACGCAGTTTTTGCCTTTGCTTCTGAGATAGGTCCGGGCTTTAGCCCGGACATCAAACCCCTCACAGAATCTGGGCTTTAGCCCCCGGGACATGGGTTCCGTCCCGGCGGCTATATACCATCACGGCACCGGTCCGGCGCGAGAGCCATTCCGCACAATCTGGCTCACCCAGTCCACCCATATCGCCTCATGACCGGGACAGGCCAGCGGCGTTCCGTCGAGCACGGCGCTCACAAAATTCTCAACGAGAGGGTAGTGCACGTTGGCATGAGCGGGCAGCAACTCCACGCGCCCACCAACGCGCAATTCCGGCCCATTCAGCGGGTCGAGGACGATCTCCCCATCAGTGCCGACCACGCGGAACTGGTCGCGCGGCACATGCGAGTTCCAGCGCACGTCAACTACGCCGTGGATACCGTTCGCGTACTCCATCAGCACTGTGGCTGAGTCCTCGACGGCGATCTGGTGCAGCGCGTTGGAGAGCAACCCGGTGGCGCGCAGTGGCTTCCCGAAGAGGAAGTCCATCGCGTCGATGCGGTGCGATCCCACATCGAAAAGCGGGCCGGCACCGGCCAGCGCGGGATCGCGTAGCCAGGCGCGGTCGTCGCTTTCCAGCCAGCCGTGATAGTTGGCCTCGGCAAGCAGAGGCTGGCCGATGGCGCCCTCGGCGATCAATTCTTTTGCGCGCATCAGCTTCGGATACAGCCGCCGGTAATACGACACGCCGAAGAGTCGCCTACTGGCGCCGGCTGCTTCCACCATCGCCTCGGCCTCGTCGAAGTTCATCGCGACAGGCTTCTCGCAGAGCACATGTTTTCCGGCCCGCAGAGCGGCAATCGTCTGCCGAGCGTGCAGCAACACCGGCGACGCAACATAGACGGCGTCGATCGCCGGGTCCTGCAAGGCCTCTTCGAGCGTCGACCAGGCCAGCACGCCTGGATAGGCCGCCGCCTTCTTCGCATCGCGCGTCACGACGCCGTAGAGCGAACTCCGCGGCTCCGCCAGTATTGCGGGTATCACGCGCTTGCGCGTGATGTCTCCAATGCCGATTACGAGCCAATTCACCATGCCGCTCCTGCGCCAGTTGGCTCGGACCGCCTGGCCTGCTGATACCCGCGCAACATGATCACTACGCCGAGCAGGTTCAGGAAGAACGGCGGAAGGAAGAATATCCAGCCCATCGTGGTAAGGGATGGCAGACTGGCGACGATGTAAGAAACGTCGGTGAACAAGTCGGAGAAGCGGACGCCTGCCTCCACCGCCAGCCACACTGGCTGCTTCTTCCAGCGCCACAGCGTAATGCCCTGGGCGAGTGCGAAGGCCAACCACTGTCCCCCGCAGCGGCGCAGCAGCGCACTATCGAGCCCCATCGGCGCGACGCCGTTGAAGTAGTGGAACCACAGGTGCGGTGCTAACCACGAGAGGATGAACAGGCCAGCGTCCTCGATGAGAGCGCCCCATAGGTAGACGAGGATGAGGATTCGCAGCGTGCGCCCGATCACGCAACGACCTCGGATTCTGCACCATGGGCGAGCTGCCAGGCGTCGTACCCGCCGGTGAGGTTGACGACAGCAGGGAAGCCGCTGGCCTGAAGGATGCTGGCCGCGCACGAACTGCGATATCCGCCCTTGCAATGCACCAGAACGGTCATCACCGGGTCAAGCTCGGAGAGGCGGGAGCGCAGGTCGGGGAGGGGGATGGAGATCGCGCCGGGAATCGTGCCGACGGAATGCTCGGAGGCTTCGCGCACGTCGAGGATGGCGCCCGACCAGTCCTCCAGGTCGACGGCGGAGATCTGGTCGAGAGACTGGACGGGTTTGCCGGCTTCGATCCAGGCGAAGATAGTGAGCGCACCGGCGACGTCTTCGAGGCCGACGCGGGCGAGGCGCAGGCGAGCTTCGTGGATGGTGGCATCGTCTTCGGCGACGATGACGACGCGGGCGCCGACGCCCAGCACGCGCGCGGCCCAGGAGGCGAACTGCCCCGACAGCGCGACGTTGATGGACCCGGGAATATGGGCGGCGGCGAAGTCGGTCGTCGACCGCGTGTCGAGGATGATCGCGCCTTCGGTTTGGAGCGCGGCTGCTTGGTCAGGGGTAAGCGACGGCACCGGCGGAAGGTCTTCAAGGGCGGTCGCGCCGGAGCGGTTCAGCGCCACCTCGTCGTTGAAGTAGGTCGGCCGCGGCGGCAAATCGCCGGTAAGCAGCTCGACGAACTGCTCTCGGGACCGCGCCAGCAGGGCATAGTTCGTCCGCCGTTCGCGGCCGATGGTGGAGCTGGAGTCCGCCGACATGTTGCGCCCGCAGAGCGAGCCTGCGCCGTGCGCGGGATAGACAACGGTGTCGTCGGGCAGCGCGAGCAGCTTGTCGTGGAGGCTGTCGTAAAGGATCGCCGCCAGTTGCTGCGGCGTCTTCGTGGGCGAAAGGTCGGGGCGGCCGACGTCGCCGATGAACAGCGTGTCGCCGGTGAAGACGGCAACCGGTTTGCCCCCATCGACGGTCATGTCGAAGGCCAGTATGCAGACGCTTTCCTCGGTATGTCCGGGCGTGGCGAGCGCGCGGAGAACGTTGCGGCCGAGCGGCAGCTCGTCGCCGTCGTGGAGCACGCGGTGCTCGAAGCCCGCGCCCGAGTCCGCGCCCATGCAGATGGTTGCGCCGCTGCGGCGCGCGAGTTCGAGATGTCCGGAGACGAAGTCGGCGTGGAGATGGGTTTCGATGACCCAGCGAATGGCAACGCCGCGCTCGCGGGCGAGGTCGATGTAGAGGTCGACGTCCCTCTGGGGGTCGATGACCGCGGCTTCGCCGTCGTCGTGGACGATGTACGAAGCATGGGCGAGACAGCCCAGGTAGAAACGCTCGATCTGCATTTTCGGCTCCGTCTGGATGATCGCTTAAGTGGACGGGAGATCGTAAACGCTGCGACCGAAATTTGGGAAGCGGCGACCCACCCCTCCCCCCTTATACCGGGTAAAGTCCCTTATCGATAGGACTTAGCTCCGTACCTCTGTTTTGGAGGTCTCGGGCTGAAAGCGCTCGCCCGGCGGGTGGCCGGGCGGATGTTGTTGCTGGTTCTATTGTACGGGGCTTGTCAAGGGTTCGGATTTTTCGGATTGGCGGTCCGCTGCCTTTATGCCTGCCCACTCTATGCGCAAAGGACGCGCGTGAATGGGGCAACCAAAATGAGTGGGCCTCCCGCCGTATAAATGGACTCCCGGATGGGTGAGCCATTCTCCCGCGATGCCCGCATCTCAGAAGCGAGATACGAAACACCCGGCACCCGGCTCCGATTCTCCGAAGAAGAAGAATCAACTTATCGATTTGGGCCTTGACGTGAGTAGACGGGCCAGTGATAATTGGGCGCACCTCCTATAGGCCTTCGTGTTCGACCCCCTAACCTCCGCTCGCCCCATCAATTTGTCATGGCCACTTTCACCTACGATTCCGCTACGCGTATACACTACGATTGCTATGGCGACGGCGAAGACGTTATTATTCTGGTGCATGGGTTCGGAGACACGAGAGAAACCTGGCGCGAGATAGTGCCTTTTCTCGCTGTCAGCCACCGACTGTTTGTGATCGATCTGCTTGGTTCGGGCTTATCTTCCAAACCGCGCGAGAGCAATTATTCAATACTGAACCACGTTGCGATCATAACGGCTTTCTTGCTTGATCGAGGGCTGAACCGCATAAGCCTTATCGGCCACTCTCTCGGGGGAGCGATAGCCCTAAAGTTGGCCCTTGATCTAACCGAGCGGACCAACGTTAGTCTTGATCATCTTGTTCTCATTGATGCAGCCGGCTTGCCCCAAGAAGTACCCAGCTTTATCAAGATCCCGACACTTCCGATTCTGGGACCTTTGATAATTTATGGCGTCCCAGCACGTCTGCAATCCTACGTGAGTATCCGACCAGTCTATAGGATACGAGGGACCTATGGTCCGGAACGCTCTCTGCGTTATGCCCGATCACTTAGATCTTCAGGCGGAGCCAGGGCCTTGATTATGACAGCCAAGGCGATAGTTGCTGACCGGTTCGCTCCGTGGTTCCAAGATCTTTCGATATTATGCTGCAAAACATTAATCATTTGGGGAAGCGATGATCCGGTCATACCGGTCGCTCATGCACATGTCTTGAAACAAGAAATTTTATATTCGGAAATGTTTATCGCAACTTCTTGCGGCCATGTTCCCCAAGAAGAACTTCCAGACATCATAGGGCCCGTAATTAGTAGATTCTTGCGGAACAGGACAGACCATGGAAATTGATTTCGGCACCCCACTGTTCAAACTGTATGGCCCACTAGTGATAGTCGCCATCATTATTTTTGCATTGATCCATACTGGCGGGGCCGACCATGCCGTGCTGCTCACACTGAAGCCATTCGCCGATTTTGTCGATCTTCATATGTCTATTACCGGTACGTTTGCAGTTCGTGGGACACTAGTACTGCTTGCTTTGCTCTCTTTGTCTTCATATGTATTCTACGATTACTCGAAATTCTTCCCGCAACATTTTTTGTTTGATGTATTTTGCGACAAGGAAGGCATCTATGAAGCTCTCGGTGCTGTACCGCGCAGCTGTCTTGGGATCCTGACAGTTCCCGATGACGCGGAGACGCGGCGGCATGTTTGGATGAAATATCTTGATGCGCAGTTAGCGCCGCTCATCTCTCTCGACAAGCCTTCTTTCGTCTTAAAGGGAGAAAATATTCATGGCACGGGGACGGCGGAGTTCAAAATGGAGAAACGCCGCGGCCTACAGCAGTATCAAATAACCGTGTCCGAAGGAAATTTAAAGACAGAATTGGACAGTTCAGGTCATTTGGAGCTAATTTTGTTTTCACAGTTTTCTAAAATTCCTAGTGTCTACGATATTGTCTGTCTGACGCTCCATGATTTCTTTGTTCGGAGAGGAACCATCCTTCGGACACGCTACAAACAATCACTACGAGCCCATAATAAGCAGGATCTTCTGCCGGATTTCGAAGTATTAGCCGTTACGCCTGTCACAATTTTTTCGTGGCCGTCTATAGGGAAAACGGTGTATATGGTGATCGTCGACGAGACCTTCGCCGTTCCATTTGGGTTCGCCATCTACAGGTAAAATGACTATGTGTCAGGGAATAATTTGCGGGGAGAGCTTATTTTATTAGGCGCTCGGGATGGGAGAGCGTTTTCCAGTGGCTAAAGCCGGATTTGTGGCGACTGGTAATGCCCGGGATAAATCCCGGACCTACTCCGAAACGATGGCAAATGCAGAGACGACCGCAACGGCGATTGGTTACGCCGAGGCGGGAGCGGTTATCGGCTGGCGGATTTGGAGCGGAGGCCCGCTCGGGGATCGAATGCTGACGGCCGGCGATGGTGGGCGGCGGGAGCGGACGCGGGGTGTCGCCGACTGGACGTGCTGGTTGATCGCGAGGAACGCGCGGAGAGCGCGGTTGACTGAAGGCGAATCGGGGAAGCTGTCGAGGAGGTCAAGGTCGAGCACGACGATGTTGCTGCCCGAGCGGATGGCGTACTTGCGGCGGACGGGCTGGGTTGAAGTGATTTCTTCATCGTGTTGCGCTCGGTCGCGGTGGCGACGTGCCGGCGATGATTTGCGGGGGGAGCCTGTTTCATTATGCGCTGGGGCAGGGGAGAGCGTACCCCAGCGGCTGAAGCCGGATTTGGGGCGGGGCGGCAAATGCCCGGGATAAATCCCGGGCTTACCTCAGAAACAACGGCAAATGCGGGAGCGGTCGCGGTGGCGACGTGTCCGGCGATGATTTGCGGGGGAGCCTGGTTCATTATGCGCTTGGGCGGGGAGAGCGTACCCCAGCGGCTGAAGCCGGATTTGTGGCGGGGGAATCCATGGCGG
>Ga0209483_1001063_pt1 | contig 21634 bp, 17 predicted proteins | sample NGEPerA_FD_184508 | JGI IMG/M metagenome (GOLD analysis project Ga0209483, IMG submission 184508) | Arctic peat soil microbial communities from the Barrow Environmental Observatory site, Barrow, Alaska, USA - NGEE PermafrostL2-A... | ecosystem: Environmental > Terrestrial > Soil > Wetlands >... | reverse complement strand
GAGTAGTTGCGACGCTGGAGCTCATCCAGCATGCGCTGCCGAAGATGGGTCACGGTAAACCTCCTGTGACCCGAGGCTTACACAGCAAACAATGCTCGGGGACAGCCCATGCGGCAGCGTCCGTCGCGCCAGCGACTTAGTTCAAACGCCCTTGCGTTGAAAGATCAAAGTTCGTGGCTCAGTTCTGGTGCCCAAACCTATAGATTTTGGACCAGCTACGCTTCCGGAAGAGCACGAGCTAGTTGCTCGCATCGCGTCCCTCATAGCTGCGTAGTTTCGGTAGCGGGGATATACTCCGCAATCGAGTAAAAGCACCCTGTTCCCGGAACGGCAGGCCGGGAGCAGGCGCCTTGGGCCGAATCAGAGAGCGACGGTTACCGCCTTGGTCTGCAGGTAATTGTTCAGGACTTCTTCGCCCATCTCGCGCCCCCAGCCCGATTGCTTGTATCCGCCGAAAGGTAGAGAGGCGTCGAAGACGTTGTGGCAGTTGACCCAAACCGTGCCTGCACGGAGGCCGCGGGCCACCTTGTGGGCGAGGCTCAGGTTCTCGGTCCAAACGCTGGCGGCCAGACCATAGATGGTGTCGTTGGCACGCTTGACGATGGCGTCGACGTCCTTGTCAGAAAACGGAACCGCACACACTACGGGCCCGAAGATCTCTTCCTGAACGACCTTCATGCGCGGGTTCGTGTTGGTCAGCACGGTCGGACGCACAAACCAGCCGCGCTCCACGCCGGAGACGGGACCACCGGCTGCGACCTTCGCACCCTCCGCCATTCCTGATTCGATGTAGCCGACGACGCGGCGATACTGCTCGTCCGAGACCAGCGGGCCCATCTGGCATGAGGGATCCATTCCCGGTGCGAGATTGATCTCATTCGCCACGTGGCTCACGCCGTCCACAACTTCGTCGAAGACCTTTTCGTGCACGTAGAGGCGGGAACCAGCACAGCAGCACTGCCCGTGGTTGAAAAAGATGGCGCTGGCTGTGCCCTGAATGGCGTTCTCGATTTTCGCATCCGGGAAGACCAGGACCGGCGATTTTCCACCCAGTTCCAGCGTCACCTTCTTCAGGTTCCCCGCCGCGGCTTTCACAATCAGCTTGCCCACTTCGGTGGATCCGGTAAAGGCCACCTTATCGACCATCTCGTGAGCGGCCAGCGGCGCGCCGGCTCCTTCGCCGTAGCCGGTAATCACGTTCACCACGCCAGCGGGCAGCCCCGCTTCATTGAGAACCTGCGCCAGCCGCAGCCCGGAAAGCGGCGTCTGCTCGGCCAGCTTCAGCACAATCGTGCAGCCGCAAGCCAGTGCGGGCGCCAGTTTCCACGCCGCCATCAGCAGCGGGAAGTTCCACGGGATGATTTGCGCCACCACGCCGATGGGCTCGCGAAGCGTGTAGGAATGGAAGTCGTATCCGAACGAGAGCGGCAAAGTCTTGCCCGAGATCTTGGTCGCCCAACCGCTCATGTAGCGGAACATGTCCACGGTCAGCGGCACGTCGGCCACGCGCGCCACAGAGACGGGCTTGCCGTTATCCAGCGATTCCAGCTCGGCGAATTCCTCCAAGTGTTCTTCCACAAGATCGGCGATCTTCCACAGCAAGCGGCCTCGTTCCGATGGCGACATGCGCGGCCAGGGACCATCGTCAAAGGCGCGGCGCGCTGCCGTTACCGCGCGGTTGACGTCCTCGGCTTCGGCTTCTGGAACGTGCGTGATGACTTCGCCATTCGCGGGATTGTAGACGGGAAGCGTTTTGCCGGACGCTGCTGCAACGAAGCGGCCGTCAATGAGCATCCTGTGATCGCCGCTCACAAAGTCGGCGGTACGAGTGCTGAGACGCGGGTCAATCGACAGAGTGGCCATGGTGAGAACCTCCTGTGCTGCCGGGCGCGGTACCTTTGGGGTCGGCGAAGGGGAGTGGGAAACGAGCCCGAACCACGCCAGGATTCTGCACACAGGAACACTAGCACCGGGGCCTGTGAATTGGCCAGTAGACTAAAAGGATCAAATCGCGCGAAAGGCCGTCCAGCCGAGACCACCGGGGGGCAAGTGGCGCGAACAATGCGCTCATCCAGCAGAAGTTGTTAGCGCCAAAGCTTGGTTTCAGTAAGTCAGTCCCGGTAAACGCCGAAGTGTTCGCCAGGAGGTTTGGCAGCCGAATCGTCGAAGGGCGGACTTGATTTTTATGAACCCAGGGAGCGGAGAGGGACGTGCTTTTTGGCTTTTGTGGTTATTTAGAGCGAAACCAGAGTTGGTGTGCCCTGTTGAGCCTGGTGTAGGGTCGCCGCTCCCTGGTGGTCGCGTCGACTTGAGCGCTGTGGCTTCGGGGTACAGTAACTCTGGTTTCGCTATAGGCGAGCGCTGCGCTAGAGATCCGGCAAATAAATACTGTCTTCGTGCTACCCCACCCTAGCCACAAAAACAAAGACGTGGCGAGGATGGGGCACCCAAAGGTTGTTGGTATTTATTTGCCGAAGCTATAGCTGTTGGTCTCTCTTGGGCGGCAGGTACGGGAAAAGCAACCGCAGATCCTTCGACTTCGTCCGCCGCGGCGGACTTCGCTCCTGATGAACGGGCTGATTGAGTGGCGTGGTATCCCACCCTTTCGCCAGTAACCACCCCACGGATGAAGACCTATCCGTGGGGACCCCGGGCAGGCGAAAGGATGGGGCACGGGAGCTTTGGGGGAGAACCGGCGCCGCTTCATACCGGGACCTAACTCGCGGCGACGAGTCAGGGTGCTCAGGATGACAACCAGTTTTTGTGCGGCGCCTGGTTCAGGATGACTGCGAAGGATGGGACGGCGCGCGAACAGCGTCCCTCCGGAGCTAGATGTGAAGTTTCAACAGGTTGTCCATTCGATCTGAACGAGAGAAGCTGGTTGTGACGAGCAATCAGTTTTTCAGGAGAGACCGAATGGACTATCACAAGAATGCCCGATTGACGATTCATAGTCGAGAGCAGTTGGCGAAAATGGTTGTGGAGCGGGGTTCGACGTTGAAAGCCGCTGCAGCGGCTTTCAACGTCAGCGCCAAGACCGCGGCCAAGTGGACCCGTCGTTACAAGGAGCCGGGCCCGGCCGGGCTCAAAGACCTCAGTTCCAGGCCGCATCGCTCACCCAGGCAAACATCATCTTTTTTATTAGAAAGGGTTTTGGCTCTTCGCCGGTTGCGCTGGAACGGCTGGCGCATCGCCCACGAACTCAAGATCAGCCGGGCCACTGTCAGCCGTCTGCTGCGCCGCGCCGGAATGAACCGTCTGAGTTCGCTTGAGCCGCCTCCGCCCGTGATTCGCTACGAGCACAGGCACCCGGGCGACCTGATCCACTTCGATATAAAACGTCTGGCGCGGATCCGCAAGCCTGGCCATCGCGTCACCGGTCAGCGGCGCGGCCAAGCGCGCGGCTCCGGCTGGGAGTACCTGCACATCGCCATCGACGACCACTCCCGCATCGCCTTCTCGGCCATCTTGCCCGACCAGAGCCACCAGTCGGCCATCCGCTTCTTCCTCATGGCTCGTGCCCACTTCAACCGCTTCGGCTTCTCCATCCGTCGCGTTCTGACCGATAACGGCTCCTGCTACAAACACTGGCTGTTCCGCAAGACCCTGTGCGACCAGCATGTGAAGCATCGCTTCACGCGGCCCTATACGCCCCGAACCAACGGCAAGGCAGAACGCTTTATCCAGACCGCGCTGCGAGAGTGGGCCTACGCACGCTCTTATCAGCACTCCGCCGAACGTGAAGAGCTACTCGACCTATGGCTGCATGACTACAACTTCCATCGACCCCATGCTAGCCTCAAACTGAATACTCCGGCTTCCCGTTCAGGCTTGAACAGGAACAACCTCTTGAGCCTCCACAGCTAGAGCAGTTTTCCAATTGGTGTAGAGGGACTTTGAATCTGGTCGCCGACCCTGGTCGAAGACGCATGCGCCCGCTAACCCATTCGTCGACTTTTCGTTTCAGCCAACCAACTGCGCGGCCGCCGAGTGATACTTGGTGTGGAAACTCCTTTTTCGCAATTCTGTTGTAGAGCGTCGATCTCCTGATCCCAGTCCTCTTGAGCACGTCAGTCAAGCGGAGAATCGTGTCTGGGGTTGTTTCACTTCTTCGGGTATCCATCATGGTCCTTTCGTTGGGAAAACTCCTGAATTCATCCAGCACGCCCGGCATTTGCAGGCGGTTTCGACCGCCAAGGCCAAAAGAGCAATGTTCGGGAGTTTGCCAACTACAGATGGATCATCTTCTGAGGGACACCCGGCAAACGCGGTTGCGCCGCCGACAATCCTCGGCAGGCTCCTGCCTACGAGCCGTTTGGCGGCGCTTGGCAGGGTCGCCAATCGTCAATAACGACGCGGTGACTCGGCTGAACATCTCAACAGACAGCGACTAAAGCAGCAACAGCTTCCGGAGAGAAGCTCGGGAGACCGCCGGAAGATTCCTTCCCCTGCCACTCTTAAATCAGGCTTTGAATGATCCGCTTCAATGCGACCATGCCGGGATCATCAAGCTCCAGACCTTTATCGCCAAAGATGCGGGCGCGCCCACGACGAAACGGATGGCCACGAAAGTCGGCCATGGTTTGGTCCACGGCCTGGATGGCTGCTTTCACCTGGGCTGCTGGTTCGTCGAGCCCTTCGGTCGCCAGACGCACGGCGTTCAGCGCGTCCAGCACCGTTTTGTCACCAAGCTGCCCCTTGCCTCGGTCTGACATCGACTTGAGAGCGGCGCCCAGCAGTTGCGGAATTTCTGTCCATGGCACCGCGTTCTGCCCGCGCGTGGCCTTGGCCGCGGCCATCATGCCAGTGGCGAGTAAGGTGCCATAGGTAGATGCCGTGACCCGCGTGAATGCTTGCGCGCACTGCAGCAGCGCCATCCCCACATCGTCGGGCAGATTCGGCGCATCATCCTGGAGATGCCGGAAACCCTGCGAGAGCGTCACGCCCAGGTCTCCGTCGCCAAGCGCTCCGTCCAGTTTGTTCAACTCCGAGGCTGCGCCATCCATCTTCTCCTTCAGGCTGCTGATTGCCCAGCGGATGGAATTAGTTGTCATCGTAGTAGTCAACTCAACACCTCAAGAATGGGCAATCGCACGGAGCCAGCAGCAGCGCTTCCAACTCCGTATCAAGTTTGCAGAAGGTCAGCGACATGCCGGTCATTTCCATCGAGGTGGCATATCGCCCAATCAGTGGCGCTATGATGTCCACTCCCTTCGCGGCCAGTTCGCACGCCACGTAGCGGTAGCAGATATACAGTTCTTCGAGCGGCGTAGCGCCCAGGCTGTTGACGAGCACCGAGACGCGATCGCCGGACTTCAGTGGCATGTCAGCCAGGAGCATCTTCAACATCTCTCCGGTGATTTCATCGGCCGTGCGCAGTGGACCTCGCCGCACTCCGGGCTCCCCGTGGATACCCATTCCGATCTCCATCTCCGTTTCCCCGATCGTGAAAGTCGGGCGTCCGGCTGCTGGCACCGTGCACGGCGTAAGTGCCACGCCCACCGTATGGCAGTTGTCTGCTGCTTTCTGCGCAACCGCCGTTACATCTTCCAATGAAGCCATCGTGGCTGCTTTGGCGCCTGCGATCTTGAAGCAATAAACCATGCCGGCCACGCCGCGGCGCTTCTCGCGCTCTGCCGGGCCAGCGCTCGCAACGTCGTCGGCCACCAGCACCGTCGTGGTGCGGATGTCTTCGAACTCGACGGTCTCGCCGGCCATGTCAAAGTTCATTACGTCGCCGCCATAATTGCCATAAAGCCGTAGCACACCCGCACCACCGTTGGCGGCACGAATCGCCTCGGCCATCAGTTCGACGCCAGGTGAAGCAAAAACTTCACCGACGGCACAAGCGTCCAAAAGGCCAGGTCCGAGGTATCCAGTGAAAACCGGTAAGTGTCCCGATCCGCCGCCGGTTACAATGCCAACCTTTCCGGCAATCGGAGCTTCTGGCCTGACCAATACCCGGCCTTCAGCTCCGCGGCGTTTGAAATACGCAGGATGGGCGGAGCACAAACCTTCCAGCATTTCCAAAACGTAGTCTTCAGTTCGGTTGAGAATTTTCTTCATAGACTGGTCCCTTTCCAAAGTAAGACGTAGCGCCATAAGGACGCTCTACACAGCGGAGTTTTTCATGAATAGCCGACGGATACCATGCACAGACTGGATCGAGAGCGCACTTCATGATGCAACGCGAACGCTATAATCCACACGCAGACCCACATTTCGCTTTGTGACATTTGATTACAGCCACGATTAACTATACGGAACGCGAGCAAAGCATATATTCCGTCACTTACCATGTCAAGCCTGCCAGCGCACTTTCGAAATACCTAACAGAGGCGCGTAGTTCGCAAGTGGTTAGGCCGATAAGTGAACTTGTCGGCCGTATCCACACCAACGCTATAGAAGTTTGACCCGAACCTGCGTTTTGGATTCGTCTTAGATTGCAGATATGGTCCTCGCTACCGCGCGCCTCCCAGGGCCTCGGCGGGCCCCGTCTGTTGATCTACCGGTCGATTTATGCCCGTAATCAAGGTCCAAACGGATGGAGGTCGATTCTCTTATCTTCAATTCGGGGTTCAGACAAATTGTAACCGGAGTACGCGACGAGATTTTGCGTTGCAGCCGGTTTATCAGCAACTGGGCTCCTTCGAACCCAACTTGATAAGCGGGCTGATTCACGGCGGTAATTTGCGGGCGAAAAACCTCCGATAGCGGTAAGTCATCAAAAGACGCGACCGCGATGTCATCTGGACATTGTAGAGAGAGTTCATTGAGGGCATGAATGAAACCGATGGTCATCAAACCGTTCGAAACGAATACAGCCGTGGGTCTGCGATGAGCAAGGAGCAGCTCCTTTCCGAGCCGATAGCCGCTAGCTTCGCGAAAGTCTCCTTCTTTTATCAGTCCAGACTCCACCTCGATCTGCGCCTCCTTCAGCGCTGCAAGATAGCCTTGAAGACGTTCCTTTGAAGTCTGCAAAGTCGGGGATCCAGTAATTATCGCAATGCGCCGATGTCCCTGCTGGATCAAGTGCCGGACGCACAACTGTGATCCGTCAATATTATTGACTGACACACAATCAAGGGGAATGTTCTCAGTGGCACGATCGAGGCAAACAATAGGAGTGCCTGATCTCAATACATTCGCGATATGGGTTGAGTCGCCAGAGTTCGGTGCCACGACTAATAGAATGCCGTCGACTCGGAATGATCGCAGAACTGCCAGGAACTCTCTTTCACGCTCAACCTTGTCATCGGAATTCAAGGTGATCAAGACGTAGCCGTTTGCCAAAGCGCAATCTTCGGCACCTCGTAGAACCTGGGCAAAAAAAGGATTGGTGATGTCTGACAAAACCAATCCCAAGCTTCTCGTCTTTTTGACCTTCAGGCTGCGGGCGACTTGATCGGGGTGGTAATCAAGATCTGCAATCGCAGCAAGAACTCGCGCGCGCATGGCGGCGCCAACTGAACTTGATCCCGAAAGGACGTTGGACACGGTGCCCACCGAAACGTTGGCGCGCTGTGCCACCTCCTTGATTGTTGCTTCAGAGCCCTTCTTCATTCTGTCGATCCTTTAAGTGGCATTCAAACCTAATGCTACTGGACAAGGACATTTCACGGCCTTAGCTTCGCAGAGATATCGGCTGTCATCAATTCTCGGCGTCTTGGCGCAGATACTGCCCAAGGCATTTAGCTTCCCGCTTTCCAATACAGTGCGCCAAGGCTAGGCGAAGTGTATGAATCGATTCATCGAGAATAGCGTATAAGTCTGACAATATGCAATCAGCGGCTTCGTCGATCCAATCCGGAAATTATTTAGCAAAAGGAATGTGTGCGCCTTGCAGCCTTTGTGAAGCAAGAAGGCTGCAATTCCAATGATTACGATTATGCACTGAATTCAGGGCCCCTGCGGATAAATGAAAAGCAAGGCTCATCGTTCTGGCGCGTGATCTCCGCGTGAAAAGGACTGAAGTTGAATCGCAAGAAGATTGATGAATGTTTTTCTTGACAATTTCGAACCTCAGTGAGTATCGTGAATCGATTCATATTCAGAGGAGGCTTGTCTCGTGAAAATTCGATTTTCCAATTTGGCCCTCGTTTCAAAAAGAACATTGTCGACAAAGAATGATTTCAAGATTTGGTCCACGCTGGGTGTGATCGCTCTTTCGTTGTCCCTCCTGGGCGGAGGAATGCTATTTAGTCAGACGGACACGGGGAGCATTGCTGGCACGGTGACCGATGCTACGGGTGCAGTCGTGCCAGGAGTGAAAGTTACCGTCGTTGCGATTGGAACCAACCAGAAGAGAACACTCACTACGGATAGTGCCGGCCGTTATTCATCGGGTCCGCTTCGGCCCACTGAGTACAGGGTCGAAGCCGAGCTGGCAGGGTTCAAGCACATGACCAGCAGGAATATCGTGGTGAATATTCAGCAAACGGCTGTGTTGGACCTCGCTTTGGAAGTTGGCGGTGTGCAGGAGCAGGTAACGGTCAGTGAAGCTCCACCGTTGGTCCAGACTTCCGACGCATCACAGGGGTCAGTAATCGAACAGGAGAGAGTCTCAAGCATGCCACTGAACGGCCGCGACTACATTCAGCTGGCTCTGCTTTCCGAGGGCACCCTGCCTCCTCCAGGCCAATCCCGTAACGCAACCGGATCCAACAGTACTGACTCAAGCAGGGCCGGAGGATTCAGCACGGGAGGAGTGCGCACCACGGACAATAGCTACCTGCTCGATGGATTCGACAACAACACGGATGACACATCTTTTGATTTGAATCAAGCCGAGGTGATCAAGCCGTCAGTTGACGCGATCCAGGAGTTCAAAGTGCAGACCAACTCGTTTCCGGCGCAGTTCGGGAGATCTGCCGGCGGCGTCGTGAACCTCACCTTGAAGTCAGGGAGCAACCTGATTCACGGGACTGCCTACGAGTTTGTTCGAAACGAAAAGTTGGATGCAAAGAACTACTTCAATAATGGCAATCAGCCCCCGTACAAGCGCAACGACTTCGGATTTTCAGTTGGCGGGCCCGTCATCAAGGACAAGGCGTTCTTCTTTTTCTCTTGGGAGGACCTAGTGCTGAGAGAGTCCAGCACGGATGTCAACACGATTCCGACAGCCGCCATGCGGCAAGGAGATTTCTCGGCGCTCAGTGTTCCCGTCTACGACCCCCTGACATACAATTCAACGACGAATACGCGGACGGCTTTCAGCGGGAACATCATCCCATCGAACCGGTTCGACGCAGTTGCAAAACAGATCATCAATCTGTTTCCGGCTCCCCAAAACAGCAACCTTTCATCGAATTACACGTACATTTCGCCGTTCCAGCAAAACCTCACTCGAATCAACACGCGAGAGGATTTCCAACTCTCCCAGAAAGACCAATTTTCTGTAATATTCAACAGCGAGGAGAGTTTTCAACCGTCATCCTTCAAAACCCTGCCTGCGCCTGCGTTTGGCGGCGACGATCGCGAGATATACATTCAGACCTATGGCAGCGGTCTTACCTGGACGCGTCTCGTTTCTCCAACGCTTGTGACATCCACCAGAGCGGGATGGTTCGGCGACAGGTTCTGGGAGGGCCCCGGTCCGGAAGCGGTCTCCCTCGGGAATTTCGCCGCAAAGCTTGGCTTGCAAGTACCCGCAACGGGTCTTCCCGTAACGTTCCCGAACTTCGGCATATCCGGTTATAGCTCGTTTGGACCAAGCAATTTCTCACCCGTTTGGTCCCAGGGACAGAATCGTCAGGTCGGGAACGATACGACCTGGACGAAGGGCGCGCATACCTTCCAATTCGGAGGTGAGGTTGAATGGCTCCAAACCAATAACAACAATGCCCGGAATTTAGAAGGAACCTTCAACTTCACCAGTAGATACACGCGGAACCCTCTCAACGCAACTGGTGGGAATGCGGTTGCCGACTTCCTTTTGGGCTATGTCGATAACTCCGCATTCAGCACGGTCACAAAGGTGGAAGCGCGGGCAAGTCTGCTGGAAACATATTTTCAAGATACGTGGAAGGTCAACAGGGACCTCACGCTGACTGGGGGCGTGCGTTACCAGTTTTTGTACCCATTCCATGACGTATTTAACAGGCTCGCAAATGTCGATTTGGACACCAATCCCCTGCAGCCGCAGATGGTGCTCGAGTCTTCCACGAGGGGTCAGGGTTTCTTGAAAAACAGCCCGCTTGATTTTGAGCCGCGCCTGGGACTGGCATATCAAATGTTTCATAGCAAATTAGTTTTGCGCTCTGGCTACGGGGTGTATTCGCCATTTCAGAGGTTCTCTCCATTCGGCGATTCTCAATCAATGGTTGTCAATCCTCCATACGACGTTTCGGTCGCTCCAAGCAGTGGCGGAATCACCCCTGCGTCGTTTCTACAGAACGGAATTCCCGCCAATCAAGTGACCCTTCAGAATGCGGTCTCAGTGTCGCTGGCTTCTCAGCAACGCCAGCCCCCACATGCGTATACCCAGCAATATAACTTGAACGTGCAGTACCAGTTTGCGAATAACTGGATGTTCCAGGTCGGCTATTTTGGCATCAAGGGAACGCATCTGGCGAACTTTAAAGATACGAACTATGTAACGTCGCTGGGCCCGGGAAACATCAACTCGCGGCGCCGCTTCTCGAGTATATTCATTCCCACATCTGCTCCTACCATTGCTGGGCCGGTTCAAGGAGTTACCGTTTCGCCGTTGGGTTCAATTCTGCGGACGGAGTTTGTGGGAAACACGAATTTCAACTCCCTGCAAGCGAAGGTGACACACGAAATGTCCCGTGGTTTTACGGTGCTGGCAGCCTGGACATGGTCCAGGGCGCTAGGCAACACCTACGATGTCGCTCCCCAAGGTTATTCTCCAGGCTACAACTATCAGAATCCCGCGAACCTTCGTGGGGAGTACGGTCTGTTAGATACGCAGCTTGGACAGGCGTTCGTGTTCAGCGGACTTTGGGACCTGCCTTACGGACGCGGACGGCAATTCGGCTCACACATTGCTCCTTGGGCTGAGGCCGTGCTGGGCGGCTGGAGTCTGAACAGCATCGTGACGCTCACGAGCGGAAGGCCTTTTTCGGTCACCGTGAACGGCAACCCCTCCAACTCAGGCCAAACCGATCGGGCCAATATCGTGGGCAATCCGAACGCTGTTTCGGGCGGACGGACGGTAAACCAATTCATCAATACCGCGGCGTTTGCAGCCAACGCACCGTACACGTATGGCAATGAGCAGCGCAACTCCATTATTGGCCCCAACTATAGGAATATCGATTTGTCTCTCTCGAAAGAGGCATCGCTGTTCAATGTGAAGGACCAGCCGGTGAAACTTCAGTTCCGCTGGGATGTTTTTAACGGGTTCGACCATCCCAACTTCGGTTTCCCCGGTAATGCCCTTGGCACACCAACCTTCGGTAAACTAACTTTCGCCAATGACCCACGACAGATGCAATTGGCGCTCAAGCTGATTTTCTGATGGCGAAGAATGTCGGGCATAGTGAACCTCGTTTAGTAATGCGCTTTACGGTCCGGCGCTGAATGTTCCGCTCCTGAATCGGCTGTGATCCCAAGACCACAGCCGATTCTACTAAAGAAAACACCAGAAGCGCACTCATGACACGGATCGTAAAACGCGCCTGTCTACGCTTTCGGGATGACGCTTCCGGAGAGCGCCGAAGTGCACGAGTAGAATCCTTGCAGCGGTGAACAGACCTCAAATTGGAGAGGAAAAATCGATGAAGAATCAAATGTCGATCGCGATTGGCGGCGATCATGCGGGCTTTAGCCTGAAAGGTCCAATCGTGGATTTTTTAAAGCAAGAAAACTATCTCGTGGAGGACTGCGGATGTTACGATCCTTCGCCGGTAGACTTTCCCGATATCGCGAGGGAAGTTTGTTCCCGCGTTCTCAATGGGCAAGCGCAACGTGGAATTCTTGTGTGCGGAACCGGCGTAGGTGCGTGCATTGCCGCAAACAAGATTCCCGGAATCCGCGCCTCCGTATGCCACGACATTCACTCTGCACACCAGTGCGTTGAACATGACGACGTAAACGTCGCCTGTGTAGGTGCATGGATCGTGGGGTCAAGTGTGGCCAAAGAGTGCCTTCTGGCGTTCCTGAATGCGGCTTTCAGCACCTCTGAGGAATTCCGTCGTCGGGTGGAAAAACTAGCAGAAATGGAACGGCAGGCGGCAATCTCCGCAACGCGGCGTTAAGACTGGGACTGGTGATCATGAACGACTCGCGCGTGCAGGTGCGTCATCCGTGGGCTCTGCTTATCCTCCTGGCAATCGCGATGGCCATGAACTTCTTCCTCCGCGTCAACCTGTCGGTTGCTGCGCCAGTCCTCGGTCCGGAGATGAAACTATCTCCGCAATCGCTCGGCCTGTTGCTTTCAGCCTTTTATTGGACGTACGCGGTGGGCCAGATCTGGACAGGTTGGCTGGTAGATCGCTTCGATGTTCGGTTGATCTACACGATTGCCGTGTTGATCTGGTCACTTGCGACGTTTTTTATGGGCATTACCAGCTCGTTCGCGGTGATGCTGTGCCTGCTGCTGCTGCTGGGGCTTGGGGAGGCGGTCGCATATCCTGCGTGCTCCCGTGTGATTACTTCGGTCTTTCCCGAGACCCGCCGGGGCTTGGCGAACTCGGTCATCGATATGGGCTGCCGCTTAGGACCCGCGCTCGGTACCTTGTGCGGTGGGCTGATGGTGGCCAGCATTGGCTGGCGATGGCTTTTTCTGCTAACTGGTGGCGCGGGTCTGGTCTGGCTGATTCCCTGGATGTTTATCGCTCCACGCAGACTGGCGCACGCGGAGCGCGTGGCCGCGGTGGAAATAGGCTGGACGGACCTGCTCCGCCGGCGTGCCTTGTGGGGCACCTGTTGCGGACAATTCGGAGCAAACTATGCGTGGTACTTCCTGTTGACTTGGCTGCCATCTTATCTCGTCAGGGAGCGCCATTTCTCGCTGAGCGCGATGGCGGTATGGGCAGCCGCCCCATATTTTCTGATGGCGGTTACATCGATGGGAGGCGGGATTCTGGCGGACCGCCTGATTGTGCGCGGTGCATCGGCCGTCCGGGTCCGCCAGGCGTTTGTCTGCACGGGGTTGCTGTTGACTGCGTTTCTGCTGCCGTTGGTGCTGATTCCTCGCATTGAATGGGCACTGGCCGGGCTCTTGGTCGCATGCTTCGCTTATGGAATCTACGCCTCGAACCTGTGGGCGCTCTCGCAAACTCTCGCCGGCGCCAAGGCGGCGGGTCGGTGGACAGGGTTTCAGAACGCGTGCGCGAATGTAGCGGGAGTTGTCGCTGCCATGCTAACCGGGTTGATCGTCGCGCGGACAGGCCAATTCGCGCTGGCCTTCATGGGGGCGAGTCTCGCCTGCCTGGTTGGGGCCGCGAGTTATTGGTTTTTCGTGCAACCATCGGATGCCAACCTCGGCATAAAGAGACTTACGGCAGTGTCCGTAATTGAAGGCTAGTGCGAAATACGCACTCGATAGGATGAATTGATCACTATGCGATGCTTCGTTCGGTTTGCCCTCTTTCTTTTCCTCGCAATGATGCCAGCTGCGCTATTTGCGGCTCCTGCCTCGTCGCCCGTCCACGTGTGGCAGAAGCAGGAGATTACACTCACCGCGGCCAAAGCGTTTCCGAACCCGTACACCGATGTCAAAGTATGGGTTGACCTGGCCGGTCCTAATTTCAAGAAGCGCGTGTACGGGTTTTGGGATGGGGACCGGACCTTCCGCGTCCGCGTTGTGGCCACTGGGCCGGGTGAATGGACCTGGACGAGCGGCTCCAGCCCATCCGATGACGGGCTGTCCGGCAAGACCGGCTCCTTCACGGCGACCACGTGGACTGAGTCTGAGAAGGAGGAGAACCCACTGAGGCGCGGCTTTATTCAGGCAACGGCGAATGGACACGCCCTGCAGTTCGCTGATGGCTCCCCGTACCTGATCGAAGGAGACACCTGGTGGTCTTTCGGAACGTTTCACTATCCCTGGTTTGATGACGATAATCCAAGGCCAATGGGTCCTCAGGCGGGATTCAAGGACTACGTCAGGTTTCGCAAGTCGCAGGGGTTCAACCTTGTTTCAATCTTGTTGAGTTTCCCGGCGTGGGGGCACGACGGCAAGCCGGCAACGATCATTACGCAGAAGGATGGGCACTCGGTTGTAGTGCGCGGCGCATGGGTCGATACGGCTGTGGAGTTCTCGGCGCAGAACCTGAGATCGGCGTCCGAGGCTTACCGAAATGCGCCAGCCAAGGAAGAGTACAACGAGGGCGGAAGGCCGTTTCTGTTTCCTGGCAAAGTCCCTGGGTACGAGGACGTCTATCCGGATGTAGAGCGTATCAATCCTGCGTTCTTCAAGTACGTCGACAGAAAGGTCGATTACTTGAACGAACATGGATTCGTAGTGTTCATGGAAGCACTGCGGCGCGACCAGACAGAAGCCTGGAAGCAGTTCTATCCATGGCCGGATAGCTATGCCCGGTACGTGGAATACATGTACGCTCGCTATGGGGCGAACAACACGATCCTGAGTCCGGTTCACCTCGATCTTAATCCGGTGGCAATGTCGGCCTCCGACTTTCTGCCGGCGATCAATATGGTCTATAAGGAATACGGTCCGCCGCCCTTCGGTAACCTGGTCACCACAAACACTCAGCCTTCAACCCTTGTCATGTGGAAGCAGCCAGGGATGGATTCCAAGTTCCTCACTCTCCACCAGATTGGCAACCTTCCTCGCGAACACGGATCCTACTTCTTCCTGACGGATGAGTTCTTTGCGAAACCGACATTGCCTGCATTTAACGGTGAGGGGTATTACTCCGGCAGAACCGGCATCAACGGGCACGGCGCTGCGGGTGGCAGTCAGGACGACTCCCGCTACGTGCGCTCCGCGATGTACGGCAGTTTTCTTTCCGGAGGCCTCGGTGGTTTCCTTTACGGCTCTGAAGCGATCTGGGGTGCGGACATCGAAGCCGGCTTCCCAGTCAAGATGTGGGATGCGTTCCAGTGGGATGCAGGGAACTACATGAAGCACCTGCGAACGTTTGTGATGAGCCAGGGCGATCGATATCAGGAGTTGGTTCCGAATTTCGACCTGGTGACTCCAAGCCGCACACAGGACGTGATCGGTTTTGACGGATGGGCCTACGCTGCCGAGACCAGCGAACGAGATTTTATGCTCGTCTATTTCGAGAAGGGCGCCTATTTCAAGCACGGTGATATGCCGGTTGAGAGGACCTTCCCGGCAGTCGGGCCGATACCCAATATTCCGGGGGACGGTATTACAACCGTGCGCGGACTCATTGCCAACGCAGCCTATGATGCCCAGTGGTTCGACCCACGCAAGGGTGTCTGGCAGGATGTTGGCACTGGAACACTCAAGACCAATCTCAGTGGCTGGGTCGCTATTCCGCCGCCACCTTCGGACGACGACTGGGGGATGCGGCTTCTTCTAAGAAAATGACCCGCGCTGACTTTTGTTCCCGATGCTTCTAAAACGGTTTGCAGGAATGGGCTTCGAAGTTGATATAGATCGAAATCGGAGCCCTCTTCAATTACCTTCGCCGACTTGTCTCGGTGAATTACTGACTCGATTCACAAAGAGGTGATCCCATGTTCAAGCCCTTCACTCGCAGAAGCTTTCTTGTTTCAAGTACTGGCGCCGCTTTAGCCCAAGCCCTTCCTGCTAAGTCGTTCGGTATGCAGGCTGCAGGAAGTCCAGACCGGCGGCACGTCTGGGAAAAGGTCGAACTCTCATTGACCGCGAATCACAGTTTTCCAAATCCCTATACAGATGTAATCGTGTGGGTTGATCTTACGGGGCCTGGCTTTAATAAGCGCGTCTACGGCTTCTGGGACGGAGACAAGACCTTCCGCGTGCGGGTGACCGCCACGGCGCCAGGTACATGGCACTGGGTAAGCGGCTCGGACCCGGCTGATTCCGGTCTTGCCGGCAAGCGGGGATCATTTGTCGCGAGTGAGTGGACGGATGCGGAGAAGAAGGAAAACCCGCTACGGGGCGGGTTCTTGCGCGCGACAGAGAACCAACATGCAGTAGAGACTGCGGACGGCACGCCTTTCTTCGCACTCGGCGATACATGGTGGGCAACCGGCACCCATTGCTTCCCCTGGCGCGACGACGATGTTGAGAGGCCGATGGGCCCGGAAGCTGGATTCAAGGACTACGTCCGATACCGCAAGGCCCAGGGATTCAACTGGGTTAACATTCTCGCGGCCCACCCCGCGTGGAAGACTGACAAATATCCATGGCATCTGTATATGAACGACAAGGACCACACTCTCATTCGGGAAGGCTGGCTCGAGTTTGGCACTCAGAGCGCCAAGAACATGGAGAATGAGGGGGGTCTTCCATTTGAATTCCCCGGGAAGATTCCGGGGTACGAAGATGTTTATCCCGACGTGGATCGAATCAACCCCAAGTACTTCCAATATATCGATCGCAAGATCGACTATTTGAATGCACAGGGTTTTGTGGCGTTCATTGAAGCGGCGCGCCGCGATTCAAGCCCCGCCTGGGCGAAGTACTATCAATGGCCCGAATCGTATGCGCGGTATGTTGAATATATCTTTGCCCGCTACCACGCGAATAACACCGTATTGAGCCCGATCCATCTCGACACGACGCACGACTCGGTTCTCCCCTCGAAGTTTCAGGAGGCGATTGACCTGGTTCTCAAAAAATATGGGCCGCCCCCTTTCGGAACGCTGCTCTCGGCAAATGCCAGCCCATCGACACTCGTGAATTGGGGCGAGAACTCGTGGGTCACGCTGCATCAACTCGGGAATCGCCGTGAACACGAGTACTACTGGTACATGACGGAGATCTTTCGCGACAAGAATCCCAAGCCCGCATTGAACGGCGAGCCATACTACGCGGGCTATAAGGATGCTCGAGGAGTCGGGTACAAGTTCGGTGCCGACGGTGGCACTCCGCTTGACGATCAATACGTCCGATCAGCGATGTACGGAAATGTGCTGTCAGGTGGATTCGCCGGCCACGTCTACGGCGCAGAAGCAATCTGGGGTGCTGACGTTCAGCCAGAAGCTCCGATAAAGATGTGGGACGCTTTTAAATGGAACTCCGCGAATCAGATGAAGTATTTGCGTTCCTTTGTTTTCTCGATCGGAAAACGCTACCAGGAATTGGTTCCAGATCATGATTTCGTCGACCCTAGCCAAACCCAGAACGTGAAGTCATACGAGGGATGGGCCTATGCATCCCGCACACCTGACAAGGCTATTTTTCTCATCTATTTTGAGAAAGGTTGCATTCGCAGCCGAATTCGTGGCGCGCGTGAAGTGGCCATGTATCAAGCGAAGTGGTTCAATCCACAAGACGGCTCCTGGAGCCCGGTCGGTGACGGCGCTTTGAAGAGCGATATATCTGGCGAAATAGCACTCCCAGATTTCCCGTCAGAGATGGATTGGGGCCTCAGTCTGACTTATCAAGGACCGGCTCTGGTCGCCGACCGGGTCTAGTGGCCGGCGAGAACATTTGACATGATCGCAGGTCAAATGGTGTGCTCGTGAACTCGTCATTTGCAGCAGGGCATCCTGGGAGGTTGCCCTCGCTGTGAGACATGTCGGCACAGTGAGGTTGCGGCTGTATGCGTCGAATGCAGATGCACACCACAAATGAGAATCCATTGGCCCTCGCTTCGCTAGAGAGTCCGTTTTCACTGTGGCACCGTTCCAGTTCTCCGGTGTCTTCCGGGACTGATCAAGCTGGCGTTGGAAGGAAAAACCGATTCAGGCAACGTCTTTGAACTGGTGCTCTCTGACGATCAAGACGTAGAAGGTACTGCACCAGTGATGAATGCCGTGGAATCAAAGTCTTCTTGTTTGGGTGATCTCCTCCTAACCCCACCGATGTGAACACGACCAAAGGAAAGAAAGATTGAGCAAAAGGAATCAGCGGACGGTTCAGATGGTGCTAGCAGCGCTTGTGCTGTTTACAAATGCGCATAAACTCCCGACTGCATCGGCGGAGTTCTATTAGCTTCTCGATATTTGTGTGCTTGCGTTCCATTCCGAAACCGGCGCTTGTAAAGAAATTCAGAAGTTAATTCTAAAGGAGTAAATTATGACCGGAGACGGTAAGCCGATCGTGGTTGTAGGCAGTATCAACATGGATCTTGTCGCTTCCGCTGAACACATCCCTTCTGTCGGCGAGACGATTGAGGGAACAGAATTTCAATATCAGCCCGGAGGAAAAGGTGCAAATCAGGCAGTCGCCGTAGCAAAGCTTGGCTACCCGGTGCGCATGATAGGTAAAGTGGGAGACGATTCGTTTGGTGCCCAACTCCGCAATCAACTTGAAGAATCGGGAGTTGACACCGCAGGTGTCGGAGTCTCTCTAGGAAGTTCCGGCATTGCCCTCATCGTCGTATCACATCGCGGGGAAAACAGTATCGTCGTGATTCCGGGAGCGAACGCGACCCTCACCCCGGAATTCCTTGAACAAAAACGTGACATCATCTGTTCGGCGGGATTGGTCTTAACTCAACTTGAGATCCCTCTCGAGACTGTAGAGTATCTTGCTACAATGTGCGAACGTGAAAACATTCCTTTGATTCTAGATCCGGCACCCGCGAGACCACTTTCGCGCAGTCTTCTTGAATCCATCTCATGGTTCACGCCCAATGAAACTGAGGCTGCGTTCTTTGCGGGCGGCGACACATGCGCTGACAATTCATCGTCTCCTGATCTCGTTGCTGAGAGGTTGTTTGAAAAAGGAGTTAGGCGGCTGGTTCTCAAACTGGGGGCTCGCGGTGCTTTCTTAGTGACTGGCGCCGACAATCAGCTAATGCTCAAATCTGCACCGGTTTGTGCAATCGACACCACTGGGGCCGGTGATGCGTTCAACGGAGCCTTTGCTACGGGATTGCTCTTGTGGAATGAACCATTCAAAAGCGCTCGCTTTGCGATTGCCGCCGCCGCCGTATCCGTGACGCGCTCTGGGGCACAGGCTTCTATGGCGTCAATGGAGGAGGTCCAAGAATTGCTGGAGCGGGGCTTAGACGCCGTACAAAAGTAATCGGAGCCTCAGGTCAACACAATTCACAATGATGCCTCTCCGTTTGTAGGTACACACCTAGCCTGACCTTCAATCCGTGCGCGCCGCATTCCGGCGCACACCCGTTCGATGATCAGGCTACGTTCGAGTTCCGCGATGGCCCCGACGATGACTACGATGGCCCGGCCCAACGGGCCGCCGGTGTCGATATTTTCCCTGAAGGAGATGTACTCGACGTTCAGACGGTTCAGCTCGTCCAGCACATCTAAAAAGTGCTTGACTGACCTGGCGATCCGGTCTGAAGCCCAGACCATGACCACATCGAAACGGCCGTGGCGGGCGTCGGCCATCATTTGATCGAGACCAGGGCGGCGCGCCTTCGCGCCGCTGATCCGGTCCGTATACTCCTGAACGATCTCGAGGCCGCACTGTGAAGTTCTCGCATGCCATCCGCTACGGATGGGCGACCCAGAACCCGATAACCGCCGTCCGCACATCATCCAAGCGGCTCAAGGATCCGGAAATTCTCACTACTCAGGAATTCCGCGATCTGGTTTGCGACCTCGATCAGCGCGAACGCGTGATCGTGCTGCTGGCAGGATCAACAGCGCTTCGTCGCGGAGAGCTCTTCGGGCTCCGCTGGGAAGACGTTGATTTCGAGAAGCAGCTGGTGCGTGTGACTCACTCCATTTTCCGCAATGTCCAAGGCGATACCAAAACGGCAGCTTCGCGCAAACCTGTGCCGCTGCCGCCGATCGTCGTCGAGGAACTCAAACAGTGGAGAGCCACCTCGCTCTATCGTTCTGAGAAGGATTACCTGTTTCCGTCCGCTCAGAAGAACGGCGAACAGCCGCTCCAACCGGACATGATCCTGAAGCGGCACATTCGTCCGGCACTCCAACATCTGGGCAACGAGAAGGCGATCGGCTGGCATTCATTCCGCCACGGCATGTCCAACCTGCTCCGCGAATGTGGCGTCGACGTCAAGTCGCCCAGGAACTGCTCCGGCATGCGAATTCCCGGATCACCATGGATATTTATCAACAAACAGTCACCAAAGAACGGCGAGCGGCCCAGACGCGGGCTTTCGACGAGCTTTGGGACGACAACATCCGTTCTTCTGGCTTGTCAAGCGATCGAACCCACGAGAACCCACGGCGGCCTCAGAAGGAAGAGGTCAAGCCGCTAATCAACTGATTTTAAAGGGGAAATGGTAGGCACGACTGGACTCGAACCAGCGACCACTTCCGTGTCAAGGGGTAGAGAGATTGAAATCAAAGGACTTACAGAATTCAGCAAGAACATCGAAGTGCAGCTAAGTCCTTTAAAGGCAGGATGCGGCCAGCGATCACGGGTTGGATAACGGGTTGAGAGAATTCAGCCTGCAGCGAGTCGAAGCAGCGCCTCACGAACCTCTTCTTGATCTTGCGAACGAAACACGATGAAAACGGCCTTCAAGGCTTCAAAGGGATTCCCAGGGATCCAGAATCCGTGCTGGAACTCATAGGCGGTCATCAACTGAGGCGCATCGGACGGTAGACGGCTGCAGTACAGCTTTTCGCCATCAGGGATAACGGTCGGGTAATCACGCCTGATCTTCTCCGTCTCGTTAGCTGAGGCACCCGCCTCTATTTCGATCCACGAACGCTTCAAGTGTTCGGAATCAAACGCCATTACCACTTTCGGCCAATCCCCGTACTCAAGGGCTTTGTCCAAGTCGTTGGCCCAGATGACGCTGTTGCTGGGCTCGACATCAACCCCGGTCTTCAGCACCACCCTTAGCCGATCCATTGAGACTCCCCTGAAGAAGCAGGAAAGTCCGCATACGTTCCAGATGTCCTCTTGCAGGTTGTGAACGGCTTTGAAATCAAATGGAGAAAAGTCATCTCCGACACACAGCAGCTTTATGGCTTCAAGGTCCACGAATATCCTTTGTTCAATGAATAGCAGTTATTTTGCATTGCTTCTCTGAAGCAAGCTTCTGCGCTGTTGGTTAAAGTCTAAAGGCTTTTCTTGCTTGTTCCGCGCGTTTGATTATCAGGGAAGCGACTTTCTCTGCGGCAGCACTGCCGGCATCGATTAACGGCAGCTTCTCGAGTAGGGTTTCCGCGAGTTCAGAAACGTGGCGCTTCACGAGCGGCTTACGCAGGCCGCCCTCCTCCGCTAGTTTCTCAAAGTCTTTTGGCGTGACTCTCTCAGAAGAGTATTGATCGCCGATCCTCATGGCCATTTCGCCGCTCAGCTCCGGATACGCAACCGCGCAGACGATATCATTATGCGGCGCAAGTCTCATTTCGACTCGTCCTGTGCCGATGCCAGCTGCTGGTATGTTCAGCAGTTCAAGCAGATCGGCGTAGCCGCCACTACCGCCACGATTGCGGGCATTCGGTATGGCTTGCTGCGGCGGCCGTCAAGGCTCGAGATAAACTCGCTGCGCTCGGCCTTGACGGCCGCCGCAGCAAGCCAAAAGATTACCCGCTATCCGGGCAAAGGAAAACATCAGATATGAACTTACCAAACCTCAAATAACTTGACAGAGACCGGCCTTCTCATGGAAGGCCAAACCGCGTT
>Ga0209483_1001062_pt1 | contig 21639 bp, 21 predicted proteins | sample NGEPerA_FD_184508 | JGI IMG/M metagenome (GOLD analysis project Ga0209483, IMG submission 184508) | Arctic peat soil microbial communities from the Barrow Environmental Observatory site, Barrow, Alaska, USA - NGEE PermafrostL2-A... | ecosystem: Environmental > Terrestrial > Soil > Wetlands >... | reverse complement strand
ATCCAATCCATTACTGCCAACCAGAGTTACCCTCGCAACGTGTCTGGCCCTATATGTTCCATAATCGCTATTAGGATGGTGATCGCTTAAGCCCGACAGGCTGCTAGGCCCCATCTGTCGCAACTTTGCGGCGGTTTTGCAGGAGCGACAATTCCTGACCTATGCGCTGGCGGGCGCTTTTTCGTTCTCTGGCTTGCTGGTTTATGTGGCCGGTTCCCCGGTGATTTTCATGGAAGTGTTTCATGTGAGCGCACGCACATTTGGCGCCATCTTTGCGGGGTTGTCCGTTGGTTTCATTGGGAGCAATCAGATCAATGTCCTATTGCTCCGCAGATTTTCCAGCGAGCAGATTTTTCGCGGCGCGCTCTGGGTGGAATGTCCAGCGGCCACGCTCTTTTTGGTGGGGACGATTTACGGCTGGTTCGGGTTAGCACCTACGCTGGCGTTGCTGTTCATTTCATTGTCCAGCCTTGGTCTGGCCTTTCCCAATGCCGCGGCGCTGGCGCTGGCGCCGTTTGACCATAATATTGGCAGCGCCTCTGCCATGCTGGGCTTTCTGCAAATCGGCGTTTCCAGCATTGCCTCCGCCAGCATCGGCCTGTTTGATTCCCACAGCCTGCTGCCGGTGGTTCTCATTCTGGCGGCTACGTCATGGACCGGGCTGCTGATATTATTCGTGGGCAGAGGAAAACTTTCTCAATTGAAATTCGTCGAAGAGAAAGGGGCTAACCCGCTCGCACATTAAACCCTCGTGAAGAGGTGGCCAAAAGGCAACAGTCGAAATGGAAAAATCGAGGTTGATAAAACAGATCATCGCCAGTCTAAGCGAAAGCCTTGTCGTGTTGGAAAAGGCTGCCCGGGCGTCGCATGCGGAGGCCACGCACGAAAGCAGCAAGGCGGAAAGCAAATATGACACACGCGGACTCGAAGCTGCGTACCTGGCCGGCGGCCAGGCCCGGCAGGCAAAGGAAATCCTGGACTCGATCAAGCTCTACGAAACCCTGACGATCAAGAATTTCACTGCCGATGCACCGATTGAACTCACTGCTCTGGTGGAATTGGATGCCGGCGGCACCCGCTCGTTTTATTTTATAGGGCCGAAGAACGGTGGCCTGGAAATCAAGCACCAGCGCAAGGAAATCACCGTGATCACGCCACAGTCTCCACTGGGTCAGGAATTGATGGGAAAGATTGCCGGCCAGTGTTGGACGGGCAAGTTGGGCGGTGCGGCTGCGAAATACCACGTTGTTTCGGTGTCATAATTCAAGAGTGCGGCTGTAGGCTTGGAAAACCTCTTCGGTGAAGCAGGTGAACACGACACGTTCAATTTTATGCAGAGTTTTCAAAGCGGCGCGCGCCTCACGCACCGCGATCCGGCTGGCATCGAGAATCGGATAACCATAGACACCACAACTGATGGCCGCAAATGCGATGGTCTTTATCCCATTGGCAACAGCAAGGGAAAAGCACACTCGATAACAGGATGCGAGCAACTCCGGCTCTCCATGTCCCCCTCCCCGCCACACAGGACCGACCGCGTGAATTACGAATTTGGCGGGTAGCCGGTATCCCTTCGTGACTTTCGCCTGGCCCGTTGGGCAACCTTGCAACACCCGGCACTCGGCCAGCAATTCTGGTCCGGCTGCGCGATGAATAGCCCCGTCCACACCGCCGCCGCCGAGTAGCGAAGCGTTCGCCGCATTAACAATGGCATCCACCTCGAGTTTGGTGATGTCCGTCCGCGTTAGCTCGATATTATCCTCGATTTTCACATCTCCCTCAGTCCCGGCTTTTCGTATCGATAATGATAGTAACGGGACCATCGTTGGTCAGACTGACCTTCATGTCCGTGCCAAATTCACCGGTTTGAATGCTCCTTCCCAAATCCTCTGTCAGCCGGCGGATGAACTGCTCATAAAGCGGAACCGCCACTTCCGGGCGGGCTGACCGGCTGAACGAAGGGCGGTTTCCCTTTTTCGTGCTGGCAAAAAGCGTGAATTGGCTGACCAGCAAAATCCCACCGCCCGTTTCCTGCACCGAACGGTTCATCAGGCCCTGTTCGTCGTTGAATATCCGCAGGCGGACGATTTTTCCGGTCAACCATTCAATGTCCTCCGCCGTGTCGGATTCCTCGATGGCCAACAAGACGAGCAGGCCATTTTGAATCGTGGCTTTAACGGCACCTGAGATCGCCACATCGGCGTTGCTCACCCGTTGAATGACAGCGCGCATCCGTGCTTGATAATGGCAAAAGGTCGAAACGAATAGAGATTTTTTGCGAGGCAACCGGCCTTGAGAATCTCGATCTGCTCGACTAAACTGCAGCAATGACCGCATTTCCCGTGAACCCAGAAAAGGCACAGCAACTTGCCCAGCGGATGACTGCCTTGGGGGTGCGTGAGTCCGATATTGAAGAAACCTTTGTCAGATCGGGAGGGCATGGCGGGCAAAATGTGAATAAATCGGCGACCTGCGTGATGCTGCTTCACCGCCCGACCGGTCTCCAAGTGAAGTGCCAGACAACTCGTCAACAGAGGCTCAATCGGTTCATTGCCCGGCGGATATTGCTCGACAAAATTGAAGGGAAACAGACCGGGCGAGTGGCAGCAGAGGTATCCAGGATCGAGAAAATCCGTCGGCAGAAGCGCAAGAGGAGCCGCCGTGCCAAAGCGCGGATGCTCGCTGACAAATCCCACCAAGCAGGCAAGAAAGCCTCCAGGCGCGTAGTCGGGGATGTTTGATTTTAAGGGAGATTGTTAGAGCCACTGCAAGCCATTCCGAAGAGGACCGGCGGCAAATTCCAGATGCACAACACGGCGATGTTTCGGTTCTGTAGCCGTCGAGGAGGAATGCAGAAGCAAAGGCCGCATCAACAGCGCTCCGCCGCGAGTCACGGAACAAATCTCCGCCGGTTGTTGCTCGCGCCACTCGGAGATCTGCCGCGCAGTCAGTCTGCCCGATTTGTGCGAGGCGGATATGACTTGCAGTGGACCGTTGGCCGGACCGCAATCATCCAAGTGCAGCCGCAATGTCAGCATCCGTTCGAGCACTTCGATAGGCGGTTGAACATGCGCGACCCCGTCTTTTACGGACCACGCGGTGAAGCAAGCAACCTCGATTTTCTGCCGAACGGCTATGGTGAGATCCTGATGCCAGGCGACCTTCCAGTTCGCATCCGGCGTTTTATCAAAGAAAATGCTCATGGCGACACATGCGCTCGTGCCGAGCACGGACTCAACCAGGGCGCGGACCGTCGCATCTTCACAAACATGCCGAACTGCAGGCACCACCTCAAGCAAGTGTCGCATCGCATGGTTGGAATGACTCGCTCTATTCTTGAAGGCGTCGTCAATCTCCTCGATGAGTTTGTCCACGGTTTCTGGCGGCAAGACTGCCGGCATAATTGCGAAACCCTGCTGTGCAAGTTGCTCCGAAACCGAATGAGATGCAGGCGACATCGTTATCAATCTTCCGGACGTTCGCCGCTGGGCGCCATTTTCACCAGCTTTGGATCGAACTGGCCGAGGGTCGTCACCAGGTCCTGTTGCGCGGCCATCACTTCGCGGATGTTCTTATAGGCCATTGGGACTTCATCAAGCCCGGCGCTGATTAAGGTCACGCCGCGTTCGCGGAGAAGACGGTTCACGTCTTTCCAGTTGAATCTCTCGTTAGCGGCTTTGCGGCTCATGGCGCGGCCGGCGCCGTGCGAGGCTGAATTGAGCGATTCCGGGTTGCCCTTTCCGCTCACGACATATCCCGGCGACGCCATGGAACCAGGAATGATGCCCAGCACTCCTGCGCCCGCCGGGGTAGCGCCTTTGCGATGCACGATGACTTCGCGTTCGACGCCGTCAATTACGTGCTTTTCTTTCCACGCGAAATTGTGATGGTTTTCCAGATCGAGCAACACTTGGACGCCGAGGTTTTCGGCGATGTGCTGGTGGATGCAGGCATGGTTGGCCGCGGCGTAACGGCCCATCAATTCCATCGCGTTCCAGTATTCCTGGCCCTCTTGGGAATCGAGCGACAACCACGCCAGCCGTTTCAATTCACTTGGCAAATCCGGAAATTGGGCGAAGGCGATTTTGCTGTAATAGTCGCAAACCGCCGCGCCAGTGCCGCGACTGCCGCTGTGCGACAACAGCGCGACATAAGTTCCCGGCTCAAGCTCGTTGATTTTGGAGTGCGCCGTGAACAGCCCAAACTCGACAAAATGATTTCCGCTCCCGCTCGTGCCGAGTTGCGCCCAGGCGCGGTCCTTGTTCTGTTTCGTCACCGGGTTGATGGTCCAATCGGCATCCATAACCCCGTGGCCTCGGCGATCCCGAAACGTCGCGCCGACGCCAAAGCGTGTTTCCGCTTCGATGGCGTGAGTCAGGCGATCCTGCTTCTGCTCCAAATCGCGCAGCGGAAGATCCAGCACCGTCATTTTCATGCGGCAGGCAATGTCCACGCCGACGGCATAAGGAATCACTGCATTCTCCGTCGCCAGCACACCGCCGATGGGCAGGCCGTAGCCGACATGCGCATCCGGCATCAATGCTCCGGCCACGGAAACCGGCAGCAGACAGGCTTTTTCCATTTGCATGACTGCTTCGTGTTCAAGCCCCTCGCCCCACTGCCGGTATTTAACAGGTTCCGCGCGCGGCGGGGGCGTCGCTTTGAGAAGAGCATTCGCAAATTCAGCCCGTAGCGGGTCCTCCAAGAATTCCGATGGCTTGGCGACAATGGCGGCGACTTCCTCGCGCAACCGCGACGTGTCGCCACCGCCGAGGACGAACCTGGCAACAAAATCCGTCGCCCGTCGCGTCGCCTCGCCCAGTGGAACGCCCAGCCTGAGAAAATCTTTGGTGTTCATATCAATTCATTGTTCGTCACCCCGCTGTTTGTCCGGGTCGAAATACCCAACTGCCCTTCCATCCACAAATTCGATGACCATCGCCAATGTTTGACTTCCTCGAATATCGCCGAGTCTTCCCATTTCAGAAAGATGGGTTAGCTTTAGTCCTAATTCAGCATCCAGCATTGGTCTAACTTCTTCGCGCAGTTCAATCCACCAGTCATACGAAGGAATTGGATCAGCGGCTCGCTCCCACTGGAGTCCGAGTCCAATCCAACAGAATTTTTCCCGTTCAAGCAATCCGATGTTCTGGAAGTATTCGCATCTGCCCGTGAATCGATGTCTGTTAATCGCAGCCTTGAAGATTTTGAACATGCGCACAGGGTCGGTTTCGCCACCGCGATCAACCTCGAGAGTGAAGACGTAACCATAGGCGTTGTCATCAATAGGTGCAGATCTGATCGGTCGGTTCTTTTCGTTCAGAAACCGCATTTTGGTATTTGCGTTTCCTGACTCTTCAAGGACCATATATCTTCTGCTCAAATGAAGGCTCATCTCATCGAGGGTTTTCCCAAACGCCACATGCTGCTGTAATTCTCCGAATTCGAGGACGTGGAATTCGGCATGGGACTTCCGGCTTGCGGCAATCAGTTCGTTGCTGACATCCGACCAGGGAAGCGGCAAGCTGGTTGAGGAAAGGAGGACGATTCCGTGAATCAGCTTCTTTGCATTCTCGTTAATCAGGATTTCTGCGTCCTTCGCGTAGATACTACGGCCTTGGCGGAGTGTTCGGACACTCCCACAGAGTTGACTTACAGCCTTTCGAAAGTTCGAGTAAACATTTTTCGCCCGCCGCTCGGTGGTCTGCTCCGGGTTTCGTTCCAACATCGCCATCACCTTTGACTGGACGATGAATACTTCATTTTTACCCACAACCAAAATATCGCAGAACTCTCGTCTCTTTGGACCATCGTCGAATTCAGGATTTACGCTAACTGTTCCCGGAAAATTTGCCTCCAAAAGCAAGTAAGCCGACATCTCTAAACTGCCACCCTCGTCAGGATCATCCAGTGTGAATGTGCCGGCTTCTGGCGAGCTAACATTGACCGGACACAGACCGTCCAGGTGAAGCGGCATCGCTACCCAGAGCATTGCTTCCGGAGACCCATCATTTCGATGCCATCTACCAATGGTTGCTTCTGCTATATTCATTGCTTCTGCGAGCATTGGAAGCTCGTCGCCCTCTTGGCACTGGAAGTGTGGTTGCGTTTGCGTCAAACGACTGAGCATGGCTTTCGCATGTTCCGGACACCAATTAGCTCGGCCAGCCATGATTGGACGAACGAGTTCGTCGAAGAATGTTACGAACGTGAATTCTTGCTCCAAAAACGCGTCAAAAGTTTCTTGTTCCCGAACGAGCTCTTGTGGGCCGTGAATTAGCACGGGGTCGCTTTTGTTATCTTCAATTACAGCACCAATCATGCGGACATTCTTGTCGCCCATTGGAATTACGGCTGCGACAAGTGTAACAGGTGCTCCTTTCAATACTGCCTTGGCCAAATCAGCAGTCAATTTTATCGCGAGTTCGGTCGCCCCATCGTTGACGGTCTCAGGCCAAACTCCTCCGGCTGCGCCCACCATGCGTTTATAGGTTTCGTAGCAAGGAAGCATCATAATTGGAATCCTACCTCTGTGGTTAATGGAGGGCGAGCTTTGATGCTCGCCCTCCCTGTGTTTCATTCCTTAACAAACAGCTTCCACTCTGGAATGCCGTGGGCATTGCGAATCGTCGCCGATGCTGGCAGTTCTTTCGGCGCGCGTGGCACGTTGAGCAACTTCAGGCCGGCCTCGTGGGGCAGGCGGTTGCCCTTGCGGGCGTTTACGTCCTTGCCGGCCCAGACCAGGTTTTCCCAGGCGTTCTTGCCGCCGCGCGAGCGAGGCAAGACGTGATCCATGCTGCCTTCGTCCGGGCGCAACACGCGGCCAGTGTATTGGCAGCAGTTGCCGTCACGCTCGCGGATGGCGCGGGCGCACAGCTTCGGGCGCTTCTTGGGCACCTTGGCGTAATTGACCGCTACAATCACCGTGGGCACGCGGATCGGACCGCGAACGGTCTGGACGGCATTATCCTGCGGACGAATGGGCAGCGTGAGCCACTCGTCCCAAGTCACGGGACGGATGTGGCTTTCGCCTTCGATTTCCAGGCCGGTCGCCACGTTCGTCGCCATCATGCAGAAGGCCTCCTGCGGCGAGCGGACGTTGACGGCCTGCCAGTTGCGGTTGAGCACCAGCACCATCGACTTGTTAAGTATGTCGTTCATAAAATGTTTGCGCAATGCCACCATGGTTCCCCGATGAGGTGTTTGTTCTTTGTTGTTTCGGATTGCAAACGAAATTGGCTGCCTCGCCCGGTTTTGCTCCAGGTCCTCCGGTGTCAGAGACCGGCGCGCTCCTGATTACACCACGAGGCAGTGGTCACTCGGGAAGGTTCTGCCCCCTCGATTTCTGGGTGTAGGCCAGACGTGATGCTATTTCACCACCGAGCGGAAATTGGCTGCCGGGGCTGGATTTGCACCAGCATAAGTGCCTTCAAAGGGCGCTGTCCTACGAATTAGACGACCCGGCAAAATGGTGTCAACGGCGATCCGAAAACCGGATAAATCCGCCGGTTTGAAAATGTATCTTCTTCAAGTTCACATAGACGTGTCCCGTTACCATCCCGCACAATATCGTCATGACGCTCCGATTCGAACGCTACGTCGCGCTTGGTGACAGTTCCACCGAAGGGCTTCAAGACCCGGATGGGGCGAGCGGTTACCGTGGCTGGGCGAACCGTTTGGCCGAGCGGTTGGCAGAAGCGCAGGGCGGGTTGCTCTACGCCAACCTGGGTGTGCGCGGCAAGCGCTCCCGGGAAATCCGCGAGGAGCAACTTGGACCAGCGCTCGCCATGAAGCCCGACCTCGCGACGATTTTCGCGGGCTCGAATGACATCCTCGAGCGAAATTTCAATGCGGGCAAGCTGCGCGCAGAACTCGGGTGCATGATGGGGGCGCTCGTCGGCGGGAATGCAGTCGTGTTGACTTTCACGCTCCCGGACCTCACGGGCGTCATGCCGATCGGCCGATTCCTGGCTCCCCGGGTCCGGGCCATGAATGACGCCATCCGCGAAGCCGCTGCTTCCACCGGTGCCCGCCTAATCGACTTTGCCGCATATTCGGTCGGCTCCGACCCGCGACTTTGGAGCGAGGACCGTTTCCACGCGAACGCCGAAGGCCACGCCCGGATCGCGGCGGCGCTGGCTCAGGCCCTGGGCTTGCCGGGGGCGGATGATGCCTGGCAGCAGGCCATGCCGGAGCGGAACGCACGGAGCCGGTGGACTCGCACGGCCGAAACCTGGTTGTGGTATCGGCACCACTTGCTGGACCGCCTTTGGCCGGGCAGCCCCGTCGAAGGGCAATGTCACCCCAAACGTCCTCGGCTGGAGGCGGTGCATCCTGGCACGCCGCAAATGGTGACCCGCCCCGGTAACGCTCCGGGTTCCACGGCTTAAAAGACCGCGGCTTCACTTTAAAGCTTGCAGGCCGAAATGGTGCTCGCGGCGGGAATCGCACCTGCACTGGCGACGCTCTCGACGTCGTGTCTCTGCTGTTGGACTACGCGAGCGAAAATGGAGCCTCCAGCCGGTGATGCTCCGGCTCGATTTCTTTACAAAAGAAATCCGCAGGCTGCTGCATGGAGGCGGAATGGTCGCAGTCCCCAGTGCTGCCCTGGGCTCGGCTGGCTTATGACGCCTGCCTGAACGCTGGTTCGACTGCGGTCGTTCTGAATTTGGAGCCCCCACCCGGAATTGCACCGAACTCGCTCCCATACCAAAGGAGTGCATCGCTGAAAATGCTTTGGGGACACGAAAACTGGCGTCCCTGACCGGCTTCGCTCCGGTGATCTCCTGCATGAGAGGCAGGCGTGTTGGCTGGACTACACCACAGGGACGGACATGGTGCGCGTTTCCGGGAACGCTCCGGATCTCGGCACTCATCTAGTGCGATTCCAGTTATAAGCTGGACGGTTCACTTTGAACTAAACGTGCGAAAATGGCGGAATGCCGTGGACTCGCACCACACCCCCGTTTCCAGGGGCGCACTGTTTAGCAAACAGGCCCGGTCCGCTCGTCCGGTTGACATTCCAAAATGGTGCCCGTGGCAGGACTTGCACCTGCACTCTCGAAGGTTTGAGCTTCGTGCCTCTGCTTTGGGCTACACGGGCGGCAGAATGGCGCTCCCGGTCAGATTTGCACTGACACTGCACGGGGTTTAAGCCCGTCGCCTCTGCGTTGGGCTACGGGAGCGAAATGGTGCCGCGTGAGGGATTTCCACCCCCAACCTCCCCGTTCTGAGCGGGGCGCCTCTGGTAGTTGGGCTAACGCGGCCTGAAGCACTTGTATCCACGCATCAACTTGCAAGTAAATATGTTATGGAATGTGTGGTTACAGCAAATTACGCTGGAATCGGCTTTTTCAGGAGGGAAACTGCGGGGAGTTATAACGAATATTTCTGGTTATAGCGAATTTTCGTTATAACCCGGTATAACTTAGTAGAACTTTTTTCCGACCCCACCTGGAGATTCACTTCTCAATCGCCGTAATTTTTTTGCAAGTTGCTGATTATCAATTCAATAAATTGGCACTCCCGGAAGGACTCTCACCCTCATCTCCGACGTTCGAAGCGTCGTGCTCTGTTGATTGAGCTACGGAAGCGTTGAAATTGGTGGGTCGCCACGGTGCTGCCCCGTGTTCCACGGCTTAAGAGGCCGTTGCTTCACTGTAAAGCTTGCAACCCGGACGCGACACGAAGGCGGAGTTGAACCGCCGCAGCCATGTCTGTGATGCCCTGGCCGGCACCGGTGTTCGCGTCGCATAAATGGTCGGGCATCAGGGTATCGCGCCCTGTATTCCGGTTTGGAAGACCGGCGTGTTTCTCTCAACACTTATGCCCGGAGAAATGGGAATAAATCGTCGTTGTTGGATTTTTCAAAAAGCGCGACAATCCAGCCATGACGATTCCGGGTGAATTGCTCCAACGCCTTGCCGCCGCCAAAAGCGTGACTGTGCTCACCGGCGCGGGCGTATCAGCGGAAAGCGGTGTCCCGACATTTCGGGATGCCCTGACTGGTTTGTGGGCAAAATTCAGTCCAGAGGAACTGGCCACTCCGCGCACGTTCCAAAGCAACCCCCGGCTCGTTTGGGAATGGTATGAATGGCGGAGGAAACTCGTCGTCGGCGCGAAGCCAAACCCAGCGCACGTTGCTTTGGTGGAAATGCAGAACCTCTTTCTGCGGTTCCATCTCATCACGCAAAACGTGGATGGTCTGCATCAACGCGCCGGAAGCCGGAACGTCATCGAACTGCACGGCAATATCACGCGCACCAAATGCTCGGAAGAAGGCACGATTGTTTCAAGTTGGAAGGACACCGGCGAGGTCCCTCCAAAATGTCCGGCCTGTGGCGGCTTGCTGCGCCCCGACGTGGTGTGGTTCGAAGAGCCGATGCCTGAAGAGGAGATGCAACAGGCCATGACTGCGAGCACGCATTGCGACTTCTTCTTCTCCGTCGGCACCTCCACCGTTGTTTATCCCGCGGCTGCTCTGCCTTCGGAAGCGTTGCGAAGCGGAGCGACCGTGGTGGAGATCAATCCGCAACCAACACCCTTCACGGCACAGGCGCAATTCGCTCTGGCTGGGGCGGCCGGGATTGTGTTGCCCGAGTTGGTGAAGGCTCTCAACGAATTACGCGGCGCTTGAAATGGAGTCCCGTGCGGGAGTTGCACCCACCTGAACGGTTTTGCAGACCGCTGCCTCAGCTGCTCGGCCAACGGGACGGAATCTTACTTGATGAAGAATTGATTCAACTCTGGCGTGACGACCGCTTGATCAATGAACGTAAATGTTCCTTTCTCGCGCGCTTCTTTCGCCGCGTCAATCAAGCCGGTCATCGCCGCACGATAAAATGAAGCGGCAAAGCTGATGCGTTTCACGCCAGCATTCGCCAACTCCGCTACGCTGAATGATCTGCCTCTGCCGCCGACCGCGAAGTTCATAGGCTTCGACACAGCTGCGCACACGGCTCGGACCGATGCCAGGTCCGGCAACCCCGGCGCAAACAACACGTCGGCGCCAGCCTTCTCGTATGCAACGAGTCGTTTGATGGTGTCGTCCAGATTTGGATTGCCGCGAACAAAGTTCTCCGCCCTTGCTACGAGCGTAAAGGGGAACGCCAAGCCGCGAGCCGCTTCCGCAGCGGCTTCGATGCGCGCAACCGCAAGGGACAAATCATAGATCGGTTTCTCCCGCTCAACGCGCGCGTCTTCGATTGAACCACCCACCAATCCAACGCTCGCCGCCATGCGAATTGTCTCAGCGACGGTTGCTGGACTGTCGCCGAAACCGTGTTCCAAGTCTGCCGCGACCGGCAAATCGGTGGCCCCGACGATGGTCGTGCATGGGCGAGCGTTTCGTCGCGGCTCAATTTGCCATCGCAGCGACCCAGAACGCCCGCGGCGGCCGCGCTTGACGTCGTAAATGCTTCGAAGCCTAATCCTGCCAGGATGCGGGCCGAACCTGCATCCCATGGATTCGGGATCAGCAACACTCCCGGTCGCCGATGAAGCTCCTGAAATAGCCGCCCCTTTTCATTGTGTGCTGGGTTCATAGAAGATTACCTGGTTCAGAGTTCAACAACCATTTTTGGATCAAAGCCCTTGCAAGTCTCGTCGGGATAACCGCGCTGGTTGCTCAAAATACGCGTTGATCCAATTTTATAGTCGACGTTGTAGTGAGTGTGGCCGTGAATCCAAAGCGGCACGCCGCTTTGTTCGATCAGCGAATCCAAGTCCGACGTGAAGGCGGCGTTGAGCGGACTGTTTTTGTGATAGGGGGCTTCGGAACTATGACTCGGGGCGTGATGAGTGATGATTATGGTGCGAGCCGGATCACCTTTGGACAATTCTTCTTTTAGCCATGCCACTGATTCTTTGTGCAGCTTAACCGTGTCACGAGCTCGCAGAACCCGCTTCTCGGTGCTGTTTTGGATGATGCTGTAGTCGCTCATCATCCCTTCGGCCATCCGCATGGCGGCTTCCGGGTCGGGACCGACCATGAAGCTCGTCCAAAGTGAACATCCCAAAAATCTCCAGCCGTCGATCTCCACTGCGGCGTTTTCCAGCAAATGGATATCGCCACCCTCGGTCTCACGCCTGAGAGTTTCAGTCAATTCTGGCAATGAATGCCGATAAAATTCATGGTTGCCTAAAACATAGATAACCGGCTTTCCGGGAAATCGTTCCCGCGCCCACTTACGGCCCTCGCGACCAATGTAAATGTCGCCAGCCAAAACTATAACGTCGGCAGGCACAGAGGGGATGTTGAGCCATCCAAACTCCATGTGCAAGTCGGCCAAGATGTGCAAACGCATAAGATTAATTCTGAGGATTGTTATTGTGTCTCGGGTGCTTTTTTCCAAGTTCATTCCCTCGGGATAGACGATACAAATCGGGGCGGGCGGAAGCCTTCACCTCCGCCCGCGCGCCTTGACCAGGTCAATTATCAATGCCGCCGCTTCCGTCGCAGTCACCGGCTCGCCTCTTTGGCCAATTCCTTCTTAACAACAGGTCGCTGTTTTTGACTTCGCTCCTTCTCCCTCCCAAAGGCGGTGGCCAAGAGGTCATCAACCTTTTCATTGTCAACCAGTCCGAATTCCTTCAGGACGGACATTTCGACCGCGCGGCCAGCCAACTCCTTCACTGGAAGGAACTCGTTTATCGCTTGGAGGACCCTGACGTAATCGTGTTCTTCCATGTCGTCATCGCCGAAAAAGCTTCGGTCCTTCCATACTGTCACTGCATCGTCGGCCACAAATGGGCCGGCGGGGCGAAAACTGAGTCTCGCGTCCTCCCTGATGAGCCGCGTGTCGCCTAGCAACCAGATGAGCACGGTTGCGCCTTGCAGGCTGGATCGAGCATTGGTGACAATACGCGTCCGCTCGGATCGCTTGAGGATCATCGAGCGCATCAAGAGCGCCGAATCGGCAGGAATTTCGCCTGGGCCGACGAATTCAATCTGAAGCCTCGCCGGTTTCCTGGCTAAAATCGTTTCGAGTTGGAATGCCTCGTCGATGTAATTTCCCCACGACCTCAACTTGAGGACCAGCTTGGATGGGCGCTTGACCGATCTGGCTCGTTTCGTGCGCTTGCGTTTGGATTTCATACGTCCTTTCATAATTGTGAGTGTTTAATTGATAAAGTGCCGGCGGAGACTTTCGCCTCCGCCCGCCGTGTTCCTGGCGTCCTTGAACCGTTCGCTATTCGCGAACAAAGTCCGCAATTACCGCCGGCACCGTCGTGTCGAAGCCGACCACGTCCAGCATCCCGCGGTCGCTTGGGTCGGCGAGGGTGAAGCCGTTGGAAGTCATGCCTACCACGACCGCCTTCGCGTCGCCGACAAACTCGTCGCGATACTGGCGCAGGGCCTGGGCCGGATGAATGTTGCCCGCCCACGTCTCGCTGTCCGTGTAGGTGATAAACGCCGACACGTTCAGCTTGTTGCGGGCCGCCCACACCATCGGCATAGCGCAGTCCGTGCCACCCACCGGGATGGCCTCGATGCGCTTGATTGCGTCCGCCAGTCTCATGCGCGGCGAGAGGCTCACGCGGGTGATGCCAGGTTCGCCACCGCCATGCATGCCGCCGTAACGGTCCTGGGCCGGAGCCGAGAATGCAATGATCTCACATTCCGGTTCCGTCGCAGTCGTGATCAGCGCCATCGCGGCGCTGCCTTCGCGGGCCGAGATGCACGAGCCGGCGATCATCGAACCTAATCAGCAAATCAAAAGAGGAGCGACGGACAAGGAGCGATATGGGAAACAATCGGTCGCCCGATTGTTCGGGGTTCGAACCCGTTCATCCCGCAAGCGGGACTTTACCAGATAACCCATCATCATCGGCCCGTCGGAAAAGACTCGATGGACAAGTGCTGCCGCAGATAGGGGTTTTCGCAAGCGGGAATCGAACCCGCGTTACCGAACTTGCGTTCAGCGGCTCTCTCACGTTGAGCAACCACCCCTGTTTGAGCGATAACCTGCAACTTTCGGCCCATCGAAATTGGGGTGACCAACCGGATTCGCACCGGCACAAACGCCTTCACGGGGCGTGATGCTTCGTGTTACATCATGATCACCATAAAATGGCCTGCCAAGCCGTAGCCGGCAGGCGAAGGCTGGAGCCCCCAGTCGGACTCGCACCGACGATTACGAGTTTACGAAACTCGCCCTGTTGCTTCTGAGGCACGGGGGCTTTGATACTGGCGCTCTCACATGGATTTGCACCATGAACTTCGGCCTTCGCGGGGCCGCGTGCAGATCTGATTACACTTTGAGAGCAAATTGGCGTCCGTGGCCGGACTCGCACCGGCTAGGACTAGCTTGAAGGGCTGGATGCGCGAACTGCTTTGCATTCACGGACGAGAATCCTCCAGAGAAGGAGAGCGCAGCGTCGCTGCTCGCGGGCACGCCTTAACGTCGCGCTCTCGACCTCTCTGGTTAAATGGCCCCCGAGGTTGGTATCGCGCCAACGTCTCCTCCTCTTCAGGGAGGCGCTAATCTGCCTCAGCTACTCGGGGAATGTGGTCGTCCCGGCAGGTAACGCTCCTGCTTCTTCCGGTTATCAACCGGCGGCTCTGCTTTTGAGCTACGAGACGGTGGTCAATTGCGGTTTCAAGCCAAACCGCTTCGCGGGACGGAAAACGATATTCACCTTCCCAGTTGGCCGGATTCGCACGCCGCGAAAAGGCTTGTAGCTCCTGCGAAAGAGCAACTGGCTTTGATAGCGGAGAACGGGCTTCATGAGCTTTCCTTTCGTTGAGGGTTTAGAATTGGCGGATGGTGTAGGGATCGCACCCACGCAGCCCGCAGGCTCACTCGGTTTTCGGGACCGGGGCATTTCTTCTCTGCCAACCATCCGTGCAAATTGGCTGCCAGACTTGGACTCGCACCAAGACAAGCGGCTTAACAGGCCGCCGTGCTACTTTTGACACCACCTGGCAATAAAATGGCACTGCCGGCAGGATTCTCACCTGCATCGATCCGCTTAGAAGACGGATGCGTGATATATTCGGCCACGGCAGCGTCGAAATGGTCGGAATGGCATGATGTTCACCTGCGGCCTCCCGGTCCCAGGCCGGGCGCTCTAAAGACTGAGCTACATTCCGTGAAAAATGGCGGACTCGAAGGGAGTTGCACCCTCAACTCTCCCGCAGACAACGGGGCGCTCTGCTGATTGAGCTACGAGTCCAGAAATGGCTTGCCGAGCCGTAGCCACACAGGAACAGGCAAAAGGCCGCCTTCGCTGACGCTACGGCGCGGCAGCCTTGCCCCGCTACACGGCGGGCAAAGGCTGGTGGGAAGTGCTGGTAACGCTCCAGGTCGTCGCTTCCAGCTTTGTTTAACGACACCCGATTTACAGTCGGGCAGGTGGATCACTTCCCTTGGTAGCGGGGGTGGGAGTTGCGCCCACGGAGGCAGAGGTTATGGGCCTCGCCTGAATCTCATTCTCCCCGCAGTGAAATGGTGGAGTCGGTGGGTAGCGCGCCCACATCAACCTGCTTGCAGGGCAGGTGCATTACTTGTCTGCCACGACCCCGGAAAATGGCAGGCTGCCTCCGTGCTGCCCGGAGTAAACTGAGTTTTGGAAACTCGGTCGCGTGCTGACGCTCAGCCTGTGAATGAATGGTGCGGTTGCCGAGAGTTGCACCCGGACTTCCTCCTTGGCGGGGAGATATTCTCCTCTTAAATCACAACCGCGGAAAGTAAAAGGGCCGGGAGCGTTCATGCTCCCGGCCCATGCCATTTCAACAAAGAACAAACACCTCTTGCTATCTTTTCAGATACCAACCCGCGGTTTCACGGCGGCTGTTTCGGTGTTTAGGGGCACACCTCCTACGAAGCCCTTAATATGTAAATTCAAAATTCGTCTGAGTAGCGCTAGCTTCTGGTCGTGGGCAGACCCCACCGGTGAGGCTTCTCTGCTCGTCCTCGCCAAATTCAACTTGTCGCCAGAAGACATCATCTAGATGTCGCTTTATACTCGTTCACAGATTCTCTATCGTTCGTCGTTACTCGTTTCTATTCATGCTCTTCAGGGAAAACAAAAAACCCTGCTTACACGAGGTAAGCAGGGTGAAGAAATTCTAGTTCGATTCGTTACCTGCCTACACCATGTCTATCCAAATTACCTTCGGGCTGTTTCCCGATAGAGGCCAAGGATAGTCCAAGGCTAAACACATAGCCCCGGGTGATCCGGCTATGACGTGTCGCTTGCGCGACCGGCATCGTCGGCCAACTCGTGACTGATATGTTTAAGCAAGTCTTCATCGAACGTAGAGACGTATAACACATGCTATCGGTTACACGCAAGTATTATTTTACAAAATGTGCAAGTATTTTGCTGTAGATGTTTGGATTACATCGAATACACATATTCGAATTGGTTGATGCGAAACTAGCCACATGCCACAAACCGCGGGTGGGAAAGGGCTACCCAATTAGCAATGGTGCAATCAGTCAAATGCCAATGTTTTGAGTCGCACCGATTCAAACGGCTGCCCAAGCAATACCGGCGAGCCTCTCACGGTTCGGTTCTGAAACTTCTGCCAACCGTCATTCCGATCACGCTGCCGATGATGGCTCCGGCGGCGAATTCGGAAAACCAATGGATCGTCACAGAGACGGCGAGCCCAACGTAAAACGCGTAAACCAAAGCGCAGAAGACAAGGACTTTGTTCTTGGGATAAAGCATGATCAGGCAGAGCGCCATGGAAAATGCCACAGTGGTGTGCCCCGACGGCCAACCCCAAAAGATGCCGCCTTTAAGAAAACCAAATTGGAAGCCGTGGCTGGAGTCCGGCAGTGCAGCATTGTCCAGGACAAGATTTCCAACATGTCCGTGAAATAGTTGCGGGCGACGGCCGGTCACGGCCTTGTAGCAAGAAGTGATTAGATACGCGAGAAGGGCTGCCTGCCCCAACGCCCAAGCGGTCGTGATGAAGTGCCGGCTTTTCGAGGCCAGGCCGGTAAACAAAACGGCCAAAGGCCATAGGACTGGCATTAACATTCCGAGCCCGAGAGCCGGGCGGGCCAGCACAAAAAAGATCCCTGCCCGCGTCCACCGATAATAGGCCCAATCGCCGCCGGAGGTGACGATCACAATCGTCAAAGCGATCGCTGCGGCGTGCCACACCAGATTGCGACCACTGAAGATCGCAATAAAATTCCGAGGCAGCCGATAAAATAATCCAGGCACGGCGACCATCATACTGCGGCCGCAACACCTCGCGCGAATTCAAAAACAAGGACTTTCGTCTCAAGCAGGAGATGGTTGCGATGAAACCGTGGCGAACGAGGCGCGGTGAGGCGCGGGCCTATATCGCCGAACTCAAACGCCAACTCTTTGGCCCCAAGGCCGACAAGTTAACTCCAGAGCAGGAAGAGCAACTGCGGCAATTAATCGGCGACGTGCAGGAACAGGCGCAACGACCCGCCCCGTTGAGCCAGGAAGTGCTGCAACCGGAACGGCCGCCTAAAGACCAAGAGAAGTTGCAGCGAGAGGCGCGTCGCCGAATCCGGCATCCCCTCCCGGTCCAATTGGAAGTCCAACAGGTCTTCCTGGAGCCGGCGGACAAGGTTTGCGGCCACTGCCATCAGGAAGGGCGGCGGATCGGCCAGGAAATCACCACCGCATACGAATACATTCCCGCCAAGCTGATCTGTCAAGAAACGGTGCGGCCCAAGTATGTCCATGACTGTTCGTGCGGGATCAAGAATATCACTATTGCCCCATTGCCCCCGCGGCTGGTGCCGCAGAGCAAACTGGGATTGGGCTTGGCGGTGTATCTCCTGCTCAGTCGTTTTGACGACCACATCGCCTATTACACGCTGGAGCGGATTTTTCGCGAGCGCCACGGCGCCATCATTCCCCGCCAGCAGATGGTGCAGTGGGTGGAGAAGATCGCCTTTCTCCTCCTGGCCATTTACCACGGGATTTGGGCGGAACTGCTGGCCACCGGTTACCTGCAAGTGGATGAAACGCCGGTCAAGGTGCTCGATCCGGAGGTCAAAGGTAAAGCGGCCACCGGTTACTTGTGGTTTTACTCCAACCCGGAGGGCGACGTGTTCCTGGAGTTTTGTGAGGGCCGGGGTTTGGAAGGTCCCCAGAAACGCTTAACTGATTTTCGGGGCACGATCCAAACCGATGCCTATGCCGTCTACGATGCGCTCCGGCGTCAGCGACCCACCGTGCTCAAGCGTTTGGGTTGCCTGGCTCATATTCGCAGACGCTGGTATAAAGCCGCGGAGGAGTCCTGCGCCGAGGCCATCTGGTTTATCGGGCAAATCCGGCAACTCTACCTCATTGAGGACGAGACCCGGGACCTGAGCCACCCGGAACGCAAAGCGCTACGCCGGCAAAAAGCGCCGGCCTTGTGGCGCGCCATGAAGCGACGCGCCCTGGAACTGCGAGCCAACCCGCGTTTGCTGCCCCAAAGCAGCTTGGGCAAGGCAGTCAACTATTTCCTTAACGAATACACCGCGACGGTCGGGTATCTTCGCGACGGTCGCTTTTTGCCAGACAACAATTTAGTCGAGAATGACGTGCGTCCGTCTGTGGTCGGCCGCAAACGATGGTTATTCATCGGCCATCCTGACGCCGGGTGGCGCAGCGCGGTGATTTACACGATCATTCAGAGTTGCCGCCGGCGCGGTATTAATCCACAGGAATATCTGACGGATGTGCTGAGCCGCTTGCCCTCTATGAAAAACCACGAGGTCAAAGAGGTGCTGCCCAGTCGCTGGAAACCCACCCCAGCCAGGCCGCCGTAAGCCGAACAGAAACCCTGGAGCTTATAAATCGCGGCTCGTCCCGAAGGTATCTTTCTTGACGCTTACTTTGCAGACATGGCCGTTCCATTGACTGTCATGCCAGGCGACGCGGATGGTGAGGTGTTTGATCGCTTTCATAATTCAAACTATGGGCCAGCCACTTTGGGGAAACTGTGAGAAAATACGTTTCCAACGGTGGCGATGGCAGTCGCCACTTCAGACGGGACTAGTCCTGAGGCTCCTGAGTGGCTGAGCTTGTTTAGAACTGTTGATCGCATAATTTCGACAGCACCTTCCAAAGCGCTAGGGACGAAATCTGGGACCTGAGATCCTCTTTTTCTTTGCTCCTCGCGTTCCCGCTGGCGTGCCATAATTCCATCCCAGAGAACACCGGCGCCAACCTTGTCAGCATCCGGTTTGAACGGAAGTTTGATGCCGTTCTTTTCACACACGATGCGGAGCTTCCATTCGAATGCGGACCTCGCGTAAACAGCTGCTGCCTTTAAGTCGCCGTTGGCAAGATGCTTCCTGGCCCTTTCGAGATCAGCCTCCGAGCTTCGGAGTCTGGGGATAAGGTGGCCTGTATCTTCGTCAGCCAGAAGCTCTTTGTGAACCCAACCCGCCTTTTCGGTGAGGTATCCGCAAGCGAGGTCGAACCAAACGCGGTCATGGGTAAATAGAAATATCTGGTAGTGTTTGAACGCGTCGCTGGTCAGAATGCGGAGGACTGGAAGGCGGTTCTGGAGTTCCAGGCCAAGCAAAGTATCGTCTAAAAACAGGAAGCGCGGATATGCCGGATTGGCGTAGTCATTGTCGGAGAGATGGACCCCAGCGAGAAACATACAAGTTGCCACAGCGGAAAGTCGGGCCTCATTAAGAAGTTGATGATAGTCCGAGACCGGCACTCCGCGAAATGAGATGTCAGGAATCAGTTCAGCGCCGGTCAGTGATCGCGTATCTTGGTCCCATGCCAAAGTGACAGGGCGAAATCTTATCGTGAGCTGATGATTTTCGAAATTATCTAGGAACTCCGCCATTTTGACTTCAAGTTCGGGAAGTTTCGCATTAAAAGCCGTATTGAATGTGTTCGCTACTTCGTTGGCTTCGTCCCGCATCCACTTGTAAAAGTATTGGGGTCGCTTTTCCCATACTTTGCGAATAAGCGTCCCGAGCGTGGTTTCAGTGCCGCCAGAGATGGTTGTTCTTACACCGGCTACAATCGCAAGCGTTACAACATCAAATAATTGCGCCTCTAAACCTTTCGAATCTGTGCCGTAGATCACGCTATGAATTGGGTCTCCAGTGTGATAGCGCGAGAGGACGCCCGTAAAAAGATTCGTTCGCAACAATACGCGGTAGTCTAGGAATCCGGCGCGGCGAGCGCTATCCACGAGAATTGAACGAAGTTCTTTTGAAATGGGCTTGGTGGCAGGACTCTTGGGTATCGTCAGCGGATGAGCATCCTTGTCATCCCACCATACATCGTTGTCATAAAGGACATTGGTTGCATCGGGGCCCTTGATGTGAAGCCGCACATGGGATTCACGCGTCGGATTTGCAAAACGATTCTTGTATTTGGCGATATCGTCACCAAGCTCCTCAAAGAAGCGTCGGAGCCCCAAGAAAATTGAGGACTTGCCAGAACCGTTTTCTCCATGGAGCAACAGATTCTTACCGCCATCAAGATCAAGTTCAAAGGGCTCGTTGAACGCTCGAAAATTCTGAAGCGTGACCTTGGTGATTTTCATGGTCAACCTCCGCCCCGCTTCTTGCCCGGCGGCTCGTAACGGGTGTGAGATGTGAGATTAAGCAGGGATTCAATCTGCCCGGTTACGCGCATGACCTGATAGAGGTCGAGGGCGGCGATGGCGGTGTTGCTCTTCACGTAATCCGCGAGATAAGCCTGCGACTTGGACTCCACACCATTCCTGGAACACACGAGGTAGGCCACGGATTCGGCTTCAAGTTCCCTTTGCGAATGCTGCGGTTTGGGGCGTTCGGGAATATTAAGTTTCTTGTCGGGTCCGAGATGACCGAGGAACAGATGGGCCAATTCATGCGAAATGGTCACGAACTGCACGGGCGCTGAATGATTTCGATTCAACTGCATGCGATACTCGCCCGCCTCCTTTGGTGCCGGGGGTTTAACGACGCGGATTGAACCGGCCTTGGCGTCCCCACCGTCGAACATGGCGCACTCAATGTGATCTGTGGCCATCTTCCGGATGAAGCCGGGGATTTGCTCTGCGGTGATATCGCCGCGCGCGAAATAGCTATCCACGTCCTGAGGCAGATCTTTGCCTTCCGTGTCCTGCACGTCATAGACAAGCGCCACTGGTCCGAACGGCCAAAGGATGAGCAAGGGGCGAGCGTTTTCCTTGGGCTGACGGCCAAAGCGTGCCTGCCAATCAAAAGCAGAAACATCCGTCAACAAAAAGGGCGACGTGGTTCGCCCAAAATACAAAATCCGGCCGACCGGGAAGGCTCTGGCCGCGCCGCCAGTCGATAGCCTATTCATCGTGTGTGCAACTGTCATAGCTCCCTCCATTCCGAATCAGGCATCTTCATACACCGTGGCGGCATACTGTGCCGGGTGGGAGGCTTGCATCGGTTCCTCGTCAAAAGCTTACGCTCAATAATATTTTAACATGTCGGGGCGGTGGTCGTTTCTTCAGCCCACACCCCTATAACCGCATCCCTCAAGACGTCCGTGGCACCTCCTGGGCGAGCGCCGCTCCGACAAACAAACCGATGCCGCAACAAACTGAAAACTTCGCAGAAAGATGGAACGTCATCGCCAATCCCGGCGCCGAGCACACGGAACAGGCCTTCACGGATTTCATCCGCGGCTGCGGCCGCGGGCGCAAGGTGTTGAACTGCG